>OHIL01000188.1_pt1 | contig 28440 bp, 24 predicted proteins | sample 1568231 | NCBI WGS metagenome assembly OHIL01 (sample SAMEA3879565, study PRJEB24766) | human gut metagenome | biome: human-associated habitat; feature: feces | place: USA | collected 1985/1987 | reverse complement strand
CTTACGGCTCGAAAATTTATTTTGGTGAGGGAAGTAGTCTTACAAGATGTGGTACAGGTATGGGCGTGATGGAAAAAGTGGCACTGAACAGATGGACTGGACCTGGCAGTACCAACGTATATGCCCGTGCTATAACCGGTTCCAGCTGGAATGTGAAAAACTCTGATTATTTCCTTTATGACGGCTCGTTTATCAGACTCCGTTCCCTTACCCTTTCTTACAATTTCGGAAAGAAAGTCCTTGAAAAGATTCATATGAAAGGGCTTAGGGTATTCGCACAGGGCGACAACCTGTTCCTTCTTACAAGATATCCGGGTTATGATCCTGAGGTTTCAAGCAATCTCGATGCGAGATACTTCGGAGTAGATGCTCTCAATGTACCTCAGCCTCGTACAGTTACTTTTGGATTGAATCTAACTTTCTAAACAGGGATATAAATGAAAAGATATATTACACTTGCACTGTCCGTGCTGATGGTGCTGAATTCATGCTCGCAGATGTTGGATATATATCCGCGTTCCGCGATTTCTACTGACGGCGTGACAGAAAAAGACCTTTCTGCTCTTCGTTACGGTGTGTATTCTGCCATGCAGAACAAACCTGGCAGCACTGGCCATATATGCTTCGATGTTCTCGGTGGTGACATTACACAGAAGAACTACAACCCGATAGATGTTTACAACAGCTACATGAAGACGCTCGGCTCGAATGTTACGGGCCAATGGAATAATTTCTATAATGAGCTTTATCATGTGAACTTGCTACTTGCAACTGTTGAAAAGGCAGGTATTGACGCAAATAAGATTATTTATGGAGAAGCACATTATTTCCGTGCGATGATTTATATGAATCTCGTGACAAGATGGGGAGGAGTGCCGATTCTCAGAGTCAATACCACGGACAGAGTGGCGAGAGACACTGTTGAGGACTGCTGGAAGTTCATCAATGAAGAGCTCCAGCTCGCAATTGACAATCTTGAGCCGTCCACTGATATGTATATGGTTTCCAAAGAAGCAGCACAGGCTCTTGCGGCCAGAGCATACCTCTATCAAGGAAACATGAAGAAAGCAGCCGAACTCGCAGAAGCTCTTATCACCAGCGGTAAATATGCTCTCGAAAAGGACTTCAGCAAGATTTTCGGATATGGGCGCAAAGCCAACTCGGAGACAATCTTTGCCTTCAATATGGATGATACTGAAACATCCATCAAACTCGGCTCGGAGTACTTTACTTATGAGTATGTGAACAAGGGTAGCGGCAATTATTTCCCGACGAAGACGATAATTGACCGTTTTGAATCTCAGGATAAGAGACTCCCGGTTACGATAGTTACTGTAGGTACTGATAAATGTCTGGGCAAATATCCTGGAGGACAGGCATATACCGACCCGATTATAGTATCGAGAATCGGTGAGGTCTATCTTATCAGCGCAGAAGCCCAAGGATTCCCTGACGGATGCGAGCGTCTTAACCAGCTTCGTAGAATGAGAGGCCTTTCAGATAGCACGGCAAGCTCCGAAGCCGAACTTAAAGAAGCCGTTCTTCAGGAGAGAAGGCTCGAACTCATAGGTGAAAACCTGATATGGTATGATTATATCCGTCAGGGCAAGGCAATCGAAAGATTGGGCATTACCAAAACACAGACATTGTTCCCCATTCCGGAAGGAGAAATCAGGGAGAACCCTCTGCTTAAGCAGAATCCTGGTTGGGGTGGAAATGAACTATAAAACAGCAAGAAAATGAAATCATTGAAATATATAATCGCTGCTTCGCTTGCATTGGCAGCTTGTCAGGAGAAATCTATTCAGCCTGATTATGTGAACAATGAGCCGAAAACAGAGGTGGGTAAGGTGCTTCTTGAAAAAACGAACATTATAGCTTCTCTCTATTCGGACAGTGAGACTGTCATTACTGACGGGTTGACTATGACATCATTGAGTTATCTCGGTATGGACGGATGTCCTATGAGGATATGGTTCCTCAAGGCGGATTTGACAAAACCAAATCTCTGTCTTGATCAGGCCTATGCCGGAGATGTTTTCCAAAGTGTCGGAAGTACACTCACGGAAATGGCGAAAAAAGAAGACCGCGCAAACCATTTCGTGTGGGCAGCCACCAATTCGGATTTTTTCGGTACTGATATACAGAAAAACCCTCAGGGTATCTTCCATCACGAGGGGAAATGTCTGAAAAGCATTTTCAATGTTGTGTCATCTGATACTCCAAGATGTTTCTTCTATATGACTCCTGATAAGAAAATCCGTATGGCAGACAAGGCGGATTATAAAGAAGTAGTGTCTGAACATCCTGATATTGTGGAAGCTGGTTCCGGTGGACCGTTTCTTATTATTGACGGTGTGGCTCAGAATATTCCTGTACAGAAAGACGGACTTTCCAACCGCCATCCGAGAACTTGTATTGGGGTCGAAAAAAATGGCACCACTGTATGGATGATGGTTGCTGACGGACGCCGCTATACTTGGTCAAATGGACTTTATTTCGAAGATATGTGCAAGATCATGTCAGCTGTCGGCTGTTATAATATGATGAATCTCGACGGCAGCGGTTCTTCGGAAATGATAGTGCGTGCCTCTAAAGATAAGAATGAATACAATGTAATGAACTGGCCAAGTGATAATGGCGGACAAGAACGCACAATATATACAGGCATTTTATTCGTAACGAAAAAGTAAAGACGTATGAACAATATATTCAAGACAATCTGCCTCGTGCTGACAGGTGCAGCGCTGGCATCTTGTGCTCCCGATTTTCCTGATAACAAGGACTATCCTTTCATTAGTGAGAATACTGGACAGACACCTGAAATTACATTCTCCGGGGAGAAGGATATCAAAGTTGGAAAGACTGGTGGAGAATTCAAAGGTTCTTTCAAATCGAACCTTCCGTGGGTCGCTGAAAGCCTTGTTGACTGGATAGAAATCACAAGTGATAAAAGAGGTATGGGAGGGAACGGTGACAATGCATTGGCTTTCACTGTTACCCGGAATACGACTCTCAAGTCCCGTACAGGACAAATCCGAATATCTATTACAAGCGATGCGGAAGCGTGTATAAAAGTGGTTCAGGAACCAAGTCTTCCTGAAGATCTTGGCAATAAATGGTTTGTCAAACCGGGAGCTACAGGAAAAGGCTCTTCATGGGAGGATGCGATAGATCTCGGTGACGCTTTGAAGGCGTGTGCTAATTCAGACAAGTTGTATCTTGCTGCCGGAACTTATACTCCTACACAATATGCAGGAGGCAGCAGTGAAGCAAACAAGACTTTTTACCTGTCTCAGAACGTAAAGATAATAGGCGGTTATCCTGAAAATCCTACTGCTGATGATGTGCCGAATCCATCCGTAAACAAGACTGTTCTTAGCGGTGACGGAAGTTCTACACTTCACGTCTTGATAATTGGTGCGCCTAAAGATGATACTTACATCGTGGATATCAGTGGCATTACAGTCACTGGCGGATGCAATACGGCAACTTCAGCCGGATCCAACAAACTGAATGGTGAATTTTTCTACACAGGTTATGCGGCTGGTGTGTATGTGCTCGGTTCTAAAGTGAAATTTACTGATTGCGTTATCAAGGATAATAAATCTGCCATGTTTGTCTGCGGAATGTTCTGTACGAACAATTCGTATGTGGAGATGGAGCGTTGCGAAATCACTGATAATGTCGTGGGCGAAGGCAATGCTGCCGGAATACATAATGCCGGAACGATGATTCTCAGAAACTGCGGCATCAGACGTAACACGTGTACCACATCTTCACTTGTCGGTGGCTTTTATAATTTCGACTTGAATAAGAAAACTAATACTGCACGAGCATATCTCTACGGTTGTGAGTTTGAAAATAATGCCGCTGCTGTCAGCTGGAAGAAGTGCAGCAATTTCTATGGCCGTGAGAATTCCTTCTCGGTGCTCGTCAATTCTACTTTCTATGGTTCGGATGCAGGAAAGAACACTCCTGTCTTGATTTATGGTACAGGTGCCGCTGATACTGAAGCGTATATAATCAGCTGTACCGTCGCAGGAAATAAAACTAATGACCCGACGGTCTGCATCGGTCTGGCACAGGTGGACAGTAAGGTTATGGTTTATAATACGATAGTTTCAGGAAATGAAGGAGGGCGCGATGGTATATGGTCGGTAAAGAGTAATATGTCAACATTCCTTGACCAGAGGACAGAGACGACTTCTTATTCTATAAATGCAGAAAAAGTATTTGGCGATGATAAGGTTGAGGAAGGATTCCTTTTCGATCCGGCTACAATGCTCGGGAAACCTGCTGATGGTGTAGTTCCTCTAATCGGCGCAGGCAATCCTGCCCTCACAAATGGTATGACGGCAGACCAGCTGAAAGCCATCAAGTGCGGCAGAAAACCGGAGATTGATGAAACTGAAGTGGTAAAGGACCAGAAAGGCAACCCTCGTACCGGTAAAGTCATGGGTGCCTATGTAGGAAAATAATTAGTCTGATACTAAGTTTGGTTATGTGGTGGGGGAGTTGTCCGTGATGGGCAGCTCCCTTTTTCCGTCTTTGAAAATCTTCTCTTAATCTGAGGCAACTTGTTTTTTTTCCTGTTACTTAATTATTAAATTTGGGAACTAAAACAATATCAATATCATGTCGATTACAAGTAAAATTTTATCTCTTGCGTCAGCTTTGGTTATGGCGATGCCGTTTTACGCCAATGCAGGCACGCCTGACGAACTGTCAGTGATTTCCTATAATATCAGGAACGGCGAGGCCAAGGACGGCACCAATTCGTGGCAGTACCGCTATCCGGCTTCAGCAATGATGATTATGGACCAGATGCCGGACATATTCGGCGTGCAAGAGGCGTATGACTATCAGGTGAAGTATCTCGATGAATTTTGCGACGGATATAAGTGCGTGGGCGTCGGCAGAGAAGACGGAAAGAGCAAGGGCGAGCATATGTCCATATTTTATAATACCAAGACAGTCAAACTGTTGAAGTGGGGAACATATTGGCTTTCCGAAACTCCTGACAAACCATCCAAGGGATGGGATGCTGCTTGCAAGAGAACAGCCACCTGGGCGCTCCTGAAAGACAAGAAGAACGGAAAGAAGTTCTATTACGTGAATACCCATCTCGACCACAAAGGACGTGAAGCCCAGAGAAACGGCCTTGTGCTGATTGTCAAGAAGATACAGGAGATGAACAAGGAAGGTTATCCTATGATTCTCACAGGAGACTTCAATGTTTCTCCTGCCGACGAGGTTCTCAATGACCTGAACAATATGATGACAAGCGCACGCGAAACGGCTGTGAAGACCGACAACGGTGACACTTTCAATGGTTGGGGCAGGAGCAAAGGTGTAATCGACCATATCTATTATTCAGGTTTCAACGCCTGCACTCTTTTCGAAGTGATAAGAAAGCCTTATGATGAAAGAGCCTATATATCAGACCATTACCCTGTAAAATCAGTTCTTGTTTTCTAATGACAGGCAGAAAAATATATCGGTTGACAGCTGCCGTTCTGGCGGCTGTCTCCTTTTTGTCCGCATGCGAAGCGCGAGGAAGATTCATCCCGGGAGAACTGAAAAAGGCTTCGCCGGAATCCATGTCAATGAATCCCTCCAGACTTGCCCTCATCGACAGTACAGTCAATGCTGCTGTTGCTGAAGGTCTGATACCGGGGGCTGTAGTGGCGGTGGTGAAAGAAGACAAGTTGGTGTATATCAAGCCGTTCGGTAACAAGTCCGTAGTTCCTGACACTGTCGCCATGACGGGAGAGACCGTATTCGATTTGGCATCGTGCAGCAAATGCGTCGGCACCACATTGTCATTCATGCAGCTGATAGAACAGGGAAAAGTGAGACTGCATGATCCCGTAAGCCGTTATATTCCAGGCTTCAGGCCCTGGACCTCGGAAGATGGGAAGGAGGATATTACTGTGGAGCATCTGCTTACCCATTCGTCCGGCATCGACCCTTATCTGAATGTAAAGTCATTCGTGGAAAAATATGGGGAGAACCAGCCGGATTCACTGGTCAGATATATCTCGGACAATGCCGGCCGCAACTTCCGCCCTGGTACCAAGTTTATGTACAGCTGCTTGAATTTCATTGCATTACAGGCTATCCTTGAGAAAGTTACAGGAGAAAGACTCTGTGATTATGCTATGGAAAACGTGTTCCGTCCGTTGGGCTTGAAGCATACAGGATATCTGCCGGTAGGGGAGACTCCCGTCATTGACCTGAAATATTGTGCGCCGACGGAAGTGCAGCCTGACGGCGCTCCTCTCTGCGGTCAGGTGCACGATCCGCTTGCGAGGCGCATAAACGGCGGGAATTCGGGCAATGCCGGTGTCTTTTCGGATGCGATGGGGCTGAGCGTCATATGTGCGGCAATAATGAACGGAGGAGCTGCAAATGGCGTCAGTATCCTTTCGCCCTCTGCCATTGCCCTTATGGCCCGTGTTCCGGAAGATATTGACGGCGGCGTGGGCAGAGCATTGGGCTGGGACCATCACAGCACCCATTCCGGTCCACGTGGCGACTTGTTCGACCGTGAGAGCACGATCTGCCACACCGGGTACACAGGCCCGTCCATAGTCATTGACATGAAAAACAGGACAGCGCTGATAATCCTCACTCATCGGGTCCATCCTCAGGATAAAGGCTCTCTGGCGCGGTTCAGGGCTGTCATTGCGAATATTGTAGCTTCGTCTATGATGACAAGTTCTTGCGGGAAACCCGGTATTTGAGTCCGAGCTCGTTCAGCTGGAGAATGAAATCCGCGCTGACCGTGATGTGGTACTTCCTGGAAATGAATTCCACGATATAGTTCGTAACCGGGTCGAAGACAATCATTGAAAGCGGGATTTTGCCCGAGTATTCCTTGACCAGATGCACGAGCCTATGACGCAGTTCAGGGGTGATGTCGTTTGCCGGCATCTCTATTGCAAAGCCTGTCAGACGGTCTTCCGCCACATTTCCCAAAAGGCTGATTTTCTTTACCTTGAATGTGTAAGGCGCCTTTTTGCCGGCAGCGATTTCTTCCGGTTTGAGGAAATATTTCTCGCAGATTTCTCCTTCGATGTAGATGGCTGTGTGCTCCTGCAGGTAGTTCATGAAATTTTCATAATCCTTGCCGAAGAATGCGAATTCATATATACCGGAAAAGTCTTCCACGTTCACCTTGGCAAACGGCTTTCCGTTCCTTGAAATCTTGGTTTCCACTGATGTGACGAGCCCGGCCAATGCTACTTGTGCCGTCTGTCTGTTTTTGTCGCAGTCGGCAATCAGGTCACCCAGTTCGGCCATCTTGCAGTTCGTGAAATTCTCCAACTCGAATTCATATTTCTTCAGAGGGTGGTCAGAGAGGTACATTCCCACCACATCCTTCTCTCTCTGAAGCACTTCCAGAATGTCAGGCTCTATGGTCAATGCAGGTGGCTCCGGTTTCTCTATTTTCAGTTCCTCAGCGTCACCGAAAAGAGATGCCGCATCGTCTTCCGCATTCTGCCGGGTAACCTGTCCGTAACTCATAAGATCATCCAGATACTGGAGGCCGTTCTTTCCGGCTAGGAAGTACTGCGACCTTGATATGCCGAAAGAGTCGAATGCACCTGAATTCACCAGTGCTTCCATCGATTTGCGGTTCACCACGCCGGACATCCTGACACAGAAGTCATATATGTCTTCAAACAGGCCATGTTCAGTACGCTCCTGTACGATGGCGTCCACGATATTGGCTCCGAACCCCTTCATTCCGCCCATTCCGAAACGGATGTCCCCGTTCTTGTTTACGGTGAAGTTCGACTCGCTCTCGTTCACGTCAGGATTCAGAACCCGGATATGGTGCTTCTTGCAGTCCGCCATAATGGCCTGGATCTCAGTCATGTTGTTCTTGTTCATGCTGAGGTTGGCTGCCTGGAACTCGGAAGGATAATGCGCCTTGAGCCAGCCCGTCTGGTAACTTACCCAGGCATAGCAGGTAGCGTGCGATTTGTTGAACGCATAAGAAGCGAACTTCTCCCAGTCCTTCCATATCTTCTTCAGCACATCCTCAGGGTGTCCGTTCTTCTTTCCGCCTTCCGTTTTCGAAAAACGTTCGTCGTCTTCCTCGCGCATACATCTGATGCCCATTTTCTTCATGTTTTCATTGGACCCGACATCAGTCTGCGGAAACGCCTTGTTGCGGAAGATGATGTTGAAACACATTCCGGCGACTCCGATTCCGATAAGTATCAATGCTGCAAGAAAAACTTTCATAATATAATGTTACCCTCTCCTCCGCAAAGGAGAGGGATTTGTCAATGTCTTAAAAAATAAACTCAGGGCTGATAGGCTCGTTGTCGCAGACCTTGCGGATAATTCTCGCAAATGTCTCGGTCATTGAAACCACCTTGATCTTGCTCTTGTCCACTGCAGGATCTGTCGTAAGAGGAATCGTGTCAGTCACATACACCTCAGAGAGCTTGGAAGCATTGATCCTGTCATAAGCCGGTCCTGAAAGGATGGCGTGGGTCGCGCAGGCTCTCACGCTCTTCGCTCCTTTTTCAATAAGGATGTCAGCGGCTTTTGTCAATGTTCCAGCGGTATCGATCATGTCATCCACGATAACCACGTTCTTGCCCTCAACTTCTCCGATAGCAGTAATGGAAGCCACTACATTGGCCCTCTCTCTGGACTTGTGGCAGATGATCACCGGGCAGGCGAGATCCTTGGCATAAGCGTTGGCTCTCTTGGCGCCGCCCATATCAGGGGCTGCAATGGCCATATTCTCGAGGTTGAGCGACTTGAGGTAAGGTATGAACACCTTGCTTGCATAAATATGGTCCACAGGAATATCGAAGAAACCCTGGATCTGGTCAGCGTGAAGGTCGCAGGTCATTATCCTGTCCACCCCTGCTGCGCAAAGAAGGTTTGCCACGAGTTTGGCTCCGATAGACACTCTCGGCTTGTCTTTTCTGTCCTGTCGTGCCCAGCCGAAGTAAGGCATCACGGCAATCACTTTGTAAGCTGAAGCTCTCTTGGCTGCATCGATGGTGAGGAGCAGTTCCATCAGATTCTCTGCAGGCGGGAATGTGGACTGGAGCACAAATACGGTGGCTCCACGTACGCTTTCAGTAAATGAAGGCTGGAACTCTCCGTCACTGAAGACAGTGACTTCTGAATCTCCAAGATGAATTTCACCTTCTCCTTCCGGCTGAAGTTTGTTAAGTTCAGCAACGACTTTTGCGGCAAAGTCTTTTGAGGCCCTGCAGGCAAACAATTCCATTTTATGTTGGCAGTTCATATAAAAGTTATTGGTTTGTTTCTTTCTGTTCAGCAAGGACGGTTCCTATGTAATCGAGGATTTCATCCCGGCCAAGTCCGGTTTCTGACGAACTGACGAAGCTCAGAGGCAACTCCTCCCAAAACTCGGACAGCTGTCTTTTGTCTTTTTCTATCTGTGTCGCTCTGGCCACCGGGCCCATCTTGTCACCTTTCGTGAAGATAATCGCAAATGGGATGTCACTGTTTCCCAGTTCGTTGAGAAAGTCCATATCCACTTTGCCGATATCGTGCCTTACGTCTATCAGCACGAACAGCATGACCATTTCCTGAGAATGGTTCAGATAATCCCTTATGACATTCTTGAGTTTTTCGCGTTCAGAATCAGGAAGTTTGGCATAACCGTATCCTGGCAGGTCCACCAGATACCAGCTGTCATTGATAAGAAAATGATTCACCAGCTTGGTCTTGCCGGGAGTTCCGGAGGTCATCGCCAGTTTGCCGTTTCCGGTCAGCATGTTTATCAGTGAGGATTTTCCGACATTGGACCTTCCGATGAAGGCGAACTCGGGCAACTTGCGCGACGGTTTCTGTTCAACCTTCGTACTGCTGCCTGCAAATTTTGCACTTGTTATCTTCATACCGGGTTTCATTCTCGATTATTGTCAAGCACTTCCAAAGCCGTTTTCAGGGGGTTTCGAGTCATTTTCCGGAAATCTTGGACGTTTCCGGGCAAATCAGCCTCTGAAAAGCGGTGCAAAGATAGCAAAATTTTGCAGTTATCAGGCAATTTTATAAATTTGCGGCGTAAAAATCTGACTGAAACAATTTTATACTAAGAATATGGCAACAACAGCTGATTTCAAAAACGGAATGTACCTTAATTTCAACGGCAAACCTTGTATGCTGGTTTACTTCCAGCACGTGAAGCCGGGTAAAGGTCCAGCATTCGTAAAAACCAAACTCCGCAACCTCGAGAACGGACGTATCCTCGAAAACACTTTCACCGCAGGTGCAAAAGTAGAGACCATCAATGTAGAGAGACGTCCTTACCAGTTCCTTTATGAAGATGAGGACGGATTCAACTTCATGCATGAAGAGACATACGAGCAGATTCACCTTCCTAAGGATGTCGTAGAGAACGCAGACCTCATGAAAGAAGGACAGCACGTGGAGATGATGTTCGTAGTGGATGATGAGAGATGCCTCACCTGCGAGCTCCCTACATACGTAACTCTCAAGGTTACTTATACAGAGCCTGCCGTAAAGGGCAACACCGCTTCTACCAGCGCCCTCAAGGAGTGCACACTCGAGACAGGCGCCAAGATCATGGTTCCGCTCTTCATCAACCAGGATGACGTCATCACCGTCAACACCACAGACCGTTCATACGGCCAGCGTGTATAAGGTATTGGGACAAAACCAGATACAGGAGTGACTAAAACACTTTTAGTCACTCTTTTTTTTCACTTTTCCGAACAGAACAAATGGAAAACAACCGAAAATTCGGGACAATCTTCGAGATTGGCGATTGCCTTGTGTCAGAAGAAGTCATCACGGAATACTTCGCCTGCGACTATGAAAAATGCAAAGGCTGCTGCTGTATAATAGGTGACAGCGGCGCTCCGCTGAAAGAAGAGGAAATCGACAAGATAGAAGAGTCATACGGGAGTTTCTCCGACTTGATGCAGGAGTCCGGCAGACAAGTCATTGACAAAAAGGGATTCTTCGAGATAGATGTCGATGGGGATATAGTGACTCCGCTCTGTCCGGGGACCGAGGAATGCGCCTATACGCTCTTCGATGAGCATAAGAACTGCTTCTGCGCCATGGAACGCAGTTATTTCGCAGGAAAATGCAAATTCCGCAAACCGATATCCTGCTGGCTCTATCCTATAAGGGTGACCAGACTGTCCAACGGCAAGGACGCACTGAACCTGCACAGATGGGAAATCTGCAAGGATGCTTTCGAAAAAGGCCGGAGAGAGAATGTCCGCGTATATGAATTTTTACGCGAACCTCTCATAGCGGCTTACGGAGAAGAATTCTGGGAAGCATTGTCCTTCGCCGCAAAGAATTTCCTGGGATAGAGGCTATTCCGCCTCACTCTTGGCCGCCAGAAGCTTGACGGCATCATCGTAGTTGTCAGCATTGACCTTCACTTCAAGGCTGTCGATGGCAGCATTGATAGAAGGATAAGCAGAGGCCTGACCGAACACTTCGGCCGGGATTCCGTTGGCATTGAGCAGTCCTGCCGCAAAGTCGGCGCTCATCTGGTCTGAATAGCGCGCGACGGTTTTAAGTTCCTGTGTCATAATCTTATTCCGTTTTTCGCAGTGCGTTTTCGAGTCCGTAGATAATTCTTATGGTATCTTTCCTGAGGCCTTCCACCTCGAATCCGCCAAGCGTTCTGGTCAGGGTAATCCTGTCTTCCAACATTCTGGACAGACGGTTCAGGAAAGAACGGTTACGGAAGGTCAGGTTCTCGCCTTCTTCCTTCTCCAGGCGGTATCCCTTGTCTTCCATATACTTCACGACGCCATCGCGCACCTCTGCATATTCGCCCGGTATCAATGCCTCTTTCTTCACGAATCCGAATATCGGATAAACTGAAGAAATCGCCGCGAACATCAATGCTATCTGCCACAATGAGTCGTATCCGTTTCTGAACATCGTGCTTATATTTCCGTCCAGCACATGGGCCAGGACGAGCACGGTCATGATGATTATCAGCAATATGGTGAAATAGAAAAAGTATTTCACCGCTCTTACAATGTACTTCAATACTGATGACATAATCAAATGATCATTATTATAATCTCCACGAATATAGTCATTTTTTTCAAAACAACCTCTTTGTTTCTCCATCCGCGAGGAATGAACCTCCATATCCGCAATTGCATTTAAAATTACTTTATGTATCTTTGTGTGAAGTAGTTTAAAAAATGTCAGAAAACACTCAATACATAGTTTCAGCGCGGAAATACCGCCCGACATCTTTCGAAGGACTTATCGGGCAGGACAACATTGCGCGCACCCTGAAGAACTCCATTGTCAGAGGAAAACTTGCGCACGCATACCTTTTCTGCGGACCGAGAGGCGTGGGAAAGACCAGCGCTGCCAGAATCTTCGCCAAGACAATCAACTGCGAACATCCGTCCGCGGACATGGAGCCTTGCGGCCAATGCGAATCATGCATTTCGTTCCAGGAAGGCAGGTCGTACTGCATCCACGAGCTGGACGCCGCTTCCAACAATGGTGTGGATGACATCAAGGCCCTGATGGACCAGGTGCAGATTCCTCCGCAGATCGGAAAATACAGCGTATATATCATCGACGAGGTGCACATGCTGTCCTCACAGGCGTTCAATGCGTTTTTGAAGACTCTTGAGGAACCGCCCGCACACGCGATTTTCATATTGGCGACGACGGAGAAACACAAGATCCTGCCGACCATATTGTCACGATGCCAGACCTATGATTTCAACAGGATCAGCATCCCGGACATCGTCAGCAACCTCCGCAGCATCGCCGTCAAGGAGAACATCACCATAGATGACGAGTCTCTGCATATCATAGCACGCAAAGCTGACGGAGCGATGCGTGACGCATTGACCATATTCGACCAGACTGTGGCGTTCTGCGGAACCGACGTCAAGTATGAGGACGTGCTGCATAATCTGAACGTTCTGGACTTCGAACACGGCTTCAAGATAACGGAGCAGATGCTTGCAAATGATTATGCTTCAGCACTTCTGGAGTTCGACAGCATCTTGTCCAAGGGATTCAATGCATTGTACTTCGTGTCATCTCTGAGCGACCATTTCAGAAATCTGGTGGTGGCGAAGAACGCGGCACTGGACGCATTGCTGGAGTTGCCTGATTCATTGAAAAAGAAATATAAGGAGCAGGCGGACAAGTGTTCGCTCCAGTTCCTGTACAACGCTCTCGCCATTACGGCCCAGTGCGAGGCAGGATACAAGGAGAGCATAAATCCGAGGCTGCACATCGAGTTTACCCTGATGAAACTCTGCTTCCTGTCAGGTGGCGAGGTGGCGCTTAACGCTGTCCAGTCAGTTCCGGCGGCACCACGTCAGGCGGCACCGGCAAGACAGGCAGCACCGGTGGAGAAGGCAGTTGCCGCATCCGGTCCTGTCGTGGATACACCTGAAAGCAGGACGGCAAGCCAGGCCTCAGCCGAAACACCGGCACCTCAGAAGGAGACCACTCCAAGCACAGCCGAAAGCCCCGTACAGACTGCAACAGAGCCGACTCCTGTTCAGGTCAATGACGCAGGACAGACTGAGACTCAGGCCAATGCAGAGGAACAGCCCGCCCCGGCACCTGCCGCAAGAAGACGCAAGGCAACCAAGACTGCGTCATCGCTTTCGCTTGATGCCATCAATGAAGAGGGAGAAAGGAAGGAAGTCAGCGCTTCGGGCATAACATTGTCAGACAAGATGCCTGAGGACCTGGCGATTTACGAGAGCTGGAAGAAAATACCGGAGCAATATGTGAGCCGGCCGAGACTTTACACTACATTGTCCTCGACCAAAACCACTGTCAAAAACAAGGAATCCTACAAACTTCTGGAATTTTATGTACAGAACAGCTCGCAGAAGGCCTGGGTGGAACAGGAATTGCTCAGGGAACTCGAGTCCAAGATCCAGAAGGACCTCGGCTCGTCCAGAGTGCGTCTTGCCGTCGAGGTGATTCCTCAGGAAAAAGTGGAAAAGAGAATATATATGCCGGAGGACAAGGCCAAGGCCATGATTTCCGGCAATGAAGAGATCGGCAATCTGGTGAAGGATTTCGGTCTGGATGTAAAATAGTGAATGAAATGAAACTTCGTTGCGAAAATTTGGTAAAGAAATATGGGGTCAGGACTGTGGTGAAGGGCGTGTCCATGGAAGTGCAGCAGGGCGAAATCGTCGGCTTCCTCGGACCTAACGGAGCGGGAAAGACCACAAGTTTCTATATGATTACAGGACAGATTGTTCCGAACGGGGGCCGCATATATCTGGACGATGAGGATATCACGGACCTGCCTATGTACAAAAGATCCCTCAAGGGTGTTGGCTACCTGCCTCAGGAGGCGTCCGTTTTCAGGAAGATGTCCGTGGAGGACAATATCATGTCCGTCATGGAGATGTCCAATATGACCAAGGCGGAGCGTAACGAGAGACTTGAGTCGCTGATAGACGAGTTCAATCTTTCCAAAGTCCGCAAGAGTCTCGGCATCCAGCTTTCCGGAGGTGAGCGCAGAAGATGCGAAATCGCAAGGGCATTGTCCATTGACCCGAAGTTCATCCTGCTGGACGAACCTTTCGCAGGCGTGGACCCTGTGGCCGTGGAGGATATCCAGTACATCATCGCAAAGCTCAAATACAAGAATATCGGCGTGATCATCACGGACCACAATGTCCAGGAGACTATGGCCATCATTGACAGGGCCTATCTTCTTTACGAGGGCACGATTCTGCAGTCCGGCACGCCTGAGAAGCTTGCCAATGACGAAGACGTGAGAACCAAGTACTTGAGTTCGGGATTCGTCCTCAAACATTCTCCGTCAGTAGAAAGGGCCAAGGCAGAGCATGCAGCAGCATTGGCAGCAGCCGCTGCAAAGAATGCAGATTAGCAAATCAGATTATTATGAAGATTTTAGTTGTTGATGACGAAAGAGCCATCAGAAATTCATTGAAAGAGATATTGTCCGACGAAGGATATGCCGTGGATACCGCCGAGGACGGAGCGACGGCACTGGATATGGCCGGAAAGGAGAGGTACGATGTCATTTTCTGTGATATCAAGATGCCTAACATGGAAGGTACGGAAGTGCTGGAGAAGCTGAAGAAAGACGGCATCGACTCGGCTGTCATAATGATTTCCGGACACGGGGACATCGACACTGCTGTAGAATGCATCAAGAAAGGCGCTTTCGACTTCATCCAGAAGCCTCTGGAACTCAACAGAATACTTATCACCATCAAAAACGCCACAGAGCGTTCTAAAATCATCACGGAAAACACAAACCTGAAGAAAAAGGTGTTCGGGCAGCAGATGGTAGGAGAGTCCGCTCCGATCAAGCATCTCCGAGAGATGATAGAGAAGGTGGCGCCTACCGATGCACGTGTGCTGATAACCGGCCCGAACGGCTCAGGCAAGGAACTGGTAGCCAGAAGCCTTCATCAGCAGAGCAGCAGAAGCGCCATGCCATACATCGAGGTAAACTGCGCCGCCATACCATCCGAACTGATTGAAAGTGAACTGTTTGGCCACGAGAAGGGAGCCTTCACTTCTGCCATCAAGCAGCATAAGGGAAAGTTCGAGCAGGCTGACGGCGGAACATTGTTCCTGGATGAAATCGGCGACATGAGCCTTGCTGCCCAGGCAAAAGTCCTGCGTGTGCTTCAGGAAAGGAAACTTTCCAGAGTAGGCAGCGACAAGGACATAGAGGTGGACGTGAGGGTTATCGCAGCTACGAACAAGGATTTGAGGGCTGAGATAGAGAAGGGCAATTTCCGTGAGGACCTTTACCACCGCTTGAGCGTAATCGTTCTCCACGTGCCTTCTCTCGATGAGAGAAAAGACGATATTCCTCTGCTGGTCAATTATTTCAACGACAAGGTAAGCACCGAGTCAGGCATGCCGAAGAAGGAATTCTCGCCTCAGGCCATAAAGATGCTCCAGGACAAGAGCTGGACCGGCAATATCCGTGAACTCAGGAACGTGGTCGAGAGGCTTCTCATTCTGGGAGGCAACCCAGTTTCCCCGCAGGATATCAAGGATTACGTCAATATCGTGTAATACCTGAAGTATCCGTAGGCACAACCGGAATACTGTCTCTCGGAACGGTCATCGTGCTGTCCACAGGGACAAACACTATGCTGTCGGCCGGATTCACGGTCAGCGTATCCGTCTTCACTTTCACAGGTTCGGCCGGCTGGAATTTCAGCGGTTCAGGCAGCAGCGGCAGAAGTTTCAGGAACGCTGCCGAATCTTTCCAGACAGGTGTATAAGCAGCAGTGTCAATGCCTATGACCCTGAATGCCTGCCTTGCTATTCCGAGCGTATCTGAAGCAGCCACCAGGCGCGGAATCACTCCCGTAAACACAGGAGAGCGCTGAGTATCAATGATTTGTTCACCTTCCAGTCTGGTCCTGACCGCATATTCCGCTGTACGGCCCCCAGCAAGACCTTTCAATATGTCATTGACCGTTGCGACATTGACAGCATTGATATTGTCCTTATACCTCGTGACGAGGTCCTTGCCGTAAGAATATCTGAGCGCCAGCATTGACATGATCATCTGAGGATCCGACAGTCTGGCCTCTATCGACTTGAGCAGCACGGACTTGCATACATCCAGTTCCTTCTGGTCGATGGAAGCGGTGACGAGAGCCCTGCGGACATCCGTTATTATCAGTCCCACAGAGTCAACCTGGACCAATGATGCAGGAACACCGATGCGTTCCGACATTGAACAATGCATCTTGAAATTGAACCGCTCTTCAGGGAACATCGAGAAGTCCCAGGTCGCGCTGCCGTACCAGCCGGAGCGGGCCAATGTTTCCGACAGCCTTGCCTGCAATGCCATGCCGGCGATGTAGGATGCCATATAATTCACTGACGTGTAGTTCAACGGGGCGGATGCGCCGAGGTCTATGGTCTGCCTGTCCCCTATCACTATCTTGCAGGCATTGCCCGAACCGGACTTGTACTGGCTTCTGGACCTGAATGATGTCGCCTTGTCGGTGCTGAACCCGCCCAGGTAGCGGCTGAGGTCTTTTTTCAATGTATATTCATCGAAATCGCCCACAAGGATGAGCACGCCGTCATTCATCTTGGAGAATTCGCTCTTGAAGAACTGTCAAGTGTGGCCTGCGGTGACGCGCCTGCAAGCATCCTGACGCTCTGGCAGTCGCGGTAATAGTTGTAGGCGTCCCTGTTCATCGTGCCGTTCTGGGCAAGCGAGTACAGAGAACGCAGCAGGAGCTGGAGTCGGGATGAAGGAGCGGCGCCGCTTATCCGCAAGTCGGACATCGTCACCTCACCGTCCATGGATATTCCATTGGCCGACAACATCTGCGCAAAACTGTAGCAGGACATTCCCGGGACATCGTAAAGCCCGAGCATATCGGACACGTATGCACCCTCACCAGGCTTGAGGCCAGGCACCATCGTATAGCCGCCCTTGAGCAGCCAGAGGTAGTGGAACATCCTGGTCTTAGGCGTATATTTGAATATGACCTTGAGCCCGTTGTCGAAGGTCCAGACCTGGCCGCCGGAGAGCGTTTCCGGTGACATGGCCTTGAGTTTCAGCTTCGATGAGGATTTCTTCAGTTTCAACGTGTCCGCATAACTTACTGTATATGAGCCAGTTTCCTTAGGAGTCCAAGAGGCGTTGAATTTGCGGAACGCATTTTCGCCGGCAAGGGAATCGCAGACGCACCTGAAAGTAAGATTGCCGGACTTGTCAATGAGGGCCGTGACAAAGTTGTTGAACAGCCTTGCGCTCAGGTCATCCTGAAGGTTCTTCTTGATGAAGAAATCCATGCTCGTGGCAGCGGAGGCCAATGACGCCCCATACAGATAAGAGGAAATGCACTGCTCCATGTAGCCGGTGTTGCTCTTGACATCGCCGCTGTATTCGCGCATCATGTTCATGACCATCTCGGCCTGTGCATCACGATACTCTTCCGGACTCGTGCCGTAGGTTTTCAGCGAGGCCAATGTTCCGGAAAGGACGGCTGATGCCTCTTCAAGACACTTGTCCGAAGTGGTTATCGAAATCCTGACTTTTTCATTGCCGGGACCATCCTTGCTGCTGATATATGAATATGAGATGTCTGCAACCGGGATGCCGGCTTCACGCAACGCGCGGGAAAGACGCTTTTTCAGGACAATGCCGAGTTCCGACGCGAATTTCTGCGAGACAAGCGGCTGTACCGTGTTCATGTTCTTTTCCGGCGTTCTCGGATAAATGTATTCCGCAGATATCGTGGCCTGGCCACGCACAGAAGGCTTCTCGTTCTCATACTTGGCCTCGGACGCGGACTGCCAGACATAATCCGCATTGACCTTGGCCGGACGGCCTTTCACTACCAGCATCGAAAGCATGTTCATCTTGTTGAGCACAGCTCCGGCATCGATGTCTCCTGAAACGACAATTGCCTGGTTCTGAGGGGAATACCTTCCGCCGATATACTCTGACTGCATGCCGATGATGTCGAATACCATCAGCAGGGTGGAGTCCACTATATCCTTTGAGCGTGAAAGTTCCAAGTTCGAGAAACGGTAGATGGTAGCATCCTCATACACAGCGACATAACCGTCTTTTCCCGGCCAGATGCAGTTGTCGGAAAGGAAATTGAACGGAGTGTTCGTGCGGAAATGTGGCAGCATTGTCAATGAGCCCATCGCATGTACGGCAGACGATCCGGCGGTAAGCGGCGTCTCGCATCCGTAACCGCCTTTCTGGACAAGGGCGACATCCGCCTTTCCCTTCTCCGTATGATTGGTTACCAGATAGAAAGCCACACCATTGTCCAGCACCCCTGTCCTGATCTGGGATGCGACAGGAAGTGTAGGCAAATCCGCTGCTGGCATCATTATTGAAAACAGCAACGCCGGCAACAATATAACGACACGTAATATATAGTTCCTCATAACTGACAGCTTCTTATGCAAATTTAAGATATTTTTACTATTTTTGCCCTATTGCGAATAGACGCAGGCGGAACAGACTATTCTTCCCACCAAAGGCTATGCCACAATACAACTGATTTGATAACATTTAAAAACATTGATATTATGAAAAAGTTCATTCTCGCAATGGCGGCTCTCACCTTTTCGTTCGGTGTTATGTCCGCACAGGATCTCGCTTCAGCTACAGCTACATACAACAGCGGTGCAGAAGCTCTTACAATGGGTAACAAAACCAGCGCGCTGGAGTATTTCCAGAAAGCTCTCACCATGGCTGAGTCTCTCGGCGAAGAGGGTGCTGAGGTAGCTACCAACTGCAAGAATGCAATCCCTTCAGTTATTCTTTCTATCGGAAAAGAGTTTTACAACAATAAGGATTTCTCAAATGCCAAGGCAAAATTCGTAGAGGCTGCTGAAGTTGCCAAGAAATATGGCAATGAGGAGGTTACCGCAGAGGTGGAGAGCCTTCTTCCTACAGTAGGCAAGCGAATCGCTCTCGCCAAAGTAAACGAAGCGATGAAGAACAAGGATATCGCAGGCGTGCTCGCAGGATACGAGGAGGCTATGGCCATCGATACCACAGATGCGAACACCGCTCTGAAATACGGACAGTTCCTCGGCAATGCAGGCAAGTATGACGATGCTGTGAAATATCTTGAACTCGCAGCCCGCCACGGTCAGGAAGGCAATGCAAAGTCTGTTCTTTCCACCACTTTCCTCAAGAACGCTGCCGCTCAGCTCAAGGCCGGCAAATATGCAGAGGCAGTGAAACTCGCAGAGACAGCCATCAGCTACAAGGAAAACGCTCAGGCTTACCTTATCGCAGGTCAGGCATCACAGAAAGCCAACAAGAACGCTGACGCCATCACCAACTTCGAGAAATATCTCGAGGCTGCTCCTACAGCAAAGAATGCAGGCGCTATCGCTTTCACAGTAGGTGCTCTCTATCAGCAGGCAGGCAACAAGGCCAAGGCTGTAGAGTTCTACAAACAGGTGGAGAACGACCCTCAGTTCGGTTCTCAGGCAAAGACTCTTATCGCTTCACTCAGCAAGTAAGACATTTCCCTGGAGAGCAGCTACCGATAAACTCAAATCACTGGAAATGAGAACATTGGAACTTCTTGCACCGGCAAGGAACATAGAAATCGGCATCGCGGCAATCGACTGCGGTGCCGATGCCGTTTATATTGCCGGGCCGGCGTTCGGAGCCAGACAGGCGGCCGGAAACAGCATTGAAGACATTTCCAGACTATGCGAATACGCGCACAAGTTCGGCGCAAGGATTTTCCTTACGCTCAACACCATCCTGTACGATGAAGAGTTGCGGGAAGCTGAAGATCTGATGCAGAAAGCGGAGCAGGCCGGAGTGGATGCCATCATTGTCCAGGACCTGGCCATAATGAAAATGGCTGACGGAGGCACGGACGGAAAAACTCTCGGGATACCGCTTCACGCATCTACGCAGTGCGCCATCCGCGACGCGGACAAGGCAAAGTTCTACAGACAGGCCGGCTTTTCAAGACTGGTTCTCGAGAGGGAACTTCCGCTCGAGACGGTCAGGAAAATCAGCGAAAGCACCGGATGCGAAATCGAGTTTTTCGTACACGGTGCACTCTGCGTATGTTACAGCGGACAATGCTATATGTCCGAATACATTTCCGGAAGAAGCGCAAATAGGGGCGAATGCATCCAGGCCTGCAGGTCACTTTACGACCTTACTGACGACGGCGGGAAAGTGCTCGCCCGCAACAAGGCCCTGCTGTCCCTCAAGGACTACAACCTGCTGCACCGCCTCGAAGACCTCGCCGATGCAGGTGTAGACTCTTTCAAGATCGAGGGCCGGCTCAAGAACATTTCATACGTAAAGAACACCGTAAGAGCATATTCCCAAGCCCTCGACGAAATCATAAGAAAGCATCCTGACAAATACTGCAGAGCATCATTCGGCAAAGTGTCAGGCGGATTCACTCCAGACCTCAACAAGACATTCAACAGAGGCTACACCGAGCTGTTCCTAGACGGAAAGCGCGGCCACTGGGCCAGCATGGACACCCCGAAAGGAATGGGCGAGGCCATCGGCAAAGTCGTATCAGTCAAGCCATTGAAAAACAATGAGATACTGATCGGCCTGAATCTGAAGTGTTCATCCGGCGGAGGCAGTTCCGAAGGCCCTGTTCTGAACAATGGTGACGGATTCGCCTTCACTGACAGAAACGGAGAAATCATCGGATTCCGCGGGGACGTATGTTCCGGAAGCACCATCCGCTGCAAGAATGTACCCAATATAAGACCGGGCATAAACCTGTTCAGGAACATCAGTTCCGCATTTGAAAAAGAACTGTCTGCCAGACAATGCAAACGAACCATCTGCGCCACTGTCTCCATAAACATTTCCGAAACCGCTGACAGTCATTATCTTGTACTTGCCTCTGCCGTCACCGAAGACGGACGCCGTGTGGACGTCGGTTTCGATGCCGGAACAGAATCCGCCCAGAATGAAGAGCGTGCAAGGTCAATGTTTGAAAGCCAGATAGGCAAGGAGGCAGGTATCTATTCATTCCGCCTGTCATCTGTCCATACGGAAACCGGTTCAATGCCATTCTGCAGCAGCGCCTTTCTCAATGAAATAAGACGTACTGTTGCGGAAAAACTGGACCGGACGCCGCTCATCCCGAGGCCGATGCTAAACCTCCGTCACAGTTCCAACTCATCCCCGGATACAGCAGTGGAGCATATCCCTGAAGTGATCGACTACAAGTTCAATGTATCCAACCATCTGAGCAGAAGCGCATACGGGCATGCCGGCGGGAAAACGATAGAAGAGGCTTACGAACTCAGCCACAGAAAAGACGCGGAACTTATGCGGACCAAGTACTGTATAAAATACGAGTTGGGCATCTGTCCCAAGTATTGCGGTACCAAAGGCTTAGGCGGCCCGCTCCATCTCCACAACAACGACCGGTCATTCAGACTTTCATTCGACTGCAGCAGGTGCGAGATGACCGTCAACGCTGAAGAAACGAAAAAGTAACCTCCACGTCTCCTAAACGGCTGGTAATTCCGTCGTACTTCTCCAGATATTTGGAAGAGAGCTGTCCACGCCAGACGATATCGTCCCGTGAATTGAACGGCAGGGCCAAGTCGAAACCATAGCTTCTGGACTTCACTTTCACCACAGCCGAACATTTCCACTCCGTTCTGGTCCCGCCGTCATCCTCCGTCATCATGAATGCGATATCGTCCAGCTGCTCTGTCCACCTGGAGACAAGCATCACATTGAGCGGGATGGTCTGCCCCACCTGGGAGCGGCGCACCACAAGCATAAAGTCCGTAATACGAGGAGAATACAGCTTCAGTTCCGCTTCCGTGCTGGCCGTAAAGTCCTCCACGCTTCCGCATTTGATGAAGAACTCCGAAGCCCCTGCAAACCAGCAATCATAGTTCCTTAGCATCTTGAAATCCTTGAGAACCAGCGACTTGACTACGCCTGGGGTTTCGAGCACCCAAGCCTTTGGCTTCACGACAAGACTTCCGCCTCCGTTTCCCCATTCAGGGTCCTGTTTCCTTAGCTTTTCCAATGAAAGGAATCCGCTGTCATCATTCCGGTTCACCACCCAGACCGGTTCTTCCGATGCCATAGCCTCATCTACTACAACCTCTTCCAGAACACGTTCTCCGTTCTCTTTCAGTATCATACGATACCCCACATTGACCTCAGCACCGTTTCCCGGGTCGAAGGTAAGAATCGGCAGCTTTTCTCCGTCCCAAGTGTTGCATTCAGGCCAATATATCTGAATGTCAGAGTTTTCCAATGCTTCCATGTACTGGTCCGCCGACATTCCCCCGCCGGAAGACTTGGTCTTTTCCATCTTGGACAGATGTTCGGAAATCAAGTCGCGCAACGGCCTGGTGTAGGCTTTGGTTTCAGCAGGACTGTCACCTACCCCGTTTCCCGGAGAAGCGAATATGTCGCGCATCATATATTCCTCATCATATCCATTTGAAGATGATGAAGATACAGCGTTGTGCACTTCTTGCATCTGCACCTTTTCTATCGGCAGGGCCGACAGCATCCTCGCTACCTCGTCAAGCGGCAGATGAGGACTTGGTTTGGAATGAATTTCGCCTGTGTGGTCCACCCTCTCACACCCTGTCAACATTGCGGACAAGAACGCAGTCATAATCAATAACTTTTTCATACTGTTTCTGTTTGTTTTTGATTATGCAAAGTGACGAAAAATAAACCGTGTTCAGAAAATGAACACGGTTTTTCTTAAAACTCCCCATCCCACGCACGTGCAAGGCTGTTTTCCAACACGCCTAACAAAAATGTTTGCGGCAAATGCACCTGCAAATGTCACTTGTGGTAGATGATATAACGCTGTTTGTCATTGAAATCCCTTACAATCTCGGTATGAGAGAAGCCGGACATCCGGAAAATCGTCTCCGTCTGACGCGCGAGAACTTCATTGACCTCGGTCAGTCCTACGCCGTCAGGCTCCAAGAACCTCTGACTCCACCTTGCAACCGCCCTGTAGAACAGAAGCGGGTCATCATCCGGCACGAACAGAGCCAGTTCCGGCTCGTAATCGAGAACGTTAGTCCTCATCTGAGCCTTTTCCGCCTGGGTAATATAAGGAGGATTGCTGAGTATCATGTCGTATTCCCCTTGGTTGAATTCCTGCTCGCAATCCAGGATGTCCACCTTCAGGAAATCCGGTTTCAATGCTCCGGTCGCCTTTATATCCGCTGCAAAATCCTGGTTCGACGCCACCGCAAGGGCATCTTCGGAGATATCGACGCCTGTAACCTTGACGCTAGGTACTGACAATGCCAAAGTCCATGCGATGCAGCCCGAGCCGGTGCACAAGTCCAAGATCCTGACAGGAATGGCATTCTTGCCATAGGAAGTCCGCATCCTGTACACTCTGGTCGCCATCTTTACGGCATCCCGGCACAAAAGTTCAGTTTCCGGACGGGGAATAAGGACTGACTGATTCACATTGAACTCGCGCCCTGCAAAAGTCGCCTTGCCCAACACGTACTGGACAGGTTCTCCCTTCTCCAGCCTCTCCATTGCCGCTGTCAATGCCGGCATTTTTTTCACGTCCACCTCGAAGGCAGGCTCTACTATATAGGTATAGCTCTCAGTACCAAGCAGTTCCTCGCACAGCATCAGAACTATCGAGCGGGCCTCCTTGGATGGATACAACGACTCCAGCACCTTGGTGCCGGATTTTACAAATTCAGAAAGAAGCATGACTACCTCTCCCTTATTATGAATTTTCAATGACTGATGTCAGGAATGAAGTCATGTCAAGTCCCGCAGCGCGAACCATCTTAGGCACAAGCGACGCACTCGTCATGCCAGGTATCGTATTGACTTCCAAGAAGTAAAGACCATCCTCCGCAGAGATGTAATCCATTCTGACAATGCCGTTGCAGCCGAGGTGCGCATAGATTTTCTCTGTCACCTTCTGGATTTCAGAGGACATCTCTTCCGATATCTCAGCCGGACATACTTCCCTGCTGTGGCCATTGTACTTGGCATCATAGTCGAAATACTCATTTTCGGTTATGATTTCAATGACAGGAAGCGCTTTCACCTGTCCATTGTCATCCGTATAGGCTGCACATGTGAACTCGCGTCCCTTTATGGATTTTTCCACTACCACCGCCGGGCCTTCTGAAAATGCGAAATTCACTGCAGAAGGCAGAGCATCAGCTTCCTTGACCTTGGTAATGCCGAAGCTGGAGCCTCCGTCAGTAGGTTTGACGAACAGAGGCAGGCCGAGACGGGAAACGGCTTTTTGAGCAAAAGCATTGACATCCATACCTTTACGCACGAAAGCATCCGGAGCCAGACGGACGTAGTCGATGTCCCTCAGATAGCTCTTGCAGGAATACTTGTCGAAAGCGACAGCAGACACGAATGCGCTGCAGCCGCTGTGAGGAATTCCGAGCATCTCGAAATAGCCCTGGAGAAGACCGTTTTCACCCGGCGTGCCGTGCTGCATTATATATACGTAGTCGAACTTTACTTTCTCTCCGTAAACGGAAACCGAAAAGTCATTCTTGTCCACTTCCGGCCTCGCTTCTTCAGGGAACGGAACTCTCATCGAATTCTTCTTGCGGTACGCCACAAGAGACCATTTGCCGAAACGCGCAAAGATCTCATATACATCATACTTGGTATCGTCAATCCTGGATGCCGTGTATTCTCCGCTTCTGCAGGCAACCTCCCATTCAGAGGAGTCACTGCCATAAATCACTGCGATAGTGTTATACTTTCCCATATCTGTTTAGTTTACTTCTAATCAAAATAATAATCCGCCTCACTGCTTGCCTTGCGGTCCGCATCTTCGTCACCGCCGCTGCAGCTCAGGTCAATGTTCATTCCGGCCGGAGCTCTGAACCTGTCGGTCTCGGAAATGCCCAACGTACCGTCCTTCAACACCTTCTTCATGAAGATGCCCCAGATCGGCAATGCCATATTCGAACCGCTTCCGAGTGCAAGACTCTGGAAATGGACCTGTCTGTCCTCTGCGCCTACCCAGATGCCTGCCGTAATGGAAGGAGTGTAGCCGATGAACCAGCCGTCCGCATTGTCATTGGTCGTACCGGTCTTGCCGGCAATTTCACCTTTCAGCTGATATACCGAACGGAGACGCGCGCCGGTTCCGTTGTTGATGACACCCTGCATAAGGTTCTCCATCAGATACGCGGTCTGCTCACTGATGGCCTCGCGTTTGCGGTTGGTGAATTCGCCCAGCACATTGCCCTGATTGTCCTCAATCCTGGTCACGAACTGAGGGGCGATATAGACTCCCCTCGACGGGAAGGTATTGTAGGCTGCGACCATTTCGTACAATGACAAGTCGGCAGGACCCACGCAAAGGGACGGAACCGCGTCAATGTGGCTCTGGATACCCATCGCCTTCATCATATTGGCCATCGGCTCAGGTCCGAGCTGCTTCATCAGGTAGGCTGATATATTGTTGGAACTGTGGGTCAATCCCCATTTCAGCGTCACCGTCTTTCCTATCCATATGTCCTTGTCCGTACTTCTCGGCGTCCACTCGTTTTCCCCGACAATGAACGTCTGAGGAACATTGACCACCTTCGTACAAGGCGTCATGCCAGACTGCATAGCCAATGTATAGAGGAAAGGTTTTACCGTGGAACCTATCTGACGCTTGCCCTGACGGACATTGTCATACTTGAAATAGCGGTAGTTAGGTCCGCCAACGTAGGCTTTGATATGTCCGGTAGAAGGCTCCATCGCCATAAAGCCTGCACGGAGAATCGACTTGTAGTAGCGGATGGAGTCGTCCGGGGTCATCGTCGTGTCGATATATCCTTTCTTTTTCCAGGAGAACAGCCTCATCTGCGTCGGCACAGAAAAACTCTTCAATATCTCCGACTCGGATGCGCCTTCCTTCTTCATGAGACGGTATCTGTCGCTCCATCTGCGGGCCTGTTTCATCACGCGGTCACGTGTTTCCTTGTCCACATCATTGGAGAACGGCTTGTTCCTCTTGGAACGCAGATCCCTGTCGAAACTCTTCTGGAGAGTCCTGCCAAGATGCTCAGAGACAGCTTCTTCCGCATATTTCTGCATCTTGTAGTTCAACGTGGTATAAATCCTAAGACCGTCCTTGTCCAGATTATATTTGGAACCGTCCGGCTTTATGTTCTTGTTAAGCCAGCCGTAGAGAGGGTCGTCCGCCCACAAAAGCGAATCCGCAGCATAGTCTTCCCTATATGTATATTTGGAACGGACCGGCTTGTCGGCATTCATCACGCGACGGAGCATGTCGCGGAAATACGGAGCCAGACCTGCATTATGGTCCTGAACCTGATAGGACAATGTTATAGGCACTTCTCGTATCGAATCTCTCTGAGCCTTAGTCAGATACCCGGCCTTCTCCATCTGGCCGATCACGAAATTCCTCCTGACCAGGGCCTTGTCCGGGTGCAATGCCGGATTATATCTTGTCGGCTTGTTCACCATTCCGACCAATGTCGCGCTCTCCTCGACGGTCAGCTCTGCCGGTTCCTTGGCAAAGAACGTCTGGGATGCCGCCCTTACACCGTAGGCGCTGCTTCCGAAGAAGACTGCGTTCAGATACATGTCCAGAATCTCGTCCTTGGTGTAGTCGCGCTCCAGTTTCACGGCCGTTATCCATTCCTTCAGCTTTATCCATACCATCTTCACCTTGGAAAATCCAGGAATGCGGCTGGAGACGTCAGCTCTCGGATAGAGAGTCTTGGCAAGCTGCTGGGTGATGGTACTTCCTCCTCCCTGACTGGAATCGCTCAGGAGCAATGTCTTCACGAACACTCGACCCAGACTCGGGAAGTCAATGCCGGAATGCTTGTAGAACCTCTGGTCTTCGGTAGCGACTGCCGCCTGCACCAGATATGGTGAAAGGTCCTCATATGCCACATAGGACCTGTTCTCTATATGGAATGTCGTAAGTACCTGACCGTCATCGGCTATCACTTCTGTCGCCAGCTTGCTGTCAGGATTCTCGAGTTCCTCGAAGGAAGGGATGTCAGCAAATGCCCATACGAGCAGAAGCAATGTAAAAATCAATGCTATCGGGGCCGAAACGATTATCCAAAACCATTTCACGCACTTTTTTCTGGTATTCTCAGTCATCAGTTTCTCTAATATTCAAATTTTGACGGTATTGGCCATCGGGGTCAAAATAATCTTCAAAAAAGCAAAAATACACAGAAAATTTGGAAAATATCCTGATTTGTTCCTTACTTTGCAGTCCGTTAACAAAAAATATCGAAACGATGGAGGGGAATCTCGTTATTGTTGAGTCACCGGCAAAAGCCGGCAGAATTCAGAGCTTTTTAGGAAAAGATTACATAGTCAAATCGAGTTACGGACACATCAGGGACTTGCAGGACAAGAAACTGAGCGTGGATATTGAGCACGGATTCTCTCCGGAATATGTGGTCCCTTCCGACAAGAAGAAGGTGGTCACGGAGCTCAAGAAACTTGCAGAAAAGGCAGACACGGTCTGGCTCGCATCCGATGCCGACCGCGAGGGAGAGGCCATCTCATGGCATCTTTTCGAAACTCTCGGACTCAAGAAAGAGAATACCAAGAGAATCGTTTTCCACGAAATCACAAAGACTGCCATCCAAAATGCGATCAAGACACCGAGGGACATTGACATGAACCTCGTGGACGCGCAGCAGGCAAGGCGTGTACTGGACAGGCTCGTCGGTTTCGAACTCTCCCCTATTCTCTGGCGCAAGATCCAGCCGAAGCTGTCTGCAGGACGTGTGCAGAGCGTCACACTTAGACTCGTCGTGGACCGTGAGCGTGAAATCATGGGCTTCAAGAAAGAGCAGTACTACCGCACCGAGGCCGTTTTCCATCCTGACGGGACCAAGGCCAATGTCAAGGTCAATGCAGTGCTTGACACCAAGTTCAAGGGCATTGACGAG
>OHIL01000153.1_pt1 | contig 31623 bp, 24 predicted proteins | sample 1568231 | NCBI WGS metagenome assembly OHIL01 (sample SAMEA3879565, study PRJEB24766) | human gut metagenome | biome: human-associated habitat; feature: feces | place: USA | collected 1985/1987 | reverse complement strand
GAAGCAGGCCACGTCGTCAATATGGCCGTTGGTCTCATCGGGGTCGATACCGTCCCGCAGCCAGATGACCTTCTCGCACCCCAGATAGCCGCAGAGCTTTTCTTCAATATCCCGGCGGCTCAGCTCCGGGTTCCGTCCCGGGGACAGCAGGCACATCTCCGTGGTCAGCACAGTGCCCTGACCGTCCACATGGATGGACCCGCCCTCCAGCACAAAATCGTCGGTGCGGTAGCTGTCCACCCCCTCCAGCTCGCAGATCTTCCGGGCCACCAGGTCGTCCTGATCCCAGGGAAAGTACAGCCCGTCGTACAGGCCGCCCCAGGCGTTGAAGGTCCAGTCCACTGCCCGCAGACCGCCCTGGTCGTTTTTCACAAAGGTAGGGCCGCAGTCCCGGACCCAGGCGTCGTTGCTGGTCATCTCCACCACCCGCACGTCCTCCGGCAGGCGGGCCCGGGCATTCTGAAACTGGTCGGGATTCACGCATACCGTCACCGGCTCAAACCGGGCGATGGCCCGGGCTACGTCAATGAATGCCTGTTGGGCGGGCTTGGCTCCGCCGCGCCAGTTATCGGGCCGCTGGGGCCACAGCATCCATACGCCGCTCTGCTCCTCAAATTCCCCGGGCATGCGATACCCGTCCTGCCGGGGCGTGGTTCCTGTGATTCGTTTTGCCATAGCTGTTATCCTCCTGATATGGGATGATGCCGCCGCCGGACGGCGATGAGCAGCTCGCCCAGCAGCACACTGATGATGGAGCCCACGGTAATGGGCAGAATGGTGGCCAGCGTCTCCCGGTCCGTGGACAGGGGGACGGCGGTGAATACGATGGACAGGGCGATGAGCGCCATGGGGACGTAGGCCAGGCATTTGAGAAAGCCGTTGCCTCCCGGTACCCGGAAGGGCCGCTCCGCATCCGGGAACCTTTGCCGCAGGGCCAGAAACGCCGGGAACACCGGCAGATAGCTCAGCAGCAGCATCACCAGGTTCAGGGCGAAGAAGCTCCAGAACAGGGAGGAATCCGGGCTCACCGCCTGGATGGCAGCTCCCAGCAGACACACCGCCGAGGCTACGATCCCGCTGACCAGCGCCGAGCCCACGGGCATCTGGTTGTCCTTCCGCCGCCGGGCGAACACGGCGGGCATATCTCCCCGCTCTGCGGCATAGGCGGCGGTGGAATTGACGCCCATGGACCAGGAGATCATGTTGCCGAACAGCGTTACCAGAAACAGCAGGGCCACAATACCCACCAGCACGCCGCCGGTGGCGCCGGTCATCAGGGATACGGCATCGATGAGGCCGGAGTCCACACTGATGTCCCGGGTAGGCACGGCGGCCCCGATGCCGAAGGCCGAAAACAGGTAAATGGCCGCAATGACGATGCCGCCGGCAACGATGGCCTGGGGGATCTGCCGCCGGGGGTCCGCCATGCTGCCAGCATAGGTGCATACCACCTCAAAGCCCAGAAAGTTGAAGATGATGACGGAGATATACGACAGACTGTCCAGGTCGAAAGACGGCAGGAAGGTCCGGGCCGTCATGTCGTTGACAAAGCCATTTTTCGCCACATACACGATGCCCAGCACCCCCACCGTCACCGCCAGCAGAATCTTGATGGCGGCGCTGAGGTTCAGGATGATGATGCTGTCGCACACCGGATAAAAGGCCACCACGGTGACGATCCAGATAAACGCCAGCTGGATCAGCAGGGACCACACCGGCCCCGGCTGCCAGCCGAACACATACCCCAGCAGCTCCGGACACATGACCGCCAGGGATGCCATCCACAGAGGGAAGTTGATCCAGTAGTACCACGAGGACCGGGCGCCCCAGCGGGAGTCGGGCCACGCCGTGTGGATCCAGTCGTACAGGCCGCCGTCCCCGGGAAAGGCGGTGCCCAGCTCCGAGGAGATGAGCCCATAGGGCAGCAGAAACGCCGCGATCATGAACAGCCACCAGAAATACTGGCTGTTGCCGATGGACGCCACCGGCGCGGCGGCCTCCGCCACAAACACCACGCAGATGACGGACAGCACCACGTCCGCCAGCCGAAATTTGCGTTTTTCCATGTCAGCTCAGGCCCCGGTCCGCCATAAAGCGCTCCAGCTGCTCCCGGGCGGCAGCCATCTCCAGCTCCGTGTGCCTCTGGCGGCACTGGGTGAAGTATACCAGCAGGCCCCGCATGGCCGTCAGGCGGTTGCCGGCCTGCTCCCAGCACAGGGAGGCGGCGGAGTCGGCCACCTCGTCGGTGACGTCCTCACCCCGGGTGGCGGGCAGGCAGTGCAGGAACTTGCACCCGATGGCCCCCAGGCTCATCAGCTCCCGGTTCACCTGATAGTCGTGGAACACCTCCACCCGCTGCTCCTTGGGCATCTCGTTTTCATACAGGCCGTACCACACGTCGGTATAGATGAAGTCCGCGTCCCGGACGGCGCTGCGGTCGTCGGTGACCAGGAAGCTGCCGCCGCTTTCCCGGCAATTGCGCTCCATGATGGCCTGATGGCCGTCGGTCAGCTGATGGCCCTTGGGGCCGTAGTGGACGAATTTCATGCCCAGATGGGTGGTGATGAAGCCCAGGGACGCGCACACCTGGGTGCCGTCGCCCACGAACACCACCTTGCAGTCCGACAGCTTCTTGCCCCGGGGCAGGTTCTCCGCCATGGTGCACAGGTCGCCGATCTCCTGGGTGGGGTGGTTATAGTCGGACATGCCGTTGAGCACCGGAATGGAGCACGCCTCCGCCAGGTCCACGATGGTGCGGTGCTCAATGACCCGGGCCATGACCACGTCCACCAGATAGCTCAGCACCCGTCCGGTGTCGCCGATGGTCTCGTGTCCGCCCAGCTGGATCATGCCGGGGCCCAGATACTGGGCGTGGCCCCCCAGCTGGCTCATGGCCGTCTCAAAGGACACCCGGGTCCGGGTGGAGGACTGCTGAAAGATCATGCCCAGGTTCCTGTTTTTCATCAGCGGCGGGTAATAGCCGCCCCGGATGGCGTCCTTGATGGACAGGCTCAGCTGGATCATGTCCAGCAGCTCCTTCGCCGAAAAGTCGTTGGTGTCGATAAAAGCCTTGACCATATGGTTTCCTCCTGCAAGAAATAGTTGGAAAATTTCCGCGTTCGGCCTTATTATGCGCCCGATGGCGCGTCTCTATGCAAAAAAGCCGCCTCTCGCTCCGCCGCCGTGAAAATGACGCAGGGAGGATTATATTTTCTTGCGGAATCGGCAAATTTGCTGTTGCAAAAGTGCGAAGAAAGGCTTAAAATAGATTCTGAATCAGAGCGCCTGAAAACGTGCGGGGGAGGTCTCCGCAGCCCCTCGTACAGGGCAATGGAAAATCACATACAAAGGAAAGGAATGAACAAAATGAACCAAACGCAAACACGATCTCCGCGGAAGAGATTGCTGTCGCTGATTCTGGCGGTGATTCTGATGATCGGGCTGCTGCCCATCTCCGCATTCGCCACCTCGGCCAGCGCCCAGGCGGGCGAGGACAAGGCCGCGACCCAGGACAGCGAGTTCCTGCGCATTTTCCACCTGGACTGCGGCAGAAAGTATTTCACCGTCAGTGAGATCGAGGGCATCATCGATCAGCTGGCAGAAAATCACTATACGCATATCCAGCTGGCCTTCGGCAACGACGGCCTGCGCTTCCTGCTGGACGATATGTCCGTGGAAGTGAATGGCACGACGTATGCCAGTGACAAGGTCACCAGCGCCGTTAAGCAGGGCAACACGAACCTTACGTCCGGCTCCTCCGGCGAGCTGAGCCAGAGCGACATGGATGCCATCATCAAGTATGCCAATGCCAAGGGCATTCAGATCATCCCCCTGTTCAACGCGCCGGGCCACATGTACACGGCAGTCAATGCGATGAACACTTTGGGCGTGGGCGGTAAGTATATTGAGGTTAGTAGCCCTAATGACGCCAGAACCTCCAACTGGGCTGTGGACCCCACGGACGCGACGGCCGTGGCCTTTGCCAAGGCCCTGCTCCAGAAGTATGTGACATACTTTGCGGGCAAGGGCAGCACCATGTTCAACATCGGTGCTGACGAAAGCGGCTTGAGTAGCAGCAATTATGCGTCCTATGCAGAGATGGTCAACGGCATGAACGCCATCGTGAAGGCGGCTGGCATGACCACCCTGGCCTACAATGACGGCATTTACAATACCGCCTATGCCGCCAGCCAGACGAACGTTACATTTGATAAGGACATTGTCATTTGCTATTGGACAGCCGGGGCCAATTCTGCAACCGTGGAATATTTGCTGGAAAAGGGCTTCAACCTGCTTAACAATAGTGACAACTGGTACTATGTGCTGGGTGACTATTTGTACAAGATCTGGAGTTCTGCTCAATGGGGCTACAATGACGCACTGAATGGGATTAAGAAAACGCCAGTAACGCAGATGAAGGATGGCAAGGACTACGCCAACTCGAAGCAGCTTCTTGGCGGCATCCTGTGCGTGTGGTGCGATGCGCCCGGTGAAACGTATGAGTCCGTCAAGGTCTATAACCTCATCAAGGCCATGGCCGAGAATAACCCCGACTACTTCACCGGTAAGGTAAAGCTGTCCGCCTCTGATGATGCCACGGGTGTCTCCGTTGCGGTGACTGGCGCCAAGGGCCAGAAGGCAACGGTGGAAGTGAAGAAAATTACTTCTGACTTTACCTTTGACACAGAAGCACACGTCTCCTATAACGTGACTCCCGCCGTTGATGGCAAGGCCTATACCGGAGAGGGCACCGTGACGCTGCCTGTTCCCGAGGGCTGGGCCACAGAGGATTCCCGCATTCACGCCTATATCATCGACAACGGCGCTGTGAAGCTGATTTCCGGCACCCTGTCCGGCGGCAAATACACCTTCCAGGTCCCCCACTTCTCCGAAATGGGCCTCGTCCAGCTGGCGAAGGGGGCAGGCTCTACGGAGAACGTCACCGTCGCCGTGGGCCGGACCAGCAAGGCCTACGACCTGACCGGCGATAATCTGCCTAATGACGACACTTATTCTCTGGGTGATATTGCCTCCTATACCGTCACGACTGCCGCAGGCAGTTGGAAAGTCGAAGGCAAGGCTAACGAGATTGTTTCTGGCGGCAAGTATGCCATCGGCAACGGCTCGCAGTACCTGACGCTCAATGACGGTACCCCTGGGACGACCGATGAATCCAGCAATGCTACGGTATGGACGATTACCAAATCCAGCAGCAATAGCTATACTATCAAGTCCGACAGCTATTATCTGCGGCATAGTAGCAACAGATTGAGTGTTAGTACGAGTAGTAGCAGCAGTACCTGGTCCTGGAGTGCCAATGACGGCTTCTACTTCACCGATTATTATGGAAGATATTATTATCTGACCTACAGCAATGGCTGGACGGTGTCGCGCTATGCCAGCACCAAGGGCCAGCCCTACACGGCTACCGAGGTACCCGGCGGCAAGACGGTCACCTTCAAGGGCCTCAACCCCGGCAGCACCTCTGTGACCTTGGGCGACACCACCTACTCCGTCACCGTTGTCGAAAAGCAGAACGTGGAGATCCCCATCTCCATCATCGACTACCGCGCCGACGGCCTGCTGTTTGACTGGACCTACAACCCCAATTCCGGCTATGCCGATTCGTATCGGTATGGATTGGTGCACGGCAAGGCAACGGGCTGGGGCGCTACGGTTGGAAGCGGCGCCACCTCGAAGCTTAACACAAACACTGGATTGTATGAAGTGGATGGTTATACTTCCAGCAACGTTGAGCAAATTGAGGGGACTATCATTCAAAAAACGAGCAATTCTAATTCTAACACAACGTTCTACTCGAATAGTACGGATAACAACTGGTCCCGTGCTGGACTTGTTCAGGAGAAGCTGGGCGCCAACGGCATGCCCGTCTACACCGACGCCGCTGTTCGGTATGTGGCGAGTCTTCTGAAAGCCGGCTATTACAACGAGATGAGCGGAAACTGCAACTCCCTCATCTATGATACGTTCGTAGCTTCCAACGCCTTCCGCAATACCTCCGCCGACGGCTTCTCTGAGAACTTCAAAAACGCCAAGACCTACGCCAATATCAGCAATGCCTATGACCTGGCCTGGTACCTGCTGAACACCATTTATCAGGCGGATACCAATATGACCACGGTCACCGGCACAGACATGAAGGAACACAGCGTTCCCATCTACGGCATGGCCGTGGATGCCTACAAGTCCATTGTTCTGACGGATAATGGAACCGGCACCTATTCCTTCGAGGCAGGTTATAGTGGCACAAAGAAGGACGTGCGGTATGACCGGGAGAGCGGTACCATCTACAACGGAACCAATGGAGGAGACGAAAGCGGCTTCTATCCCCTGGAGGACCTCGGCTATGAGCAGCCCGGTCTTTTGACAGCCACTTCAAAGGTCAATAACGGGGCAAAGAACGGCAGCTTCACCCTCCGCGGTGAGTCCCAGTTTGTGTACAACAAGGATTCCAACCTGTACTTCACCTTCACCGGCGACGATGATGTGTACATGTACATCAACGGCATCCTGGCTCTGGACCTGGGCGGCGCCCATGGCCGGAACAGCAAGACCGTTAACCTCAACGATCTGGACGCGACGAAGTATGGCCTGAAAGAAGGCCAGGTTGCCACCTTCACCTTCTTCTACATGGAGCGCTGCTCCGACGCCTCCACCTTCGGCATCGAGACCAACATGGAGCTGGTCCAGCGTGCTATCAACGTGGAAAAGAAGGCCTACGACACCAGCTATGCCAACGAGTATGCCTCCGGCACCGCTGTGATCAACGGCACCACCGTGGCCTATGATCTGATCGTCACCAACAAGAGCAACAGCCCCATGAGCCAGATCAAGCTCACCGATACCGACAGCCTGCACAGCGAGAATGGCAGCGAGAACGGCAAGGCGGAGCTCGGCTATGACGTAACGACTCCCAGCGTGAAGCCCAGCACCTTGAAGGATGACCGCGGCACTGTGGCCCTGGGCCAGGGGAACGGTTATGTCCTCTTTATCACCGACAGCACCGGCACAGAGGTGGCGAATACCCGCAAGAGCCTCGACAACTTGAAGGCCCTGTCCGATGAAATTGCCGGGCTCACGCTGCCTGCCGGTCAGTCTCTGCATGTCCGTTTCCTGACGGCTAAGACGGAGATCAACGAATCCAAGATTCTGGATTACATCAACACCGTCGAGGTCAGCGCAACGGTCGGCGGCCAGGCCCTGTCCGACACGGCCAGCCACGAGCTGTACAGCTACAATGCCAAGGATACCGGCAGAACCTATGTGGTGGACTTCGGCCTGCCTCTGGAGATCAAGGGTATTTTTGACACGGGTGCTGCGAAAAACATCGGCGAGGTTTCTCTGAGTCCGAAGAATGAGCAGAAATATGGTACCGTTGATCCTAAGTTCAATGGCTACGACACGGTTCTGATTTATACTCTCAAGGCCAACACGACCATCAACGAGCCCGAGACCATTACGCTGGATGTTGTCTACAAGATCGGCAACAGCAACATCAAGCTGGAAAAGACCCTCACCATCATCCCCGCCAGCAATGTGTACTACGAGGACAGCCTGGCCGCCTTTACGGACGGCACGGGCGCGGCCCAGAATGCCGTGTGGAGCACTGTGGGTAACGACGGCAATGCAGCCACCGAAAAGACCGGCGTCTATCAGGCCCTGCAAGAGCTTGGCAAGGGAAATAACCGCACTCCTTACGGCTACGATGATAAGTACAACAAGGAAAACTCCTCCATTCTCTCCATGGGCACCGCCCACAAGGTCACCGTGACCGCAGCCATGGCCGCAAATTGGGCGGGTGACACCACCTCCGCTTGGCCCACCGCCCAGTTTACCTTCAAGGGCACCGGCTTCGACATCATCTCCCTGACGGACAACACCTCCGGCGCGATTGTTGTTGATGTCTATAAGGGTTCTAAGACCGAGGGCAGCAAGCCTGTACATAGCTATTTGGTAAACAATTACTATGGCTACACGTACAACCAAGAAACCCAAAAGTGGGAAGTCGACAAGAATGCTGGAGCAAATGCCATCTACCAGATCCCCGTCATGAAGGTTACGGGTCTCGACTATGGCGAATATACCGCTGTCATCGAGGTGTTCTACAACTCGTTCTTTGATATGAATTATGACGAGAATAGCGGTAAGAACCAGTACAGCTTCTGGCTGGACGCCGTTCGCATCTATGACCCCATGGGTGTAGACCGGACTGAATATAAGGATGACCATGAGGGCTATCCCCAGTACATCAAGCTTCGTGACACTCTGGTGGATGGAACAGCCAAGCCTGACGGAACCGACAAGACAGTATTTATTGACGGCGGTCCCACAGCTGATATTATGACGACCTACGCGAACCTTGGCCCCAACAACGAGGTCTACCTGATGAACGGCCAGGCCATCACCTTCAAGCTGACCGGCGCTGATGTGGACAAGATTGCCAGCGTACAGATCGGCGCCAAGGCCCCCAAGGGTACGGCTAACCTGAATGTGAATAATACGGAAATTGTTTCGGGTGGCCTTTCCACTGCCACGGAGATGTACTATGACATCACCACACAGGTTCGTGATGGTAATTATCAAGTGACCATCACCAACACGACCGGCAATATTCTGTCCCTGACCAATCTGAAGATCACCTATTCTGCAAAGGGTTCTGTGAGCCTCGGCACCCTGAATACCCAGGAGCAGGAGAACGCCGTCAGCCTGGTGCGGGCTCTGTTCACCGCGCCGGTGGCCACCTTCAGCCCGGAGACCTTTGAGGCCGACTGGGGCCGGGCGGTCCGCGCCGGTAAGCGGGCCACCCTGACGGTGAAGACCTCTGCGGACGTGGAAAGCATCACGGTGGACGGTCAGTCTATCACCAGCTATACTACCCGCACCCAGCGCACCGGCTGGGGCTGGTGGTCTCCCAAGGTCACCTATCACGTATTCACCTACACCATCACCGCTCCCGCCCAGACCACGGACTACGCAGTCTGCGCAGTGAATGCGGAAGGGACTGCCAGCGAAGCGGTCACCGCCACCCTGGCGGTGAAGCCCACCACCTGGTGGAACTGGTGGTTCTGAGAAAGGAGCAATCGAAACCATGAAATCCTATGTATCACCCATCGTCAGCTTCGAGAGCTTCGAGTTGAGCACGAATATCGCAGGCACCTGCGGGAACCCGACTCATACCCCTGCGGCGGGTACATGCGGCATTGATATCGGCAGCAGAGTATTGTTTCTCAGTGATATGACGGGCGTCTGCACAGCCCCTGGTGTTGATGATGGAACTGGCGGATACTGCTATCATCATCCTACCGACGGAAACAGCCTCTTCAATTCCTGACCCAACTGAACACCCTGAAAGAGCCCTGCCCCCATGGGGCGGGGCTCTTTGCAAAGGAGCAATGTATGAAACGAACCATCAAGTGCGCCGCCCTGCTGCTGGCCCTGGTGCTGCTGTGCGCCGGGTGCGGCAAAAAGCAGCCCGCCCAGCCCGACCAGTACGGCCTGGCCCCGGAGCCCTCCAAGCTGGACGGCGTGGCCATCGGCAATGACCTGGAGATCGTTAGCACCGGGCGCTACGCCGGCCTGTTTGTGGAGGACGGCAGCGACGAGACCGTGTCCGACGTGTTCTGCATCCGCGTGAAGAACACCGGCTCCACCGGCGTGCAGTACGCCCACATCACCCTCACCCGGGGCGGGGAGTGCTACGAATTTGACATCACCACCCTGCTGCCTGGGGAGACGGTCCAGGCCCTGGAGCTCAGCCGCCAGACCCTGCCGGAGAAACCGGCGGAGCTTACCGCCGCCGTGACCACCTATGCCCCCTTCAGCGAGACGCCCTCCATGCACGACGACGTGCTGGAGGTGGCCGCGTCCCAGAACGGCATCACCGTTACCAACCGCTCCGACGCCGCCATGTCCCAGGTCTATGTCTACTACAAAAACGCCAGCGGCGACCTGCTGCTGGGGGGCATTACCTATCGCGCCGGGCTGACGGACCTGGGCCCCGGCGAGACCCGGACCTGCTACGCCGGGCACTACAGCCAAGACTCCAGCCGCCTGCTTTTCGTGACCTATGCCCCGTAAGCTGTACCGCTTCGGCGGCATGACCTTCGTCCTGGAGGCGGATTCGCCCATCGCGGACTCGCCTATGTGCGAGCCCTTCCGGGTAGGGACGGGAGAACCGGCGGACCATACCGTCCGACTGACCTTCAGCGACCGGGTACCCGACCCGCCTCAGAACGCCCTGCGCCAGGGACCGGTATACCGCTGGTACACCGGCGGCGCCCGCTGCACCCTGCAGCGCTACAGCGCTCCCGGCAGAACGCCGCAGTTTACCTACGCCGAGACCCGCCCCGGCCATACGGACCTGGTGTTCGCCGAGAGCTACCGGACCGGTGCGTCGGCCCGGGTGGTGCTGGAGTCGGCGGGGCTGTTCGACATCCTGGCGGATGCCGGGATGCTGGTGCTGCACAGCGCCTATATCGTCACCCGCCAGGGGGAGGGCATCCTGTTCTCCGGCCCCAGCGGCATCGGAAAAAGCACCCAGGCCGCCCTGTGGCAGCGCTATGGGGCCGCGCAGACCGTCAATGGCGACCGGGCCCTGGTCCGGCCCGACACCGGGACCGTCAGCGGCGTCATGTATGCCGGTACCTCCGGCATCTGCCGGAACGTCACTGCGCCGCTGCGGGCGGTGGTGCTGCTGCATCAGGCCCCGGAGAGCCGGGTGACGGATATCCGGCCCCAGGAGGCCTTTGCCCGGGTGCTGAGTCAGTGCGCCTATTACCAGTGGGACCCCGCCTCCGCCGCGCGGATGACGGAGCTGGCGGCCCGGCTGGTTACCAACGTACCCGTCCGGCAGCTGGACTGCCGGGCGGATGAGAGCGCCGTCCGGGCGCTGGAAGAAGCATTAAGGAGGACCTGAAATGGAATTCAGCAGCACGGAGCCCCGGCTGTCATCGTACCTGCACGCCAGGGCCTGCCGGTCCGGAACGCCCCTGGCCGGGAATTTTGAGCTGACGGCCCGGTGCAACTTCAACTGTAAAATGTGCTACGTCCACCTGACGGCGGAGGAGCAGCAGCGCCGGGGCCGGGAGCTTACTGCCGACGAATGGCTGGCCATCGCCCAGGAGGCCCGCAGCCGGGGCATGCTGTTCCTGCTGCTGACCGGCGGCGAGCCGCTGATCCGCAAGGATTTCCGCTATTTGCTGACGGAGCTGAAGAAAATGGGGCTGTTGGTGTCGGTGAACAGCAATGGGTCCCTTATCGACCGGGACTGGCTGGACTTTTTCCGGCACGAGCCGCCGTTCCGCTTCAACATCACCCTCTACGGGGCCAGCGATGCCGCCTATGAGCGGCTGTGCGGCCGTCCCATGTTTGCCCGGGTCACGGAGAATATCCGGGCCCTGCGGGAGCTGGGCGTGGGGGTAAAGCTGAACGTGTCCATGACGCCGTACAACGTGGCGGATATGGCGGAAATTTACCGCATCGCCCAGGAGCTGGGTACTCCCATGCAGCTGGCTACCTACATGTTCCCGCCTATCCGGCGGGACGAGGCGCTGGTAGGCAGCAACGACCGGTTCACCGCCTGCCAGGCGGCGGAATACAGCGTCCAATGGGATCGGCTGCGGCTGACCCCGGAGCAGTTCCGGCAGCGGGCCCAGGCCATGAAGCAGGGCCTCGCCCTACCGTCGGAGGATGATGTCTGCGACGGTACACCCGGCGAGGGTGTGGCCTGCCGGGCCGGGCGCAGCGCCTTCTGGATCAACTGGCAGGGCGGCATGACTCCCTGCGGCATGATGACGCAGCCGCTGTTTTCCGTGCCGGAGCTGGGCTTTGCCCAGGCATGGGAGCGGACCAGGGCGGCCACGGAGCGGATCCGTCTGCCGGGGGCCTGCGCAGGCTGCCGCCTGAAGGAGATTTGCCATGCCTGCGCCGCCATGTGCGTGACGGAGACCGGACATTTCGACACGAAGCCGGAATATGTCTGTGAAATGACCCATGAGACGGTCCGACGGACCATCGAGGAGGCTGAAAATGGAAATTCGTAAGCAGCTGGTAAAGCGCAATATCGCCGGGGACGTGATCCTGGTGCCTATCGGCGATGCATCCCTGGAGCTCAAGGGCCTGGTGACTCTGAACGAGACCGGTGAGCTGCTGTGGGACAGGCTGCCCCAGGCGGCGGATGCGGCGGATCTGGCGGCGGCGCTGCGGGCGGAGTACGATGTGGACGAGCCCACGGCGCTGCAGGACGCACAGGCGTTCCTGGACGCCCTGCGGCAGCTGAATATTGTCTGAAACGAACCCTCCGGCTTCGGGCCGGAGGGTTCGTTTTTGCGCGGCGCCGATTGTAATACCCGGCAGTTTGTGGTAGAATCGGTTGAACAGCGTTTCGGATATTTGGGCAGACTCGGAGGGAGTGACAACGTGGACAGAGAAGCATTTGACCGGAAATATACCCGGCGCCTTAACCTGCAGCAGACGGAAGCTGTCCATGCCGTAGACGGCGCGGTGCTGCTGCTGGCGGTGCCCGGCAGCGGGAAGACCACCGTACTGGTGACCCGTCTGGGCTACATGCTGTGCTGCTGCGGCATCGCCCCGGATCAGATCCTGACCATGACCTATACCCGGGCGGCCACCCGCGAAATGAAGCAGCGCTTTTCCCGGCTGTTCGGGGATGACTGCCCGCAGATTCCGCAGTTCCGCACCATCAACGGCGTCTCCTCCAAGATCATCTCCTTCTATACCCAGGACCACGGAAAGGGCCAGGCCTTCCCCCTGATAGAGGATGAGGGCGCTCTTGCCAGGCTGGTTTCGGACCTGTACCGGGAGCTCAGCGGTGAATATGCCACCCAGAGCGTTACGAAAGGGCTGCGCAGATGCATTGCATACGCAAAGAACATGATGCTGAACCAGGAGGAAATCAGCCAACTGGACACGGGGTTCGAAAAATTCCCGGAGCTGTACAGCCGGTATAACCAAACCCTGCGCAGGCAGCGCTGGATGGATTATGACGACCAGATGGTATATGCCAAAACCATTCTGGAGCGGTATCCCGATGTGCTGGCCCATTTTCAGGAGGCTTTTCCCTATATCTGCGTGGACGAGTCCCAGGACACATCCCGGATCCAGCATGCCATCATCAACCTCCTGGCCCGAAAATCCGGGAATATTTTTCTGGTGGGCGACGAGGATCAGAGCATTTACGGCTTCCGTGCCGCTTATCCGGATGCGCTGATGCAATTTGAGCGCACCTATCCCGGAGCCCGGGTGCTGCTGATGGAGGAAAATTATCGCTCCACCCCGGAGATTCTCCGGACAGCGGATGCATTTATCCGGCGGAACCACGACCGCCGCCCCAAAACCATCCGACCCACCAGGGCCTCCGGCGCAGGTGTGCACCTGGTCCGGGCGGCGGACCGTGCCGCCCAATACGCGTGGCTCATTCACGCGGCGGCGCACTTCGACGGACAAATTGCCGTCCTGTACCGCAACAACGACAGTGTCCTGCCGCTGCTCGACCTGCTGGACCGGCGCGGGATACCCTATCGCTGCCGCCAGACGGACGACACATTCTTTACCCACCGGATCGTCACAGATATTCTGGATATCATCGCCTTTGCCCACGACGGGCAAAACACGGAGGTATTCCTGCGTATCTATTATAAGCTGGGCGGCGGGATCTCCAAAAAAGAGGCGGAGTTCGCCTGCGAAAAAAGCGCCGCCTCCGGAAAGCCCATTTTGCAGGAGCTGCTGCGCTTTCCGCAGCTGCCCACATTCGTGCGGGACAGCGTGACCGGCCTGATCAGCCTGCTGCCCCGGCTTTTGACGGACCCGGCACAGCGCGGCCTGGACTGCATCTGGCAGGGGCTGCGCTACCGGGACTATGTGGAGCGGCAGCAGCTGGACGGCAACCGGTTTGAGCTCCTCCGCCTGCTGGCGGCGCAGGAGCCCAGCCTGGACGGGCTGACGGACCGCCTGGCGTACCTGCGGGACCTGGTGACCCAGCCCCCGGCGGCGCCCGACGCCGGCGTGCTTTTGTCCACCGTGCATTCCAGCAAGGGGCTGGAATACGACACCGTATATCTGCTGGATGTGCTGGACGGCATTCTGCCTGCGGCCGACCCCAAGGAACCGGAGGATCAGAAGCTGTACCAGGAGGAACGCAGGATCTTTTATGTGGCTATGACCCGGGCGAAGGATCATCTGTTCCTGTTCTCCTGCTTGGACCGGGAATCCTCCTTTATCCGGGAATTGCAGAAGGACTTGCCTGTGGAGACATCGGAGGCTGACGACGTGTTCGGCTCCGTGGAGATCGACCCCTGCGGAAAGCCGTATCACCACGCCCGGAAGGGCCGCGGAACGGTTCTGGCCTGCTGCCAGGGACGGTGCCTCGTTGAATATTCCGGCGGGGAGATGCAGCTTCTGACCGTGGGTGAGATGTACGACCAGCGAAGGCTCCTGCAAAGGCTTCCGGAAAAGCCCGCCGTCCGGAAAGAGGGGGTCTCGGCTGCCGGAGCGATCGCGGGGCGGAGCGTGGTCCACACGGTCTTTGGACCGGGGCGTATTACGGCCTACAAGGACCCCGTCGTTACCATACGCTTTCCGAAGGTGGGCGAAAAACACTTTATCCTTTCGGAGTCCATAAAGCGCGGGCTGCTGCGCTATGAGGACGGAGGGACCGGATGAAAGGAGAGCACTCTGCCATGCCTGATGCCGCCGTTGCCCACTATCACCTGCCGGGGCTTTTTGAGTTTTACGATTTTTACCGGGCTTTTTTGCCGCTGTACCGGCGGCACCGGGAATATTTTTACGATTGGTGCGATATTGCATCTCTGTATGGCGCGCCGGAGGGCTGCCTTTGGGGCGGCGGACGGATCGGGTCCGGGAACTGCGATCCCCGGGACGTTCTGGCTTTGACCCGGGAGTACGGCATTTCCGCCCGGCTGACCTTCAGCAATTCCCTGCTGCGGCCGGAGCACCTGGCGGATCGGGGCTGCAACCGGCTGTGCCGCCTGTTTGCCGGAAGCGCAGGTCCGCAAAACGGCGTCATCGTCCACTCGGAGCTGCTGCTGGAGCACCTGCGCAGTGTGTATCCGGAGCTGTATCTTGTTTCATCCACTACCAAGGTGCTTACAGATTTTGCCGCTCTGCGGCAGGAGCTGGAGCGGCCGGAGTTTCGCTGCGTGGTACCGGATTTTCGGCTGAACCGGGCCTTTGACCGGCTGGATACCCTGCCCCAGGCGCTGCGGGACAAGGTAGAATTTCTGTGCAACGAGTGCTGCGATTTCGGCTGCCGGGAGCGGCGGGCCTGCTATGAGGCCGTCAGCCGGGAAAATCTGGGAGAGGGCGGCCCGGTCCACCGCTGCGCATCCCCGGACGCCGCCGGAGGCTATCGCTTTTCCCGGGCCATGGAGAATCCCGGCTTCATCGGGGTGGACGACATCCGGAGCACGTATCTGCCCATGGGCTTTTCCCAATTCAAGATCGAGGGCCGGAGCCTGGGCAGCGCTCTGCTGCTGGAGTTTCTGCTGCACTATCTGACCCGGCCCCCATACCACATTCATGTCCGGGAGGCCCTGTATCTGGACAATGGGCTGGACCTGTTCTGACCGCAAAAAATACTCCCTTGTGCCGCAGCACAAGGGAGTATCAGCCTGTTCAGATCATTATTCCATATCCACGGTGATGTTGTCGGTGCCGTGCCGCTCAAATTCTCCCAGATATTCGTCCATCCGGCTCATGACCTCGTCATAGTTCTCCTCGGTAATAGGGGGATCGTCCATGTCCCGCAGGGCCAGCTCCTGGGCCAGAATTTCAAAGAACGTGTTGTCCTCATAGGCCATGATGGCCTCATGGATGCCGCCCTCGGCAAAGGCCCGGGAGGGGATCAGCTCCCCCTGATACAGCTCCGTCAGCCCCGCCATGCCGTGGCTCAGGCAATAGGAAAAGATCAGGCTCTCCACCTGGTCATACTGCCGGATGCGGTCGTCGCCCCGGGTGGAGTTAAGCACCCAGTTGCCGATATACACCAGGTCCAGCAACCGCCGGAATTGTTTCTCTGTCAGCTTGATCTCCATAAAAAACACCTCCATCTGGCCGGAGCGCTGCGTCTTTATGCACAGTATAGCAGACTCAGGCGGAAAAAACCACTGAAAATACCGGGGAAACTCCCCAAATTTTGACTTGAGTATCCGGTCGTTCCATAGTATAATTGATTAGTTATGAGAATCAGGAGGTGGATGTATGGATACTCGCCCCATCGGGGTTTTTGACTCGGGCCTGGGGGGCCTGACGGCGGTGCGGGAGCTGCGGCGTCTGCTGCCCTCTGAAAACATTATATACTTCGGCGACACGTCCCGTGTGCCCTACGGCGGGCGCTCGGCAGAAATCCTGCTGAAATACGCCCGGCAGGACGTGTGCTTTCTGCGCACCTTTGACATCAAGGCCATTCTGGTGGCTTGCGGCACCGTGTCCACTACGGCGCTGCCCCAGCTGCGGAGGGAGAGCGACATCCCCATCCTGGGCGTTGTGGAGCCTGCGTGCCGCCGGGCGGCGGCCGTGACCCGGAACAAGCGGGTGGGCCTCATCGCCACCGCCGCCTCCGTCCGCAGCGGCGCGTATCAGCGGATTTTGCAGGAGCTGGACCCGGATGTTGCCGTCACGGCCCGGGCGTGCCCGCTGTTTGTGCCGCTGGTGGAAAACGGCCGCTTCCGCCGGGGCGATCCGGTCATCGAAACGGTGGCCCGGGAGTATCTGGAGCCCCTGCGGCAGGAGGGACTGGATACCCTGATCTTAGGCTGCACCCACTATCCCCTGCTGACGGATATCATCGGGGATATCATGGGTCCCGGCGTCACCCTCATCAATGCCAGTGAGGAAGGAGCCTGGGAGCTGAAGCGGACCCTGCGGTCCATGGACCTGCTGGCCCCGGAGAAGCAGACCGGTCAGGCTACCCTGTGCGCCAGCGACCAGCCGGAGGATTTCGGCGCCCTGGCGTCGTACTTCCTGCGGGAGACACTTAGCCATCCGGTGCGGCCGGTGGATATCGACCGGTACTGAGCCGTGGAGGGAGCCGTTCACATTGCCGTCACCAGCCGCAGCCTGTTTGACGGCGGCAGCGAGAGGCTGCACTATGACGGCAGCGGGACCCTGCGGCGGACCGCCGCCGGGTGGGACCTGCCCTATAGCGCCGCCTGCCGGGAAAATGGCGCCGCCATTGCCTCCCGTATCCGCCTGACGGAGGAGCCCCGGCGGGCCATCCTGTGGACCCTGGGGCCAGACGGCTACGGCCTGCCCCTGGACCCGGCGCATGAGACGCAGGCGCGTCTGCCCATGGGGCTTACCGTTACTGCCCGGACCCAGATGCTGGACTTTTCCCTGGAGGGACCGGAGGGCTGCATCAACCTTGCCTATACGCTGCTGGACCGGGGACTGCCTCTGAGCCGGATGCAGCTGACCATACGAATCACAAAAGAAACATAAGGAGAGCATCACCATGAATATGATCCAAAACGCCAAGGACCAGGTGCTGGACCTGACCGTTGCCGCCTATGGCAAGGCCGCGGCCCAGGGGCTGCTGCCGGAGGACGTGGCCGTGACCCCGTCGGTGGAGATCCCCAAGGACACCGCCAACGGCGACTATACCACCACCTTCTGCCTGGCCGCCGCCAAGGCCCTGAAAAAGAACCCCCGCCAGGTGGCCCAGATCCTGATGGACCACATGGACCTGGCAGGGTCCTACTTCACCTCTGTGGAGATGGCCGGTCCCGGCTTTCTGAATTTCCGCCTGGGGGACAAGTGGTTCCGGGATACCGTGGCCTGCGTGGAGCGCGAGGGCGCGGACTATGGCTGCAACGACACCCTGAAGGGCCAGAAGATCATGGTGGAGTTCGTATCCGCCAACCCCACGGGCCCCATGCACATGGGCAATGCCCGGGGCGGTGTCCTGGGCGACACCCTGGCCTCTGTGCTGCAGAAGTCCGGGGCCAACGTGTGGCGGGAGTTCTATGTCAACGACGCCGGCAACCAGATCGAGAAATTTGCCAAGAGTCTGGAGGCCCGGTATCTCCAGATCATCAAGGGCGAGGACGCCGTGGAATTCCCCGAGGACGGCTACCACGGTGACGATATCCGGGAGCTGGCCCGCGCCTTCTATGAGAAGGAGGGGGACAAGTACCTGGACTGCGACGAAAAGACCCGACACGATGCTCTGGCCCGGTTCGGCCTGGACAACAACATCCCCAAGATGCAGCGGGACCTGGCCCGGTACGGCATTGAGTACGACCAGTGGTTTTTTGAGTCCAGCCTTCACGAGAGCGGCTATGTGGCCGACTCCGTCCGGGCGCTGACGGACCTGGGCTTCACCTACGAGAAGGACGGGGCCCTGTGGCTGCACACCAGCCGGATCCTGGCGGAAAATCTGAAAAAGGCCGGCAAGTCCGATGCGGATATCGAGAAGCTGGGCCTGAAGGATGATGTGCTGCGCCGCGCCAACGGGTTTTACACCTATTTTGCCGCCGACATCGCCTATCACCGGAACAAATTCGCCATTCGCGGCTTCGACAAGGTCATCAACGTCTGGGGCGCGGACCATCACGGCCATGTGGCCCGGCTGAAGGGCGCCATGGACGCTTTGGGTCTGGACGGTGAGCACCGGCTGGACATCGTGCTGATGCAGCTGGTGAAGCTGGTGCAGGATGGCCAGGTGGTGCGCATGTCCAAGCGCACCGGCAAGGCCGTGTCCCTGACGGATCTGCTGGATATGGTCCCTGTGGACGCCTGCCGCTACTTCTTCAACGCCAAGCCCGAGACCCAGATGGAATTTGACCTGGGACTGGCTGTCCGGGAGGACAGCGAGAACCCGGTGTATTATGTACAGTATGCCTACGCCCGGATCTGCACCCTGCTGAAGGCCCTGGCGGCGGAGGGATACACTGTCCCCGACGCGGCGGATGTGGACTTCACCCTGCTGTCCGGAGAGACGGAGCAGGCCCTCATCAAGAAGATCGCCTCCTATAGCCAGGTGGTGCGTCTGGCTGCCCGGGACTACGACCCCAGCCACATCAACCGCTATCTGACGGAGCTGGCCGGGGACTTCCACCGGTTCTATACTGCCTGCCGCATCAAGGGCGAGGAGCGCCCGGTACTGCTGGCCCGGCTGAAGCTGGCGGACACCGCCCGGTCCGTGCTGAAAAATGCCATGACCCTCATCGGCTGCACCGCCCCGGAGAAAATGTAATACAACGGGAAAAGAGTTCCTGATTTCTGATGAAATCAGGAACTCTTCCGCTTGTAAAAAGGATTTTTGACAGGCTGCAAACCTCCGGCTTAGCCGGAGGTTTTGATTACACCGTTTACACCGACTGCACCGTACCCACGAACAGGGGAATGCCGTCGGAGGTGGCCACCACGAACACGAAGGGGCGGTCCAGGCACATCTCCACCGGCTTTGCGCCGGGAGCCTCCGCGCATTCCAGATCCACGATGGCCTCGGTGTAGGCGGCGCCCTCCACGCCGTCCTCGTCCACCTTCACCCGGGCGGCCTGCATGACCCCGGCCAGCATCGCCGCCTCATCACTGAGGGGAGAGAAGTCGGCCTTGCTCTTGTCAAAGGCGTCGGTAACGTCCATGTCCTGCAGCAGCTCTGCCAGGTCCATGGAGCTGTGTACGTCGAACTTGGGCACGGACCACCGGACGCAATGCCGGTCCTCCATGCTTGTCAGCTCCTCCAGCAGACCCTGGCGGCTCAGCAGGTCCGCCGTGCTGCGGCCCTGATCCGGCAGGGCCACGATCATCTGCAGATTTCCCTGCAAGGGCAGGGACGCCGCCTGATATCCCCGACCCCGGAGATATCGGGCCGCATCATCCTCACGGTGCATGAAGTCCGCCGTCACCGCGCTGCCGGAGGCCGGGCGGAACTTCTGGGGATACGTATCCTCCTTTGCGAACTCCTGGAGCCAGCCGTCCTTGAAGTACACGGTGCTGTACAGCCGCAGCAGCTCCATGGGACTGGTCCGGATGGAGCCGGTATCTCCCTGGAGCAGGCCGCCGGTCTGCTGGTCCAGCCAGGCAGCAATGGCCCGGTTTGCCTCCTGGGTGCCCATGGCTGCCTGATACACGCCGCACCGGTGGACCCCTGTCAGGCTGTCCAGCGCCGCCTGGTGGACGGTGCTGCCCTGGGCCACCCATGCCGACCCTGCCAGACGGCAGGTGGTGATGCCGTTGTCGCAGTACAGGGCCATCCACAGCTGCTGCACCTGCTGGCGCAGGGCCTCCGGGTCCTGGAGGTTCAGCAGCTGCCGCACCTGCTGGGACGTGTCGCCGCTGCTCAGGTCCGCCAGCATGGCCAGGGTCAGATACAGGCTCACCGGCGAATACACGGCGTTCTCCGTCTCTCCGGCCAGCAGCCGCAGGGATGTATCGGCGGCAAAGTCCCGCACCGCCGGGATATCCGGCTTGGCGGACAGCTTCCCCAGCTTGGCCAGGGTCTCCTGATAGGCGCTCATGGCCGCGTCATACGCGTCCATGTCCATGCTCCCTTGGCTGTCGGTGTAGTCCTCCATGCCGGGCCGCTGGGGATAGTCGGGATAGTCTGCCGCCGCCAGCTGGCAGGCCGCCAGCTCCTGAGCTGTGGCAGGCTCTACCGCCTCGCCGGTCTGGCGAAAAGCCCCGGAGGGCGTGGGCTGCGCCCCTCCTGCGCCGCACCCGGCCAGCATACACAGGGCCAGGGTCAGGCAGATCATGCGCAATAGCTTTTTCATGCGTTGTTCCTCCTTTTCCGGGGCTGCCGCCCCCTTTTTACTTCTTTAGACGGCGGCCGGCGGAAAAGGTTCCCGCCGGCCGCAATAGGAATGTATATTTTTCTGCCCCCCCTATTGCCTTTTCCGGAAACATCTGATACAATTATGGCATGCATGCCATAATGCATAGAAAGGATGTGATCCCCACGACCATTACCAGTGCCAGCCTGCCCGCTAAAAAGCGGATCCTCACCGTGTGCGTGAAGCTGTTTCTGGAACAGGGGTACAAGAAAACCACCGTTTCCGAAATCGTTCATAAGGCGTCGGTATCCAACAGCATTTTCCAGAACATTTTCCGGGCCAAGGACGGGGTCCTGACGGAGCTGGTGGAGTTCATGTTTTCCAACCAGTTCGCCATGGCCCGCACCACGGCGGGAGCCCAGCTGCCGCCGGTGTATGTCTACGCTGTGGAGACCGCCATCCAGATGACCCTGACGGAGCTCAATGAGAACCTGCGGGAGATCTATATCGAGGCATATACCCAGAAGGAGGCCTCGGACTATATCTTTCAGGAGACGGCCAAGGAGCTGTACCAGATCTTCGGGCCCTATCAGCCGGAGCTGACGGCCCGGGATTTCTATGCCATGGAGATCGGCTCGGCGGGCATCATGCGCAGCTATATGGCCCACCCCTGCGACGGGGAGCTGACCCTGGAGAAAAAGCTGCGGATGTTTTTGACCATGAGCCTGCGGGCGTACCGGGTCCCGGAGGCGGAGGTGGAGGGAGCCATCCGGTTCATCGAGGGGCTGAACATCCGCGCCATTGCCGAGCGGGTCATGGGGGAGCTGTTCCGGACTCTGGCCATGCATTTTGAGTTCTCCCTGCCGGATACCGCACCGGGACAGGGCGGGGACAGCCCGGGACAAGCCGGGACAACGTGAGGACAAATGAGGACAAAAGGAAAGGAGACAATTCAATGAAGAAACGACTGCTCAGCCTTCTGCTCTGCCTGGTGGCGGTGCTGACGCTGCTGCCGCTTCCGGCCCTGGCCGACGGCGGCCACAGCCACTGCATCTGCGGCGGAGACGTCACCGCCGGCGATCATACCGGCCACACGGACGTGACCTATCAGCCGTGGAACGGCACCTCCGGCATTACCTATGCCAACGGAGCCGCCTATGTCTATCTGACGGGGAACGCCACCCTCAGCGGCCATCTGACGGTGGATGGCAAAACACTATATCTGTGCCTGAACGGCAAGACCCTTGCCAGCAACGGCACAGCCAAGATTCAGGTCAAAAACGGCGGCCGGCTTGTCCTCTGTGACTGTCGGGGCGGCGGCACCTTCAAGGGTGCGACGCAGAGTGTCTGGGGCGGTGCCTGCATTTACCTTTATACCAGCACGCTGGATATGTTCGGCGGCAAGCTCACCGGCGGCAAAGTCACCGGCAAAGGCGGCGGCGGAGCCATCGCTCTGGATGACCAGCAGTGCATATTCAATATGTACGGCGGCGAGATCTCCGGCAACAACGGCAAGAACTACGGCGGTGCCATTTTCCGGAAATTCAATGCAAACATGCCGAACACCACCGGCGGCACTTTCAATATGTATGGCGGCACCATCAAGAATAACACCGCCAAGAACGGCGGCGCCTTCTTCTCCACCACCGGCGGGACCATCAATATGACCGGCGGTACCATCTCCGGCAATACAGCGACCATGAACAGCAACGATGCCGGCGGCGGCGCCATCTATATGCGCGGCAACGGGAAGATCAACATTTCCGGCAGCGCACAGATCACCGGCAATTCCTCCAGTCTGGACGGCGGCGCCATTCTGATGGGCTGGGGCGAGATCAACATTTCCGGCAGCGCGAAGATCAACAGCAATACCGCCAGCCGCTGGGGCGGCGCCATCTGCCTGCGCCAAGATTCTAATCAGTCGACAATGCTCTACATGCGGGGCGGCGAGATCTCCGGCAACAGGGCCAATTCAGAGGGCGGCGCGGTTCATGTGTTTGACAAGGACTGCCAGTTCTTCCTCTATGACGGCAAGATCACCGGAAATACCAGCGGCGACGGCGGCGCCATCTATCTGAATCAGGAGCCGTCGTGGCTGATTATGCAAGGCGGCGAGATCTCCGGCAATACGGCCACCGGCAACGGCGGCGGCGTATATATTTACCGCACCGGCTCGGTCTGCCAACTCTATGGCGGTAAGATCGAGAATAACAAAGCCAGCGGCAATGGCGGCGGCATTTATATCAACCCCAGCAACAGCGGCCAGCTGAGGGTCGGAAACAAGCCTCTCGTGCAGAACAACACGGCTTCCGGCAAGGCCAACAATGTGTATCTGCCCTCCGGCAAGACGCTGACCATCGAGATCGACATGTCCAAAGGCGCGTCCATCGGCGTTACCACCGCGAATATCAGATACCCCGTGGCATTTTCTAATAGTTACAAAAAAGACTACGCGAATTACTTTTTCGCGGATGACGCCAATGCCTACGTGGAGTATAAGGATGACCAGAGGCTGTACCTGGTCAGCGACGCACCCCTGGTGACCTATGACGTTACGGTAGAGACCGAAGGCGGCGGCACGGCGTCTGCGTCCCCCGAAAGTGCGGTGGCGGGCACCGAGATCACCCTCACCGCCGTCCCCGCACCGGGATATGCCTTCGATCACTGGGAGGTGGTCAAAGGCGATGTGACCATCACCGACAACCGATTTCTTATGCCCGCCGGAGCCGTCACCGTGAAGGCGGTGTTTACGGCCAAGACCTTCACCGTGTACTATGACCCGGGCGACGGCAGCACGCCTCAGAGCAGAAGCCTGGGCTGGAATGACTATGTTCTGGCAGGCGTGTCCGACCCCACCCGGCCCGGCTATACCTTTCTGAACTGGATGTACGGCAGCAGGCCGGTGGCAGACAACGACACCTACAGCGGCCTGGTCCAGAGCGATGCGGTGGCCAGCGCTACCCTTACCGCCGCATGGCAGCTGATCCCGTACACCATCACCTATGACCTGGATGGCGGAACGGCCGACGGCAATCCCACCGGGTACAGCGTGGAGTCCGCTGCCATCACCCTGGTGAATCCCACCCGGGAGGGCTATGACTTCACCGGCTGGAGCGGCACGGGCCTGACGGGGGCGGATAACCTGACCGTGGTCATCCCTGCCGGCAGCACCGGTGACCGCAGCTACACCGCCCACTGGGCCAAGCAGCACGTTCATGTATTCGACCAGCAGATGATCCTGCCTCAGGCCCTGAAGACCCCCGCCGACTGCACCCATGACGCAGTATATTATCTCAGCTGCGTCTGCGGTCTGGTCAGCACCGACGATAACCAGGTGTTTACCGCCGTCGGAACGGCTCTGGGCCACGATTGGGGTCAGCCCCGGTGGCAGTGGACCGGCTTCGCTGCCCAGGCTGTCTTTGCCTGCTCCAGGGATGCCGGTCATGTGGAGACGCTGACGGCCGATGTTGCCAGCGAAGTTACCACCGCTCCAGGCTGTGTCACCGACGGCGTTCGGACATATACCGCCACAGTGACGCTGGAGGGCCGGACCTATACGGACACCAAGACGGAGTCTATCCCCGCCGCAGGCCATGACACGGCGCTGAAGAACGCCAGGGCGGCTACCTGCACGGAGGACGGCTACACCGGCGACGAGGTCTGCCGCACCTGCGGCGAGACCGTCAGGCAGGGGACTGTGATTCCCGCCACGGGGCATGACACGGAGCTGAAGAACGCCAGGGCGGCTACCTGCACGGAGGACGGCTATACCGGGGACGAGGTCTGCCGCACCTGCGGCGAGACCGTGAAGCAGGGGACTGTCATCCCCGCCACGGGGCATGACTTCCAGGACGGCAAGTGCGTCAATTGCGGCACGGCAGACCCTGATTACCGGCCTGCGAAGCCTGAGAATCCCGGCGTCAAGACCGAGGACGCCGGCGTGCTGCTGTATGCGGGCCTGATGCTGCTGACCCTGACCGGCAGCGCATGGGTCCTGGGCAGAAAGCGTACCCGGTAAAGAAAAAACATATAGCAGAAGGGCCGGCCCTTACGGGTCGGCCCTTCTGCCAATTCGGGCAGGGTATTGACGGCTCCCGCCCCGCCGGGATTGGGCAGCAAAAAAGCCCGATATAATCGGGCTTTTCGCAGGAGACATCTTTTTTGTCTCCACATTATGTCCTCGGCACATGAAAAAGATATTTTTGCGGTTTCTTTGGTGGGATCTGAACCTCTGCAAGCCTTGCTTGGAAGTATGACATCACTGCTCCACCTCGGTTTTCACTTCCATGCCGCCGATGAACACCACCTTGATCTTCTCCTTGGATTCTACGATGACGCATTGCAGGATCTGGCGGATCACTGCATCGTCATAGGTAAGCGGATGATTTTTCATGCCGTCGAGGATGGTGAAGATATTGTCCAGTCGGGACGCCGTATTCTGCCGGTGCTGCTCGGCGGCAGCGTATTCTGCCAGTTCCTTTTCAAGCTGGCGCTTTTCTGTCATCAGATCCGTAATGCGGGGATCAGTGAGCAGCTCCTGCTGATTTTCGGCAGTCACGCTGTTCAGCAGGCTTTTGAATTCCTGATCGATCTGCGCAATGCGGATCTGTATTTCAACGCTCTTGTCCTCTCCGGCCCCGGCACCGAGGCCCAACCGAATGTGCTGCTTGAGGGTTTGCAGGATATTCGGGTCGATCTGCGCTGTTTTCAAAACTGCATCCATGATGGCGTTTTGCAGTGGTGCTTCTTCCATCGTCGGCGAGTGATGGCAGTATTTTTTGCCGTAGTCCAGCCGGTTGATGCAGCGCCAGACGATTCGCTTTTTCCCGCCTACGGTCCATGTGCAGCGACGGTATGGCGTGCCGCATTCACCGCAGATCAGCAGCTCCGTTAGGGCGTATTTACCGCAGTACTTGCCCTGTTCCGTAGTGGTGCCCGTTTGCTTGACCTTGCGTTTGGAAGCACGACGGGCCAGTTCTTCCTGCACTCTGGCAAAGGTAGCCGTATCGATGATCGCCGGGTGGTTGTTCTCCACATAGTATTGGGGCCGCTCTCCGGCGTTGACCCGGACCTTTTTGCTGATGCAGTCCTCTACATAGGTTTTGCCCAGCAGAGCGTCCCCCTTGTATTTCTCGTTAGAAAGGATCGATTGCACGACGCTGGCCTGCCATACCGTTCTGCTCATGGGCGTCGGAATGCCGTCCGCAGTCAGGCCGTTTGCGATCTGCTGCAGGCTGTCCCCTGCGAGGAAGCGGTCGTAGATCCGGCGTACCGTGTTTGCCTGCTCCGGGTCGATCTCCGGCTTGCCGTCCGCTCCCCGGCGATAGCCGAGGAAGGACTTATAGGCGAAGAACACATTTCCCTCCTTGGCGCTTCGGGCTTTTCCCCATGTCACATTGTGGCTGATATTCTCGGATTCGCTTTGGGCGACGGAACCATAGATGGAGATGTAAAATTCCGAGGAAGGATCGATGCTGTGCAGGTTCTGTTCCTCGAAGTACACATCTACCTTAAGCTCCCGGAGCATTCGGGTGATCTTGAGGCAGTCCAGCGTGTTCCGGGCGAAGCGGCTGATGGATTTGACGATGATCATGTCCACCTTGCCACGCTTGCATTGGCGAATGAGCTTGTTGAATTCATCCCGCTTTTTCATACTGGTGCCGGTGATACCCTTATCGGCGTAAATGCCCGCCAGCTTCCAGCCGGGTTCCCGGTTGATGCGGTCCGTGTAATAACGCACCTGCGTTTCGTAGCTATTGAGCTGTTCTTCCTGCTTGGTGGATACCCGGCAGTAGGCCGCCACCCGCTTGAGGAGATACTCTGTGCTGTATACATTCAGAGGCTGGACGGTTGCTGGGATGGTTCGTACCCGTTTAGGCGCTGTGTTCATGCGCTCCATCCGATTGCTCCTTTCTGACCTGCTGGCCGTTTTTCAGGGTAAGAGTTACGCTTTTATCTGCGTGAAGGGTAATGTCAGTAACGATAGCCTTTACCAGCTCTGCCGAATAGGAAGAGAGCGGCCCCGTGTCTAACAGAGCCACTCTCATCTCCATGGTAATACGCTCGCCTGCATCCAACTCAGCATATTGCCGGGAAGCGTATTCAAATATTTTGTTTTTCAGCAGATCCTTATCGATCATCGTACCGTCCAGCATTCTACCGATCTCGTTTTTCAGCCGCAGAAGCTCCACGGGAGATTCATGAGTTGCCGGGGTGTAATGGACCTGCTCCGGGTCGGCAAGCAGATCGTTCAGCCGATCGGTGATGGCCCTCAGCAAATCGGTATCTGTGATCTTGATGGCCGTACTGCAGCTTTGGCATACCCACTTTTCCTGATGGGAGGTACGGCTGTCATGAAGGCGGCGCATCGGTACCCCGCAGGTTGCGCAGCATACCGGAACCGGAAGCGTCCGGATCTCTGCCGTGCGGTCGATATCCTTTTGCGTGTTCCGGTCGAATTTGATCGCCTGTGCCTTGTCAAAGGCTGTTTGCTCGACTATGGCCGGGAAAGATTCCGTACCGAGATAGCGGGCATCTTCGATCATGCGCTTAAGCCGTGCTTTATTCCATTTGACAACGCCGGGCAGGTACTCGACGCCGTTTTTGTTCAGCGCCTCTGCGATTTGCAGCAAGGATTGCCCGGTAATATAGGCTGTAAAAATCCCAATCACGATTTTGCTTTCCGTCGGATGCGCTGTAATGACCCCGTTTTCCCACTGGTAGCCGAAGGGAATGTTTCGTTTCTTCATGTTCATCCCCCCTCAGATACGCTCGGTCAGCGCAAGGCCCCCGGCAAGGCAGAAGCGGAGCGCATTTTTACTGACCACCGTGATGCTTTCAACGATCTGCCCAAACAGGTCCTCGTCAAAATCTTCGGTTGGAGCATAGTCGGCCATGATCTCATCCAGCGCTCTCAGGGATTCGATGACCTCGTTATCCTCATCCTCCATTAGGATTCGGCGGCGCTCAGACCGAAGCTCACTGACTTTCCGATTCAGTTCCCCGGACTGGGCAGCGTATTCGGCATTGTTGAGGATGCCGCTGCTGTGGAGCTGTGCGACGACAAGGTTTTGGGCATTTACATCTGCGATTTGGCGGTTGAGCTGATAGATGCGCTCACCGCTGCCGCTGGTGCGGTTTTGCAGCTTTTCAAGCTGTCGGATCAGATCGCCCAGCAGTTCTTCTCGATTGTCCGCCAGCTTGCCGCTCATGCGCATAAAGGCCTCCTTGACCATGTTCTCCGGCACTCGATCACTGGCGCATTCTGAGCGCCCGGATGCCTTATAAGAGCAGAGCCAGAAGGCCGTACCATTGGTCACCTGTCTGCGATAAGCGTGACCGCAGACAGGGCATCTCAGCACTCCGCTGAACGGGTAGCGATTCTTTGGGGCGGATCCCCCGGCAGTTTTACGCTGCTGAAGCGCCTGCGCCGCCTGAAAGACTTCCCGGCTGACAATGGCAGGGTTACTGTTCTCCACATAATACTGCGGCTTTTCTCCGCGATTTCTTCTTTTGCGGAACGGCAGGGTTTCCGTGGTGTAATTCTTCTGGAGCAGCGCATCGCCCATATACCGTTCGTTGTTCAGGATATAGTGGATGGCGTTGAGATGCCATGTTTTATAGCCGTATCTCCGTGGAATGCCATCCGTATTGAGCTGGTTGGCGATGGCCTGCTTCCCGCAGCCTTGCAGATAGAGGTCGAAGATCCGGCGAATGACCACCGCCTCCGCCTCATTGATATAAAGTTGGCCGTCTATGAGCTCATACCCATAGGCGGCCTTGCAGCAGTTGAAATCTCCGGATTCCATTCTCTTTTGATAGCTCCAGCGCATATTCTCGGAGATGGTTTCCGACTCCTTTTGCGCTGCCATGCCGGGGAAGGTCAGGATCATTTCAAGGTCGATAGCTGCAGTGTCGATCCCTTGCTCCTCGAAGTAGATGCTGACGCCAAGCTCTTTCAGCCCACGCACCATGGTCAATAGTTCCGTGGTGTTCCGGGCGAAGCGGGAAACGGACTTGGTGATGATGCGATCGATTTTACCTTTTCGGCAATCCCGAAGCAGGCGATTCAGATCATCCCGCTTGTCCATTCGTGTGCCGGTGACCGCTTCATCTGCGTAGATGTCCACCAGCTCGTATTCCGGGTGGGCCGCCGCATATTCCGTATAATACTTGACTTGAGCGGCGAAGGAATGAAGCTGATCGTCGGATCCGCTGGATACCCGCGTATAGGGTGCCAGTCGGATAAGGCGCTGGCCTTGCTCGGGCATCGCCAATTCGGTAACGGTTTTTCTCATGCTGATCTCCTTTCTGCGGATCGCTCCGCTTTGTGATAGCCGCTTTCCTCTGCGGCAACACGAAGGATACCACATGAGTTTGCATACATCCAGCGAGAATGGCAAGAATTAAGGAACCAGACATAACTTTTTTTGCGGGTCATAATGCTCGACCTGCAAGCGAAAAATGCGTTGGTATTCCACCTCTGAGATCAGCGCCATGGAGCGCAGCAGGCGGAGCAGATTCAGTCCATAGGCGAGTGCGGCGCAGTTCTTATCTGTCATGCCGCCACCTCATTCCAAGGCTTACCGCCATGGCTGCCTCTACCCTCTGCATATCCTGCACAGAGATTCTGCCGAGGCAATCGGAAAGCCGTTCCTTGTCGATCGTGCGGATCTGCTCCAGCAGGACGACGGACACACTTTCGAGGAAATCGTAATCAATGACGATGTGTGTGGGCAGAGAGCTTTTCTTCTGCACCGAGGTGATGGGCGCAATGATCGTAGTGGGGCTGTGACGATTGCCGGTGTTGTTCTGTAAAATAAGGACGGGACGGATGCCGCCCTGCTCGCTGCCAATGACGGGAGAAAGCTCTGCGTAGTAAACTTCGCCGCGATAAACTGTTTTCATCTCTGTATACCTCCGTATGGTGTAAGTAAAAGCCCAAAGGCATGAACAACCGCAAAGGGTGGGTGTCATGCCCTTGGACCGGTTTGATCGTTTTGCGTTTTGCGACCATATTTGCCTCGCACCCGTGGTCAGACGGCGATCATGCAAACAACCGATAGCGAATCGGTTCCCCAGGAATTTCACCTCCGCGTGGATCTCACCCGGCCGCCCTCTTTGGTTGCGACGGCTCACGGCGCATGGCACCGCTTCAACGCTCGACTTTTGACTGGACGGGGTGTTGTCTTTCCGCAGCCGGTCATGGCGTATTTCATGCGGTGCTGCCGCACTATCCGCTCTCAGAAGGAGCAGGCCGCTCATCCCTTGCGGGGACAGCAGGCGGAAAGTATTTGCTGACGGATCATTCAATTTTCAAAGAACAACAGAGGCATATAGAAAGCCCCTCACTTTCCATGGCAAAAAGTGAGGGGCCTGATAACCGGTCAGGTCATCATATTTTTAAGTTTTTTCAGAATGCGCAGCTTTCGCTTGTGGATCGCAACCTGCGACACACCATACTTTTGGGCAGCATCCCGCTCCGTCAGCCCGTTATAGAACAAATCACGGATCAGGAGCTGTTCTGCTTGTTCCAGCAGAGAGAGGCAGTCGATCAGCTTGTCCGTCTGCATTTTGCGGATAACCAATTCATCAATGGACTCTCCGGGATCCACAAGGATGTCGGCTCCGTTGAATTCGTCGGTGGTGAGCATATCCACAGAAATATCGCCGTTGTCTGCAGAACGCCGATCCATGTACCTTTGCCGGTTTTGGATCCGGTAGAATTCTGCATACTGCTCCGGCGTTACCTCCATCAGCATCCCATGCAAGGGGATGAATTTCCGGTTTTGATAGTCCGGCTCCATATCTCGCCTGCGGCACAGCTCCAAGTACGAGATTTCTTGGTAACCCTCGGGCGAGAGAATAAAGCACTTTGCTTTGGCATACTTTTCTTCTGCCATTTGTATTTCCTCCAATCGATCGTTTTGAAAAATTGCAAAACGATCAACCGGAGGACTGCGGCAGCCAACGCTGCCACGCAAAAGGAGCAGATATAGCAAAACGCACCTGCAAAGCGGCAGAAGCCGCAAAGCAGGTGCGTTTAATTCATATTTATAATGGTCTGTCAGTTCAGTGTATAGGCTATAATATCCCGATGGCGGGAAAAGGCTTTTTTTGACGGTTCACCGGGCAAGCGATCCGTTATGCAGGCAAATCAAATTGGTGGCTTCTGACGGGCAGAGTTGCCGAATGTCGAGTCCAACGCATAAAAAATCCCTCCAATCCAAAAACTCGGATTTGAGGGATATGGGCGTGTTTTTAGACCCCGCCAAAACCTCGTTTTTTTATTTGGCGGGGCGGTGTCTTTATTTAGTTCAGTTTTCACCGTACTGTTCGTTCACCAATAATTGAACGGCTGTGCCATTATCAGCATGAACGAAATCCATATAATTATATATGGAGGTGAACGCACAGTGCAGAAACAACCTGAAACGCCAAGTGAGATCATCAAAGCGGCACGGGATAAGTCCGATTTGACCGTCGAGGAACTGACCGACCGCGTTGGTATCACGGAGCGATACTTATATAGGATTGAGAACGAGGGCAAAGTACCAACATTTGAAGTTCTCAAGAAAATCGTCCGAGAATTAGCCATTGACGGGAACTTGATCTTCTACCCAGAGAAGCCGGTCAAAGATTCAGAAGTAGAGGATCTTGTCCGTATGCTTTACAGCTGCGATGATCGTTCTCTGAAAATTATTAGAGCAACTATAAAAGCCGCATTGGAAAGCCAAACAGAAAAGGAATAAAAACAGAGCCGATAACTTACCTTCCCATTGTAGGGAGAGGGTTATCGGCTCTGCGTCTTAGCGTCTGGCACTTCTGCTTTTGTGATATTCAGTTGCTT
>OHIL01000151.1_pt1 | contig 31856 bp, 33 predicted proteins | sample 1568231 | NCBI WGS metagenome assembly OHIL01 (sample SAMEA3879565, study PRJEB24766) | human gut metagenome | biome: human-associated habitat; feature: feces | place: USA | collected 1985/1987 | reverse complement strand
ACCAAGACACCAGACGGCTTGACTTCCACGCATTAGGCCGGGAGATCAAGCGCAAAAGAGAGGCGAAAGGTTGGACGCAGGAATATCTTGCACAGCTTGTAGACCGTACCCCACGCTCTATCATGTATTTTGAAAACCGGGGTCAGCATCCAAGCCTGAATACCTTTTACCAAATCGTCACCTTGCTGGACATTTCCGTAGACCAATTCTTTTATCCTGACAGGCAGAATAGCGAAAGCGACTGCCGCCAGCACATTGATAGACTGCTCAACTCAATGGACGAAAAGGAATTGACGGTCATGGAGGCCACAGCAGAGGGACTACAAAAAGCCAGAGAAACGGAGGTCAAGTAAAAAGGGCCTTCGTTTTTCTTGTTTTTGGGGTACTTTTCGGGGGTTCCGCTAAATGGCAAGCAATGCTTCTGTGGCCACAGAAGCTATTTTTGACATTCCGGCCTTGCGGCCAGAACGCAAAAATTTGCTTGTTGGGGAGCCTCCCCAAACCCGGTGCTTCGGGCCAAGTTGGCCCGAAGTGGTAGCGTCGCTTTGCTCCTTATGCGTCACAGTCCCTAACGCTCCTGTTCCTTCTTTCTGCCCGGCTCCGCATAGCCCAGCAGATAGTCAATATTCGCCTTGATGGTCGTGACCTCCTGCATATCCGCCTTGGCCTTGCGGTACTCGGCGTAGAGCTTCTTTTTCTGCTCGGACAGCTTGCGGCCATCCTCTTTGAGGGTGTCCATCTTGGGGAGCTTGCCGCCGTCCAAAATACGCTTGAAGTCAGCGCAGGCCGCCCGGTAAAGCTCAATATCCGCTTCATGCTTCGCAAGAAATTTTCTGCTGTACTTGCTGGCCTTGTACTTCTCAAAAACAGGCCGGGTCTTGGCATACTGCACCGTTGCCGCCTTCAATTCCATGTTGGTATGGAGGGCCGCTTCGGTGCTTTTGATTTGGTCGGACAGCTTGTGAAAACGCTCCGTTGCCGCCGTGGCCTTCTGCTCCAACTGCTCATAGTCCGTCAGGCCGTTGTCCTGCAAGTAGGCAAGGGCAGCGGCCATTTGTTTGAGATTGAACACCTTGGCCCACCGTTCATAGCCGGGGCCTTTCCCTTGGAGCTTGGCTTGAATGTCAATAGCCAAGCTGACCCTCTGGCGGGGCTGGCCGGGCCGCTGGCGGGAGCCTGACAGAGCGGCTTTTATATCTGCTTCGCCGTAGCCTTCACCAAGGGTATCAGAGCGGAGGCGGGTAAACCGCTCCTGACCGGGAGCCCGGAAGCTGACCGCTCCCCGCCGCTGCTTGACCTCATAGCCCGCCTGCTCCATCAGGGAGAGAAATTCCGGGAAGTCGGCGGGCCTCTTGGCAAGGGCGGTATCAATGGCGGCCCGCAGCCTGTCCTGATAGGTCAGCGGTCTTTTCCGCCCAGCCAGCCATTCCCCATAATTGCGAAACTTCCCCTTGCTCCGAGGCTTGGGATTTTCCACGATGGACAATCCGTTTTCCAGACACAGACGGTCAGAGAGCCGCCGCAGAGCGAAGGACGAGCCCCAGAAGTTGCGGAACTTCCGGGAACAGTCAAGGGTCGTGGAGTTGTAGTAGATATGCGAGTGAATATGCTCCTTGTCCGTATGGGTCGTAACGATGAAGGCGTGGCGGCCCTTCGTCCAGCGCATAGCCAGCTCATAGCTGACCCGGTTCGCTTCTTCCGGGGTGATCTCTCCGGGATAGAAGGACTGGCGGATCTGATAACAGAGCACATCCTCGCCCTTCTTTTGCTCCCGGCCCGTCATGGCCTTGTAGCTGGCCTTTTCCAAAAGGAACTCGGCGGCCACCGTGGCCGGGTCGCACTCATACGAAGATATGTATTTTCCGTTTTCCGTCTTTTCGGGATTTTTTCCATAGTCCAAGCAATCCCGGATAGCCTCGGCTATGCTCTCGCCCTCGTTGGCGTGGCGTTGCAGTAAGGTGGTCGTTGCCAGAGATGATTCCTCCCTTCATAGAGAACGGCGGCCCCACCGAGCCGCCGTCAGTCTGTGGTACTTCGGGCCAAGTTGGCCCGAGGCTGTCAGCTTGTGATGAACTGGCGCAGAGACAGGTTCAGGCTGTCCAGCCCCGTGATGACAGCGCCCGCCACCGCCTGCAAGCCATAGGGGGAAAGCAGGAACGCAATCACCAGATAAATGACGCCGCCCATCGGGTAGCTGATGAAGAACAGTCCCACGCCCAGCAGAGCCATGATGACCGAGGCCGCTGTCAGGAGGAAGGAGGACAAGGAGAACAGGAACAGCAGGACAGCCACAAGGACGGTCAGGAACAGGATAAGCGGTGCGGCGATCAGTTTGAGTATCAGTCTCATAGGTTCGACCCCTTTCTATCATCTTTCTACCTATATTTTACCATGCGGGGACAGGGGCAACAATGTTGCAGACGGTTAGTAAATCTTGTCCCGGCACCTCGGGCCAAGTTGGCCCGAAGCTGCCAGAAACAAAAAAAAAGGCGGGGTGCAGACCACAAAGGCCCGCACCCCGCAAGTCATTTCTCCACCAGCGCAGACAGTTCCATGAGCACATCGGACACCCGGCCCCAGAGCTTTTCATAGTCCCGCTGAAGCCCGGCGATCTTCTCCGGGTACACGCCGAAGGTGTTGGCATGGACGGCCACCTGATTGAGATTGTTGGCACACCGCCGCTGTAAGGACACCAGCTCCTTGACCGGGGCAAGGTCTACATGGAGGATATAGCCGTTCAGGGCCATTTTCCGCATATAGGCCCCGGCGTTGGTAATGCCCGCCTCGGCCATGCGCCGCTGTATCTGGGCCAACTCGTCCGCCGTGACCATCACATGAAGGTGCCTGTCACGCTTGCGCCGGGCCGTCAGCGTTCCTCCCGTTCCCGGCTTTTGTGGGCGGGCGGCTCCTTCACTCTGTCCAGTTCCTTTTTCTCCGGCCCCTTTGAGAGCGGCGAGGGCGGCAGGTTGTTCAAAATGCCATCCAGCATATTGTTGTTCTGTTCCTCGGAGAGCTCGACTGTCAACAGGTGGTTGTCTTTTTCGTTCATAGCGTCCTCCTATCTGTCCTCACGGGACTTGCTGTGTTTGGCCTTGTCGGGCTCCTTCGGGGGCTCCGCTCTGCGGGCCGCCTCCTTGAGCTGGGCTGTGATGGAGGGCCGGGCCGCCCGGTCAGGGTTGCCGGGAGCCGGGCGCAGCTCATAGTCCTCCATCTGTTTTTCCGTCAGAGGCTTCCAATAGGCCAGCTCGCCCCATGCCCGCATGGTGCCGCCCTCCACCATACGCCGCTCGTCAAAGTTGATGATCGCCACAGGCGCATTTCCGGGCGGCTTCGGGAAGGTGCCAAGGTCAACGGGCCGCTGAGTGGAATAGTAGCGGTAATACTCCGCTGGCTTCCGGCCCCCGGTGCGCTCCTGCACCTGAAACAGCTCCTTGTAATCGTCAATGCGCTTGGCGAAGTCCTTTTCCGCTGTCTGGCCGTCGCTGTGGTAGTGGCCCCAATAGTAGTCCCGCTGGCCGTTTTCCGTTTCGGTAAACTGCCATGTGACAAAGAGGCTGGGGGCCGCTTCGTCATAGCCCAGGGCAAAGCCCCGGCCATTGTCGAAGGTGGCAGACTTCAAAATCTCATAACCTTGGTTGATTTCTATGTGGTTTCCTCCTTTCCTGCCTCGGGCCAACTTGGCCCGAAGGGATGAAATGTTACGAAATACCCGGTCAAACCGGGGAAAAAGGTATTAGGATATTCAGGCCCGGAAAAGTGTTTCAAAAAAGCCTGATATTCCGGGCTTTTTCAAGAGGCAAATCGTAACAGACCTACCCGGTTCCCCTCCGCTTTTTTCTCATGCGCTCCCGGCTTCTTCTGCGGTTCCCCTCGGCCTTGCAGGCGTCGGAACAATAGGCTTGCCTCCCCTCCGGGAAAAAGGGCCGCCCGCAGACGGCGCACAGCCGGGTATCCGGGGGCGGGCCGTCCTCGCAGATGGAGGCCATCAGCACCGGGTCAAGGGGAAGAACGGCCTCCCGGAAGTAGCGGCAGTAGGCCCCCGTCCACCACTTGCCCAGCATATAACATTCGCAGTCCAGCGGCAGGCAGCCATAGTCCCGGTCATAGTTGGCACACATCTCCGTGACCAGTTTGCGGATACCTTTTCGCTCGTCACGGGACAGTTCCCGGCACATCAGGACTTCGGGCCAACTTGGCCCGAGGTACGGAACTGCTTGCGGCATCGGCCCTTCTGGCTTCTGCACTCCTTTAGGTAGCGGCACCCGGCACAGCGGTCAGCGCCGCCACGGCCCGGACGGGGGATCTCTTTCATCATCTTTTCATAGGGGTTGTTGGTGAAATTCATTCCTCGTCCTCCGTTTCTTCCTCAACCGCCATATCGCCGTAGGGGTCGTTCTCGTCATAGTCGTAATCATCCTCGTCCAGCTCCGGGGCCTCATGCTTCGGACGGTAGACCTTGAAATAATAGGCTGCTCCGCCGCCCACCAGCAGGACAACCGCTACCATCAGGAGATTGCCAACAGGAAAGCCTGCATCTTTTTCAGGTTCGGGTTCCGGCTCGGCAACAGGCTCCGGGTCAGGCTCAGGCTGTGTGACAGGCTCCTTGACCTCGGGTTCCGGGTCGGCTTCGGCAAGGGCCAGCAGGTCTTTTTCCGTGACAGCGTTCAGGAAATACACATTTTCCTCGGTGCGCTGACGGTCAATGACCAGATAAAAGACATTCTCGCTGGGGGTGGTGATGGTGAAAAACTCCTTGCCGTCCTCGTCGGTGGCATTGTCCACCACCGTTCCTGTCCCATCCGGGGTGAAGGGCTTGGCAACGGTTTCCGTTGCGGCGGGCGGCGTGGTTTCCTCTGCGGGCTCGTCACTCTGGGCGTAGGCCGTGACGCTCATACAGGTAAGAGAAAACAGGGCGGCGGTCAAAACCGCGGCCCTGCGAAACAGCTTATTCTTCATGCTCAGTATCCTCCTTTGCTTCATCGGGCTTCGGGCCAAGTTGGCCCGAAGCGGTAATAGTGGGGTTACTGAAAAAGGCGGCCAGCTCGGCGGGCGTCAATTTCAGGGAACGGACAGCCTGAACGATCATGCTGTTTTCTTCCTCCTGACGCTGTTTCTTCAAGTCTTTGATCTTGGCCTGCCACTCGGCAGCCTTCTCCCGGGCCTTTTCCAGCTCCCGGTCAATCTTTTCAAGTTTGCTCATTTCGTGCTCCTTTCGCAAAATCAGTTCAAACGCCCAAAGGCGTAAAAGTGCTCCTGCCAGTAATTCGTGTTGATACTGGCGTATTTGATGGGGTCGCCCGCATGGATCATCATACCGTCCCCCACATAGATACCCACATGGGAAACTGGCCCGGCGCAGTCGTAAGTCCGGGTAAAGAAGATCAGATCCCCCGGTCTTGCGTCAGCGGACGATACATAGGCGCATTGATTGAATATCCCGGTTGCCGTGGTGCGGGGCAGGTTGTAAACGCCGCTGGCCGTATAGACCCAGCAGACAAAACCGGAACAGTCGAAGGAGGTGGAAGGGCTGGAGCCGCCCCACACATAGGGCCAGCCCAGATACTTTTCCGCCTCCGTGATAAGGGCCGCAAAGGCCGGGTCAGAAAGGGCCTCGCCCGGAATGGTATAATCACTTCCGGGGTCATAGCTGCCACCGCCGCCCGTGTAAATGTCATCCCACAGATAGGGCTTGTTGCCCTTGAGCTCCAAGGTTATGTCGTAGATTTCCTTCTGCTCGGCGTCCAAGAGAGAGCCCACCACCACGGGGAGGGTCTTATTCTGGAGCCGCACATGGAGAATGTAATACTCATACGGCACCTCGTAGGTGTCCGTATGGGTGTTTCCGTCCTCGTCCGTCCATGTGTCCGTTTCGGTGCGGTAGCGTATCTCCACTTCCTCGGTCAAGGTCAGCTTGTACTGCGCCTCGAACAAGGCCCGAAGCTCGCTTTGCACATTCTCACGGGTATAGGTGCGGAGCTTGGCGATCAGATAGGAGGTCAGCTCATAGGGGTTATGGCCCAGCTCGTCTACATTGTAGCGGTACTCGTCATAGCCGGGGTGGGTGCGCTCGATGTTGGCGATTTTCTCCCGGAGCTCGTTTTCAAGGGCGGTGTAATCCTCGTTGGCTCCTAAAATATCCTCGTCCTCGGCGGTGTAGGAGGTGCCGACCACGGCGTTCATCATGCCAGTACCCAGCGAAGGGAGGGCGGAGAAAACAGAGTTGAGTATCAGGAACAGGCAGAACAACAGCAGAATGATGATAGCCCCGCCCTTGTGACGGCGCACAAACTGGGCGGCATAGGCCGCCGCTTTCTCGGTTGTGGTGGCCGCCGCACCCGCCGCCTTGGCGGTCTGTTTTGCGGCCTCCCTGGCCTGCTTGGCGTACTCCCGCTTGATTTTCCACTTCTGGGCCATGCGGGAAAGAAAGCTGCTTTGAAGCTCCGGGTGCTCCTGCACCATCTGCTGATAGTGGAGGTTGGCGTTGGCCCTCATGGTCTTGTGCTCCCATTTCTCCACCTGACGGGCCGGGTGCTCCCGGATACGCCGTTTGACATAGCGGGTAGCCTTATGTACCCCGGCCTCTGTCAGAAGCTCGACCTTGTGGGCGCTCTCCACACCCACATTCTCATGCTCGACCTCATGTATTTTGCGGTGGGTGTAGGCCCATACACCTGCCCCCGCCGCCGTTGCCGCCCGCTGGGGGAGGCCGGGCGGCTTCTGAGGTTTCTGCTGGGCCAGCTTTTCCTTGGCGGCTTCCAGCTTGACAGCGGAGTGTTCGGCCTTGGCCTCGGCCCGTTCCTTCTTTTTCTCCTGCTTGTCCTTCCTGGCCTTTTGGGCGTCCTGTTCCTCATGGGCGGTATCCCTGCGGGCCTCGTCATCCTGCCGCAAGCGGGAGGACGGCTTTTCCCGTTCCTCGTCCTGCCGGAATTTCCCGCCGCCCGCTGGCTTCGGGCCAACTTGGCCCGAGGTAGGCTCCCCGGCCTGACGGGTCACTTCTTCTTCGGTAAAATGGAGCCGCCCACGCTTGACCCGCTTTACGGGCGGTCTGTTCTTTTCGTTCTTCGGGCCAACTTGGCCCGAAGCGGCCTTACTCATTCTGTACCTCCTTTTCCTCCGGGCGGGTGGTCATAATGGAATAGAGCTTGGTATTCTTCGGGAAACGGTCAACAAACGGGATGGTCACATTTCCGAAGAACAGAAGGCCCTCGCCGGGGTTGGAGTGGGTCACATAGGAGAGCTGGTGGGGACTGATCCCCAACTGCCTCGCCAAAATCTGCCTGTCTCCCTGCGCCTGCGACAGAAGCACCATGAAGTCGGAATTTTCAAAGATGTTCTCGATCTGCCGGCTGGCAAGGAGGTCTTTCACATTCTGCGTCAGGGCGCTCGGGACGCAGCCCTTTTTACGGAGCATTTTCCAGATGGTGACGAAGTAGCTGGAAGTCAGCTCGTCCTGCAACAGCACATGGAACTCGTCATAGTAGCACCATGTAGCGATCCCGTGGGCGAAGTTATAGGAAACCTGATTGTTGGACAGGTCGTTGAGTATGTGCATGGCGATCTTGCGGAGCCCGGAGCCCAGTTTCTTCAAATCGAAGCACAGCACCCGGGCGTTCTGATAGTCCACATTGGTCTTGTGGTTGAACAGGTTCAGGGAGCCCGACACATAGATTTCAAGGGCCGTTGCCAGCCGCTTCGCCTCGGGCTCGGTCTGCTGGCACAGAAGGTCGTATAAGTCTTGGAGCGTCGGCATGGGCGTGTGCTCTGGGTCGTTGAGCAAGTCCCGGTACACCATGCGGGCGCAGCGGTCAATGATGGTGCGCTCCACAGGCTGTAAGCCGTCCTTGCCGCCCACAATGAGCTCCATGAGCGAAAGAATAAAATCGCATTTCAGGCTGATGGGCGAAACCTCGTCGTCCATGCTCAAATCCAAGTCCATAGGATTGATGTGGTGCGGGCTGTTGGGGGCGATCTCCACCACAAGACCGTCCCGCCCGAACTGGCGCACCAGCGGCGAATACTCGCCCATCGGGTCGAGGATGATAATGCGGTCATTGGTGGCGAGGAACACATTGACAAGCTCCCGCTTTCCGCTGAAGCTCTTGCCCGAGCCCGGTACGCCGAGGTACAAGCCGTTGGGATTTTTCAGCTTCTTGCGGTTTGCCATGATAACATTGTGGGAAAGGGCGTTCAGGCCGTAATAGATGGCCTCGCCGTCCATGCGGAGCTCCTGCGTCATAAACGGAACGAAGATAGCGGTAGAGCTGGTGGTCATGCCCCGCTGTATCTCGATACCGTTGTAGCCGAGGGGGAGGCTGGACACAAGGCCCTGCTCCTGCTGGAAGTCCAGCCGCTTCAACACGCAGTTGTATTTCTGCATGATACCCGACACCGTGAACAGGTCGTTGTCCAGCTCCCGGCGGGTGGCTGCGGTGTTTACCACAAGGAAGGTCAGCAGGAACATTCGCTCGTTGCGGCTCTGCAAGTCGTTCAACAGGTTCTTGGCGTCCTGACTGAATGTAACGAGGTCGGGGGGAAGTATGTCCATATCGTAGCCGCTTCGGACGGCCTTTTTCTGTTCCTCCACCTTCATTTTGTCAATGTCGCTGACTTTGCCCTTGATGGTTTTGATGGCCTTGGCCTGATCGACGGTCTGAATGTGCATGGTAATGGTCATTTCAGCGTCCACCTCCAACAGCTCGGCAAGGAGCTTGTCAGAGAGCTCGGAGGCCATGATCTGCATATAGGAGGCCGCTCCCCATGTGGAGCCCATGCGGAACAGGCGGCTCTGGCGAAAGTCAAAGCTGGTGGGGGCGATAAAATCCTTTGTCCCCATTCCGGTCTTGGGTATCATATCCCATGTGAAGCGGAAGGGCTCCACGCCGCAGGGGTGGAGCTGGCCGTGAAGGATCTCCAGCCGTTCCAGCCCATTGAGGGAGCGGGACTGTACCCCCAGCTTTTTGAAATTGCCCATTATGTCGGCCTCAACACGCTCCAAGCGGGGCTTTGCAATCGCAAGGCTGTCCGCCGACACGCCGAAGGTCAACAGCTTAGTCCTCACAATGCCGTTGTTGCTCTTGGCAATCTGGCCCTCCAGCATTTCCACATACTCGCTCCGCATTTCGCTGTACTCGTCATCCTTCATGGGGATATTGATTTTGTACTTGCTTTCCGGGCGGCTCCTGTGGTTGATGAAGGAGAGCTGGAACGGAAGGGAGCTGTCAAAGGAATTGAGGAACGCACAGTAGCCGTCAAAAATGGCGCTCTGGTCATCGGCCTGCGCCAACTGGTAGTTGATGTCCTCGTATTCAAGGCTCTTGGTGTAGAGCTTATCGTTTACCCGGCAGATACCATCTTTGAAAAGCTCCCGGTAGGGTATGGTTTGCTGGGCGGTCTGCGGCCCGGCCTTTTTCGGCTTGGCCTGTTTTGTGGGCTTGCGGTCAGGACGCTTTCTTTCTGCGCACGGCCGCTTTGCCCCTTTGGTGGTCTGCAATCGGCTTTTCCTCCTTTCGGTTCAAAAAAGCATAGAAATTATCGGTCTTGTAGGGCCTGACCCGTGGCAGTAAAAACTTGGTTCGGATAATGTTGCGGAGCACCTTTTCAAAGGGAAGGCCGTCCTTCTCAAACATGGCGAACAGAAAACACGGCATCATCAGGCCGATCATCAGTAACAGGGCCGTGCTGTTCCCGATATGGGAGCGGGTGAACAGGTAAAACGGGATACCGATACCGCCCGCTATGGAAAAACAAATAAGCTGGCGCTTCGTCAGGTTGAAGGCCAACTTGGTCTTAATACGGCTCAAATCGTTGGGTACTGGCACATAGGCCAATGAGATCACCTCCTTGGAGCTTCGGGCCAACTTGGCCCGAGGTCATCGTTCTGTCTGGCGGGCCGGGGCCTCCTTCCGGGCGGCCTGCGCCGCTTCAAGGCCGGACTGCCTTGCCCGCCAATATTCGGGGTTGTACCGCCTGATGGAGAGGTTGATATTTTCCTCAAAGGCGGCCTTGTCCCTGATACGCTCGGGGATTTTCCAGAGCTTCTTGTCCAAGAGCTCACGCAGCACAACTTCCTCCTGCGTATCTTCCTCAAAGCAGAGATAGCCGCCACGCTGAAAGCCGCACCGCTTGGCCGCCGGGGAGAGGAAGGCCGCCACCTCCTTTGAAACCATTGTCCCGCCGTGGCTGGCGGTACTCACAAGGAACACGCCGGGACAAAGCAGGTCGCAGGTCTGCACCTTGCCCCACGGGGATTTACTCGGCCCCTGATACATCATCGTTCCGCCCCTTTTGCGGGCTTCTCCTTCGGGGGCCGGGCAGTTTTTTCCTTGGCCGCTTCTTTGGCACCGGCCTCCAACTGATCTTTGATGGAGGGCCGCTCCTGTGCTGCGGCCACCGCCTGCAAGCGTCCGATCTCCGCCGAGTAGGCCGTCAGGATCGCCCCGTGGAGTTGTTTTCTGAACTCCCCGGTGATGGGCTTGGCCGTGTCCCGGTAGCCCGTTTTGCTGGACTTGTCCGGCTTGCTGGGCATACCCACATACAGGCCCTTGTCGGTTTGCAGGATTTTGAAATCCTCCACCACAAAGCAGTCGTTGAATTTTACATTGGCAAAGCCCAGCAGGTTGCCCTTGGGCTCGATGGCCCGGACGCTCACATCCAGCTTCATCGGCGGAGCCTCCTGAACTGGGCTCTTGTTGTCCTGTTCCGTCATTTTTGTTTCCTCCTTTCCAGCCTCGGGCCAACTTGGCCCGAAGTGGCTTAATGCGCTCCAAAGATGGATTTAGACAGGCTCCCGGTCTTGAACAGCACGAAGCACAAAAGAACCGTGTACCCCACGCAAGTCCAGATGGCGTTCATCATATCGCCGTCCGTGGCGATACTCTGCACCAGCACGGCATAAATCGCCACGCACACCATAATGAGCATCCCTTGGAAACCGACAGCGAACAGGGACTTGAAATAGTTGTGGCCCATGTGGCCGACCTCCCGGTTCACGCTGGTGGCAAAGGGAATGGGGGCAAGGCTCGTCATCAGGTAAATCTCAATCATACGCCCGTAGACGATGACGAAAATCACGATGTTTAAGGCCGTCATGGTGAACTGCACGAAGAAGGATTGCAGGAAGATACCAAGGAGCGGCCCCAGCTCCATCGCTTCAAGCTGGGTCTGCATATCGTTCAGAACATCCGGCGTGACGGCGGTGGAACCTTGTATCAGGCCCGCCGATTGCTGAATGACCTGCTGGGACACATCGAACACCGCCATAACGATGTTGAAGGTGTTGGACAGGATCATCACCGCAACGAAGGTCTTGAAAATCCACTTGAAGAAGATCCATGTGTCGAAGTTGTGTAGATTGTTGTGGTCTATCAGCATTTGAATGAGCTCATAGGTCATCACGAAGGTAAGCACCAGCCCGGCGATAGGCAGGATGACCGTTTCGGAGAGCTGCCGTATCATGGAAAAGACCCCGGCGTTCCATGCCGCCGGGGTCGTCCCTACCTGCGCCGCAATCTCTCCGACCTGCTCATTCACATTTGTAAAAAGCCCGCCGAGGTTTCCCATGATACCCTCGACCAACAGCCCTTTGAGCCATTCCGTGATAGCGTCGAAGATACTTTGCATAGCTTACTCCTTTGGGAAGATTAGAACAGGTTTGCCAGCAGAGGGATCAGGTTCATGCCCAGCAGGACGATACCGCCGCCAGCCATGAGCTGCTTCATGCCCTGGCTCTTGCTTGCAGGGTTGTCGGCGCCGTAACCTTCCAGCAGGTTGACGATACCCCATGCGCCGAGGCCACAGCCGATAGCCATAACGAGAACCTTCAGAGTGTCAACAGCAGAAGCGAAAAATTCCATATACATTTCCTCCATTTTGATAAAAGATTGAATTGTAGGTAGCAAAAAGCCGCCCTTTCAGGCGGCCTCCGGCTTCGGGCCAACTTGGCCCGAAGTCCATCTATCAGTTAAACGAAATCGTCTGCGCTGTCCAAATCGTCATAATTGAGAATGTCAGCGTCCTCGTCCTCGTCGGAGGCGTCCACCTCGTACACCGTGTATTCTTCCTCGGGCTTTAGTCTCAATCGCCGGGAAGTCAGGCGTTCCAGATGGAAGGCGTTTCGTTTACTGTCATGTTCCGCTGTGTAGCGGTAGTTGGGGTGTTGCTTCAAATCATACTTGGGTGAAAAGAATGGGGGCAGACCCCGAAGCTGTAACAGGCACTTGTTTCCGGGCATGGTGGTGATCTCGCTGGTTGTCAAAAGCTCCCGCCCCAGACGCTGGGTATTGAGTCCATAGCTTTCGGACTGGCCCCGTGTGCGGCTGTCTGTCTGCATGGAGATCGTCGCTTTTCCCAGCCAGTTTTCCGAAATGTCCTTTAGCGTGGAAGCCTCCCGGCCTCCCAGAAACACAATGCTGTCCATGTTGCCCATGATGGTTTCCGCATGGTCTTTATAAAGGGCCTTGCATTGGCTCATGGCCTGATAGAACAGGGTCAGGCTGATTTCTCTTGACCGAATGACGGCCACGATTTTCTCCAGCCCCGGCACCTGCCCGGTGTTGGCCGCCTCGTCCCACAGTACACGAACATGATGGGGCAGGCGGCCACCGTATTTGTTGTCGGCCCTCTCGCACAGAAGATTGAACATCTGTGAAAATGCAAGGGCCACGATAAAGTTATAGGTACTGTCCGTATCGCTTATCAGGAAGAACAGGGCCGTTTTCTCGTCCCCGAGCTTATCAAGCTCCAACTCGTCATAGCTCATAATCTCCCGGAGCTCCGCTATATCAAACGGAGCAAGCCTTGCGCCGCAGGAAATCAGTATGCTTTTGGCGGTTTTGCCGCTGGCCAACTTGTATTTGGCATATTGGCGCACAGCGAAGTGCTGGGGACTTCGCTTGGCAAGGCCGTCAAACATATAGTCCACAGCGTTTTTGAAGCTCTCGTCATCCTCCCGGACTTCCATGCTGTTTATCATTTCCACCAGCGTGTTCATGTTCCGTTCTTCCTCCGGGCCCTCAAAGACGATATAGGCCACAAGAGCACAGTACAGAAGGGTTTCCGCTTTGGTCCAGAACTCGTCACCTTCCTTGCCGTCCCCCTTGGTATTGGCAATCAGGGCGTTGACAAACTTCAAAACATCGCTTTCCGTCTTGATATAGGCCATGGGGTTGTAGTGCATGGATTTTGAAAAATCTATGCTGTTGAACACCTTGACCTTGTAGCCCTTCTTCTTTTGCAGAAAATAGCCGCATTGGGAGAGTGTGCCGCCCTTTGGGTCTACCACCACATAGGAAGAATGAGCCTGCAAAAGCTGGGGCGTGAGCCAGAAACGGGTCTTACCCGAGCCTGACGAGCCGATGACGCAGGCGTTCAGATTGCGGGCGTTGGCCGGGATTTTGGGCCGGGTGTTCATGGTCAAGAACTCCGTCCCGGTCAGGATGACATTATTTTCAAACTTGGGGTCAACAAATGGCTTTATATCTGCCTCTGTACCCCAGCGGGCCGAGCCATATTCCATATCCCGGCGAAATTTCCGGGTGTTTTTGATTTTGGACTGTACCACGAAATACAGTATCACGGCCCCAGCTACACCTACGGCAAGGTCAAGGAGGCCCAGCCCCGGTGCATAGCTCTGAAATACCGGGCCGATGGTCTTGACCATGCCGAACAGTTTTTCTCCGAGGTTGGCTCCCGCCGCCATGCGGTAGGCTGTGCCGCACTTGGAGAAAACCCAAAAGGCTATGAGATACGGGAAATATGGAAGTACATATTTCTTGATTTTCTTGCTCACCGTTCTTCCTTCACCGCCTCTCTGGCCCGTTCCTTCTGCTTGGGCCTTGCCGCAATCTGTTCCACGAACTGCCGGAGCTGGCCGAGGATAGACGGCTTTTCCTGACTGCGGCCCATGACTTTTTCCGTGTATTTGGAGAAGGCCGCTGTGATAGCGTCCGCCTGATCTGCCTTGAAGAACAGCAGATAGTGGCCGGAGCTGGTCTTGTGAAAGGCGTAGTCCACATGGAACTCCTTGGCGATACGGTCAAAGTCCTTGGGGGCTCCCACATACTTCATGGCGCTTTTGGTGCCGTAGTGGTTCATCAGCTTTTTTACGCTCTGCCTGCCGTGGGGTCGTTTTGCTGCCTCATGGTGCTTTTTCATTTCTGCCAGGACTTTTTTGCAGGCCGCCGCCAGCGCCCGCCCTGAGAGCCTGGCCGCTTTGATGGAGATAGCGATTGTCCGTTCTTCTACATATTCCTGCATACTGCCTCCTTTCCTCCGGGCAAGTCAGGGAAACCGGGAGGCTCCCGGGGAGCCGCCCGGATAGCGGAACCTCGGGCCAACTTGGCCCGAGGTCTACCGTCCTTCATGGGAAGGCCCTGCCTTGTCCTTATGGGGAACAGGAGGGGCCTCCTTAAACTGCTTGATTGTCTCCAAGATGGAGCGTGTTTCCTCCTTCTCGTCCCGGGCGTGGACATTGGAAATACGGTATTCCTCTGGAATATCGTCCAGCCCGGTATAATGCTCGATAAATTTGCTCTGATTGTCGAACACATAGCCGCCGGGGGCAAAATGCCCACCTTCGTTGATACGCACATCCCGCCCGTATGCCTCGTAGTCGATGTAGTCGATCAGGTGCTCCGGCACCGTGAGAGCTTCAAACTCCAAGATATACATACGGCCCAATTCTTCCTCGTCCTTCACTCCGGGATAAAACTCGAAGCAGTCAAGGTTGTGGGTCAGGTTGATTAAATCCTTGACGCTGCCTGTGTACTCCCCGGCGTCCATGATCGCTTCCAGCTTTTCCAGTTCGTCCGGGGTCATTTCTTCCAGAAGGTGCGCCAAGTAATTTAACTCGTCAAGGCTTTCGTATTCTCCGAGGTGGTCATACAGTCCCAGCACATCACTCTGATAATCGGTGATGAAGTATTCCTCATAGCGTTTTCCGTCTATGCCAATCCGGGAGAACAGGGCCTGCACTTCCTCAATGGTAGTGGGAAATTTCAGGTATTCCCCGACTTCAACGCCCCGTTCCGGGTACATCCCCAGATTGGTCACATAGGCTTCAAACATCATGGCGGCCCTGCTGGTTGACGGTCAGGATACCGTCAAGGGTGGTGGCTGTGATATTGAGCCGCTTGGCAACAGCAATATCATTCTTCACATCCTCGTCCACCTCGCCGCCGCAGACCACAAGCACATGAGAGCGGCGCAGCATATCCCGGCGCATATCAATCCCGTTCTTGTGTTCCTCCGGGATAGCGTCGTTGATGAACAGCGGCAGGTAGAGAATGGGGCAGATAGGAGAAAAGCCCGCTTCGTATGCCATACGGCAATAGCGGGCGGCCAGCTCCATATCCGTGTCAGGTTCGCCGCACCATGCGGCGGTAATGTATGCTAAAGGTCGTTTCAAGGTTTTGTCCCTCCGTTTCTACATATTTTAATAGAGTTGCGCTGGATAAGCCCAACCCCTCCGCCCCTTCCCGTGGGAAGGGGGACGGCTCCAAGGAATATATATCCCCGTCGCTTGCCGCCTGAAAGCATAGCCGGGAGAAATCCGTCAAGGGTGCCTTTGGCACCGCCTGCGGCGGCTGTGGCCCTTGACTGATTTTCCCGGATATGCTACCTGAAAACCTGGCGACGGGGAATATTAAATATCCTTTGAGCTTCGGGGCGCGGGGCAGAGCCCCGCAATCCTCGGGCCATGCTGACCCGAAGTTTGGGCTTACTTTTCCTGTTCGGTTTTCTTCTCCGGCTTTTCGTGTTCCTTCTGCTGACCCTTCCAGTCGTCCAGCAGCTTGATGATCTGGTCCTTCATTTCCCTCGGCGTAGTTTCCTTGCCGAAATACTTGCTCAGTTCCGCACCTGTCAAAATCACTTTGTCTACCTCCTTTTTGTCCTCCATCATAATGCCGTCGATCACATCCCCGTTGAGCAGCTTCTTTTCGTCCAGCTCACGCATACGCTTTGCCTGCGCCTGTGAAGGCGAGGACTGCTGGCTGTCAATGGCGACGGCGATATAGTTCTGGTTCTTCTTGCCGATATAGGAAAGCTCCACCGCCGTAGTAAAGCCCAGCTTTTTTTCATCCATCAGCTTCATCAGGTCGGGAACCAGCTCATTGAGCCGGATATACCGCTGCACCTGCTTGACCGCCATCTTATTGCGCTCGGCTACAATTTCGTTGGAGCGTTTTCCTGCGTCCTTCGGGTCAATCTGGCCCGAAGTGCGGGAGCCCTGGTGCTTGATGGCCTCAAGCTGCATTTTCAAGGCTTTGGCCCGCTCACTGGGGAGGATTTCTTCACGCTGGTTGAGATTGTCCTCGACCATCTGCGTGATGGCTTCATCGTCTGTCAGGTTTCGGACGATACAGGGCATATCCGCATACCCGGCAAGCTCGCTGGCTTTCTGGCGGCGGTGGCCGGACACGATCTCATAGCCGCCATCCTCACGGGGACGGACGATAGCGGGCTGGGTCACGCCCTTGTCCTTGACGCTGGACACCATAGCCCGCATTTCTTCATCATCCCGAACCTCAAAGGGATGGTTCTTGAAGGCGTGGAGCTCGTTCAGCTTGATATAGACGATCTGTTCCTTGCCCCGGCGTGGTGCATCCTTCGGCTTTTCGGGTTCCTTCGGAGCGGGAGCGGCCTGTACCGTTGGAGCCGTTTTTTTCTCCGGTTCCTTTTTGACCGCCTTTTCCGGTTTCTGTGCAGGAGCTTTGGACTTCGGGGCTGGGTCCTTGTCCTTATCTGCTTTCGGGGGACGGCCCCGGCGCTTCGGCTGTTCCGGCTCTTTGGGTTTTTCCTCCGCTTTCTTCGGAGCCTCCGGCTGCTTTTCCGGTTTTTCCGTTTTTGCCGGGGCAGGCTTTTCCCCGCTGGGAGCTGCCGCCCGTTCCTCGACCTTCTTTTCCTTCATAATTTCAGCGAAGTTATAGACGGAAACCTGCGGGTTCTTTACCTCCGGTTCCGTCTTTTTTTCCGGCTCCGGGGAAACGGAAACCTTCTCCGGCTCTTTTGGGGGAGCGGGAGGCGTTTCCTTGCCCGGCCCGCTATCCGTTACCGGCTGTTCCGGCGTTTTTGTGGTTTTATCATCTGCCATAAGCATTTACCTCCTGTTTTTTGGCATGAAAAAAGGGGCTCAACTTTTCAGTCAAGCCCCCGTGGGAAGTTCCTCCTTTCTCCGCCATGATACAAAAATACCGCCCGTAGTCTCGTTTGGGCGGTACTTTGTGTAAGATTGGCAGTCCATTATTAAGTTTTTTATTATGTTCCCTTTGTACACCGTTGCAATCCAAGAGATAGAGCGTCTCCTGTGCTATCCGAATCAGCCAAATTTTACGATCTCATTCAGTCAGATTCTTAAAACTGATTCAGTCAATTTGCTCCATTCAGAAAAACCATCATTGACAAAACACCATAATTCGTGATAGGAAATGATGCAGCTAAAACATAACGCGATTATGGAGGGATAATCATGATTTACACAAAACAGGAAAAACAGAAGCTGGATCGGGTGATCTCGGTGTTTGCGGAGCGGCTGAAGGAAAGCGATGCCTTTGACCTTGTCTGGTCGGACAAGGTGGGATATGTCCTGCTGGATATTTCCACGAATTATGACTATGTGGATAGCGCGCGGCGCATTGAAACGGCAGAAGAACTATGCAGACTCATGCTGGAGGACATTGCGCTGGATGTGCTTTTGCTGACAGAAAACGAACATTCCATAGAAACAGCAGACCCGTTGGAGCGCGCTGAGATCGTGCGCCGTTGGCAGCCGTATTTTGAGCAGCTTCCGGAGTATGAATATCTCCGGGAAGAACTGACATCCGAGTGGCCGTAAGCTGCCCTTTCCTTGACAACCACAATATCTTGTGGTAAAGTTGGCTTGTAATTGAGATTTGTGCATACTGCTTGCGGCGCACTTACCGCAGCGTTCGAAGTATTCCGACTTGCACACGCATTGTCAGGCTTTTACGATTTCCGGTAGAATTACCATGTCCGCAGGACAGGTTTCTGCCGGATTTCTTTTTTGGGCGCAACGCCCACAGATTGCGGGAATGACCGCGACGCAGAAGAAGCTGCGCCGCAGGGTATTCCCGCTATTTTTTGCCCAAATGCCGAAAGGCTTTGAGGATATATTTTTACGAAAGGCGGTAACCAAATGAAAACAAGAAAGAAATGGCGTCCCGGAGGACGGCAGCGACAGTCTGCGGCGTATCATCGCAGAGCGGTTCACAAGCGGAAGCGTGTGGTACGACTGCGGGTATGGAAGAAGGGAGAAAAGAATGGTGTTGTGGCTGAAGTATGAGCCGCAGGAACTGGTAGACACAAGCAATCTAGGCAATGAAGAATGGCTGTCCTACCGACGGCGGGGCATCGGCGGCAGCGACGCTGCGGCAATCCTCGGCATTTCGCCCTGGCGGACAGCGCGGGATCTTTACTACGACAAGCTGAGCGTCGTAAAGGCAGACATGGATGAGAACTGGGTCGCACTGGAAATGGGACATCTGCTGGAAAACTTGGTCGCGCGGATTTTCGCAAAGAAAACCGGGCTGCATATCTTTCAGCGGAAGGTCATGTTCCAGCACCCGCTGTATCCGTGGATGCTGGCGGATCTGGACTACCTTGTGGAGCTTCCGAACGGCAGCAATGCCATTCTGGAGATCAAGACGACAAATTATAATGCCAGAGAGAACTGGTGGTACAACGGCGAGGAGATCGTTCCGGTGTACTACGAATCTCAGGGTCGGCATTATATGTCGGTCATGAATCTGGACAGGGTCTACTTCTGCTGCCTGTACGGAAACAACGAGGACGAGGTCATCATCCGGCATCTGGACCGGGATTATGCCTATGAGTCGGAGCTGATCGCGCTGGAGGATGCGTTCTGGAATGACCATGTGCAGAAGCATTGCCCACCGGACTATACGGAAAGCGGCGACCTCATTTTGCAGAGTTTGCAGAGATGGAAAGGCATTGACCGGAGGGATTTGCCGCCGGCAGCGTTCGGTGCGCCGCAGCTTCCGCAGATCTATCAGTATTTGCAGCTTCAGGAGCAGAAAAACGCGCTTGCAAAGCAGGTCACACAGTTGGACGCACAGATGCAGCAGCTCAAAGGCTTGCTTGTCAGTGAATTGGACGGAAAGGATTCCGCGACCTGTGCGGACGGCGGACAGTGCTACGTCATTTCCTACAATCCCATCCGCAGGCATGGCATCTCCAAGGACAACTTGGTTCGCTTGCGGGAGGTTTATCCGGAGATCTACGAGCAGTTTGTAGAAACGTCGGAGTCCAGAAGGTTCAGCATCAAAATCGCGGTGCAGCCTGCCGCATAAGTGAGGTGAAAAAACGAATGATTGCAGTTTATGACAAGCTCATCTACTTCAATGAAGCCAGCAAATACACCATCCTTCGGATGCGCACAGATGATCCGTCTGTACCAGAAGAGGCACGTTCCCAATATACGTTCCGTGACCGGATGCTTCGGTTCACTGCTGTCGGCTACGGACTGCCGCAGACGGACTCTGTCAAGCTGGAGATCGAGGGCGATTGGAAAGAGGGCAAATACGGCCTGCAGTTCCATGTAGAGAACTGGCACGAGCTTGTGCCGCCAACAACGGAAGGACTTCTGAGCTATCTTTCATCGGGCCTTCTCAAAGGCATCGGAGAAAGCACGGCCAGAAGCATTGTCCAGCGGTTCGGTACAGATACGCTCGATGTGCTGGAATACTATCCGGAAAAGCTGCTGGAGATCCGCGGCATCACGGAACAGAAGCTGGAGGAGATCAAGACGTGCTATGCAGAAAGCCGCGCCATGCGGGATATTATGGAGCTGCTGACGCCGTTTCAGGTCACGCCTGTGACGGCGATGAAGATCTATCAGCACTTCGGCCCCGCCTGTACGGATATTCTGCGGAAGAGCCCGTTCCGGCTCTGTGAGATTTCAGGATTTGGATTCCGACGCGTCGATACGATCATCCGGAAGTCTGGCGGCGATCCGCACGACCCGGTTCGTATCCACGGCGCGATGATCTGCACACTGGAAAACGCACGGCAGCATGGACATCTGTATCTGGAGGTCAATGCCTTGATCACAGAATCCCTGCAATTTCTCAACGAGACGATCCCGCTTCCCCAAATGCAGGTCAGGCGTGCGGAGGTAGAGCAGAAATTGCAGCAGATGGCAGAAGACAACGAGATTGTTTCCGACGGTGGTCGGCTGTATCTTCCGCATATTTTTATGCAGGAGGTAGAGACTGCGGCAAGGGCGGCAGCCATGCTCATGGAACACACGGCAAAAATTGATGTGACGCTTCCACTGGAGCAGGTCAAGCAAAAACTCGGCTTGCACTTAACAAAGCGGCAGAGCCGCGGCGTTGAGGTGGCGATGGAGCGGAATCTCTCCATTATCACCGGCGGCCCCGGCACTGGCAAGACGACAGTTCTGAAAGCTATCATCGAGGTCTACCGGATTTTGCACCCCAAAAACCGCATCGTCCTCGCCGCGCCGACCGGCAAGGCCAGCCGACGCATGGCGCAGAGCACCGGGATGCTGGATGCACTGACGCTGCACAGTCTGCTTGGCTTGCAGGGCGATTTTTGCAGCAAGGACAAGCAGGATAAGCCGCTGCAAGTTGATTTTCTGATCGTGGATGAGGCGTCCATGGTGGATATGTGGCTGGCGCATCAGCTGTTTACGCGCTTACAGAAGGACACGAAACTCCTGCTGTTGGGCGATGTCGATCAGCTGGAGAGCGTCGGCGCGGGCAATGTGTTCGCGGAGCTGATTGGAAGCGGCATTGTGCCGGTGACGGTTCTCGATGAGATCTTCCGTCAGTCCAAGGACAGCCTGATCGCCTACAACGCCAAATTCATCAACGAGGAAAACAGCAGCCTGTTCTACGGTCCGGATTTCCAGTTCGTCAAAGCAGAAAATCAGGAGGAAGCCGCGGCGCAGATCCAGGAGCTCTATCTGCGGGAATTGCAGGATACGTCCATTGGACAGCTTCAGATCATCTCGCCCTACCGGACGGATGGAGAAGCGTCCTCCAACGGCCTGAACGCGCTGATCCGGGAGACAGTCAATCCGCATACGGAAAAAATTCCGGAGCTGGCGTTCGGAGAGCGTATCTTCCGCCTGCACGACCGCGTGATGCAGACCAAGAATAATTACAGTCTGGAAGGCTATGATTCCGCGTGCAAGCAGAAATTCAAGGGCGTGTTCAACGGCGATATCGGGAGCATCTGCAAAATTCACCCCGATAAGCTGTGCGTGGATTTTGATGGGCGCATCGTGGAGTATTCCAAAACGCAGCTCGGCGATCTGGAACTGGCGTATGCCATTACGATCCACAAATCCATGGGATCGGAGTACGAAACGGTCATCATTCCCATTTTGATGGCGCACCGCATTTTGCTGACGAAGAACCTGATCTATACCGCCGTGACACGCGCAAAGAAGCGTGTCATTCTGGTCGGTCAGAAGCGTGCGCTGTTTCTGGCAATCCACTCCGGCAGAAAGGTCAAACGGAACACCTGCCTTGCCGAACGGATCTTAAAGTACAATCAGGTATTCAGACAAAAGGCTCTGCCGCAGGGCGCGACAGAGCAGAAATTGAAAAAAGCCGGTTAAGTTGAGATGAATGTGCAGAATTTGCGCAGTCATCTCTTATTTTATTTATGAAAGGGGTTCTAAGAAATGAATGACAACAAATCTACCGTGATGAACAACGCCGCCGTGCAGCAGCTGCGCAAGGTGCCGGGCTTTGACCCGATGAAGCTCCTGCGCAAAACAATTTCCATCAAAACCGGGCACCCGGTTTGGAAGCTGGATCTCCGCTATAAGCGGCTCTGGTTCCGTCTGGCCTGCCCGAACGGGAGAATGCTCCTGAAGCCGCTGCGCATCAGCGACCAGCTGGCAATTATCGAAGCGCAGGTTTATTTCAGCAAGGACGATCCGGTTCCTGCCGCCAGCTTTACCTCGGAGCAGCGCAGGGAGAATGTCCCCGGCGGGGAATTTCTTCGCGCTGCGCAGGAGGACGCGCTCAACATGGCGCTGGAAAACGCCGGTTTCGGCATCCAGTTCTGCGACGTGAGCCGCGACTACGGCGGCGAGCTATTTGGGTCGGAAGTGCCGATTCAGACGGAAGCCGCAGAAGCAGCTGCCGAGGAAATCGAAGTGCCCAGTACACCCATTGCGAAGGAAACTGCCGCAGAAACAGCGCCGACGATGGATATGGATTCTGCGCCCACTGAACAGCACGTTGCGGAAACAACCGCGTCTGATGTGCAGAACGTTACGGACGGCTTTACGTCCGTTGCGGTAGATGTGCGGCAGGAGCAGTCGGTCAGTGCAGCACAGGAAGAAGTACCTGATCTTCATGTTTTGCCGCCTCAGCAGGAAGAAGCCGCAGAAGAGCTTGCAGAACAGCCGCAGGCCGCGTCCTATACGGCAGATATGGATGTCAGCGAGATCGTGCAGCGTATGACAGTGGACGAGGCGAAAGCCGTTGTGGTGCAGATCGGCACCTGCCGCGGCTGGACGCTCGGACAGGTCGCACAGCGCCGCCCGGCAAGCCTCAAGTGGTATCTCTATGGTTGCGATCAGGCGGACAATATTCTCAAAGCCGCTGCATCCGTCCTGCTGGACAATCTGCAGCAGAAAGCCGGATGAAGCGTCAAGTTTGGATGAAAGGGTGTGGCCGTTATCAAAGCCGGTTCTTCGCAGTTTCCGTTCCACATTACAGACGTTGCGGCGCTGCTGCGGCTCAATATCCGCAGGCGCGGCCCGGACTTTCTGTATGTGGACTGCCCGCTTTGCGGCGATCATCGCGGAAAGCTCTATCTGAAAACGTCGCGGGACGTATGGCACTGTAATTACTGCCAGGAATCCGGTGGGATGCTGGCGCTCTATGCAAAGGTCTACGGCATCAGCAACGCGGACGCCTATCGGGAAATCTGCGAGGCGCTTCAAACCGGAGACTACGCACCGGAGTATCAGAGCTATCAGAACCGGCAGCCGCAGGAAATTGCGCAGTCGGCCAGAGCATCCAGACAGGCGATCCACCAGACGCTTTCGATGCTGCTTTCCATGCTGTCGCTGACGCCGAAGCACCGTGCACATCTGCGTGAGACGCGCGGCCTGACGGACGACCAGATCGAACGGTTCGGCTTCAAAAGTACCCCGCCACCCTATCTCTGCAAGAGCCTGACGGCGCGGCTTTTGAAGCAGGGCTGCATCGTGCAGGGCGTCCCCGGCTTTTATCTGGCGGAGGACGGAAGATGGACGGTTCGCTTCGGAACGCGCACGGCCGGGATCCTGATCCCGGCCAGAAGCGCAGACGGATTGGTCTGCGGCGCACAGATCCGGCTGGATACCTCCATCCGGGAGGAAAACGCGCCTGCCGACAAGGAGGGCACGAAGTACCTCTGGCTGTCGTCGAGCAGCAAGCCGATGGGAACGTCCTCAGAAAGCCCCATCCACTTTGTCGGTGATCCGTGTTCCAGAGTGGTCTATGTGACGGAAGGACTTTTGAAAGCGGATATTTGCCATGCGCTGATGAACCGCACCTTTGCGGCGACCGCCGGGGCGAACAACGTCTCCAAGCTGGACCAGCTGTTTGCGTTTCTCAAAAAGAACGGTACGGAGGAGATCATCGAAGCGCAGGACATGGACAAGTATCGGAATGTGCACGTCGAGAAAGGTGCGTCGAAGATCTATCTGATGGCGCGAAAGCACGGACTGCAATGCCGCCGGCTGACATGGAACCCTAATTATAAGGGCCTTGACGACTGGCAGCTTGCGCTCCGGAAGAATGCTGCGAAGGGGCCGAAGACAATGACGTTCCGGGAGCGGTATCTGTATGGCGCGTGTAAGTTTTCCGAGATAGACACCTGCGTGGAACGATGGCACAAGACGCAGCCGGATAGCGTGTCCTTGCAGGCATACCTCGGCTTGCCGGATGAAGAATATCAAGCCTTTTTACAGCCCGGCGGCAACGCACGGCTGGCAGAGCTTCTGAACGCGCAGCGTAAGCAGTTCGGCTGCCGCATCTATCAGCTGGAATTTACGGACACGGAGAAGACAAAGCCGTTCGCATTCTCCGGGATCGACGCGCTCCACAAGGCAGGCTTTCAGCAGCCGCCTGCGAGCGAGTACCGGCTGGTGCGCGACGAAACGCTCTATTGTCCGAAGGATGAACCGGATCTGGCTGTGCTGGAACGTGTCTTTGAACGCTATAACGGCAAGCTGCCCGCAGACTATCCGGGGCGCTGCATTGCGCCGTCCGATGTGTTGGAGCTGTACGACGTGGAAAAGCGGCGGTATTACTATCGGGATATGAAGCAGTTCGTGCCGGTGGCGTTTTCTCCGCTGCTGGCCCGGCCAATACATAAATGAATGGAGACAGCATATGAGAAAAATTACAGTTCTGGATTTCGCAAATCAGATCGGCGTTCTCAGCGACGAGGTTCCTGTGATCGTAAAAACGGACAGAAAGGTCATTGGACGCTTCCGCTGCTTATACGAAATACCGGAAACGGCGATGCCGGGCGTGCTCGAAGCGAAGATCGACCATGTCATTCTGCGATCCGACGAGATTACGATTCAGGTCAAGCTGAAAGCAGTCACGACCTGAATCGCTACTGACGCGGATAAGGAAAAATAACGAAAGGAAGAAAAATCATGAGTTTTTTCTATGAGATATTAAACGACGGAACACCCTACCGCAGAAAGAAGCTGCGCGTAAAGAGGTTGATCCTGACGATTGCGGCTGCGCTGTTTATGCTGATTACGCTGCTTTGCAGCTTCGCAATTATTCCATCCGGTTACACCGGTGTGAGAACGACTTTTGGACAGATCGATACAGTGGCAGTTTCCAATGGGTTTATTGTAAAGATCCCATATGTGCAGAGCATCAAGCGCGTCAACAACAAGCAGCAGGAAGTATCCTATACGGATCAAATTTGGGGCGAGAGTTCAGAGCGCACAGTCGTTTATGCCGCGGGCGTGACGGTTACATACCGGATCAACCCGGACTACTCCGCATGGATCTATGCGAATGTGTCCGACTACAAACAAAACGCTTTGCCGCAAACGCTGCTTTCGTCGGCAATCAAGGCGGCAATGGTGTCATTGCCCTCCGACGAGGTAACAAATCGAGCCAAAATCGAACCGATTGCGCGGCAGCAGCTGCAAACGGCGATCGACCAGAAATACGGTGGGAATCCGGTCATCAGCATTGTTGCTGTGAATATCGATGATATGGATTTTGAGGAATCGTATAATCAGGCGATTGCAGAAAAACAAATTGCGCAGATGGTGTTTGAGAAGCAGCAGATTCAAAATGAAACCGCCGTCAGCGCAGCCGAAGCAAAGGCAAAGGAGCAGTTGATCGCGGCAGAAGCCGATGCGAAGCAGAAGCTTGTTGCATCCAAGGCAGAGGCCGATTCTGTCCGTTCACTTGCCGAGGCGCAGGCAGAAGCGAACCGCAAGCTGGCGCAAAGCGTTACGGATATCCTGATCGAGTATGAGAAGATTGAAAAGTGGGATGGCCGCCTGCCGGCTGTTTCGGGCAGCGGCACGCTTGTTTGCGTGGATGGGATTGCCGGTGAGTGACGCACGGGCGGAAAGCAAATCCGCACTTCTGCAGCTTCGCGCATTTTGCCGCAGCCTTGGCGCGCACGTTCGCGAAGTGCAGGATGGCGCCAGCTTTACGGCAATGCTCTGGGAGGACGCAGACAGCATGAGCGAAAATGCTGCCGCTGAAATTCAGAGAAAAATCAAACGAAAGACCGCAGAATATCCGGGATTCGTATGCTACTGCTTCGACGCATTCAGCACGCTGATCTACCGGGTATAACACATGGATGGGCGCAGCAGGATCGCTGCGCCCATTTTCTATCGGAAAGGAGTTTTATCATGGGCGTATTTTCAGAGCTTGATCTGGAAAACCAGCAGGCAGAATTGGAGGGGCACGATTCCAAGGCGGCCGAAATGCAGACCTTACAGGCAAAGCTGATCAAGCAGCACGAGCAGAAAAAAGCTGCCGCCGCTGCGGAAACGCCGGGCAAGGAGCCTGCGGCGGAGCCGGTTGCCAAAACGGAAGCAGAGCAGGAAGATCCTGCGGCAGCGGAAGCAGAACGGCGCCGCCAGCACGAGGAAACAGAAGCCAAACGGAAAGCAGAATGGGAGCGGCAGCAGGAGGAAAAACGTGCCGCAGAAACGGCAGCGCTTGCAAAAATCGAGCAGATGAGCGAGACGGAGCTGGTCAAGGCGTCGATGGAGCGCATGAAAAAGGAAACTGAACGCCTGACGCGCCGGAATCTCAAGGAATGCGTTTCCGAGTATGTGCAGACGCTCTGCCTCAGTGATCCCGCGTTCGCGCGGATGGTCATGCACCCGCGCAAGAGCATGGCGCATTGCCTGCAATATATCAACCGGAAAGCGCGGGAATATCTGCTCGCGGAAATGAAGGATAACGGCATGGAGCAGCGGCCGGACGGTATTTACGGCGGAGATGTGCCGGAAGACACCTGCTACGACTGGGCGGAAGAATACTACCGGGACACAAATGCCAAAGAGGACGAGGTCAAGGAAGAGAAATTCGTTCCCAAGGCGTATATGAGCGCTGCGGCAAAAAACAAACGCCAGCCGAAAAAGGAAAAACCGGCGGCGAAGCCCGCACCGGTCATTCAGATGCCGAAAGCAGAGCCGACCCCCAAAGAAGAACAGGTTTCCATGTTCGATCTGATGGGAGGCATGGCCGGATGATCGCTTACAAAGGAATGTGTCCGGGTATGATCTGCCTCGGCTATCAGCTAAAGATGGGCTTGAATGTAACGGAACAGGCAAATTGTCAGGCGAATGGGTTTCATTGCGCGGCAAACCCGATGGACTGCCTGCGCTATTATGGGGATTTTCAGAACTCGGAATACTATCTGGTTCGTCCGTGCGGCGATCTGGACGAAGACGCAGCCGATTCTAAAATCTCCTGCACGCAGCTCTGGGTGCTCCGAAAGCTGGAGCCACAGGAGTTTTTCCTGCATGCGCTTGCGTATATGGCAGACCATCCGCAGATGCCGGATGGCTGTGATGTCAAAAGAGAACGTGCGCAGGCATGGAATGGCTACGCCGTCGTGCGCGGCAAGCACCCGCGCGCAAAGGGCAAGCTCGGAGATATTCTGGCATTTGCCAGAGAAGCTGTGAACGGACCGAAGATCGAGCATCTTTCGCTGTGCGTGATCGACGGCAAGGAGCGTCTGCCGGATACCTGGTATGATGACAATTTTGAAGAATGTGAGGCGGTATAAACGAATGAAGCGAAAAGAATTAGAAAAATTGCCTGTTCTGCGGGCAACGACCGCGATGCTGAAACAGGCGGAAAAAGAAACGATGATACCAATCGGATATTTCCGAAAAGAACTGCGCTATGAACACGAGCACTACGCCAGATGCAAGCGGTTTGATCGGATTCTGAAGGTCGCGATCTATCTGACAAAAAATCTGGCTGCCGGCGGCAGAAAGCCAGTGTATGAGCTGTTTCTTGACTATGATGCGCAGGATTTCCTGACATACAGCTTTATGGAAAAGAAGTGGCGTACCGCGATGCTCCGCAATTTACCGCAGCTGGGATTCGGTATCCATGATGTGCAGATCTCATCCCGTGATTCCGCTGTGATCGGTCAGTATCTGCATTCCAAATGGGAGGCGATTGTGGCAATCCGGGAGTTTCAGGAAGGGATTCGGGAAAAGCAGCTTCTGGCCCGACACAAGAAAGAAACTGATCCGTGGGATGCGGCAATGGCGCTTGTGCCTCCGCTTCCAAAGGACTGGGACAGATGGGTCAGCAAGGTCGGCGTCGAGCAGAATTATATGTTCTATCAATACCGGCGCGGCGGTACCAAAACCGGTTATTGCAGCTATTGCGACCGCGAGGTTCCGATTCGGAAGCCGAAGCACAATGCGGTTGCCAGATGCCCCAGATGCAGAAGAACGGTGCAGTTCAAATCCTTCGGCAAGATGGGCCGGCTGCGCACAGGGCGGAATATCCTGTATCTAATGCAGCTTTATCCGGGCGGCTTTGTGATCCGGGAATTTTGGGCGGAACGAACCTATGACAAAGAGAAATACAGGAATATCAAGGCATTTTACCATGAGTTCCGCCGCGCGATCTTTGATGCGGACGCAAAACCGGTGCAGGCATTTTACTGGGGTGTTTATAAGCAGCGCACATCGCGTTGGATCAAAGGCTGCAACTGCAGCGAGGGATATTACCCGGATGAAAGCGGTCGCGTGTACGGGAAAACGGTTCCATATCTCGCAAGAACATATTTGCAGAAAACTGGATTGCCGGAGTTGACCCGCACCAAAATGAAAATAGACCCGGAAAAATATCTTGTCGTACTGAAAAGAATGCCGAATTTGGAGCAGCTGACAAAAGCCGGTCTGTTCCGGCTTGCAGTGGAATGTACGCAGGATTATTACAAATTGAGTTCAATTTTTCAGACAACACCCGTGCAGAGAGGTCTTGCACCAAAACTCGGCCTGAACCGACTGGAACTTGCACGGCTGCGGAAGAATCAGGGCGGGCGTGCATTTCTGGAATGGCTGCAATTTGAAAAGCAGACAGGAACGCCGATCTCAGATTTTGCGATCCAGTGGATGTGCAAGGAACATATTGACCCGCAGCAGCTGCAATTCATTGCAGATCGGATGCGCTATGGGCAGATCCAGCATTACCTGAACAGGCAGATGCAGGAACTGAATTTGAGCAGCGAACGTGTCATTGAACTGTGGCGGGACTACCTTTCCATGGCGTTCCGCTTCGGTTATGACACAAACGACCCCATCGTGTATCGTGTACGCAAACTTCTGCAGCGGCATGACGAATTGGCCGCCCGCGGAGAGGAAAAGCAGTTGACCCTTCGTGCCGGAGAGCTCCTTCAGACATATCCGCATATAGAACAGAATTTGCAGGCGATCCGGGAAAAGTTTGCGTTTACAGGAAAACAGTTCCAGATTCAGGTTCCAGATAAGCTGGAAGATATTTTCATGGACAGCCGGAAGCTCTGCCACTGCATTGCCAATAGTGATGTCTACTGGGAGCGTATGGAGCGCAGGGAAAGCTATCTGCTGTTTCTGAGAAAGACAGCCGAACCGGACACCCCCTATTATACCGTAGAGGCAGAGCCGGGCGGCACGGTACGGCAGGTCCGCACCCAGTATAATCGCCAGAATGACGATATTGGAGAGGTGCGCGCATTCCTGAAGATCTGGCAGAAGCAGCTTGCCAAGCGGCTGACGCAGAAAGATAAGCAGCTTGCGGCAGACAGCCATGAACTGCGCATCAAAGAACTGGTGCAGCTGCGAAATGATCAGGTCACGATTCACACGGGCGACCTTGCAGGTCGTCTGCTTGTGGATGTGCTGACAGAGGATCTGATGGAAGCGGCATAACAAAAACGGAGTGGGAGCGCAGCGGCGCTTCCACTCCCATAGAAAGGACTGAAAACATGGATCATATCACAGAGGCGTTTTACAACGTCATGTATCAATACAGGCTGGCCTTTACGCCGGACGGCGTGCAGGCAAACCTCGACCTGTGGCGGCAGCAGAAAACGCCACTTCTGGAGCTGCTGCGCCGTCACCCGAACTGGCGGGAGCAGGAGCTTGCGGTTGTGTTCGATCTATCCGAGCAGCGGCAGCTTGACCGGGCCTGCGTGGACGAAACAAAATTTGAAATGTTGACGCTTGCGGAGGAAGCAGGAGTGACCGGCGAACGGCTGGAAGAATTCCGGGACGCGCTGGACGCTGCGACGGCGGATTATGCGACCGTTCCGGATGAATCCCGGCTGCCGGTGATCCGGAACCGCGGACATATCAAGTGCGACGCTGGCATGAAGGCAAGCCGCATCATCAACCGGCTGTGCGCAAAATTCGGCATCGACCAATATGAAACAGAGCGGGAGCTTGGACACGGGGATACGCTCCATACCGCACGAGTCAAGCCCTACAACGCGGTTTTCGCGCGGCTGGCTGACGCGCTCAATCCGGTGCGGATCAGCAAAACCGGCGTATTGTCCGTCCATCCGTGCGACTTTCTGGAGATGTCAGCGAAGAAAAACGCATGGCATTCCTGTCACTGTTTAGCAGACGGCGGATGGCGGGCCGGCTGCCAGTCCTATATGGGCGACGGTGTGAGCATGGTATTCTTCACAGTCGATGATGAGGTCAAAGAGAATTTTTATCGTGCGCCGAGACTGACGCGGCAGATTTTCTGCTATCGGGACGGTGTGCTGCTGCAATCAAGACTATATCCGCAGAATGACGATGATGTGCGAAAGCTCTACCGGAGCATGGTGCAAAGCGTGATCGCAAGATGCCTTGGCCTGCCGAATCTCTGGAAAACAAATACGACAATTACGGAAATTCGGTCTTATTGGACAACCGCGCAGGGCAGCCTGCATTACACGGATTACGAGAACGGCTACGCCGCGCTGTCGCTGATGAAAGGCTATGGAGACTATGGGCATCTGGATATCGGAAGCGCGGCGCGCTGCGTCGGTTGCGGTCAGCCCCATGGTCGCTGCAATTCGACGCGATGCGGGGAATGTGAAGAACTGTGCGTCTGCAAGGCGTGCGGAAGTGTGGTTCCGAAAAACAGCGGCCATTTTTTAGACGGCGACGGATTTTATTGCGCCGACTGTGCGCAGCCCTGTTCCTACTGTAGAAATCCGGTGCAAAAAAGTGAGTTAAGAGCAGCCATGAACAGACGGGGACGCGCAGTTTTTCTTTGCCCATCCTGCGCAGAGCGGGAGCTGGAAAGCTGCAGTGCCTGCACAGCAAATTATCATTGTGCAGATCTGCGCGCAGTTATGTTTTGCAATAGAAGCCGATACGCCAGAATAAGATTGGAGGAACAAAATGCGTAAATTATATGAGAAGTGTTTGAGCCAGACACAATTTTCTGTACTCAATTTTGAGCAGATCTTTCAGCTTTCGCAAAAGCGTCTCAAGCGGGAACTGAAGGCGGAGCTGATCGCAAACGGATATACCGTGCAAAAACAGAAAGGCTTTTTATATGCAGCGGGTACGCTCCCTGTCCTGCTGGTCGCACATCTGGACACCGTTCACTATGACCCGCCGGAAACGATCTGCTATTCTACGGACGGAACTATCATGATGTCGCCGCAGGGAATTGGCGGTGACGACCGGGCTGGCGTTTATATGATCCTGCGGCTCATTCAGGACCTTCATTGTCATGTCCTGTTTTGCGAGGCTGAGGAGATCGGCGGCCACGGTGCAAAGGCATTTGTGCAGTCAGGAATTGTTCCGGAGGTCAATTATATCGTAGAATTTGACCGCATGGGCAGCAATGACGCGGTGTATTATAATTGCAAAAATGAACAGTTTGAGCAGTATATCAACGGGTTTGGCTTTCAGACGGCATTCGGGAGCTTCAGCGACATTTCCATTCTGGCCCCGAAACTTGATCTTGCTGCCGTGAACCTCAGTACCGGCTATTATAACGCGCACCGGGTAAATGAATTTGTGCGACTGGATGAAGTAGAGAAACTGATCGGCCGTGTAAAAACTCTGCTGCAGGCAGAAACAGGCCGCTTTTCCTATTCAGACAGACCGTTGCCATGCACAGCACAAATGGAGTGGCCGGCCCCGCAGCGGAAAAGGCTGCAGGCCCTGTCTAACGAACATATTGTAGAGGTCAACCATCAGGCAATCGCCGACGGCCGCGGATATTATATGGACGAAAGCGGCAGAATTTATCTCTATCTTGATGAATGCGACCGCATGGTACATATCCGAGACGCGGAAGCAGTCTACTCGGACGGGGCTGACGCGATATATC
>OHIL01000144.1_pt1 | contig 32580 bp, 17 predicted proteins | sample 1568231 | NCBI WGS metagenome assembly OHIL01 (sample SAMEA3879565, study PRJEB24766) | human gut metagenome | biome: human-associated habitat; feature: feces | place: USA | collected 1985/1987 | reverse complement strand
TAACAAAACTGTGTGCATAGGCTTGTTGCTTACAACCGAGTTTTCGGACTGACCCCTTGTTCTTTGGCAGATAAAATCTTGGCAAGCTCGTACAAAATGTCTATATTTGCATCTATAATAAGAATCTTATTTTCGTTGTAAATCAGTTAGTTGTTACTTGTGATTTTCGATGAATTTTTGAATTGCAGTTACTTCCAGTGCTCTTGTGTCGATGGTGGAAAGATTTGGTGAATTTTCAAAGAGTACACCTAAAGTTCGGTATGCGGAGAAGTCACTGATTGGATTCTGAAACACTTGGATAGTCTCGCTTTTAACGTAAATGAAGGAAAAGAAGTCAGCGATGAGTAATGAGATACAATTTTTGCTTTACAACATGCCCGAGGCCGATGGCAAGGTGCAAGTGGTTATTAAGGATGAAACGCTTTGGTGTACCCAAAAGGCTATGGCGCAACTCTTTGGGATTGATAAATCTGGTATAAGCCGGCATATATCAAATATTTACAAGACGGGGGAACTCCAACAAGATACGACAGTTGCAAAAATTGCAACTGTCGTAAATAGAGGCATTCGTGGTGAAGTTGAGGAGTTGGTTGACTTCTATCATCTTGACATGATTATTGCAGTGGGCTATCGCGTCAATTCTCTCAAAGCCACTAAATTTCGTCAGTGGGCAACTAAAATTTTGAGTGAATACATCAGGAAAGGCTTTGTCATGGACGATGAACGTTTGAAGCAAGGTACGGCGGTTTTCGGCAAGGACTACTTCCGGGAATTACTTGAACGCGTCCGTTCTATTCGCGCAAGTGAACGCCGTGTGTGGCAACAGATTACGGATATCTATGCAGAGTGTAGCACGGACTATGACAAAAACTCGCCGACGACAAAGGATTTCTATGCGATGATACAAAACCGCTTTCACTATGCCATCACGGGCCAAACGGCAGCGGAAATCATTTATACCAAGGCCGACCACACAAAGAAAAACATGGGATTGACCACTTGGAAGCACGCCCCAGACGGTCGTGTCTTAAAATCAGATGTCAGCATAGCTAAGAACTACTTGCAAGAGAAGGAGATTCACCAACTTGAACGTGCCGTATCTTCTTATTTCGACTACATCGAAAACCAGATAGAGAGGCATAACGTTTTCAATATGGAGCAATTTGCAGCCAGCGTCAACAAGTTCCTCACGTTCAACGACTATAAGATTCTACCCGACAAAGGCAAAATCTCTGCGGCACAAGCTAAGAAGAAAGCTGAAGAGGAATATGATATTTTCAATAAAACGCAACGCATAGATTCGGACTTTGATAAGGAGGTGAGGGAGATGTTGGAAAAGAAATAAAATAAATTGTCGATTCGCGGCCGATGGTAACGCTGCTCGCGGCCGACGGTAGCATTACTCGCGGCCGCGAGTAGCACGAACGGCGGCCGCGAGTAGACAAGTTCCTAAAGAGTTTCAGAGCTGACATCTTGTTTTATCCTTGCGAAGTAATGCGTCGGTCCTGGGGAGCAGAGACGACCGCACACCGTCCCATGTTCGCTGATAAGCATAGGGACAGGGGGACGAAATCCGCCATGTGCTTGCTTTTTGCAGGTTTTGGAGATAAAAAACAAGCCCTCTGGCAGTTTGTTTAACAGCTTTTTTCTACCTTTGCAAAAATATATAATTCTACAAGCGTTCCAACGCTGAAACTTAGTCCGTTAGAACGCCTCTTCAAACAACACACCATAATGATTACAGAAAACCAGGGCATATATGATGCCCGCAAATTGGGCAAGGCAAAGTTTGCAGTGCTCGGTGTCCAGCACCTTTTTGCCATGTTTGGCGCAACCATCCTCGTTCCGCTCATCACCGGCCTCGACGTGAGCGCCACCCTACTCTTTGCAGGTATCGGCACCCTCATTTTCCATTTCATCTCCCAACTGAAAGTGCCGGCATTCCTCGGCTCAAGTTTCGCTTTCCTCGGCGGTTATGCCTCTGTCAAGCAGCTGTGTGTGGCGCAGGGTCTCACCAACGAGGTGGCGCTCGACTATGCCTGTATCGGCGTGGCCGCAGCGTCGTTGCTCTATTTCGTCATGGCCTTTTTGCTCAAGATGTTCGGCACGGAGAAGGTGATGCGCTTTTTTCCACCCGTGGTAACAGGTCCGATGGTCATCGCCATCGGTCTGACGCTCTCTGGCTCTGCCATCAGCAACTGCCAGCAAAACTGGCTACTCGCCGTCACGGCCATCGCCATTGTCATCGCCACATCGATTTGGGGCAAGGGCATCATCAAAATTGTGCCGATTCTGCTCGGCGTGCTCGGCTCCTACATCCTGGCGGCCGCAACGGGCGAGGTTGACTTCACGAAGCTCAGCGAGGTGGCTTGGGTGGGACTGCCCATTAACATGGAGCGCACGGCATTTGCCGTCATGCAGTCGCCCAATTTCGACCTCATCATCACGTCGGTCATCGCCATCTTCCCCATTGCCTTTGCCACCATCATGGAGCACATCGGCGACATGTGTGCCATCCAGAGCACGGTTGGCAAGAACTTCATCAAGGACCCTGGCCTTCACCGCACGCTCAGCGGCGATGGTTTGGCCACATTCTTAGCTTCTCTCTTCGGGGCACCGGCCAACACGACGTACGGCGAGAACACGGGCGTGCTCAACCTCACGAAAGTGTTTGATCCCGCCGTGATCCGCCTGGCGGCCTGCTTCGCCATCCTGCTCAGTTTCTGCCCCAAATTCGCCTGCCTCATCGGATTGATGCCTGCTGCCACCATCGGTGGCGTGAGCCTCATCCTCTATGGCATGATTTCGGCCGTCGGCGTGCGCAACCTCGTTGAAGCCTCGGTCGACTTTTCGTCGTCGCGCAACGTGTTTGTTGCCGCCCTCATCCTCGTGGTGTCGATTGGCGTGCAATACGGCACAAACGGCGGTGTGCAAATCGGCCCTGTCGCCATCTCCGGCCTGGCGCTCGCCGCCCTCGTCGGCATTTTCCTCAACGCCATCCTCCCCGAACAACTCGGCATGAAGGTGAAGAGCTTCAAGGGAAAGGACAAGTCGCACTTGAAATAATGCTGAAACACTACATGGAGAATCTCCATAACGGACCTATGCCTTGGTATCTATCAAGGATTCAGCGAGGACATAAGTCGGTGTTCTATATTAAATAAAGTTGGTATTAAAACCCAGCATGAAATTTTGAACTCCTATATATCACACGAAACAAACATCATATCCTATCCACCTTATGATTTCAAATACCAAACTTTTGCAATTTGTTACCGCCTTCCTGCTCTTCATCGGCCTGGCCGACATGAAGGCGACGGCACAAGTCGTTGAAAACCCGAAAGAGGTGTGCGACCTTTTAAACCGTATTGGTGGGGAAGGCACTGCCAAACGCATCGCCACCGCCATCGACCCTTCCGTGGCCTCGGCAGGCAGAGAAGCCTTTGTGCTGACCTCGCAAGATGGGAAACCCTGCATCAAAGGTTCAAACGTTTCGGCGCTGACCACGGGCATCAACTGGTATCTCAACCACTATGCACACGTCAACATCGCCTGGAACAATCTGACGACCGACCTCTCGCAGGTGGAGCTCCCCGTGCCGACGAAGCAGGAGAAACACTCCACAACGGTTGGCTACCGCTACTACCTCAACTATTGCACTTTCTCTTATTCCATGTCGACTTGGACTTGGGAGCGCTGGCAAAAGGAAATCGACTGGATGGCGCTCCACGGCATCAACATGCCGCTGCAAATCGTTGGTCTCGACGTGGTGTGGCAGAAACTCCTCACGCAAGATTTGGGATATACCGACGACGAGGCCAACGCTTTCATCGCCGGACCGTGTTTCCAAGCTTGGTGGGGCATGAACAATCTGCAGGGATGGGGCGGCAAGAACCCGGCATGGTGGTATAAGCGCCAGGAGGCCCTCGCAAAGAAAATTCTGGCCCGCGAGCGCGAACTGGGCATGGAACCGGTTTTGCCGGGCTACGCCGGCATGGTGCCGAGCGACATTGCCAAGAAAGGCTATTCGGCCAACAACCAGGGAAACTGGTGCGGCTTCCTGCGTCCTTACATTCTTGACCCCAACACGGAGGCGTTTGCCGAAATCTCCGCGAAATATTACGCACGCCTCGCGGAGGTGATGGGCACGTCGGCCTACTACAGCATGGACCCCTTCCACGAAGGGGCCAACACGAGCGGCATCGACGTGGCCTCGGCCTACAAGCGCATCGGCGAAGCGATGTTCAAGGCCAACGGTAAAGCGAAATGGGTCATCCAGTTTTGGCAATGGAGCCAGGCGCAATATAATGTGCTTTCGCAGGTGTCGAAAGGCAAACTCATCGTGCTCGACCTCTTCAGCGATGCCCACACGCATTTCGGAGAATATAACGGACACGATGCCGTTTACTGCATCCTCCCGAATTTCGGCGGACGCACGGGACTCTTCGGCCGCCTCTCGAAGGTGATGAAGGATTTCTACGCACAGAAATCGTTGAACACCAACGTGAAGGGCGTTGGGGCAACGCCGGAGGCCATCGAGCAGGTGCCGGTGCTCTATGATGCCCTCTTCGAACTTCCCTGGCGCGCCTCGGCTCCTTCGCCGCAGGCGTGGCTGAAGGATTATACGTTGGCACGCTATGGCACATCAAACACAGCGGCACAGAAGGCCTGGGAACTGGTGCGCAACTCAGCGCTCAATTGCGAAACTTCATTGCAAGGCCCCCACGAGGCGGTGTTCTGCGCTCGTCCATCGCTCACTGTCGACCGCGTGTCGAGCTGGGGCGGAACGGGCATTTTCTATGACACACAGATGATGGTGGGCGCTGCCCACAACCTGCTGGCGGCACAGTTATCGGGGGCCAACTACAGTTATGACTTGACGGATTTCTCTCGCCAGGCACTGACCGACTACGGCCACCAGCTCCTCGCTTCCATCAACGAAGCGGCCAAAAGTCAAAACGGGGCGGAGGCTTATGCCAAACGACGGGACGCTTACTTGCAACTGATGCTTGACCTTGACGAACTGCTATCCACCAACGAGAATTTCATGCTCGGACGCTGGACGAACATGGCACGGGGCATTGCCGACGAGGCGGAAGGCACCACTGAAGCCGACCGCCAATGGCTTGAGCTCAACAATGCGCGAACGCTGATTTCGACGTGGGGCGACGAGAACTCAAGCGAGGGCAGCGGACTGCGCGATTATTCCTACCGCGAATGGGCAGGCATGATGAAGGATTTCTATTATCCGCGCTGGCAGGCGTTTTTCAACAACCGCGACAACGGAAAGGTGCTTCCAAACTGGTTTGCCAACGACTGGAAATGGGCGCACAACGCTTCGCTGAGCTATTCTGACCAACCAACGGGCAACACGGCTGAAGTGGCGACACGCCTGCTCGGAAAGTATTTCGCAACGCTGCAAAAGACTGACGGCACTCCTTATTATATATACCGCTACCTCGCCACCGATGCGACATCAACACTCGTGTTTTCCGCACTGCGCGGAGAGACGTTCACGCTGCCACTGGCAACGCCAACCGACGGAACGACGCTTTCTTTCGGCATCGACCTGGACAACGATGGCACCATCGCCGACAACGAAATGACGGAAACGACCGCGATGAACATTCCGGCAACGGCGGCATGCGGCAAAGCGAAAGCGATGCTGAAATTCAACGACGGCACGCAACTGCTCTTCACCGTTATCCTCAAGGACAACATCACGGAGGCGAGAAGCGTGACGGTGCAGACGGCCGACGCGAAACAGGGGCGCGTGCAGATTTCTGGAACAACGAAACTCACGGTGACAAACGCCAAGGAGGTGACCATGCGTGCCACTCCCGCCAACGGCTGCGAATTTCTCAACTGGACGGATGATTCAGGACGCATGGTGAGCACGGAGAACCCGTACACCTATTATGGCGCGGCGCCGCAGACCTTCACGGCACATTTCTTTGCCGACAAATGGGGCATGCCGCAGGAGAACATGGCGGACTACAACGACATGAAATCCTTCGGGCAATTTCTCCGCTCCATCGCTGTGGCGCAAAACGGCGGTGAAGAGAAAAACGTCTATGCCGCTACTGACTGTCCTGAATCGCTCTGCCAGACAACGCAGACGGTGAAGGCGCCACAAGGCAGCCGCTTCAAGCTCCACTGGCTTTCTTCTGGCGGCCTCAACTATTGCCGTCTCTCGGCCTACATCGACCTCAACGCTGACGGCGACTTTGAGGACGAGGGGGAAGTGTTGGAGGTTTACGGCAAGAAGGAAAGTCCCGCCAACGATGCGCTGAACGATTATGTCTTGACCGTGACGCTCCCCTACGACCTGCCACAGGGCATCACCCGCATCCGTTTACGCTTCGACAGTTCCTGGGCATCGGGCTGGGACAGCAAAACGGACGGTATGCCGGCCAAGAGCGAAACGAAGCGCATGGTGTATGACATCCCTGTGCTGGTGACGGACAGATCGTCGGAGGCTTGCACCGTGACGGTGAAATCGGCCGACATGAAACAAGGAACGGCTGACGCCAACGGCCAGCCCGACACTTACACCTATCGTGCCGGCGAGGAAATCGTGTTGCGTGCCTACCCTGCCGACGGCTATGCCGTTGACTATTGGACGGACACCTACGGACGCCGCGTGCCGCAGGCCTGGAGCGATGGCAATTTTCTCCGTTTCTATGCCCCCGAGAGTGGCACATATACGGTGGTCTTCAAACCTGCAACCACCGACGGCATCAGTGGCGTTGAAAACTCTGCTGCCAAGGCCGCCTATGTCTATGACTTACTGGGCCACAAATTCGCCAACGGCAGTTTTCAGCACCTCCCTTCACGCATCTACATCGCAAACAAAGAAAAACGGATGGGCAGGTGAGCGGACTGCCGCCAGGAAAACTGAAAGCGACACCATTTACCACCTACGTATAAAACAAAGCGGATGGAAACACTTAAATGTTTCCATCCGCTTTGGCTTTTGTGGAGAGAGGGGGAGCTATGTCGGCGGGCCAGCTGTTTATTTAGTAATGGTAAAAGAATAACTTATTTCTTCTTGCCCATCCAGTTGATATTGTAACTCAACGTGAGCATGAAGTAACGGGGCAAGACATCCGTGTAGCGCTCAATGCGGCCCGTGGTGGTCACTTCGCTCTGATAAACACGGTTCTGAGCGAGAAGGTCGTGGATATTGAAATGGAGGCCGAGGCGGTCATCGAAGAAATATTTTGAAAGCGAAGCGTCCCAGTTGGTCACGGTTTGATTAAGCAAAGCCTGACTGTTGCCGGCATAGAAGACGGTTCGCACGAAGGTGGCAAGCTGGATGCCGAAAGGCAGTGTGTAACTGAGGTCGCCATAGAGCACCGTTTCGCGATAGTCGTCGCTCATGCCCGGCTGGCGCACATGGCGGAAAGCAGTGGTCCAACGGCCATAGAAACGGAATTTGTCGCCAATGGTGGCTTGCAGGCCAAGACCTGGCGTGAGGCCCACGTTGCGCAGAAGACCAGCAGCGGCAGTCTGTCCGGCAAGGCTGGAGCGGTTTTCGGCCTGATAATAGTCGGAATCGAAAAAGACGCTGAGATAGAAGCGTTTTTTGGCATCGAGCGGTGTCGAAAACCGCGTGCTTCCCTGAACAGCATGCGTGCGCGAGGTGTTGACGGGCTGATAGGTGCGAACGGCCGTGGCAGCATCGTAGGTCGACTGCATGGCGATGTCGTTGTGCAAACGGCGGTAATTAGCGTCGATGTTCCACGAACGGCCCGACTTGATATGTTGCAAACGATAGGCAGAACCCACCTGATGGGTGAAGGAATTGCCAAGTTGCTCATTGCCCAAGAAGCGGTTGAGCGGGTCGGAGGCGTCGCGGATGGGAAGAAGTTGCAGGAGGGAGGGCATGGCGGGCCGCCCCTGATAGCGGGCCGACCACTCCGGCATCCACGTGCGGCCTTCGCGGCTCTCGCGCTTCCAGCGGAGCGTCAAGTCGGGCTTAAAGAAGAAGCCGCTGCGAAGGGGACGGTATTGGCGGCCTTCGCGGTCGTAGTTGAGCGTGCTGCGCTGGTAATAGAAAGCCTCGTCGCCCTCAAGGAGGAGAGACGTGCCGTTGCTGAAAAGTATCTTGTGGGAGAAACGCAGACCAGCCTCAGCCTTTTCTTCTTTTTCAACGGAATAGTAGCTGTTGGCCTCGTCAAGGCATACCGACTGCCAAGACGTTGAAGGAAGCTGGCCGAGCTGTTGAAGCGCCCAACCCTGTCCTTCGGCCCATTCCGTCATACGTTCAAGACGATATTCGGGATGATTGGACGTTCCGTAGCGGTAGGTATAGCGCAGGCGGGGCGTCAAGACGCCATCGTAACGCTTGAGATGTTCATATTTATGCACCCATTCGAGTTCGGGATTCAGATCGAGAGTATAGTCGCGATGAAAACGATAACGGCGACGGGCGTCGGTGGCGGGTTCGGCATACGTTGTCAAGCGATAGTTGGCAAAATCATGCCGCTTCAGCGTGGCATGCTTCAGCGTTGCATTGAAGTTGAGAAGGTCGGAGCCGAAGACAAACGTTGACTTCCAAACTGGACGGTGGCTCACGCTGCGCTGACGCACCAACGACGGAGATAGGAGGCTGTTGAGCAGGGCATTTTCCGCCCCTTTTGCCTCTTCAAGACGGATGATGCTGTCGAGCGAAAGGTCGCTCCATGCGTTTTTGGCAGGAAGGTAATAAGACAGGGCGCGATAATCGTTCAGATTGCGGTTGCGGGAGAAATTGAAGTCATAGCTGACGGTGTGTTGCCAGTGTCCAGACTTCCTAACACGCAGGGCGGTGGCGGCCTCAGCGGCGAGGTCTTCACCATCAAAATGCTCTTCGATACGGTTCATGAGGTTGGTCGACGAGAGATAGGTCTCCTCGTTCCGCCAACTGTTCTTCTCGCTGTCTTTTCTGCTGACGGAACCACTGGCCGTTAAACGCCACGTTCCGTTTGGCTCCATATAATAAGAGAGACGGGCGGCCTTTCTACGGATTCTCCCCGATGGATCGGGATCTTCCATATTGGCGATGTCCATCATCTGGCGGTTCAAGTTGAAATTGTTGACATCGGCATTGACGGAGAACATCTGGCGGTCGTCGGCACGCATCAAGAAGGCTTGCCCACCCCAGAGGTTATCGGTGCCGCCATCAGCAGAAATTTTGGCCATCCACATGCCGATGTACTGTCGCTTGAGGCGCACGTCCATGACATAGTTTTCGTCGTGCATATCCTTGCCCGTGAGTTCCGAGAGTTCTCCGGCCTTGTCGTAGACCTTTATGCGGCTGACCACATAAGCGGGCAAATTGTCGAGCGCGGCCTGGATGTTTCCGTTGAAGAAATCCTTGCCGCTAATGAGCAGGTTGTCAACGCGCTTGCCGTTGACTTTGATTTCTCCATTGTTCAGTTCGGCCCCGGGAAGCTGCTGCACGAGTTTTCTGAGCGATTCCGTTTGGGCCAGGTTAAAAGCATCGGCATTATATATGAGCGTGTCGCCCCTGTGGAACATCTTGATGCGCGTTCCTCTGACCTCAGCCTCGCCAAGCTGTTGCTCCTTGGCGCAGGGGATGAGATAGATGGCAGGCACTTTCACCTTCGTTTTTCCATTTTCAGGCACCACCTTGCTGCGGTATTCTTCAAAACCCTTTGCTTCAACCACGAGCATATAGCCCTCTCTGGCTGGCGCGACAAGCGTAAACGTCGCACCGCTGTGTTTGTCGACAAAAGTGTTGCTCCAATGGTCGCCTCTCTCGGTGATGAGCTGATAGCGCGTGGTGTCGGTTGCAAGAACGGTTTCTCCATCCATCGTCATGAGGCGCACAACGGCACGGCTCACGCCTTCACGCGTCAACACACTGCTGACGTCGCCTTTTATCTGGATTTCCTGGGCAGTGGCACATAAAGCGCTAAGCGTTAGAATGAACATTAACAATCTTTTCATGGGTACATCGGGAATTTAAGTCTTTTATATATTGGCCGCAAAGGTAACTTTTTTTTAAAAAAAAAATCTTGCGCCAACTTTTTTTTTAAAAAACTTGCGCCCATGATTTTTTGATACTACGCCATTGAATGTCTATGGGGCTAATGGTTTGTTTACGGCCTTGTCGCCAAGCCATCACGACTAAGAAACGTCAGAACTGGCATTTTTTAGTCCTGCGATATAGTATGTACACAGATTTTTTTGGCAATATTGCCACTTTTTCCGCGTATAGAACCACGTACAACCCATATTTAAGGCGTATTTCGGGTTCCATCTCGAATCTATAGAACCCAAAAACGGCGGCCTACGATTTCTCGTAAGCCGCCGTAATAGAAGCGTGGACCAGCTAGGGCTTGAACCTAGGACCTCCAGATTATGAGTCTGTTGCTCTAACCAACTGAGCTACAAGTCCGATGCTTTACCGTTAGGTAAACATATTTATTTGTGTGCAAAAATAATGATTTTTTCTGGATGGGGCAAATAATTGTGGAAAAACTTATTGATAAATGACGGGGGAAGTGTCAAGTTAAGAATGGCGGAGACGATGGCAGTGGGACACCTTTTATTTCAGCCTCTTATTTCATCCATCGCCCGCGGAAGAGGCGCAGCAGGAAGATGGTGCCGCGGAAACAGAGTTCGATGCACATGGCGGTCCAGACGCCTTGGAGGCCGAGCGAGGGGGCTAAGGCCGCGGCGAGCGTCAGACGAACGGCCCAGATGCTGAACACGTTCATGATACATGGCACCACGGTGTTGGCGGCGCCGACGAAGACGCCATAGGCAACGATGGAGGCGGCAAACATGGGTTCGGCAAAGGCTTCTATGCGTAAGGCGACGGTGCCTAACTGTCGGATTTCTTCAACTGGGCTCATGAAACCGATAAATTCTGGGGCGAAGACATACATGAGTATGCCCATCAATGCCATGACGAGCATGCCCATACCAACCGTGATATAGGCGAAGCTGCGGGCCAAGGTCTTACGCGCCGCGCCGATGCTCTGACCAACAAGGGTTGTGGCGGCTTCTGAGATTCCTAAACCGGGCATATAGCAGAGGCTCTCAGCCGTGATGGCAAAGGAGTTGGCGGCAATGGCAAAGACGCCTAAGGGCGCAACGATGACGGTGGTCATTATTTGTGCACCACACAACACGACGTGCTCCATGCCCATGGGAAAACCGATTTTCAAGGCCCAACGCAGGATGCTGCGTTGTGGACGGAACCTGCCTTTCTCCCCTGCGATGCGGAGCAACGACGAACGGTTACACAAATACCAGGTCTGCACCAAGGCGATGATGGTTATGGCGGCAACGGTGCCGAGGGCGGCACCGGCCACGCCGAGGTTGGCACCGGGGATGGTGATGTGCACGCCTGCCACCGAGAAATGGTGCGTCGGGAATATAAAAAGAAAATTGAAAAGGACATCGAGCATACACATCGCCACGCCCATCATGCTCGGCACGTGCATATTGCCGCTGCAACGGAGCATGCCGCCCGCCACGAAGTTTAATTGCAACATGGGGAGAGACAAGGAGAAGATGCCGAAATAGAGGGAGGCATCGCCCACGATGGAGGCGTTGCCACCCAGCCACAAGGGGAGATGGCGGCAGATGGAGAGGCCGATAACGGCGAGCATGATGCTGAAAAGGAAAGCAGTGGTGAAGGCCTGGCGCAAGATGCTGCGGGCCGCCGACAGGTCGTTGGCGCCGATTTTATGGGCCACCTGCACTGAGAAACCCGTTGAACAAGCGGAACACAAGCCGCCGAAAAGCCATGTCGTTGTCGTCACCAATCCGATGGAGGCTGAAGCCTCAGCGCCGAGACTTCCAACCATTGAGGCGTCGATATACTGCATGACGATGGAAGAGAACTGGGCCACCACAGCGGGAACGCTCAACCATGCGGCGAGTTCAAGTTTGTCACGCCGCGTCATATCTCTCCCCTGACTAATCTGCGCCAAAAGCGCCTTGCTCCTGTCTGTTATTCTCATGGAAAAATCAATGATTACTGTTGAGCGGCGAGTCGCTCCGATTGCCTGCGTGTCTGCAAACATCCGTCTCTCGCCTGCCACAATGCACGAAAAAGGTGTCCAAATTCTTGGACACCTTTTCCTTATATATAAGTACTTAGCAATGGCGATTTTTCCGCCATCACTTATTGGTCTACGGAATTACGCCGTCATGGCCTTGAGCTTCTTCAAGAGGGCAAACATCACGATGGCACTGATTAAGCAGAGGCCGATGAGGATGGCCCAGTTGTAAACCAAAGGAATCTTGTCCCAAAGCTGTGACGGGATTGAACTGAGGTAGTTACCGATGGCCGTAGCCACAAACCATCCGCCCATCATCAAACCCTTATACTTCGGAGGAGCCACTTTCGACACGAAGGAGATACCCATCGGAGAGAGCAACAACTCGGCAATGGTCAGGGTGAAATAGGTTGAGATCAACCAGTTTGGCGAAAGAACGCTCTGCGTGGCGTCCTGGCCCAAGTCCATCGGAGAAGTCAAACCAAATGAAGAAAGGAGGATGACACCGAAACCGAGAGCGGCCACGAACATACCCAAACCGATACGCGTCGGGGCGCTGACTTCCTTGCCTTTCTTGGCCAACGAGCCGAAGAAGAGCATGCTGAACGGCGTGAGGGCAACCACGAAGAATGGGTTGAACTGCTGGAAGTCTGACGGTTGGGCGAAGGTCGGATTGTCCATACCGCAGAAGATGGCGTAAGCACCACCAATCAAGGCAACGGTGATCACACCGCAAATGGCCTTAACCTTGGCTGTCTTGGCCTGGAAGGTGGCGAAACCAGTGTAAACGGCAACGGCGATGAGGGCCAAGCTGAAGATGTTAAACCAGAAGCGCATGCCGCCAACGACCTTCAGGTCAGTGTATTTCTTGGCGAAGAAAGTCAGAGCCGAACCATTCTGGTGGAAGGCCATCCAGAAGAAGATGACCACAGCAAACACGAGCAAGAGGGCCGTGATGCGGTCTTTGGTCTGCTTCGGCGTAAGTTCTTCAACAGGAGCAGACGTTTCCTTTGCCTGCTTGGCAGTGACGTCAGCGTGCTTATACAATTTGCGGGTGCAATAGTAGATGGCGGCAGAGAGAACTACGGAAGCGCAAGCCACACCGAAGCAGAGGCCGTAGCCTTCGTAGAGCGCCTGAAGATATTCGGGCGAATGGTTGGCTGCATCGTAAACCATATCGTATTTTGAGAGATGCCAGTTGGTAATCCATTTGGCCATTGATGGCGCAAACATCGAACCAATGTTGATGGCCATATAGAAGAGGCTGAAGGCATCGTCACGACGGGCAGAATATTTCGGGTCGTCGTAGAGGTTACCAACGAGCACTTGCAAGTTGCCCTTGAAGAAACCAGTACCGATTGAAACGCAAGCCAAACCAGCGAACATGGCGATCTGGCCGTTCATATCGTTGGCCGTCGGAACGGCGAGGCCGAGGTAGCCGAGGAACATGGTGATGAAACCGATGGTGACACACTTGCCATAACCGATTTTGTCGGCTACGATACCACCGAGAAGCGGCATGAAATAAACTGCAGCGAGGAACACGGCGTTAACGGTTCCTGCCGTGCTTTCCGTCCAGCCAAACTTGGCCTGTATGAAAAGCGTGAAGATGGCTAACATGGTGTAGTAGCCAAAGCGCTCACCGGTGTTGGCGAGGGCGAGGGCGTAAAGCCCTTTGGGTTGTCCTTCAAACATTGTTTTGTAGATTATTTATTGTGATTATTTTTCTACAGGATATAACAAGCGAGTAATGCCTCAGCCCGTTCTTTAATTTGAATTTTTATACAAATGCACGCAAAGTTACGAATTTTCTTTCATTTGGCAAACAAAACCTCTCTGAACCAAGGCTTTTTACCACCATCCGGTTGCTTTTTGTCATGCAAGATAAGTAGATGCGCCCGAAGCGACCTGAATTACCCGAAAGGGAAGTCCAAACGCCTCGCTACGCATTGCGATGCTTTTCCTGTAACACTTTCGAGAGGCGGAGTTCTTCGGCCAGGAAAGGCGCCGTGTGCCCCACCCCGTTCTTCGCCACCTCTTCGGGCGTACCTGTCGCCACGACCTGTCCGCCACCCTTGCCGCCTTCCGGTCCCATGTCAATGAGATAGTCGGCCACCTTGATGACGTCGAGGTTATGCTCGATAACCACCACGGTGTTTCCTTTCTCCACCAGGCGGTTCAAGACGTTGATGAGCACGCGTATATCTTCAAAATGCAGTCCCGTGGTAGGTTCGTCGAGAATGTAGAGCGTGCGCCCCGTGTCTCGCTTGGAAAGTTCCGTGGCAAGCTTCACGCGCTGGCTCTCGCCGCCAGAAAGGGTGGTCGACGACTGTCCGAGCTTGATATATCCCAGTCCCACTTCCTGCAACACTTTGATTTTTTTGAGTATGGACGGCACATTGGCAAAAAACTCCACAGCCTGATTGATGGTCATGTCGAGTACATCGCCGATGCTTTTTCCCTTAAAGCGCACCTCCAGTGTCTCGTGGTTGTAGCGTTTGCCTTGGCAAGCCTCGCAAGGCACCAACACGTCGGGAAGGAAATTCATCTCGATGGTCTTGTAGCCGCTGCCGCGACACGCCTCGCAGCGTCCGCCCTTCACGTTGAAGGAGAAGCGTCCGGGCTTATATCCGCGCATCTTGCTCTCTGGCAGTTCCACGAAGAGTTCGCGGATGTCGGTAAACACGCCCGTATAGGTTGCTGGATTGGAGCGCGGCGTGCGTCCGATGGGACTTTGGTCAACGGAGACCACCTTGTCGAGCTGGCTCAGTCCGCGCAGTTTTTCATATTCAAGCGGCGCCCGCAGCGAGCGATAGAACTTCTGAGAAAGGATGGGCAGAAGCGTGTCGTTGATGAGCGTAGACTTTCCGCTACCGGAAACGCCAGTGACACATACGAAAGTGCCAAGCGGCAGGCTCACCGTGACATTCTTCAAATTGTTGCCCTTCGCGCCGACGAGCGTGAGCTGGTGGCCATTGCCCTTTCTGCGCTCGGCTGGCACCTCAATGGCCGTTTCGCCGTTGAGATACTGCGCCGTGAGCGTATGGCTCTCGAGCATCTGCTTGGGAGTGCCTTCAAACACCACCTCGCCGCCCAGCCGCCCGGCTTTCGGCCCCATGTCCACCACATAGTCGGCGGCCAGCATCATGTCTTTGTCGTGCTCCACGACCACCACCGTGTTGCCGATGTCGCGCAAGGCCTTCAGCGAATTAATGAGACGCACGTTGTCGCGCTGATGAAGCCCGATGCTCGGCTCGTCGAGGATGTAAAGCACATTGACGAGCTGCGAACCGATTTGCGTGGCAAGACGGATGCGCTGGCTCTCGCCGCCCGAGAGGGTCATGGTGGAGCGCGAAAGCGACAAATATTCAAGCCCAACGTCGAGCAGGAACTTGAGACGGGTGCGGATTTCCTTCAGGATTTCAGAGGCGATGGCTCGCGATCGACTGTCAACGCGTTCCTCCACCCCGTCGAGCCATTCATAGAGCGCTCCCATCTCCATCGAGGCAAGTTCGTAAATATTCTTGCCAGCGAAGAGAAACGACAGGGCTTCTTTATTGAGACGCGCGCCGTGGCAATGCGGGCAGGTGGTTTCATAGGAGAATTGTTCTGCCCAACGCCGCGAGGCTGCCGACATGTCGGCATCGGCCATGTGGAGGATATAGTCGGCCAAGCCGTTAAACTCCACATAGAGGTCGTCTGTGGTGTGGGCGATGGCTGCCGGCACACGCAGACGTTCTGGCACACCATTGAATATTTCGTCAACGGCTTCCTCTGGCAATTCCTTGACGGGCGTGTCGAGGGAGCAGTCTTCATAGTTGTTCAAGATGGCGGCGATTTCCCAGAAAATCAGGGCGTTCTTGTATTTTCCCAAAGGAATGATGCCGCCCTTCTTCACACTGAGTTCTCCATCGAGCACCTTCTCCTTGTCAATGACCGTCACGGTGCCGAGTCCGCGGCATTTCGGACAAGCGCCCTGCGCGGAGTTGAACGAGAAATTATGCGGTGCTGGCTCGCGGTACGACGTGCCGCTCTCTGGGTCCATCAGTTTTTTGGAGAAGAAACGCACCTCCTCGTCGTTGGGTTTCAGCTTTTGCATGCCCACACTCCGGCGGTCGGCAGCCGTTTGGTCGGCCACCATCATCATGCCGTCGCCCTGCATCATGGCCAGCGACACGCTCTTTCTGATGCGTTCGAGGTCTTTCTCCGCCAAGACGAGTTTATCAATCACCACTTCAATGTTGTGGTTCTGATAGCGATTCACCTTCATGCCTGGCATCACGTCGAGGATTTCCCCGTCAACGCGCACCGTGAGGAATCCCTTGCGGCGCACCGTCTCGAAGAGCTCGCGATAGTGTCCTTTGCGATTTCTGACCAGCGGTGCCAGAATATATATCTTGTGGCCCTCATAGGCTTTAAACATGAGGTCGATGATCTGCTCCTCGGAATACTTCACCATCTTCTGCCCGCTGACATAACTATATGCCACGCCAGCCCGCGCATAGAGCAAACGCAGGAAGTCGTAGATTTCCGTGACAGTGCCAACCGTTGAGCGCGGATTCTTGCTGGTGGTTTTCTGTTCGATACTGATGACGGGGCTCAGACCGCTGATTTTGTCAACGTCAGGACGCTCAATGTTGTCCATGAAGTTGCGTGCGTAGGCCGAGAAGGTCTCGATATAGCGGCGCTGGCCTTCGGCATACAGTGTGTCGAAAGCCAACGAACTCTTGCCCGAGCCGCTCAATCCCGTGATGACGCTCAAACTGTTGCGAGGCAACGTCACGTCAACATTCTTCAGATTGTGCACCCGTGCACCATATATATTGATTTCCCCCTCTTCAACGCGCTCCCTGGCCAAATCGGTCGCCGGGGTTGCCGCTGGGGTCAAACCTTGATTTTCCACTGATTCCTTTTTATATTTTTATTGTGTCACCGCCGAATTACTTTCCGTATATCCGCGCAACACGTTGATCACTTTCTTGATGTCATAATTACGCCCGTCGGCACCGCGTGCCTTCACCACGAGATAATATCCGCCGTCGGGCACATCTTTGCCGCCGCTCTTCCCGTCCCAGCCGCCGTCGAGGTCGCTCCATTCATAGAGCTTCTTTCCCCAACGATTAAACACCATAGCCTTGAAATCGACAATGCTTTTATATCCCGCCTTGGCCTTGAAGACGTCGTTATATCCGTCGCCGTTGGGCGTAAAGGCATTGGGAAATTCGAGTTTCGACTCACTGATGGTGATGATGAACGGCGTGTCCATATTGTAAGCCACCGTGTCGTTGCCATTCACGAAAGAGATGAGGAGTTCCACGGTGAAAACGCCGCTCTGCGCGAAGACATAATCGGTGTTTTCATCGTAGCGCACCAGGAAGGGTTGCGACTCGCCTTGCCGCGTGAAGCGCCATTCATAGAAAGGCATGTAGTTGCCAATCTCTGTGGCATTGGCCGTGAAGCGGGCCTTCATGGGGGCCGACCCATCGTAGGCCGTCTCGTCGGTTTCCGTCCCGTCGTCGGCCACAACGGTCATGCGGGGTTCTGCCGTCTGGGCGTTCACGCAGAGAAACGAACAGAAGGCCCACAGCAGGGAGAATAGTAGTTTGTGCATTTTTTAAAATCTCGGTAAGTTGGTTTTTATGGGGATTCCAGGAGGCGTATCGAATCACACATCGCCATCGGCCACACGCCAGCCATCAATAAGCGCGACGCGGCCCCATTTTTTAGCTCCCAAAGATAAGCATAATTTATGGATTAGGAAACACCGCGCCGTCAGTTTCTCACGCCCCGCCCGGTAACTCCTTTACTTTAGTAACATTACTAAATAAACCATAACCCAACGCCCATTTTTACCGCAAAATCTTCTAACTTTGCATACGCGCCTCTGCACAAAGGCGCCAGCGGCAGGGCGCACCCTCATGGAAGCCCGTGGCCGTTTCCTTTTCAGAACACCCTCTCAACAACCACAATCATGGATGTCAAGATAGAACCTTCTTGGGGCAGCCGTCTGAACGGCGAATTTGAAGCCCCTTATTTCCAGCAACTCGCGGATTTCGTGAAGCAGGAATACCGCCAAGGGACTTGTTACCCACCTGGCAACCAAATTTTCAACGCCTTCAACCTCTGCCCGTTCAACGCGGTGAAGGTGGTCATCATCGGGCAAGACCCATACCACGAGCCAGGACAGGCCGAAGGCTTGTGCTTCTCGGTGGCCGACGGCGTGCGCTTCCCGCCATCACTGCAAAATATCTTCAAGGAGATTGAGAGCGACCTCGGGCGCCCCCAGCCCTCCAGCGGCAGTCTGCGCCGATGGGCGGAACAGGGCGTGTTATTGCTCAACGCCACCCTCACCGTGCGTGCCCATCAGGCGGCATCACATGCCGGACACGGATGGGAGACTTTCACCGACGCCGCCATCCGCGCCTTGGCAGAGGAACGCGAGCACCTGGTGTTTATGCTCTGGGGCAGCTACGCGCAAAAGAAGGGGGCTTTCATCAACCGCTCGCGCCATCTCGTCCTCTCCTCGGCCCACCCCTCGCCCCTCTCGGCCTATCGCGGTTTCTTCGGCAACCACCATTTCTCCCGCGCCAACGATTTTTTGGTGCAGCACGGGGAAACGCCAATTGTTTGGTAAATAATGGTGGAAGAATAAGTTGAGCATTTTTTTACCTGACAGGTAGGATGTTCAAAATCCAGAAGCATCTCTGCGCGATTTTGGGCCAAACAACAAGTGGCAAAGCATGCGCACATGATAAACGAACAAAGCGCGAAAAGGAGCGCCCTGAAAGGGCAGCCAGTCTACAGCCCAGGGCAACGCCCTGGGTATCAGCGTATAAACGCCTACGCCCTGTAAGGGCAAAAGTATGGACGAACGGTTGACTTTTACTTTTGCCCTTACAGGGCGTAGGGATGGGGACATGGTACCCAGGGCGTTGCCCTGGGCTAGGAACTTGTTGGGCTTTCAGCCCGCGCAGGGCCGCAGACGAGGCTTTTTCCGCACAATCTCCATCTACTTAATTATTCTGGATTTTGAACGCCCTATCTTCAGGGGCGCTGGCGCCTCTTTACCAATCTTAGTTTTTCGGAATTTTGAACACCCTACCTGCATGGATAGTAAAAACTAATTTTGAACACCTACTTAAATTTCACACACCACAACGAATTATGAACGACAACAACCATATTCCCCACCGTCTGCCGCCCCTGATTGAAGTGGGCGACGTTATTCTTTCAACCGACATCCTGACGGAATGTTTCTGCTGCGACCTCGATGCCTGCGGCGGCATCTGCTGCGTGGAAGGCGACGCAGGAGCTCCGCTGACACTCGACGAAGTAGGCGAACTGGAGAATGTGCTCGACGAAGTCTGGCCCGACCTCAGTGCGGCGGCGCAAGCCGTTATCGACCAGCAGGGCGTGGCCTATACGGACCGCGACGGCGACCTCGTCACGAGCATCGTCAACGGAAAAGACTGCGTGTTCACCTGCTACAACGAAAAAGGATGCTGCTTCTGCGCCACAGAGAAGGCGTTCCGGGAAGGCCGCACTTCATGGTGCAAGCCCATCTCATGCTATCTCTACCCCATCCGCGAAAAACGCTTTGCAGGCGGCCTCATCGGTCTCAACTACCACCGATGGAACGTGTGCAGCGAAGCAGTGAAACATGGCCGCGAGCTCAACCTGCCAGTCTATAAATTCCTGCGCGACCCTCTCATCAAACGCTTCGGCGAGGAATGGTATAAAGAACTGGAAGGGGTGGCGGAAGCGCTACTCTCCAAAAAAGAAGAATGATTCTTCCCTACGCAGGGCGACAGGGCCAAGGCACGCAAAGGGAAAAGCAGCCCGCCATCCAAGGAGTTCAAAATCCAGAATGATTTCTGCGCATTTTTTGGGGCGGGAGAATGGGAAAGACTGATGCAGAGGATGTTCCCGGCATCAGTCTCAACGATAAGCATCAAAAATCTACTCGCGGCCGCGAGCAGATAACAAAGTAGGTGTTCAAAATCAGTTTATACTATCCATGCAGGGATAGCATAAACTAATTTTGAACACCTACTTGCTTATCTACTTATCAAAAATCTTGGTGCAATAACTCGTTGTAGCGATAAATGCCGAAACGAGCAAAAACATTAGTCTCTTCATTGATACCTCCGTTTAAGAATATGGCGAATCTTATTTTGCTACAAGTTGTGGAAGATTTCAAACAATCTTATTATTCTTCCTCAGAGGCTTCTTGCTTTATTTCAAGCAATGTTCGTTCATAGACCTCTTGCAGCTGATAGCTTGCCACCCCCAAAGGAGTAGTTATGCCACGCAAAGACCATTCCACAACGGACGAATCTTTATCCTTGCAAAGAAGAATGCCGATGCTCGGGTTATCTCCCTCACCTCTAAGCAACTCGTCAGCAGCCGAAACGTAGAAATTCAGTTTGCCGATGAACTCTGGCATAAAATCCACAATCTTCAGTTCCACCACCACATAGCATTTCAGCCGAGTATGATAGAAAATCATGTCGGGGAAGTAAGACTTGCCACTTGGCGTGTCAAGTTCCATCTGTCGACCGACATACGCAAACCCTTTACCCAGTTCCAAGAGGAAACGAGTGATATTTGTAGCCAATTTATTCTCCAAGTCCATTTCGCTGAACCTGCTTGGCAATGAGAAGAAATCCAACTTGTAAGGATCTTTTATAATCTCTGTTGCCAATGCGTTTTGAGGTCGTGGTAATGTAACATCAAAGTTATTCAAAGCCTTGCCTGTGTGCTCGTACAGTTGAGCCTTAACCACATGCTCCAATTCCGTGCGGCTCATGTTGTCTTCAATGACCTTGTTGAGATAGAACAAGGCTGCATTTATGGTGTCGCACTTGGAAACAATTACTGTTTGGTGTCTCCAAGGCACATAAAGCAATATCTCTGGTATAGGGGTATTGGCATTATCCACTTCCTGTAATTGTCTACCAGCCTGGTAGACAAATTCAATTTGGCTTGAATAGAATGTGAACCATCGCTTTATATGGTACAGGTTCGCTCTGGAAAAGCCCTCACTCTGAGGAAATTCCGAACGCATATCAAGGCTAATCCTGTCAATAACCTTTGCGCCCCACTTGTATTGTTTCTGCTTTTCGCAAATGTCCTCGCCCAAACTCCAATAGAATTTGAGCATTTCCGTATTTACTTTGACAGCCGCTTTAAGCTGTGCCATGCGGAAACGTTTCTTCAAGTCAGACACCCACCTCACATAGTTCTTGTCTGCCATGAAAGAATTGCTATTCACAAACTGCGGTATATTGTTCTTGTCTGCCATAACTTTTATTCTTTTACAGGTTCAAGCAACAGCACCAATTCAGACTCGGCTATGTCGCATTTCTCAAACAAGAAACGTAAACAACGAAGTTTACTTCTATTATCCATTGAAGTCCACAAGTATTTTTGTGGAGCAATCATTGTACAGTATCTTGTATCTGCTTGCTTGGCAGACCAGAAAAAGCCTTCGGCATCATAGAGCGTATCTACGATGTCTGTGTATCGTTCCATCACAAGTTTTACAACTTGCAGAAGCATTCCTTTCCAAGTAGTTTCATTGTACTCATTGCCAAACAAACGGAAACCCTTAAGGTTTCTATTTGTTGGAGAGAATGTTTCTTCGTCCAAAGAGGCTTCGTCCACTGGTTTGGGCAATGGTTTGAATGTTGTTTGTGGTAATGGATAAAGTCGCAAGAATGTTGCCACTATCTCATTGCATCGGTTCTGCAACTCGATTTCAGTCCATTTGTCACATAGCGTAACATTCTTTGTCAGGCGATACTTTGAATTCTTGTAGCCAGGATATATTTCATTCCCAATTTTCTTGCCATCACGCTTTATCTCAAATGGCTTATTACTTAATTCGCTGTTGATACCTGTCAGAGTCAAGTTTGCAAATGTATGAAGATACTTATCTTGTATTTCCTCATAGTTGTCTCCAAGCATCGCTTTCCAATCACCATTGAGCGTTTGAGGCATGATATGCTCAATAGTGGCATCCTTCTTTTTCATGTCGGTTGCCACATCGTTATATTCACCATGCACAGAGTTCTCCAATCGTTCAAAGAGGAAAATCTGGAATGGCTTCAACATGTGATAAGTGTCACGTGTTTTGATTGACTCCACAAATTGCGTATCTCTTGGCAATTGATAGTTACCATCACGACGCATGATGTGGTAAGTCAATATGTCAGAATATGAGTTACCAAGTTCAACATTAGCAGAACTATATTCCTCTATGCTTTTCAAAACATCTTTATGCAAAGCGCAGAAAACCTGAGTAAGAGCATTACCAGGCATATTGCACACGATACGTCTTGCCAAATAGTTTTCTACCAAATCAATCACCTTAAATATCTCATCTTCTGAAAGATTGTTGGCAGAGGCATATTTCAAAAATTGTATAAAGAATACATTAGTCACATCTGTTTCGATATTACAGATGTGGCGCATCTTCTCTGAAAGTTTTGCCGTAGATAGCTTTGCCTCTGTCACTTGCTGATAGTAGTGCGCATAATCAAGCATCTTGACTAATTCTTCCTTTCGTTCATGTCCATCCATATACTTTTTCCATTCGTAGTAGATGTTTGACTGACGGACAGGACGCTGTAACTGTTGCTGAATGGTGAGATAGTCACGCAAGAACTTTGTTGGTTGGTTCTCGGTTGCCTGTTCTATCTTTTGCCAATAGTTTTTGAAACACATGTGCTGTTCCTCTGGTGTCAAAGACATCAAGAGATAGTTACGTATCTTGTCTGCTTCTGTAAGAGCCAATCCTGTAGAGTTCAGACTTTCGAAGATAAGCTGGGCATCATCATCACTATCTAACTCTATTGATATGATTTGCAATCGTTCTATTGCATCAAGCAATTGGTCGAAGGAGAGTGCTTGCGGTTTTCTCGTCAACAAATCATAGAAATGGCGATAGTTGCGAGTAACCTTTGAGTCTTCATCAAAAGAGTCTTCTTCATTGAATATCTTATCGTAAGCGATACGGTCATTCTCTATGGGAACTAACTTGATTTTACGCTCAGAGTTACAGAACTTAGCTTTTAAAAAGACTTCGTATGCTTCGTCTATTTTTGACTCTTCGCTAATCTCAATAGCACCATCTTTCACTGCTTTTATACCTGCCAACAAAAGAAGTGAAATGGTGGTCAAACGCTGTTGACCATCAATCACCAATCTATTGTAGCTGCTATCCGCAGATGATGTAACAATAGATCCAAAGAAATGCGAACATCTGTTTGAGCGGCTTAGTTTTACCAAGTCACTAAACAATTGGTCACAGTTGTCAATCAACCAATCGTAATTACGCTGATACACAGGTATTACAAATTGGATTTTATGACCTTCTATAAATTCATGTAATGGTTTTGCGTAACCTTTCATTGTCAGTCCTTTTTTGTTTATTCAACCAATCCCAACTCTTTCAGATAGCTTTCAATCTCCTTGTCAAAGTCTGCACGTTTGGTCTCCAGGTCCTTGATTTCCTTCATGACAGCATGAATGTCGATAGGTTCTTCTCCTCTTCAACATGAACATACTCGTAGTTCATCTTTTGAAGAGTATCTATAAGTCCGTTTTCGAGGGCAGCTTCACTTTGTACTGGCATATCTTATTTTTTTCGTTACACTTATAAGAACATGGCTAATGCCATTTCGCCTACAAAGATAACTGATTTTCACGAGAAAGCACAACTGCAGGGTTGTCTTCTATAAAAATGAGACAAAATTATGCAATTGACTTGTTTTTCGTAGCCTATTATACTTCAAGATGAAACCTATAACTCCAAATAATGCTTCACTCGTTGAATCGTTGTTGTACGCATTGGTTCGCAGAATCTGAAGATGGTGGTAAATTAAGCGCAATAAATAGGTAAACAAGTAGGTGTTCAAAATCAGTTTATACTATCCATGCAGGGATAGCATAAACTGATTTTGAACACCTACTTACTATATAATCCGCAATTAGCGAACCAGCGTTTTCTTGCCGTTGATGATATAGATGCCGCGCTGCGAAATGCGGTTGAGGCGGCGGCCCTGGAGATCAAAAATCTGAGAAGCCTTGGCATCGTTGACCACGCTGCCGATGCCGTCGACCACGTTTTTCTTGAACTTGGCAGTGATGTGCATGTAGCCTTCAATGGTTCCTTGATAGTCTTCATTGCCGGAAACACCAGCGAGGGTGTATTCATTGAAGGTGGGGATGGTCGGGGTATAAGCCTGGCCCGCCGGCAGGAGTTCGGTGGTCTCAGAGATGACTTTCTCCAATTCATCCACACAGGTGATGGTCACCGTGTACATCGGCTGGGCGAAGAAGGTGGAGATGCGAATGGGGTGTCCCGTTCCGCTACCCCATCCCACGAGGGCACCGCTTTCAAGACCGTCCCAATACTGGCCGTTGGCGCCCTTGATGTTCCAGGTGGTGCCATCGCCGTTGAGGGCGAAGGTGAACAAACCGCCAGTTTTGCTGGCCGTTGTCGGGGTGGAGCTGACGAGCTGCGGCACATAGAGCGCAGTGTGTTCGTTCTTCACCTTGAATCTGCTACCAGAGCCTTCGAGCGTCCAGATGGCCGTTGGGGGCATGCCTTCGGCGGCGGTGTAGCGATTGATGGCGTTGCCGGAGAGGATGGCGCGATAGCCGGCGCGGCCAGGGTCTGTTGTGGCATCGTAGAAAAGATAGCTCTTGCCAGCTTCAAGCTTCGTCACGACTTCGCCGTCGGCCTTCACGCCCGTGAGGGCATCGGTGGCGTAAACGAGATGGAGGGTGCGGTCGGCATCCAAGGTGAGGGTCTCACCGTCGGCCACGTCGCTCGACGCGAGCGTATAGTATTTACACTCTGGAATTTTCACAGTGTAGGTCTCGCCAATAGGCACGTTAACTGTTTCGTTGCTGAGCCAAGCGCCTTTTTGGTCGGCACACTGAATGGTGAGGGCATAGGCCACGCGCTTATAGACCACGTCGTAGGTGTCCTCGCCAGTTGGCGTGATGCTTTCGACCTTGGTGTTTTCATATTCAGGACAATATTCAGCCGTCAGTTCTGCAACAGACGTCGGAACGCTACGCAACACCTTGCCGAGAACGGCACCCTTGTCGTCCTTGCAGTTTATCGTTATAACCTTCACGGCTTCGGCTTTCCATCCTGCGCCCTGCACGCGCGGGGCATCGGAAGAAGCACTGGTGGTGGCGCCAGCGTTGACCTGTCCGGAAGGGAGCGGGAAGAGGCTCTTTCCGCCCACCATGATGCGAAGTTCCTTGTATTTAGGCACATAGGTGAGCGTGACGTTGGCCTTGCTGATGCTCGTTCCGACACTGACGGGGGAACCTTCGCGGTCTGAGTAACTGCCAACGGAGGTGATGTAGCGTCCGGTGGCGGCATTTTTCAGTTTGAGCGTCTGCGAACCATCGGCATTGATGGTTGAAGCCTCAACAATCCAAGCATTGTTGGCATAGGCGTCGGCGGAATGCTGCAAATAGCTACCTTTTTTGTTGTCGGAGAGCGCCGTGGCGTCGTAGCCGCTGACAGTGTTGATGAAGGAGTAGGTCTGTCCGTCTTTCAGATAGTCGAAGCTGACGGGATCGCCGTTGCCGTAGTTTTCCATCGGGGAGAACTCCCAAAGTCCACCACGGCCGTCGCTCGGATTCGAATAGATGTTGACCGACATGCCCTGCTTGGCCACGGATGAGTTGAGATACAGGCCGGGGGTCTGATCGCTCGAAAGGGAATAGTAATAGTTGTTGCCCTTCTGTCCGTAACCATTTGCGCCGAGCACGAAATTATAGTGTTTGCCCGTCTTGTCGTATGTCCAGCGTCCGCTAACGGTCTTGGCCGTCGGCGTGGCGTTGACAGAACCGTCGGGGAAGGCTTTGCAGACGAGGGCGTATTTACCAGGGGTCTTGGGGTCTTCCTCAAGGCTCCACCATTGGTTGTCGTAATTGTTGTCGGTGGCGGCAGCCTGCGTGTTGGTCCACAAGCGACCTGCAGCTGCGCCGTTGCCCTGATAGGTGGCAATGAGCGGCGAACCTTCAGCAAGAACTTCGATACAGCGGCCCGACCGGGCAGCGTCTTCTCCGCCAGAGACAATGCGATAATAATATTTCTTGTCGGCGGTGTTGACTCTCGGGAGCACCTTGGCGGCTGTGCCGGGCGCTTCTTCGCCGAGCATATAGTATTTGCAATATTTATAGCCGCCATAGTTGAGCAAAACGGTGTCGGCTGTCATGCGTTTCTGGAATCCCACGAAATTCTTGCTGGACTCTGGCGACCATCCGCGCTCTGCGATGGCGATGAGGCGAGGCAGTGCCGACCATTCCATCAAGTCGGCGTTGGAGACGTTTTCTGTCCAGAACGTTCCCTGCACACCGCCCGTCACTTCTGAAGGGATGTCGCATGCGTAGGTGTTCTTCACGTGGTCGGAACCGTCGCCGGCGTTGGGCGGGTCTTGCTCCGAGTTTCCCTGTTTGCGGTTGATGTAGTAAGGGCCGTAGGGGGTGAACACCGTTGGCAAACCGAGCGTCTTGGCCTGCTTCACCGATTGCTGGGCAGGATTCCAGCAGAACACTTCGGCACCGGTGGCCTTGATGACGTTGAGATCGGAACCGCCGGCTGTGATGGCCTCGTTCCAAACGGCGAGCTTACGGCCACGCTCTTTCACAAATTCGCTGAGCTCCTGAATGAAATAGCTTTGGAGCTGACGATAGTTGGTGAAACCTTTGGCTTTGTAGAGGGCCTGGCATTCGGCATTGTTTTTCCAGGCGTCGACAGGACATTCGTCACCGCCGATGTGGATGCGCTCGCCAGGGAAGAGGTCCATGATTTCGGAGAGGACGTCTTTGGCAAACTGCACGGCGGCGGGGTTGGCGACGTTGATGACATCGTAAGAAATGCCTCCCTTGCTCCACACCTGGTGGCCGCCAGAGGGATTGCAGCTATATTCGGGATAGGAAGCCATTGCGGCAGAGCTGTGGCCAGGCATGTCGACTTCTGGCACGATGGTGATGTGGCGCTCCTTGGCATAGGCCACCACGTCGCGAATTTCGTCTTGCGTGTAGAAGTAAGGGCCGTAGGGCTTGTTAATCCAATATTGCTTGGCCTCATAGAGATCGGTGAAGAGGCTATTGGGGGCGATACTGCCCACGGTGGTGAGCTTCGGATATTTCTTGATTTCCACACGCCAGCCCTGGTCGTCGGTGAGGTGCCAGTGGAAGGCGTTCATCTTATAGTACGACATGACATCGAGCATGCGTTTCACCTCGTCGACCGTGAAGAAGTGGCGAGAGACGTCGAGCATGAAGCCGCGATAGTCGAAACGCGGTTCGTCGGAAATGGTCACCAATGGAATGGTGTACATCGGAATGGCGTGCTCCGTTGCGAGCGGGTCTTTCTTGCCGGCCATCACGTTGGCGGGAAGCAATTTCTTCACGCTCTGGAAGGCATAGAAGAAGCCCGTGGCGGACTTGGCCTGGATGTTGACTTTGTCGAAAGTCACGGCGAGGGTGTAGCCGCTGTCTTTGAGTTTCGAGGTGGCATCGAGTTTCGACACCTGGAAGAGGGCGTCGGCATCATCGGCCACGACGCTGACCTCTGCGCCTGTCACCGCCGCATAGAGATCGGCGAAGCGCTTCACTTCGTTGACTTCCTCTTCGGCCAATCCAGAATGGCTGATGCTGAACTTTGAGGGGAGCGTCAACTGCTGTCCGGCCTTAACCGAAATGCTCTTCGGACGCGGCGTCAGATTGATGAATGTTTGGGCCACGGCTGTTCCCGCTAACAAGAAGAGCGAGACCATGAGGCCAATCAATTTGATTTTCATAAGTTGATGGATTTAGATGTTTCTGAAGACAAAGATAGGCTTTTCCGGTCACCTTGGCAAGGGTTTGCCAGATAAGTAGGTGGTCAAAATTAGTTTATATTGAATTGTCGTATTGTTTTTCCCCTGCATGGATACTATAAAAAAAAATTTGAACACCTACTTATAAAAAAAGCCGCGCCGAAAGGAATCCCTTCGGTACGGCTTATTTTGTTATGGTTTAGTAATGGTGGAAGTATAAGTTCACCACTACTTAATATCAATTTAATATCAATCGATTTCTTCGTCAGCCTCATAGCCGCCCATTTCGCGGATGGCGTTCTTCAGCATGACATACTGCTGGAAGAGGTGGTTGATAGGCACTTCGCCCTGCGTATAGTCGTGCATCGGGCTCTTGAGGAAGAAGCTCAAGAAGCGCTGCGTGCCGTAGCGACCCTTGCGGGCAGCGAGGTCAGAGAGCAACACGAGGTCAAGCAACAACGGAGCGGCCAGGATGCTGTCGCGGCAGAGGAAGTTGATCTTGATCTGCATCGGATAGCCCATCCATCCGAAGATGTCGATGTTGTCCCATCCTTCCTTGTTGTCGTTGCGAGGAGGATAGTAGTTGATGCGCACCTTGTGGTAGTAGTCGGTATAGAGGTCTGGCTGGTTTTCCGGAACGAGGATGCTTTCCAACGTTGAGAGCTTGGAAACCTCTTTGGTGTGGAAGTTGGCAGGCTCGTCGAGCACCAAACCGTCGCGGTTGCCGAGGATGTTGGTTGAGAACCAACCGCTCAAGCCGAGGCAGCGGGTGCCGATGATTGGAGCGAAGCCCGACTTAACCAAGGTCTGGCCGGTTTTAAAGTCCTTACCAGCGATTGGCATCTTGGTCTTCTCAGCCAATTCCCACATGGCAGGGATGTCGACCGTTGTGTTAGGAGCACCCATGATGAATGGAGCACCTTCCGTCAGCGCAGCGTAAGCATAGCACATTGAAGGAGCCACGTGCTCGCGGTCGTCGGCCTTCATGGCAACTTCGAGGGCAGCGAGTGTGCCGTGAACGTCTTCGTCAACTGGAACGTAGATTTCCGTTGAAGCAGCCCAGATGACAACGATGCGGTCGCAATTGTTGGCAGCCTTGAAGTCGCGGATATCCTTGCGGAGCGCTTCAACCATGTCCCAACGGGTGGCGCAATCCTTCACGTTGTCGCCATCGAGACGCTTGGCGTAGTTGTGGTCGAAAGCGGCCTTCATCGGCTTGATGGCCTTCAACTCGTCGGCAACAGGATTGATGTCTTTTTCCTTCAACACTTCAGCGTTGATGGCGCTCTCATAGGCATTGGCAGGATAAACGTCCCACGCACCGAAAACAATGTCGTTCAAATCGGCCAGAGGCACGATTTCACCATAATGAAGATATTTCTTGTCTTTGCCACGTCCGACACGGATCTTGTCATATTGAGTCATTGAGCCAACTGGCTTGGCAAGGCCTTTGCGGGTCATCAAAACACCCGTCATGAAAGTGGTGGTCACAGCGCCGAGGCCGACACACATCACACCTAATTTTCCTTTTGCAGGTTCCATTTTTTATATATTGGTTTTATAGTATTGTTATATTTCTGTCTTCCCGCACGAATCCTGTCCGCACGAAGAAGGCGTTCCTTTCAAAACTCCAAAATTACAAAAAGTTTTTTATACTATCCAAGTATTCCTGGATATATTTGCCTCCACAGGTGCTCTTCACCAATATCTTTACCAATAATTACTCTTTATCGGATTTCAAAAGCTGGCGGTAACGCTGGTCGTTTTGCAACACCTGCAAGGCTTCGCGCACAACTTTGTCGTCGCCGAGGCTATAGACTGCTGCACCGCGGTCATAATAGTAGCAACCAACGAGGTTCATCTCCACCAGGCGCTTGATTTCTTTCTTCCAGCGCTGGAAGTCGAAGTCTTCGTTGTGGCTCAGTTTGGCTTCAAGGGCCGCAAATTCCTTTTCGGCCTCCACGGAATAGCCTTCGCGCTTGGCCAGTTTGCGCAATTGCGAGAGCACACGGAGGCTCTGGCGGTCGTAGGTGAAATGATGGTCCTTGAGGTATTGGCAGAACTGGGCATACTCTTCGTCGGTGAGGTGGAACTGGTCGGCTGGGGCTATCTGCGGATGGGTGTTCCGATAGGTGGCACAATAGTCGGTGAGCTGGTCGGAGATGCTGAGATAGCCAAGAAGGTTGGGCAAACTGTCGTCTTTCACTTCCACGTCGGGCGTGATGCCACCGCCGTCGCGCACAGGGCGTCCTGCAGCGGTGTGGAACACTTTGGAAAGGGAGTCGGGCAAATGCACGGGCGCACCGTCTTCAAATTTATAGGCCTGGATGCAACGGCCGCTCGGTATGTAGTATTTGCTCGTCGTGACTTTCAGCACACCGCCGAAGGGCATGGGGCGCGTTTCCTGCACAAGGCCCTTTCCGTAGGAGCGCTGACCGATGACAACGGCGCGGTCGTAGTCCTGCAACGCGCCGCTCGTTATTTCGGCCGACGAAGCACTGCCGTAGTTGATGAGCACGGCGATGGGGATGTTGAGGTCGAGGGGCGCATTGGAAGTTTTGTAAGTCTGCGTGTTCTCCTTCACCTTTCCACGCGTGCTCACCACCTCCTTGCCGCGCGGGATGAAGAGGTTGACGAGGTTGATGGCCTCGCCCATAAGTCCGCCGGGATTGCCGCGAAGGTCGAGAATGAGCCGGCGGGCACCCTGCTGTTTGAGGGTGATGACGGCCTGACGCATGTCGCGCGAGGTGTTTTCGGTGTAGCCGCTGAGCAAGATATAGCCGATGCTATCGGAAATGATGGTGGCACACGTGATGCTGGGCAGGACGATGGCCTGACGCGTCACCTTGAAGGTGAGTTCCTTGCTGATGCCGGGGCGACGAATGCGGATGTCGAACGACGTGCCAGGCTCGCCGCGCAGCATGTTGCTCACTTTTGAAGAATAGTCGGCAGCGGCCAGCGTGTCGAGCTCGCCTGTGTCAACACCACCGATGGAAAGGATGACGTCGCCACGGCGCAGGCCCACATTGGCTGCGGGCATACCCTCATAAGGCGTAGAGATGATGCAGCGGCGCAGGTCTTTGCGCGGCGCGATGATGGCCCCCACCCCAGCATATTTGCCGGTAGTCATCTGTTTGATTTCCTCATTGCGGTTGGCCGGGAAATATTCCGTGTAGGGGTCGAGTTGGTCGAGCATAAAGAGAATGGCATTCTCTATGTTCTTCTTGGCGTCGACCGTATCAACGTAATTGAGGTCGAGGTCGCGGTAGAGACTATTGAAAATATCAAGTTGCTTGGCCGTCTCGAGGTTGTGGTTGCTCTGCGCCTGCATCGTGGCAGAGGTCAGAGCCATCACCAGCAGCAAGCACCAGGCAGATAGTTTGTTCTTCATTGTCAATATATTTATATATGGGTCGTATCGCGCGTGGCGAGAATATTGGTTTTGTATCGCGCAGGCAGGTCAATTGCCACACGCATGAATTTCTTCCTTAATTCTGCTCCAGGTTGTTTCTGGCAATTTAGTGCCAACCACCTGGATGATTTCGTTGGCCAGCACCGTGCCGTTGGCAAGACATTGCTCGAGCGGACAGTCTTGCGCCGCGCCATAGAGGAAGCCAGCGGAGAAATAGTCGCCGGCGGCCGTGGTGTCGACCACCTTCGTGCCGCTCTTGGCCGGAACAAACGCCACCTCTTCACCTCGGCGGGCATAGGCGCCACGCTTGCCCACTTTGACCACTGCCGTTTCGCAAACCGATGCCAGTTGCTCAAGAGCGGCCTCTGGCTCGAGTCCCGTAAAGGCGCGGACCTCGTCTTCGTTGGCAAAGACGATGTCGGTCTTGCGAAGCAGGCGTGCAAAGAAATCGCGTTCGGCAGCCACGATGTTGTAGCTTGCCAAGTCAACGCACACCTTCACGCCCCTGGCTTTGGCGGCCTCAACAACGGCCTCTATCAAATCGTGGCTCTGAACGAGGTAGCCTTCAATATATATATAGGAGTAGCCATCAAGCCACTGCGAGGCGACTTCCGGTGCCTGAAGCAGGGCGGCGGCACCGAGATACGTAGCAAACGTGCGCTGTCCGTCGGGCGTGATGAAGGTGGAGGCCGTTCCCGTCGGCTGTGCATCCTTCATCAAGAAGGTGCGAACACCGGCCTGACGAAAACTGTCTTCGAAGAAGCGTCCGTTTTCGTCGTCGTTAATCTTGCCAATCAAACCGACCGGCGCCCCCAGCTGTGCCAAGGCCAAAACCGTGTTGCAGGCCGAACCGCCAGTCGTGCGCTCGCGTTTTGCAGCACGCATGCGCTCACAAACTTGTTCGAAGATATTTTCCCCAATCAAGTGCATACCGCCTTTCTCAAGGCCAAACTCCTTGATTATATTCTCATTATCAACAAGATAAAGCGCATCAACCAGCGCATTTCCTATACCTATTATCTCTTTCATCAAAAAATATTTTCGAATTTTTCTGCAAAGGTATTGTTTATTTCAAAAATAACTACTAATTTTGCACTGCAATTCAGCAATAAAGGATGAATTATTTCATCGCACACTGCTTCAGTAGCTCAGTTGGTTAGAGCACCTGACTGTTAATCAGGGGGTCGTTGGTTCAAGCCCATCCTGAAGCGCCAAACATTGCTGAATTCACATTGCTTCAGTAGCTCAGTTGGTTAGAGCACCTGACTGTTAATCAGGGGGTCGTTGG
>OHIL01000141.1_pt1 | contig 33017 bp, 29 predicted proteins | sample 1568231 | NCBI WGS metagenome assembly OHIL01 (sample SAMEA3879565, study PRJEB24766) | human gut metagenome | biome: human-associated habitat; feature: feces | place: USA | collected 1985/1987 | reverse complement strand
GGGGGGGGGGGGTTACTGCTTCGCGGAGGGCTTCAGCTTCTCTGCGATGACGCACAGAAGGATGGTCAGCACCATGTCCGGCAGGGTGTAGCCCACGGGGGTGTCCACCCCCATCAGCAGGCGATAGGCCACAAAGCCCATGAGCCAGATCACCAGGTTCCGGGCGTCGGCGGCCACGGCGAAGCGGTCCCGGTGCAGCAGGAAGTGGTCGGCGATCTGGACGGCGATCATGGGGGCGAACACGGAGCCGATCAGGTACAGAAAGCCGGTGATATCGTCCATGGGGAACAGGATGGCCCCGGCCACGCCCACCACAGTGGTGATGATGGCCACCGTCTTGCCGCCGACCCTACTGGACAGGGACTCGGCGGAGATGCCGGCGGACCAGGCGTCCAGGAACGTGGTGGTGACGGTGGAGAACACCAGGATCACCAGGGCGGCAATGCCCAGGCCGGCCTTGACCATGATGACGGCGATGTCATACTCGCCGGTGAAGATGGCCGCGCCCATGCCGATGACGTACATCCAGCAGGATACCAGACCGTAGGTGACCACGCTGGCTGCCGTGGCCCGGACGGGCTTCTGGGCCTGGCGGGTATAGTCGCTGATCAGGGGCAGCCAGGACAGGGGCATGGCCACCGCCAGCTCCACCGCCGCGCCGAAGGTCAGGCCCTCACCGGAGGGGGCGGCCATGGCGCTGCCGGAGAAGAAGATCACCTTGCACAGCACCAGGGTCAGCACGAACAGGGCGGCCATGGTGATCTTGTTGATCCAGCCCAGGTCGGTGATGCCCACCACGATCCACAGCAGGATCAATGCGCCGATGACCAGGCACCAGACCCAGCGGCCAACGTCGAAAATGCCGCCGATGGCCAGGGCGCCGTCATAGATCATGATGGCGGTCCAGCCCACCAGCTGCAGCACGTTCAGCAGAGCGAACAGCAGGCCGCCCTTCTGGCCGAAGCTCATTTTCACGGTCTCCATGGCGCTGCGGCCGGTGCGGCCGCCGATGAGACCCGCCAGCAGCATCATGCCGCAGCCGATGGCATGGCCGATGAGGATGGCCAGCAGGCCCTTACCCATGCCCAGAGGGGCGAAGGCCGTTCCGGTAAGGATCTCGGCCAGGGAGACGCCTGCCCCGAACCAGATCAGGGCGTTCTGAAAGGTGGAGGTCTTTTTCATTCCGCGAACCCTCCCTTCAGGTCAAACATGTGGTTCATGGGGCCGGAGCCCTTGCCCAGGTCCAGCATGGCGGCCAGCGCCCCGGAGATATACGCCTTGGCCCGCTCCACGGACTGGTCCAGGTCATAGCCCTTGGCCAGGTTGGCGGCGATGGCGCTGGACAGGGTGCAGCCGGTGCCGTGGGTGTTGGGGTTGGGGATGCGCCGGCCCCGGAACCACTTGCCGCTGCCGTCCCGCCACAGCAGATCGTCGGCGTCGTTGATCTGGTGGCCGCCCTTGCACAGCACGGCGCAGCCGTACCGCTGACTGATGGTCCGGGCGGCGGCCTCCATGCCGGCGGCATCGGTGATGGGGAGGCCGGAGAGTATCTCCGCCTCGGGAATGTTGGGCGTCAGTACCGTGGCCAGAGGCAGCAGCTCCGCCGTCAGGGCGTGGATGGCGTCGTCCCGCAGGAGCTTTGCGCCGGAGGTGGCCACCATGACGGGGTCCACCACCACGCGCTGCGCGCCATACCGGCGCAGCTTCTCCGCGATGACGGCAATCAGCGCTGCCGAGGAGACCATGCCGATCTTCACCGCGTCGGGGGCGATGTCCGTGAACACGGCGTCCAGTTGCTCCGCCAGGAAGTGGGGGGTGGATTCCAGGATGTCTGTGACGCCGGTGGTGTTCTGGGCCGTCAGGGCCGTGACCGCGCAGGTGGCGAATACGCCGTTGGCGGTCATGGTCTTGATGTCGGCCTGAATCCCGGCGCCTCCGCTGGAATCGCTTCCAGCAATGGTCAATGCTGTTTTCATGATGATCTGTCCTTTCTTTTTTTTTACAGCACAGTTTTATAATGCGATGCAAGGTGGTGCCCCCAATGCACCGCTTGACTGCTGAAAAATCAGAGGATTTTTCAGCTAAGGTCAGCCGTTCAGCTCCGCCCAGTGGGCGGGAAGGGAGGCCAGAGAGGGGACGTACACGTCCGCCGTCCGGCGGAGAGTCTGCTGGTCCGCCTCGCCGTTGGCGTCGTATACGCCCACGGTGCGGTAGCCTGCTGCGGCGGCGGTTTGCAGGGCATAGAGCGAGTCCTCCGCCACCAGGGTCTGGTCCGGCGGCGTGCCCCGGGCCGCCAGATGATAGATATCCGGCCGGTGCTTGCTGACGCCCAGCTCGCCGGTGGTGTAAATGGCCTCAAAGCAGGGCAGAAGGCCCAGCCGCTCCAGGGCCCGGGTCACATGGGAACGGGGGCTGGAGGTGGCGGCGGTGACGGATACGCCCCGGTCCCGCAGAAAGGCCAGAGCCGTCCGGGCGCCGTCCTTTTCCGGAACCTCGTTATAGTAATAATCCCGCAGCATGGCGGAGAGGTCCGCCAGCACGTCCTCCTCCGGCGGCAGGGGATAGTGGGTCCGGAGATAGTCCGCCCCCTGCTCCATGCTCATGGAGAACAGCAGCTCTCCCAGGCCCGGCTCCGGCGTGAGTCCCCGGCGCAGCAGGTAGCGGGCGCCCAGGTCCTTCCAGATGGACATGGAGTCCAGCACCACGCCGTCCAGGTCAAACACAGCGGCCCGGATCATGCCTGGAGCATCTCCCGGGTGGCGGCCTTCAGGTCCTCCGATGCCCGGCGGATATCGGCCGCGCCGTAGATGGCGCTGATGACGGCCACGCCGCAGATGCCGCTGCCGGAGAGCCTGTGTACGTTGTCCCGGCTGATGCCGCCGATGGCCACCACGGGAATGGACACGGCCCGGCAGATGGCCTTCAGGGTGTCGTAGGACACGTCGTCGGCGTCGTCCTTGGACCCGGTGGGGAACACGGCCCCCACGCCCAGATAGTCCGCGCCGTGCTTTTCCGCCAGCAGAGCCTGCTCCACCGTCTGGGCGGACACGCCGATGATCTTATCGGGCCCCAGCTTCCGGCGGACGTCCAGGGCCTCCATGTCGCTCTGGCCCACATGAACGCCGTCGGCGTCCATAGCCAGGGCAATATCCACATTGTCGTTGACAAGAAAGGGAATGTGATAATCCCGGCACAGGGCCTGCAGCTCCCGGGCCTCTGCCAGGAACGAGGGCTCCGCCAGGGTCTTTTCCCGCAGCTGCAGCATGGTGACGCCGCCCCGCAGGCTCTCCTCCACCACGTCCCGCAGGGACCGGCCGCTGAGCCAGTGGCGGTCCGTAACGGCGTACAGCAGCAGGTCCTGTTCAGCACACCGCATACTTGGCCCCCTTATCCAGCGCGGCGCCGTCCATGTTGTAGATGGCGTCGATGATGCGATTGCGATAGGTGGAGTTGCCGTCGCCCTGGGCCATACGGCTCCAGCCGATCTCACCGGCCAGGCCCATGGCGCACACGGCGGCAGCGGCGGCCTCCAGGCGGCGGTCCGGATTGGCCGCCACAAAGGCGGTCATCATGCCGGACAGCTGGCATCCGGTGCCGGTGATCTTGCCCATCTCCGGGCGGCCGTTGCGGATGACGAAGCAGCGGTCTGCGTCGCTGACCAGGTCGATGGCCCCGGTGACGGCCACAATGGCATGGCTGCGGCGGGCAAAGTCCTTCACAAAGGCCACGGCGGCGTCCAGATTTCCGTCGGATACGGCGTCGGACACGTCGGCGTCCACGCCCCGGGTCTTGCCGCTGCCCAGGGCCAGGGTCTTGATCTCGGAGATGTTGCCGCGAATCACGGTGAAGGGCAGCTTTTCCATCAGCTCCACGGCGGTGTTGGTCCGCAGGGCGGAGGCACCCGCGCCTACGGGGTCCAGCAGCAGCACATGCCCCAGGGACGCGGCCTTTTCCCCGGCCCGGAACATGGCCTGGATGCTCCGCTGGTTCAGGGTGCCGATGTTGATGTTCAGCCCGCCGCAGATGGAGGTGATGTCCTCCACGTCCTCCGGCTCGTCGGACATGATGGGGCTGCCGCCGCAGGCCAGCAGGATGTTGGCCACGTCGTTGACGGTGACGTAATTGGTGATGTTGTGGACCAGCGGCACCGTGCGGCGGACGCTGTCCAGGCAAATACCCAGCATAAAAATACACTCCTTACAGCAAAAAATGCGGATATGCCCGGTAAAAGGCATATCCGCAATGCGTTATTCGTGCGCTGCGCCGGTATGTCCCTACGTTGGCATTATCCAAATCAGGTTGAAGGGTCAGGGCGATGACAGCCCACTCTCAGCCCGCTCCGGCGAGCTCCCCTGTTGACGTAGGGTATGATAACACGAGCGTTCGGGTTTTGCAAGGGGGTATGGAGGAAAAAGGGAAAAATCAGGGGGACAGGTGGCGAACGGAATAGTCCAGGATGATTTATTTTGCAGCGGGTGCAGTTGTATGCCGGGGCGCTGGCGCCGCCGAGGGTGGCGCCGCCCTGATCCGCCAGAGGGAAGGCACCGTCGTCCAGGAAGGAAAAGGCGGCCACGGAGTCGGCCTCCCGGGACCAGTAAACGCTGGAGCGGGACTGGATAACGCCGGGGGTCATCTCCGCTCCGCAGCAGGGACATTTGTTGTTCATGGGAGCACCTCCTGAAAAAAATCCGGATTATAATCAAATGATCAATTATATTATACCATGCGGGGCCGGGAAGTCAAGGCGGGGCGGGTTTCGGCCCGGACTGGCAAAATTTCCAGATTTTACCGCTTGGATTCACAAAGATTTAATATTTTTTTTGTTGCCATTTTGTAACTTTTTGTTTATAATGTTACACGATAGGAAAAAATGGACTTTTTGACGACGCCTGTCACAGGGCGTCGTATGAGTATACATTGAGGTATCACATGATCAGACTGACAAACGTTGAAAAAACATACGATAACGGCACCCACGCCCTAAACGGAATTTCCTTCGAGATACAGGACGGGGAGTTCGTGTTCCTGGTGGGCCCCTCCGGCAGCGGCAAGTCCACCATCATCAAGCTCCTGACCGGCGAGCTGGTGCCCTCCCGGGGCCGGGTGATGATCAACGGCTTCTCCATGAGCAACATCACCCAGCGGCAGATCCCCCTGATGCGCCGGACCATCGGCGTGATCTTTCAGGATTTCCGCCTGATCGGCAACAAAACCGTGTACGATAACCTGAGCCTGGCCATGCGGGCGGTGGGGGCCTCCGCCAGGGAGATCAAAAGCCGCATCCCCTATGTGCTGGGCCTGGTGGGACTGGACGGCAAGGGCCGCCGGTTCCCTGATGAGCTGTCCGGCGGCGAGCAGCAGAGAGTGGCCATCGCCCGGGCCCTGGTGAACAATCCCAGCACCATCGTGGCCGACGAGCCCACCGGCAACCTGGACCCCGCCCGCTCTCTGGAGATCATGACCCTGCTGGAGCGCATCAACGCCCTGGGTACCACCGTGGTGGTGGTGACCCACGAAAAGAGCCTGGTGAATCATTTTGACAAGCGGGTCATTATGATCGACCACGGCGTGGTAGCCGCCACCGGCGTGGGCAGATACGAGGTGGCCGCCCATGCGTAATTTCCGTTATTTCTTCCGGGAGGGCGTGGGCAATATGCTGTCCCACGGGTTCATGTCCTTTGCCGCCATCGGCGTCACCGTGGCGTGCCTGCTGATTATGGGCACCTTCTCGCTGGTGGCCTACAACGCCAACATCAACCTGCAGGACCTGCAGAAGGAGAACGCCGTGGTGGCCTTCGTGGACGAGAGCCTCACGGATGAGGAGGCCCAGGGCCTCCAGTCCCAACTGTCGGGCATCTCCGGCGTGGCGGACTGCACCTTCGTCTCCCGGCAGGAGGCCCGGGACGAATATGTGGCCCAGTATAACGAGGACGACCTGTACAGCGACCTGGACCCCACCATCTTCCGCCACCGCTATGTGATGCACCTGACGGACCTGAAGCTCATGGACCAGGTGGTGCAGAGCCTGGAGAGCGTGGAGGGCATCGCCAAGGTCCGGGCGGACCAGGACATCTCCAACGGCTTCATCACCGTCCGCAACATCGCCAGCGTCATCAGCATCGCCCTGATCGCCATTCTGCTGATCATCTCCGTGTTCATCATTTCCAACACCATCAAGCTCACCACCTTCGACCGGCGGGACGAGATCGCCATCATGAAAATGGTGGGGGCTACCGATGGCTTCATCCGCTGGCCCTTCGTGTATGAGGGCCTGCTGCTGGGCCTCATTGGCGCGGCCGTGGGCTTCAGCCTGCAGTGGCTGCTGTATGCCGCCGTGACCCGGGGCATCGCCAATTCCGACACCATGCAGCTGCTACGGGTGGTGGATTTCCGCCAGATCTGGGGGCCTGTGGCGGCTGTGTTCGCCGGGGTGGGCATCCTGGTGGGCGTGGGCGGCAGCCTCACCGCCATCCGAAAATTCCTGCGGGTATAACAAGAGAGGAGACCGTCATGAAACAGAAAATCAAACGCCTGACCGCCCTGGTGTGCGCCGTGGCCATGATGGCCGTCCTGTGCGTGACCCTGGCGCCGGTGAACACCGCCTATGGCGCCACCCTGAACGAGCAGCTGGCCGAGACCCGTGCCAAAAAGCAGGAGATTCAGCAGCAGCTGGACCAGATCAAGTCCGACAAGGCCAAGGCCCTGGAGCAGAAGGAGTTGCTGGACCAACAGGCCGCCGTCATCGCCCAGCAGATTGACCTGCTGCAGCTGCAGATTAAGGACACCCAGGACCGCATCACCGAAAACGAGGCACAGGAGGAGCAGCAGTATCAGCTGTTCTGCCGCCAGGTGCGGCAGGAGGAGGAGCGGGGCACCGTGTCCTACTGGTCCGTGCTGTTCAAGGCCACCGGCTTTGCCGACCTCCTCAGCCGCATGGACTTCATCAACGAGATCGTGGAGCACGACCAGAGCGTCATCGACCAGCTGCGCACCCTGCGGGAGCAGCTGGCCCAGGATAAGGCGGACCTGGAGCAGCAGCAGGCGGAGCTTACCGCCAGCAAGACAGAGCTGGACGCCCAGGTGGCCGAGGCTACCCGGGTGTTTGAGGAGTATGCCGCCAGCGAGGCAGGCCAGCAGGCACTGCTGAACCAGCAGGCCGCCCGGGAGAAGGAGCTCCAGGAGGAGATCCGCAAGTCCGAGGAAGCCAACCGCAACAACCAGACCGCCGTGGGCGGCTTCATCTGGCCCACCGCCTGCCGCCTGATCACCGGCGGCTACGGCGGCCGCGACGCGCCGTGCCCCGGCGCCAGCACCTATCATCTGGGTGTGGACATCGGCGCCTCCTGGGGCTCCGACATTTACGCCACCAAGGCGGGCACCGTCATGCTGGCCAACGAGGGCTGGAACTATGGCCTGGGCTATTGCGTGAAGATTCAGCATGACGACGGCACCAGCACGGTGTACGGCCACATGAGCCGGGTCATCGCCGTGACAGGCCAGCGGGTGGCCCAGGGTCAGGTCATCGGAAAGATAGGCTCCACCGGCGTTTCCACCGGCCCCCACCTGCACTATGAGATCCGCATCGGCGGCGTCAACGGTACCGCTGTCAACCCCCTGCCCTACCTCCCTGGCTACATCCGTTACGGCTGGTAAAAAAAGCACATGATTTCCCCTCCCGCCTCATACAATAAGGCGGGAGGGGATTTTTTTATGCTGGGATATGTGCATCTGACCGCCGGACGCCCGGTGCTGGAGCGCCGCGCCGCCGCAGGTATGACCTACTGGGCCCTGGAGGGGGACCTGGACGGGGGCCTGTTTCCCGGGCGGCGTCTGCGGCGCTGGATCGGGCGGCTGGAGCGCTGCGGGGTGTCCCACGCCGCCCTGCCACCGGGCCGGGAGGGGGATTTTGCCCCTCTGCGTCCGGTCCTGCCGGACGGACTGCGGCTGGCCCTGCTGCCGCAATTGCTGGACGCCCTGGCCCCCGCCGGGGACACGGCCCTGCTGCTGGCGGACTGCGCCGACAGCCGGGCCCTGCTGGCGGCCCAGGTCCTGGCCCGGCGCTTCCGGCACCTGCGGCTGGAGACGGGAGCGGGGCAGGAGGCCCTGGAGCGGCAGCTGCTGCGGCAGCTGGGACTTACCACCGGCGGCGGCCCCGCCGCCGTCACCGTGACCTTCGGCCCGCCGCCCCGGGAGGGCCTGCCCCTGTACCTGACCCCCGATTGCGCCCTGCGCCAGGAGGTACGGTACGCCTGGCCGGACCCGTCCCAGGCCCCGCCGCCGGAGGGGCTTCTGTCCCTGCTGCACCGGGCCTGCCGCCTGCCGGAGATCTGCGTCAAATCCGTGGAAACCCTTGACAGAAGCCGGGAAAATCACTATAATGCAACGTGACATATTGTGCGCGGCAGACTGCGGCGCCCTTTTTTGACAGTTTGATTTGGTATCTCATGTCCGCCCCCGGCGGATATTTGAAAGGAATGGATCATATGGCAACCGTAAAAGAATTCAGAATGAGCCAGGAGCGCTATGACGAGCTCAAAAAAGAACTGGACTACAGCAAAACCACTCGCGCCGACGAGATCGCCGAGCTGATCAAAGAGGCCCGGGGCTTCGGCGACCTGTCCGAAAACAGCGAATATGACGAGGCGAAGAACGAGCAGGGCAAGCTCTATTCCCGCATTGCCGAGCTGGAGGAGATTCTGCTCCACGCCGTCATTGTGGACGAGTCCGAGATGGACTCCGACAAGATTTCCATCGGCTGCCGTGTGGTGGTCACCAATCTGGATAACGGCAAACAGCTGCCGGAATACACCATCGTGGGCTCCCAGGAGGCCAACGTCATGGACCGCAAGGTGTCCGAGGATTCCCCCTTCGGCAAGGCCCTGATGGGCCGCAAGGCCGGTGACGAGATCACCGTGGAAGCCCCCCGGGGCGTCATCCGCTACCGGGTGGACAGCATCGAACGATAACAAGAGAGGAGAACTGCACCATGGCAGAACAGAATACACAGCAGGACCTGCGGGAAATTCTCCAGATCCGCCGGGACAAGCTCAAGGCCCTGCAGGACGCGGGGATGAACCCCTTTGAGATCACCCGCTATGACGTGACCCACCATGCCCAGGAGGTCAAGGACCATTTTGACGCGCTGGAGGGGCAGACCGTGTCTCTGGGCGGCCGCCTGATGTCCAAGCGCGGCATGGGCAAGGTGTCCTTCTGCGATTTGCAGGATAAGTCCGGCCGCATCCAGATCTACGCCCGGAAGGACGAGATGGACGAGGAGGCCTATAACCGCTTCAAGAAGTACGACATCGGCGACATTGTGGGCGTAAAGGGCCAGGTGTTCCGCACCCAGAAGGGCGAGATGAGCATCCGCGCCCACGAGATCACCCTGCTGTCCAAGTCCCTCCAGCCCCTGCCGGAGAAGTTCCACGGCATCACCGACAAGGAGCTGCGCTATCGCCGCCGGTACGTGGACCTGATCATGAACCCCGAGTCCAAGCGGAACTTTGAGATCCGCAGCCGCTTTGTGGCGTATCTGCGCCGGTATCTGGATAACCTGGGCTTTATGGAGGTGGAGACCCCTGTGCTCAGCCCCATTGCCGGCGGCGCCAACGCCCGGCCCTTCATCACCCACCACAACACCCTGGATATCGACATGTATATGCGCATCGCCACGGAGCTGCACCTGAAGCGGCTGATCGTGGGCGGTATGGAGCGCGTGTATGAGGTGGGCCGGATCTTCCGCAACGAGGGCATGGACACCAAGCACAACCCCGAGTTCACCACCTGCGAGCTGTATCAGGCGTTTACCAACCTGGACGGCATGATGGACATTCTGGAGGGCATCCTCACGGGAGCCGCCAAGGAGATCCTGGGCACCTATCAGGTCACCTGGATGGGCCATCAGGTGGACCTGACCCCCAGCTGGAAGCGCGTGACCATGGCCGACGCCGTGAAGAACGTTACCGGCGCGGACTTTATGGCCTGCATCGGCGACGCCGACCGTGGTGTGGAGCTGGCCAGGAGCGTGGGCGTGGATATGGACGGCGTGCCCCACACCTGGGGCAACGCCCTGTATGAGACCTTTGACCAGAAGGTGGAGGAGACGCTGATCCAGCCTACCTTTATCACCATGTACCCGGTGGAGGTGAGTCCCCTGGCCAAGCGCAGCCCCAGCCAGCCGGAGCTTACCGAGCGATATGAGATGTTCATCTGCGGCTGCGAGATGGGCAACGCCTTCTCCGAGCTCAACGACCCCATCGACCAGTATCAGCGCTTCAAGGCCCAGGCCGAGAAGCGCGCCAACGGCGACGACGAGGCCGACATGATGGATGAGGACTTTGTCCTGGCCCTGGAATACGGCATGCCGCCTACCGGCGGCCTGGGCTTCGGTATCGACCGCTGCGCCATGATGCTCTGCGGCACCGACTCCATCCGGGATGTGATCCTGTTCCCCACAATGAAGACCCTGGAACCAAAGCGGGCTGAAAACAAAGCCGAAAAAGCAGCGGTAAATGGTTCTGCAGAGGCTGCAACCGTGTCCGCGCCAAGCGTACAGATTGATCTTTCCAAGGTGAAAATCGAGCCTTTGTTTGCAGATGATGTAGACTTTGAGACATTCAGCAAGTCTGATTTCAGAGTGGTTAAGATCGAAGCCTGTGAGGCAGTGCCGAAGTCCAAGAAGCTCCTGAAATTCACACTGAATGACGGAACAGACCGGAAACGCACCATTTTAAGCGGTATTCACGAGTATTACGAGCCGGAAGAGCTGGTTGGTAAGACCTGTGTGGCAATCACAAACCTGCCGCCGAGAAAGATGATGGGTATTGATTCCGAGGGTATGCTGATTTCCGCAGTGTACGAGTATGACGGACGGGAAGGCTTAAATCTTTTGATGCTGGATGACAGTATTCCGGCAGGAGCAAAGCTGTACTAAAGAGGTCATTTACTACAAAAAATCGCGTTACTACAACTTTTCTACAACTTTTGCGCGAGACCCTACGAAACCGGATGAAGCAATATGAAAGGCGGATCTGCTTATAAAATGCAGATTCGCCTTTCTTTTTACATCAGCTTCATGTTCACACTAATGTTTTTTGCCTTCTCCTGCATATTCTCTTGTGTGATATGGGTGTAGATGTCCATTGTAGTAGAGAAATCGGCATGCCCCATGACTTGCTGAATGAATTTAACATCGTTGGTGCTTTCGCAGAGCCGGGTACAGAAGGTGTGCCGCAAGTTGTGAACACTAAAATGAGGGAGCAGATCCGGTTCACGGTCTTCCAGTTCAGCCTGATCCATTTCCTCCATGTTGTAAGTTACGCTGATTCTCTCAATCGCCCGATTGATATTGTGGGCGCTCATGAATGAGCCGGTTCGGTTGCGGAAAACAAAACCGTGAACTCCTCCTAACACCAGTTGATCGTCTGGATACAATGCGTCGATGGTTTCAATCTGGAGGCGAAGCTGCTCGGCCACCTCTGGATAGAGGATAGGGATAATTCGTGTACCGCTCTCAGTTTTGGGAGTGGTAATGTGAAATCCGGCTTTTCCGTCAATGACCCGGTAGATTAAGTTGTGGTTGACGGAGATTGTGTTTTCGCTCAAGTTAATATCGCTTTTGGTAATGCCGGTACATTCTGCTACACGCATTCCTGTTCCAAGGAGCACAGTCATGATGGGGAGCCAATGGCTGTATGTAGGGGACTTGGCAATAAAACGCAGGAAATTCTGCTGTTGCGTTTTAGTGAGTGCGATCCGCCGTTTAGGCTTTGGAGCGCTGCCATCCGTCTTGAGCTTGCGGTAAATGCCCTTGCTGGGATTTTTGCGGATGTAATCGTCGTCCACGGCCATTTCAAGCGTAGGGTGAACAATGGTGTTGATGCTCTCCAGTGAGTTGATAGCAAAGCCGTGTTTCAGCAGTTTGGTATAAAACGCGAGAATATCACTTCTGTGGATTTGTGGCAGAGGCATGTTAGCGAAAGGCTCTTCTTTCACATAGAAGTCCCACAGGTAAAGATAATTTGCTCTGGTAGAGGGCTTCAGTTTGATGTTGTTATTCATGTAGACCTTGAACATATCATTCAGGGTAAGCTTCATGGCTTCCTGAGTACGGATGCCATCATCCTTATCTTTGTTGATCTGCTTTTCTTTGACACGAAGACTTGCGAGATCGGAGTCGTAAAGATATTTCTTTTTAGTGCCTAATTTGTAGACATACATATAGCTGCCATCTGCCCGTTGTGTTTCTCCGGGCCGAAGATTTCGCCCTTTGTTGTCTTTTCTCACTTTTGCCATTACTGGTACCTCCTGATTATAAAAGTGTAGTGCGCCTTACTGGCATGGTTATTTAGCCGGAAATATCATAAAGATATTCTTTGATACGCTGGACACTCCATAGGACACGGGTGTTCATGGTAATGCGTGCATTGGCAAGATCCCCAATCTGTACTGCAGTGTGCCTTCCACAGCACAACAGTTTGCAAAGGGTATCGGTATCAACAGCCAAGCACTGCTCCGGCGGTAGGTCATTCGGTTTTCTTTTCTCCATAATCGTCCTCCTTTTTTCGATTACAATGATCCCTTACGATTTGTAGAAGAAGGTTTTCAACAAAAACAATGAAAACGGTCTTGAGGTCAGGAAGTATTGAAATAACAAAAGAACTCTAATGGGGCCATTTCCTACGCCAGAACGGTTCTGCCGTGTATTTCAGGCTGCTGCTGTGCAACACTTCGATTATGGGCGCGCTTCTGTGGTCATCGCACACTGTCCAGAATTCCTGTATAACTCCCCATAGAGGTTATGAACTTGTCAAGGTACTAAAAGAGCGTAGGGATCATCCGGTATTACCAAATGATCCGATACATCCTATAAATAGGCGGGGAAGAAAGAACTTCTGCAAAGAGGAAAGAAAATTTAAAGAAAATCCAAAAATCAATATATAGAATGTTTGAATTGACAAGCACTATATATTGTGTTAGAATTGCAATGTAATTGATTTTTGTGCGTTGCCCGTCAGGGTACACAGGCTTTAGGGCTTGTGTTGCGGAGTAATGACTGCATTGCACACGCTGTTAAGTTTGTACTTGTGTCAGTAGTATCACTGCGCCTTTTCAGGCCGGTATATTGCTGGCTTTTTTTATTTTACGGGATTTACCCACCCTTGCGAGAATGACATCGGTTCATAGGCAACTATGGACGCCAGGCTTTATGCCGTCTGTCATTCTCGCTTTTTTATTGCCTGTAAGCCTGAAAGGGCTTTAAGGATAAATCAAAACTGAGAAAGGCAGGTCATGTACATGAATGTGAAGCAGAAAAGAAAGCAGAATGGTCGGCGGGTCAAGCCGGCACACTCCACGGACTGGAAGATGAAGAGACAGGCAGTATCTTCGCTCCGGCCCCAAAATGTTGCACCAATGGCGAGGGCAGTTATTTTGCCCCGAAGATCACGAAGGGGGATTTGATATGTCTGGCAGCAATAGTGCTGAACGAAAGCGGCATGAACCGCTGGTGCTGGTAGAAACGGCAGATCTTTCAGAAGAAGAATGGCTGGATTACCGGCGCCGTGGAATCGGCGGCAGCGATGTATCAGCAATCTTTGGCACTTCTCCATTCCGGACAGCCAGGGATCTGTACTACGACAAACTGAACATAGCGTCAGTGGAAGATGATGAGGGCAACTGGGTTGCCATGGAAATGGGGCATTTGCTGGAGCCTCTGGTAGCAAAGATATTCGAGCGGAAAACCGGATATCGGGTCTACCAAATCAAAAAGATGTTCCAGCACCCACAGTATCCTTGGATGCTGGCTGATGTGGACTACTTTGTGGAACTGCCGGATGGCACCACAGCGATCCTTGAGATCAAGACCACAAACTATAATGCCAGAGATAACTGGTGGATGAATGGGAAGGAGACTGTTCCAGTCTACTATGAATCTCAGGGGCGTCATTATATGGCAGTAACGGATCTTGACCGATGTTTCTTTTGCTGCCTGTATGGTAACAACGAGGAGGAAGTTATTATCCGGGAGGTCAAGCGTGATTTCGAGTATGAGGCTGAGATGGTCTTTTTGGAGCAGTATTTCTGGGAAAACCATGTGCAGCGCCATGTGCCGCCGCCCTATACAGAAAGTGGGGCCTTGATTATTGAGAGCGCACGCAAACACTTTGGCCCGGCAGATAAAAATGCCCCGGCCGTTGCACTTGACCTGGATATGACTGCAAAACTTATGCAGTATTTGCGGCTTCTGGATGAAAAGAAAAATGCAGAGGTGTACTCCAAAGAAATCGACAAGGATATTCAGCGTCTGAAGGCGCTGTTGATTGCGGAAATGGGTACCAGCTGTACTGCGATCTGTGAGCAGGAGGGCGTGAACTATACGGTTACCTATACCCCTGTTCGCAAGTCCATCATCGACAAGGATAACCTGCTTCGGTTGAAACTGGAGCATCCGGATATTTACGAGCAGTTTGTTACAGTATCCGAATCCAGACGGTTCAGCGTTAGAGCCTCAATTATGGAGGCCGCTTAGTGAGGTGAAAAAAGGATGAATTGTATTGGAACCTACGACGGGACGATTTTTTATAATCCTGCCAATAAGTTTTGTATCGTCAGTGTAAAGACCGCAGACCAGAGCGTGCCTGCCGAGGCCAGGTCAAACAGACGGTACAAAGACCATTTGATCCGCTTTACAGCTGTGGGGTATGAGATTCCACGGACAGATGCGGTAGAGCTGGAACTGGATGGTGAATGGACAAAGGGCAAGTATGGTGTCCAACTCCAGGTGGAGCAGTGGCGTGAAATTGTGCCCAGAACAAAAAACGGCGTAGAGGGCTATCTTGCCTCCGGGCTTATCAAAGGGATTGGTCCTAAAACTGCCGCAGACATTGTGGAGCGGTTCGGTGTGGCCACACTGGATATTCTGGAACACCAGCCGGAGCGGCTGTTGGAGATCCGGGGCATTACGGAAAATAAATTGGAGGACATCAAAGCTTCTTATGCAGAAAACCGTATGCTCCAAGGAATTATGACCTTGCTGGCACCGTTTAAGATTACTCCCAAGACGGCATTGAAAATATATCAATATTTCGGCCCAACCAGCGTAGAGATTTTGGAAAAGAGCCCATTCGAGCTTTGCCAGATCTCCGGCTTTGGATTTCGGCGGGTAGATGCAATCGTACAAAAGAGCGGGGGCGATCTCCATGACCCCATGCGTATCAAAGGGGCTGTCTTTTGTGCGCTGGATGAGGGCAAGAGTAAACGAGGCCATCTGTACATCAGTTCTGAAGAACTGGAGAAATCAGCGCTGAAACTGCTCAATGAGAAGATACCTGTACCGGAGCTTCGCCTGCATCAGCAGGAAGTCAGGGATATGATGCAGGAAATGATCCTGAATGGAGCAATCGTTTCCGTGAAGGATAATATCTATCTTCCCAGAGTGTTTGCCCAAGAGGATGAAACGGCGCGCCGGATCGCCCAGCGTCTGGTCACCCAGATGCCAGTAGAGCATATTGCGCCGGTGCTGGAACAGGTCAAGGTTGAAATGGGACTGCGCCTGTCTGCACAGCAGGAGGCTGCGGTCTATGCAGCATTTAGGCATGGCTTGTCAGTGATTACGGGTTCTCCTGGTACTGGTAAAACAACAGTGCTGCGGACGATACTTGAGGTTTACCGGCGGCTGCACCCTGATGGCAAAATTGCTCTTATGGCGCCTACCGGTCGGGCAAGCCGCAGGATGTCGGAGAGTACCGGCTTTGAGGATGCCCGAACATTACACAGTGGTCTGGGACTGACCAGTGAAGAGGATGAGGGTAGCCGGAACAGAAAGTCAGAGCCACTGTCGGCCGATTTAATCATTGTGGATGAGTTTTCCATGGTGGATATGTGGCTTGCCGAGAAATTCTTTGAGCGCATGAAGGCAAATGCCAGAATCGTACTGGTAGGCGACCCAGATCAGCTTCCCAGCGTAGGAGCCGGAAATGTTTTCCGTGAGATCATCGAGACCCAAATCGTCCCGGTAACGGTGCTGGATCAGATTTTCCGTCAGTCGAAGGACAGTCTGATTGCCTATAACGCCAAATTTATCAACGAGGGCAATACCAAACTGTTTTATGGACCGGACTTTGTTTTCGTGTCTGGTGATAGTCAGGAAGACACCGCTGAAAAGATTACAGAACGGTATTGTTTGGAGATACAGGAGAGTGGCATTGAGAATGTGCAGATTCTTTCACCTTTCCGTTCAGAAGGCGCCGCGTCGTCGGAACAGCTGAATGAGACCATTCGTGAATTGGTCAACCCATTCCGCTCTGCGGAGGAGGAAATCAAGTTCGGTCCCAGGATATTCCGGGTCAATGACCGCATCATGCAGACCAAGAACACAGAAAAGATCTCTAATGGAGATCTGGGCTTCATCCGGTATATTAAGGACACTGACCAGGGTAAAAAAATCGGCATGGATTTTGGCGCTGGCAGAACACTGGAATACGGCGTAGATGATTTGAGCAATGTGGATCTGGCTTATGCTACTACGATCCACAAGGCTATGGGCTCTGAGTATGAGACCGTTATTATGCCGCTGCTCAAAGCGCACACCATCATGATGTACCGTAATCTGCTCTACACCGGAATCACGCGTGCCAAAAAGCGGGTGGTGCTGATTGGGCAGAAACAGGTATTGTTTATGGCAATCCATCGTAATGAGATCGGCAAGCGGAATACGCTGCTGGGTATGCGTATTCAGATGTATTTCAAAGCCTACGCAAAGAAAGCCGGTATCCCCATTCCGGCTGCGTTGGAAGAACAATTAAAGAATGCAAGTTAAAAAAGAGAGGTCAGGTGCAGAAATGGCACTTGGCGTCTCCTATTTTTATGTCAGAAAGGAGTTTCCAACATGAACGAAAAAAGTAATCCGATGCCTATGATGTACAAAACAATTCCGGCAGTGGCAGAACTGAACAAGGTGCCGGGCTTTGACCCGCTCAAATTTCTGCGCCATAAGGTATCCAGAAAGACCAATGAGGAAATGCTGCAGTTGGAATTGCCTTATCAGAAACTGTGGTTCCGTCTGCGTCACCCACAGGGCCGCATGAAACTGACTACCCTGCGAATCACGGAACAGCTTGCGATTATGGAGGCCAGAGTCTATCTGGACCGCAGTGATGCAGAGCCCATCAGCAGTTACATCTCGCAGCACAGTGCAGAAGAAGGTACTGACTATGTACAGGCTGCCCAGGATGAGGCATTGAGTGCTGCGCTGTCGGATGCCGGTTTCGGTCTGCAGTTTGCCGATGTTGCTGTTGACAGTACGGGCAAGGTGTTTGGAAGCAGTATTCCGCTTTCCGGGACGGCTCCTATCCAGCAACCGATGCCAAATGCGGCGCAGAGGCCCGTAGAAGCCCCTGGAGCGGCGCTGCGGCAATCTGGCGGGGAAGTTCATGCCCGTCCGGAAAGAGCGCCTCAGAACGCCGTAGAGGGCCGTAATGCTCCTGCTCGTCCGGCGCCTATTCAGAAACCTGCGGCAAAGCCGGTTCAGAATGAACAGCCCCCGGTTTCTCCGGTACAGCCAGTTGTCCAACAGATGGTTGCAGAAGAGAAGGAGAATATGGATACACTGCCTGCCGGCAAGGTAGAGGAGAATGCTCCCAATATGGAGCTGCCGGTACCGAGCCGCGAGGTTACATTGGATAGCAGTCCAAAACAGGATGATGCGTCTGAGCAGCCGGCCGCCTCCGTATTCCAATCGGATGAACCGGAAGAACTGCCTGTGGCGCCCGTTGTCCAACAGGAAGCACCCGATCAGCCTGTGGCGCCTTCTTATACGGAGAGCACTCCGGTAGAAGACATCTTGAAGGTAATGACCTTTGAAGAAGCGCAGAATGTGGTGGTGGATAGCGGTCTGAGCAAAGGAAAGACCATGGCAACTGTTGCCAAGGAGCGTCCGGTGAGTCTGAAATTCTACCTCACCCCAGGCAACAAGAGCACCAACAATATCGTTCGTGCTGCGGCGCAGATCATGCTCGATGGTATGGCCGCACAGAAAGCCGGATGATAAGCAGCCCCATCTATGGGGCCAAGAAGGGAGGGAGAACAGATGGACTCATATCTAGGAGATTTTCCGTTCGGTATTATGGATGTAGTGGAACTTCTACATCTACGAATCAGACGCCGACAGGCAAACAGCGTATATGTGGATTGCCCGTTTTGTGGTGACCGCCGCGGCAAGATGAATGTGAATTTCGTCAAAAATGTCTGGCGGTGCAATTATTGTGATGAGCATGGCGGTATGCTTGCGCTTTATGCGCGGCTAAACAATACGACTACATCCGATGCGTATTGGGAAATAGGAGAAGCCCTGTGCAACGATTTTCACAGGGAACGGCCGAACTCTGGATATGAGATGGCAGGAAACCAGCAGGCTGGCACTGGGTCCCCGGTTTCGGGGGCTCAGACCGACCTTGCGGGATATGAGAGGAGGGGCGAACTAAAAACAGTGCAGCAAGCAGAACGGGCCAGCGGACAGGAAATTCATCAAACGCTTTCGCTGCTGCTCGCTATGCTGCCTCTTCAGCCTGCCCACCGCAACCATCTGCACTCCCCAAAACGGGGACTGTCGGATGAACAGATCGACCAGATTGGGTTCAAGAGCACTCCACCCCCATTCCTTTGCCGCTCCATTACCGAGCGGCTGATGAAACAGGGATGCAAGGTGGAGGGGGTGCCCGGCTTTTATCTGGATGACAGCGGGCGCTGGACCATGAACTTCTACCGAAAAAACGCAGGGATTTTGATTCCGGCTGTGGGATACGACGGTATGATACATGGCCTGCAGATACTTTTGGATAGTCCGCTCAAGCAAAAAGATGATCCGCCGGATAAGTCAGGAGCCAAATACATCTGGTTTTCGTCCTCGTCCAAAAATATGGGTGTCACATCCGGGAGCCCGGTACATTTTATAGGAGATCCATCTGCTCGGGTGGTCTATGTCATTGAGGGACTGCTGAAAGCAGACATCTCACACTGCCTGACAAACCGGACTTTTGCGGCGATTGCCGGCGCAAACAACACAAGCCAGTTGGATACGCTGTTTGCACTGCTGGCACAGAATGGCACTGAGGAGATCATTGAGGCTCATGATATGGATAAGTACAGTAACCAAATGACCTCCAACGGGGCATCTAAGATCTATCTGATGGCCCGGAAAAATGGAATGGCATGTCGTCAGCTGACCTGGAATCCGAATTATAAAGGGTTTGATGATTGGCAGCTTGCCCTTCGGGAGAAAGAACAGAAGGAAAAGGAGGTGCAGAGAATGAATTTTAAGCAGCAATATCTGTGCGGTAAGTGTGACTTTACCTATATAGATGGCTGCGTCGAGCTTTGGCACACCAGAGCGGAGAAAGATTTGGACCTGACAGAGTATTTGGGGCTTACAAAGGAAGAATATCAGATATTTCTTGCTCAGGGCAATCGGGCGCTGAAGGATATTCTGGACAGCCAGAGAGTTTTCCGGAGGTTTTGCATTTACCAGCTTTGCCTAAGTGAGACACAGACAGTACCATTCGCATTCAAGCGACTGGATGCGCTACATAAGGCTGGATATGAACAGCCGCCTGCCGCCGCCTATCAGACGGTATGGAGCGCAGAGGTCTGTTGCCCAAAGGGGCAGAATGACATGGAAGTGCTGGGGCGCCTGTTCCTGGACTTTAATGAGCATTTGCCGGAAGATTACAGAGGTCGTCCGTTGGCTCCATCTGATGTGGTGGAACTGGACTGCCAAGGCAAACGCACATACTTCTATGTGAATGACTGCCGGGATTTTGCGCCGGTACGCTTCTCCCCATTCTTGTGTAAAAGACTTCCGGAGCCTGCTCAAAAACAGGAATGAAGGGATAGGGGTCAGATGCGTATTGCAGAAAAGAAGAAAAGCCAGATTACAGCACTGTATGAGCAGTGTTCCAATCTTCCGGTAGATGTCAGAAGTTGTCTGGAGAATGGCTACTTTACCGTAACGGTACCTCCACCCTGGAATATGAGCAATCAAAAGACTGCGCAGGAGGTGCAGGACAAAATCAAGGAATGGTCAAGGCAGTATACTGGCGTGGTCTGCTACTGTTTTGACAGCTTCAGCACACTTTTATATGTGCTGTGAGCAACACACAATGGCATGGAAAGGGTCATAACGGCCTGCTCCATGCCATTTTTTGCGAAAGGAGATTTTACAATGGGTGTTTTTTCAGAAATAGCAATGGAGCAGCAAAACAGTATGTTCGATTCGTCTGCAGCCTTTGAGGATGATGAAGCCTTTGAGCTGGAGGAGATGGAATCTTTGCCTGTGCCGCCTGTAGGTACAGACACTGTCACGGTATCGGCTGCTTCGGTTCCTGCCGGTGAGACTGCTTCGGCTGATGCAGAGGAAGAACCTGTGGATGAAGTAGCGTCTGATGGGGAAGAGAAGTCTGCTGAGGAGGGGAATTCGACACAACCGCCCGCCGCAGAAGATGAAGAAAAAAAGCGTGCGGAGCATGAGGCGGCTGAAGCCCAGCGCAAAGCGGAATTTGACGCCAAACAGCAGGCGAAGAAAGCCGCGGAGCAGGAGCAGATCGCCCGTCTGGAAGCGATGAGTGATGAAGAAGTAATCGCGGCCTCTACCCAGAGGGTGAGTACCGATGTGGAAAAACTGACACGGCGAAATATGAAGGAATGTGTGTCCGAGCATATCCAGATGCTCTGTATGGAAGATACGGCGTTTGCCCGTCTGACGATGCATCCGAAAAAGAACATGATCCGCTGTTTCCAGTACATCAACCGAAAGGCATGGGATTATGTGCAGGATGAACTAAAAGCAAGCGGAACCCGCCCTGGTCCTGGACAGCAGACATATGGCTGCGATGTGCCGGATGATATGTGCTATCAGTGGGCAGAAGATTATTTCCGTGACCCTGATGCCAAGGAAGACCATGAGGATGAGGAGAAGTTTGTTCCCAAGCCGTATGCTGGGAAGTCCTCTGCAAAGAGCAAACCCAAGAAGGTGGCAGAGAAGAAAAAGACGGAACCTAAGGCGGCACCCAAGCAGGAGGAAAAAAAGCCTTCTCAGGATGGGCAGATGTCGCTGCTGGATTTTGGGATGGCAAAGGCAGGCTGAGCCGGCAAAGGAGGAAAAATGAAGAATGATTGCTTATAAGGGTTTTCGCCCCGGGCTGATATGCCGTGGCTATCAGTTTGTGATGGGGCTCAATACGACTGAAAAAGCAAATTGCAGGGAAAATGGATTTCACTGCGCGGAAGACCCGCTGGACTGCCTTAGTTATTATTCCAGCCTGGAGCATTCGGAATATTATATTGTCAACGCCGGCGGCGACATCGATGAAGATGAGCATGACTCCAAAATCGCCTGTACGGAGCTGACTGTGATTAAGCGGCTCACCAAAGAGGAGCTGTTTTTACATGGTTTGGCCTACATGGCAGATCATCCGCGCAGGGTGTGGAGCTCCCATGTGGCAGCCAACCGGGCAATGGCGAACTGCGGCTATGCGGTGGTACGGGGTAAAGACCCCGTTGCCACCGGCAGACTGGGAGACATCCTTGCTTTTGCGAAGGAAGCACCGGATTCGGAAAGTATCGTACAGGTTGCAGTGGGCCGGATTGACGGCGTTACATTACTGCCTGATGTGTGGTATAGCGTAGATTTGACAAAGAGGATGGTGAATTGAGATGAAAAAAAGAGCCCTGATGGCACTTCCCAAGCTGACAGCGACGGATGAAATGAAGCAAATCGCGACTTCAGACCTGCCAAGAAAGGAAAAAACTGACTACGGATATGTTCGGGAAGTCTGTGAGTATTATACCTATCTAAGATGTATCAAACAGGATGGGATATTGAAGGTGGCTTTCTTTTTCCCGGAGCATCTTCGCCTGGATGGGAGTAATCCGGCCTATGAAGTGTATCTGGATAAAGAAAAGCGGCAGTTTATTACCTATAACAGCCTGATACAGAAATGGAGCGAATCCAAGCTGGACAGACTGAACTGGAAGCGGCAATACTGGTATACCAAAGCCTACTGGATCAGCGATGAAGATGAGACATCTATACAGGCATATCTGAACATCAATAAAAAAGCGGTAGAGGCAATCCGGCAGTTTCAGCGGGATGTGCGTGATGAACAGCTCGAACAGCGGCACCGGCGGGAAACTGACCCATGGGATAAGGATATGGAACAGGTGCCGGAGTTTCCAAAGGATTGGAGCCGCTGGGTGGATAAGGTTGCCATTCGGCAAAATTACATTTACTACCACTATAAAAAGGGCGGCACCAAAACAGGTTACTGTACCTACTGCGAAAAGGAAGTGCCGATCAAAGTACATCCCCATCACAATCAACAGGGCCGCTGTATTTGCTGCCGGCATCCGGTAGTATTCAAAGCCTATGGACGAGCGGGGTATATGCAGACAGAAAAACATTTTGCCTACCTGATCCAGCGATGCAAAGACGGCTTTGTAGTTCGTGAATTTCAGGCTGACCGGACATATGGGAAAGAAAGCCTTCCAAACTCCAAGCTTTATTGTCAGGAAATCCGGCGCACTATTTATGACCGGGAAAGAAAACCAAGAACCTACTATTGGGGTCTGTATAAACAGCGAAATATGCGCTGGATTTCCGGAAGCCCCTGTTCTTATAGTTGGTCTGGTTCGCATGATGGACGGGTTTATGGCAAAACACTGCCAACTTTGGAACAGCAGGAACTTCGATGCACAGGGCTCGTTAACTGGATTCGGAAGCAGAAAAGCGTTGATCCGGAAAAATATCTGGCTGTGCTCGAACGGATACCTCAAATGGAACAGATCAGCAAGGTGAACCTGCCGAAGCTTACCAAGGAATGTTTCAGTTCCTGCGGAACAGTCAGCGAACTAATCAAAAACCATAGTGCCGGGAGTCTGATTAAAGCTCTGGGCCTTGACAGCAGGAGGTTTCAGCGACTTCGACTCCATAATGGAGGCTGTGATCTGCTGCGGTGGCTGCAATATGAAAAGGGCATCGGCAGGGAAATCCCGGATAATGTCCTTTTGTGGATGTGTCAGCAGGATATTGAGCCTGGGGATGTCCAGTTCATTGCTGACCGCATGAGCATGGTGCAGGTCTATAACTATGTACGGCGTCAGATGCCATCCTTCCGGCGAAACAGCCATGAGGTACTGCGTACCTGGGAGGATTATCTTTCCATGGCAAAGAAATTGCACATGAATGTATATGATGAGATCGTATATCGCACCAGAAAACTGCGGCGGCGCCACGATGATCTGGTGCTCAAATGTCAGGAGAAGGATATTGAACTGCAGGCCGAGGAGATGGAGGAGAAATTCCCCCATGTTAATGCCATCTGTCAGGAAATCAAAGCGAAATATGAGTACGCTGATGCGGATTACATGGTAGTGGTGCCAGACGGTATTCTGGACATTATTACCGAGGGGCGTGCGCTCCATCACTGTGCAGGCAGCAGTGACCGCTACTGGGACCGGATTGAGCGGCGAGAAAGCTTTGTGGTGTTTCTGCGTAAAACGGCTGATCCTTTCCATGCCTATTACACGCTGGAAGTGGAGCCGGATGGAACAGTGAGGCAGAAACGGACGGAATATGACCGGCAGAAGAAGGACATTGAGCAGGCGACCGAGTTTCTGCAGAAGTGGCAGCGGGTGATTACTGCCAGGCTGACAGAAAGCGACAAGGCGCTGGCTGCGGAAAGCCGGATTCTTCGTGAGAAGGAATTTATCCAGTTGAAGAAGGATCGTGTCATCATCCATACCGGTCATTTGGCAGGAAGGCTTTTGGCGGATGTGCTGATGGCAGACCTGATGGAAAACACGGATAGCATCCAGTCTCCGGTATTGGCTGCTGCAGCGTGACAAAATGAGAATGGCCGGGCGTCCTTGAGGGCGTCCGGTCATTGATGAAGAAGGAAGGAGCAGAGCATGAAACAAATTGGAAATCTGGCAGTGGTTTGCGCCAGGCGACAGGATGTGCTGCTGCAGGTTGGCAGTGAAAAGGTATGTGTCCATGTGGGAGCCGGGCCAGAGCGGAATACGCTTCACGCAGCGTGGAATGATGATGACGCCATTCAGCGTATTGTCCATGAATTGAATTTTGGCAGGTATGCAGCCGACAGAAATGGGCTTCATACCGCACAGCAGGATTGCCCTGTGGGGCGGGGAAAGGAGAAAATCGCATGATCAAAAACCTGAATCAGCTGCGCAGGACACTTCGGGAAGGGACGCAGTTGGAGATATTGGATCACTGTCGGCCGGAATGTATTGGGCAGATACGGAACATTACGCTGGTAAACACGCAGGGCTTTTATAGTACCGTAGCGAATCAGCCAGATGCGTCTGCCAACAGAGGCAACGGCGGCCGCGGCCCGATCCTTTGGTGGGGCAGAGCCGCCCACTGGCAGTTTGCAGACGGTGTTTGCAGTGTTTTCGACAGTGAACAGAAGCATACGGAAGAAGAACTGGTTATGTCCTTCCGGGTACTTGAAAAGGAGGCAGCATAATGGAACGGAATATTTTTGAAAAGCAGAGGGAATTGAATGACCGGCTCAACCGCTATCGGGATGAGTATTATAACCGCAACGCTCCCAGCGTGTCAGATGAGGTCTATGACAGACTCTTTGACGAGTTGAAAGAGCTGGAACAGGAAACGGGAATCCAAATGGCAAATTCGCCAACCCAGACAGTAGGCTATCCTGCGGTGAGCAGGCTGGAGAAAACCAGACATGAGATCCCGCTGCTGTCTTTGGATAAGACTAAGAGCAGTATGGATCTTCTGAATTTCATGGGTGAGCAGCAGGTGATGCTGATGCTCAAACTGGATGGCTTGACTGTAAAGTTGACCTATGAGAATGGAGAACTTCTGGAGGCGGCTACCCGTGGCGATGGTGACGAAGGGGAGATCATTACCCATAACACCCGAGTCATCAGCGGTATCCCTTCCCACATCACCTACAAAGAGAGACTGGTTGTGACGGGTGAGGGCTTTATCAGACCCAGTGATTTTGAGGAACTGAAGACCAGCCTGCAGGACAGCAGCGGTAAGCCCTATAAAAACGGCCGCAATCTGGCTGCTGGTTCCATCCGTCTGATGGATGCCAAGACATGCCGGGAGCGTCGGCTGGTTTTCATGCCGTTTGGTGTGCTGGAGGGCTTTCCGCACCTGACCCGGAAATCAGATAAGCTACGGGAATTGCGTGCGTTGGGGTTCCAGCCCTGTAAGTATCTGGTCACAAAGCAGAAACTGACGCTGGAAAATGTGGAAGCCGGTATCTATCAGCTGCGGCAATATGCCACTGACAAAGATATCCCCATTGACGGTATCGTGGTTTCGTTTAACGACATCGCCTATGCCCAGAGCTGCGGCCGCACCGGACATCACTATAAGGACGGTCTGGCCTATAAGTTTGAAGATGACCTGCATGAGAGCCTGCTGCAGTACATCGAATGGACACCGGGCAGAACCGGAGAGATTGCTCCGGTAGCAGTGTTTACGCCGGTGGAAATCGATGGCTGTGAGGTCAGCAGGGCCAGTCTGCACAACCTGTCCTTTATTGAGGATCTGGAACTGATGGCTGGAAACCGGATTCTGGTAAGCAAACGAAACATGATTATCCCCCACGTGGAGGAAAATCTGGACAGAGGCGGCTTCTCTATGGTGGATACGATTCCCCATGTTTGTCCCTGCTGTGGACAGCCTACCCGCATCCATGAATCAAGTGGAAAGGGCGAAAATGGCGAGAATCGCATCATCAAGACGCTGTACTGTGATAACCCTGACTGCGAGACACGTCGGCTGAAAAAGTTCGTCCATTTTGTCAGCCAGAAGGCGATGGACATTGAAGGGCTGTCGGAGGCTACATTGGAAAAATTCATCGGTCAGGGATTTATCCATAGTTATCTGGATATTTACCGTCTGGATCGTTACCGGGCTGAAATCGTCCGCATGGATGGATTTGGTGAAAAGTCCTGGCAGCGCCTTTGGGACGCTATCCAGCAGAGCCGGAATACCACCTTTGAACGGTATCTGATTTCTATGGACATCCCTATGATCGGCAACACTGCCAGCAAGGTATTGGGTCGTGTGTTCCACTATGATTTGGATGAGTTTCGGGATGCGGTCTATGGCGGCTATGATTTCCGGCAGCTTCCGGATTTCGGGGAGATATTGCATAACAATATCCACGACTGGTTCTGTGTAGAAGATAATTTTTGTATTTGGGAGGAGTTACAGACTATGATGAGTATTCAAAAGCCTGCTGTGGCAGAACACAGCGAAGACAGGGTGCAGGATAATCCCTTTGTAGGAAAGACTATCGTAGTTACCGGCAAGGTGGAACCCTACACCCGGGACGGAATCAATGACCTGATCGAATCACTGGGCGCCCATGCCGGCAGCTCGGTGTCCAAGAAGACGGATTATCTGGTCTGCGGCGAAAATGCCGGCAGCAAGTTGTCCAAGGCCAGGGATTTGGGCGTTACGGTGCTGTCACCTGCGGAGTTCTTCAGCATGGCCGGCGCTGAGTAAGAAAATATAGCATACCATCGGTATGCTGTCAGTTGATCAATGGGGAGAGAGCCATGTTGCGGCTCTCTCCCCATATCTTTTATGGAAGATTTCAAGTAGGAGGAATTTTAATGCATATCGACAGGATACCGGTTTACCGGGTATATCAGAGGGCTATTGATTTGGAGCTTTACCATGCCTTTGCCGAATTGGTAGTACAGACTTCTCAGGACGATACGGCGAGAAGGACTTACCGACAAACAAGGGCGATGCAGATATGGCAGGTGGAAACGGATGTGTCCGGCTATTTTGAACCATATCATCTGCGTTATCCTGGCGAGGTGTTGGAGCGGTTTGAGGAAAAACTGGGCAATGATGTCCGAGTTCTCCGCGCTCTGGCCCTGGCGCTGGGAAATACCTGTGCGATCCAGTCTGACAATATGTTTGTGGGCAATCAGCGGGGAGCGTTCCTCCAGAAATTGCGGCGGTCTGCCGGAGAAGATGTGTACCTGCAGGGCGCTCTGTATCTTTTGGAAACAGATGCGGCACAGCGCCATGCCCTGTTGGAGAAACTGGCAGAAAGGGAGTGTACGAGAACGGAAGAAGCCCTGTTTGTACTGTCGTTATTTGATGATAGGGAACGCGGCTATGAGGTGATGCATACCCAACTCAGTCATCTATTCACACAAAATCGGACACTTTCACTGGTATATGATTTTGGTGTGCTGGAATGGTTCATCCGGTTCTATGCAGAGCAGGCAAAGAAATACCGCGGGAAAGCCGACCTGGTGCTGCGCACGCTGATGAAACTGCCGTATATGAATATGAAGCCCGACAGCCGCGAATTTTCGGTTTTGACTAAAGCAGGGTATCGCTGCGATGAAATCATTTTGGCAAATTCTCTCGCTGTATGGGCGGACAGGCTGCCGGACCGGTTGAGTTCCAAGAGCATCACTGCCGAGAAAATCGCAACAGCGTGTGGGCGGATGCTTCTGAATGCTCCAAAGGATCTTTCGGAAGAATTTTATGAGTATCTTGGCTGGCTGTTTCGGTTCTATAACAGCTTTACGGTCAAGTACGAAGGATTTCAGGGACTCTGGGAAGCGGTTCAATATGGTTTGAACCCCACAGCACCGAAAACACTGTTATGGATGAATCAAACGATACAGAAGGATTTTCCGTACCGATTTGATGTGTTTGATCCTCAGTACGATGATCTGGCGAAGGAACTGGAGCGGGATAACTATATGGAGTTGTTTACCCTGCAGATGCTGCATTCCAGGCAGAGGATCCCTTTGAAACAGTGGCTTTCCAGATATCAGGAACTGACCGGAGCTGACTATGGAGAATATTTCAGAAGTTGGCATACGAACGGTAGGCGGGTATTTGCCTTTCTGGTGGAAAAGAAGGAAATCAATCTATGGGAGTTTTTCAAGCAGCATCGGCAAGATGGTGAAGATGCGCCACAACTGAAACTGCTGCGGGAGTATGCCCTGAGAATTTCAAGTTGGAGGTGTTTCCGGTTTGTAGAGAGGCTACTGGCTGAGTACACTTTTTCCCAACTTCAAACGATTTTTGGCGAGCGGTTTTACTTTCACGAATGCTTTGTCAGGAGTGAGGGGTATTACAGCAGAAGGGAATATAAAACATACATCAGCCGTCCATTCCTATCTGCAGAGCAGCATCGGCAGCTCTATGACTGGGTGGAGCGTTCAGTTTTCCAGACTGAGCCGGAAAAATATGAGGACTTCGTTTTAAGTGCCTTAAAAGCACCGGAGATCCAACGCCTTTATGATAAAAAAGCGCTGGCAGCGGTGTTGCGGCAGTTTTTGCTCCACAGCGAGTATAACGGCTATGAAATCAACCGGCTGAAGGAAACATTCTATTCCAAGGAAGAGTTGGAAGATGAGCGCAGAGCCGAAGCTGAGAGAAAGAAGCAGGAAAAACGACTGGAGCAGGAAAAACGGACCATACAGAAACGGGAAAAGCTGCAGCAACTTTATAACGGCAGCGCCGAATCTCTGGTTAAATTCATTGGAGGATATTATCATCAGGACGAGAAGAACGAGGTGCTGAATATGGCGTTTGACAAGCTGGTGGAATGGCCTGTCGGTTGTGTACGGACGATGGAAGCCAAAGGCGCACATGCCTTTTTTGAACTGTGTGGTGAACTGGTAAGGTCTGAACCCCGGCCAAGGCATGAGATTTTGAATATGGTGCTGACAATGATCGGAGGTGAAGCAGCATGAGAAATACATTAAAACATCTGACCCTATTGACCAGAATGAAAGATGACGGATTGCTCCCGGCGCTTACAGGCAGCTTTTCAGAGGATGCCATAGCGCAGGCATGTGGACAGGTGGAGACACTTCAATTACAGGAACGGCTGCACATCCGAAAGACAAAGCGGATACAGGAAGAACTGATTCGGGTGCCGAACTTTGCAGCGCTCTATGGTGTGTTGTGCAGGCAGGAGATTGGCGATGAAGAAATTGCTTCAGTCTTAGAGTCGGCAGACGGGTATGGAGAGAAACTGACAGCGTATCCCCAAGAGCAGGTGCTGGCAGTCATGAAATTGGAACTGTTGCCTTCCCTGCGGTTTGAATACCTGAAATACTATTTTCCCTTTGTGATGTATGAAGAAGAGGAGCAGGTCATATTGGATAACCTGCAGACTTTTCCCATTGCGGAGTGGAAGGGACTTTCCATGCTGACGGAGCACCAGCGGGATATGATACGGCAACCATTTCTTGGTTCGTATCTGTTTTGCTGGCATCAAAATGAACGGAAAGCTCTGGAACTGTTGGAACAGAATCGTCCGCTCCAGAGAGTCTGCATCTTGCTCTATCGGTATGGTGTGCGGCTGTTTCTGTCAGTAGAGCGCCTGAAAGATCTTCGGTGGATGAAAATGACCGATGTGGGAAAATTCCGCCGGCTGTTGGCTGTATTTGAATATGACGCAGAGGATTTGTCTGCTTTTTTTGACCTCTGGCTGGACAACCATGCCGGACAATATGACCTCAACTGGTTTATCTCCCAGCCACATCCTTTGAGCAAGGAACAGAGGGAAGAAATTTTATGCAACCAACTGAGTTATCTGAATGCTCTGTATGCCGGCAGGCTCCATCTGGATTTTAATGCTGTCCGGCAATTCCAGTTTTCAATTCTCATTTATGCGGTGGAGCATAGAAAAAAGCATTTTTTGGAATTGGTGGATCAGAACAGTGAAGTGTTTCTGTCCTTGGGGCGATACTCTCTATTGTTTGAGCCGGGCTTTTGTGAGCACTGTAACATCAATTCCCTGACGCTGAAGAATTTGAAAGCCAGCGATTCTGTGAACCGCAGCGACAGCTTCTTTACGCTTCTGGAAGAAGGGCAGCAGTACACCTTTGAGGAAATGTATCAGCTTTGGCATCAGAAGGAGATTTATGTCCGGTTATACACTATGCTGACGCCTCTTTCCATAGATCAGCGTTTGCTGACGCTCCGGCAGCTGATAAAACGGGATCTGGTTAGCCAGTATACAGGAGATGCAGAGTTGGAGCAGCTTGGAAAATGTCTGTTGGAAAGGCCGTTTAGTGAATGGTATCGGGGTTCATTTGGACATATCTGTGGTCTGACCCGGCGGATTGCCATGGGGCTGCTGCAACACTATACGCAGCTGCAGGCATTCATACCGGATTTCACTACAGAGTCGGATGCGGTATTTGCCCTCAATAATATGATGGCTCTTTTGGAAATGACGGATTGGAAACAGGTGCGCAAGGATATTCTGACAACAGATGCAGACTGGCTGGATCTAAAAGAAAAACTGGCATTTTCAGACGATTTTGTGGAGCAGAACCGGGAGACTGTCACGGAGTTTTTACTGCAGGGCGGCGCGGCTATGGTATGCGCTCTCTATGGGGAACTGGACGGGCAGGAGCTGGCTGTTGAAGCGCTACGACGGATCGTACAGGCTGAATTGATGGGTCAGTTCTATAAACTCAAATATTTTGCCGGTGACCTGCAGCGTGAGATTCGCTACCCTGTCAGCGAGATGCAGGAGAGCTTCTGGAAGAAAAATCTTTCGTTGGCGCGAGGTGCATTTTGGGCAGAAGAGGTGGATGATTTTTACCACACGCTGCAGCTTGGTGAACTTCCTCATAGTACCTGCTTGTCTTACCGTACTGGAAGCCAGAGGGAGTGCCTGTTAGCTGCCTTTGACTCTAATAAGAAGATTGTCCTTGTGAAAAAGGATGAAGCGGTGGTGGCTCGTGCCTGTCTCCGCTTGACAAAAGGTGCATTTCAAAAACCGCCTGCCGTCGATTTTTCTTTTGCTGATCTGTCGCAGGAGAACATGGATAGCGGAAAGCCTGTCACCAGTGAGAAGCCTGTGCTGTTCCTGGAGAGTATCTACACTTTCGGACTCAATGATATTGAAAAAGAGGAAGTAATGAAACTGGCAGTTTCCCTGACGACACAGAAAGCGGCAGAGCTGGGTGTTGTGGCAGTACTTGCAAGACGGTATCTGGGCTGCTATGAACGGGATGAGTATGTGCTTGCACCGTTCTATGTGTACATCTCAAAATCCAAAAACGGATGGCAGTATCTGGACTCTCTTGGCGGAGCAGCATATACCTCAGCAAAAGAGGAGTATGTAGAGCATCCATTCCTGGTCATACAGACTGCCATGCATCATGCAGGAGCACATAACAGAAACGAGGTGGATTATGAATAATAGGACAATGACAACAGTTTATGTGGATCGGGATAGTATTTCCCTCAAGACCCGTTCCAGAAGTGGCTGTTCGCCGCAGCACTTTATTATTTTGAAAAAGGAATTGCAGCGGCTGGAGGAGAAAAAGTATTTGATCACAAAAGATATCCATTCCTATGCAGAACTGCGGCTGTGTGATGCCGTAGGCGGTGCCAAAGTGCTGGAGTTTTCCTTCACATGGCTGAAGGATGCTGGCAGAGACAGCGTTTCCGGTTATACCGAGCGAATAAGACTGCCTTATGAGCCGTTCCGCTCATATGCGGCAGGTGAGAAAGAAAACATTGATGGAACACGGTGGCGGCTGCTATCCATTCCAGAACAGAGCAGACCAAAGCTGGAGTTTCACAGCCGGAAAAATCTCAAGGCCGTAGTGGAGAATCCTATCCTGCGGCACAAACTGGGGAAGTTTCTGGATCAGCATTTTAACTGGTACAACTACGAACGCATCGTCCTGACAGATGATTACCTGCCTTACAGCTTCTTTTTTGAGGGCTACATGGTACAGGGCACAAAGACCTGCGGCGGAGTAATCCTGCATGGTGAAGAGGACATCCAAACGGCGAAATACGGGATACATACTTAATAGGTTAATAGGAACGGAGCCGCAGGTCAGAGATGATCTGCGGCTCTTTATGTAAGCATAATCACAATAGTCAGCTTGTACTATTCGAAATAAAGAACTATAATCTATCCTATGGAGGTACAAAATGGACTATATGACACTAAAAGAGGCCGCCGGGCAGTGGGGCGTGACACCTCGTAGTGTAAATTATTATTGTGCTGGTGGGCGTATCCACGGCGCTGTGAAAATGGCTGGTATTTGGCTGATCCCTAAAACTGCGGAGAAGCCGATTGATGGGCGGACAAGACAAGGGAAGGAGCTGCGCCATGAATAAAATTTTGATTATAGATGATGACAGAGAACTGTGCGCTTTGATTAAACGTAGCGTACAAGCAGAAAACATAGAAGCTGATTTTTGTAATACCGGAAAAGAGGGCTTGCAGAAATTAAAAGAGCAGGAGTATCAGCTTGTAGTGCTGGATGTGATGATGCCCGGTATGGATGGCTTTGAAACGCTGGAAGAAATCCGCAAAGAGAACAGCCTGCCGATTTTGATGTTTACATCCAAAAATGACAGCATTTCTAAAGTGCGGGGCTTACGGGCCGGGGCGGACGATTATCTGACAAAACCGTTTGATATGGACGAACTGATTGCCCGTATTGCGTCCCTCATTCGCCGCTACACCCGTTTTAATCATCAAGCCGGAGCTGTGCAAAAACTGGATTTTGATGGATTGCAAATTGACCTTGAAAATCGTTCTGTTACGACGGAAAATGGCACTTTTGAACTTCCACCAAAGGAATTTGATCTGCTCCTGTACTGTGCAAAGCATCAAGGGAAAATTTTGACAAAACAGCAGATTTATGAGGAAGTTTGGGGCGAAGAATATTTCTATGATGACAGTAACATTATGGCGATTATCAGCCGGCTTCGTAAAAAATTAGAAGTGAATCCTTCAAGCCCAAAATATATACAAACGGTCAAAGGGATTGGCTACCGCTTTAATAAGGAGGTGTAGCTGGTATGGAAATCATCGTTTTCTTGTCCATTGTGATTGCTGTTTTGGCTGTGCTGACATCCATCGTTCTCGTTCGGCGCGTAAAAAAACAAATAGCAGAAATGACCGATGTGCTGGTTGATGTGAAAAACGGAA
>OHIL01000128.1_pt1 | contig 34208 bp, 20 predicted proteins | sample 1568231 | NCBI WGS metagenome assembly OHIL01 (sample SAMEA3879565, study PRJEB24766) | human gut metagenome | biome: human-associated habitat; feature: feces | place: USA | collected 1985/1987 | reverse complement strand
ATTTTAGCTCGTTTTACCCTATTTTTTACGCAATCCTTATCCCGAACTCGCGTTATTAGAAAGGGGCGAGACAATAGGTCTTGCCCCTTTTTTAGGCTATAGGAAAAGTCAGTCAGTATAAATGAGTTTAATCGGTCAGTTTGGTGAGAGAAGAAAAACATCCTGTTTTTCAGAAGTGCCTTACAAATTATCTCCTCGCGGCCGCGATTCGCGCTACTCGCGGCCGCAGTTCGCGCTACTTGCGGCCGCGATTCGCACTTCCTTCGGCCGCGGTGAGATGAATTGATATGATTGCCAGATAACTCGGAGCTTATTATTGTGCTTTAATCTCGCTAAAGGCGAAAGCCATCCCTTACGAAGACTCCGCATAGTTGGTCGCTTTCAAATGATATGCCCTTACACCATTAACAGGAAGTGTGAATATGGCAGACGAAAAGCCTCCACACCTATCGTAGCAGGTGTGGAGGCTTTTTAATGTGTGATGCCGACATGATAGGTCGGCAATCAAAAAAACTGATTGCTTGTTTGAAGTTATGTCTTATTTCTTTGATGGTTTTTTATTAAACTTCCATACGATGTGGAGCATGATGTTCCGCGTAATCGTATTGCTTACGGTTTCCACACGTCCTTGTGCATTAAGCGTTCTGCGTACGGCACTGAGCTGGCCGAGCAAATCATGAGCGGACAGTTTCAACAGCCATGCCTTTCGTTTATCAATGCAACGACTCAAATTCACATTCCACACCCATTCGTCCGTATTCATTGCCCGATTACTATAACCACGGCGCATAAACAGATTCATATCTGTATTTAAATCAATGTTAAACAGTAGCGGTGTATTGAGGCTAATAGTGTACAGGAAGTCCACTTGACTGAGTGTTTCAAATCCTTCTTGTGCGGAAGTGAGGCGTTCCCAATCGGCTGACGCCTTGAATGAAGCGTGCCACTTGGAATAACGGTAGTCAATACCGACATTGGGGGAAACGTGTAAATTGTGTACGATGCTTTTGTAAAAATCGACGGTTTCATTCGTATTGGCAAAATCAACGCTACGGTTCAACTTTACATCGGCTCCCATATTGAGGTTCCAACGCTTTTTCTTATCAACGGACTGGCTGACAGTTCCCGTAGCTCGTAATCCCCGGTTTCCGTCTATATTCCATGGTGTATAAGTATAACCACCGGTCTGCGGATTAAATCGGCGCAACTGACCTATGGCATTGTCAATCGTTTGTAAATAGAGTCCCAAATTCCATTGACGCATTTTTTCCTGTTTAAATCCACGCCACTGTATCGAACAATAGTATTCGTAGGAAGACTTTAAGGAAGGGTTGCCAAGGAAGACAGACAAAGGATTACTGTCATCGCATACATCAAGCATTAATGTTTGTGATGGTGACTTATGCTGCATACTGAAGTTTAACTCCACGCCCTTTAGCCCGAATGTGATTTGCGGCCATGTATATACCTCTTTCCGAATATGTGGTTGCGTTGTTTTCGGACGCCATTCGTTCAGGCGTTCGTAGGTGATGTTGAGCGGAAGACGGGTTAATACTTGCAGATTCTCCGTTCGGTAATACCACCTTAATTCTGCTGAATTACATCTATAAAAGTGGGTACGGTGGTAACTGTTCAGCGAATCGACACAATGCTCATATAAATCAGCAGCAGAAGGAAGCAGTCCGATAGCAGCTTCATCTGGCATCCATTCATCTCCCAATTTATCCAATCTGTAAAGCATACGCTCCGAAGAACTATATTCCTGCGTGTATCTATAAGTAAAAAACAACTTACTCATTTTACGCATCCTTGATATATCTATGATAGGATAATCGGCTATGATTTCATACATATAGCTACTCCCCGGTCGATTGTCGTAACGATTGCGCTTATCGGCGGTTCCGCTGGCAGCAAGGAGCTTGTAGTGCTGCATGTCATAGCCCCGCTCATGACTGTATTTGTAGTACGCCTTTAAGCCAAGCGTATTCATGTGCAAGGCTTTAAGACTGATTCTTGTGTCTGCATTTCCGCTTGTACCCCATTTATGTGTACGTCCAAGGTCTTGAGTGGAAAGCAGATTGAGAAAGTCCTCGCCACAGGCATTTGCAATGATAATTGAATCCAACCCTTTACGGTCCAACAGCCTGTTTCCTTCGGCAGAACGGTAATACCCATGCCTTCGGTCGTAAGAATAAGAAAAACTCGGAGAAAAGCGTATGTATGTTTTAGGCAGAACAAAAGTAAAACCATTGCTCCAATTTACATAGGTGCTCTTGTTTCGCCGTTTCTCCAACGAAGTAGTGTAAGACGAATTTATTTCCGGAAGAAACGATGTTGCAGATGTGAATCGCTCCAAATTCCCATCGTCCATTCCCGTCTTGATCGTGGACTGATAACGGATATTTCGTTTGCGATTTTCCACAAAGTAAAAAGCGCCAGCCTCTGCCATTTTCGTCATCCCTTCTTTCTTCATGTTTTCTTCCCAGTTGCCGGAATCAGTCTGTGGGCTACCGCTCATATTGACATTATTTCCCGTGGCATAGATGGCTATCCGCGATTTGTCGGAAAAGCGCAGCCCAAACAGACGTGCCAACATTGGCTTTGATTGATATACCGAATGGGCCAGCTCGGCATTGGCAATATAGCTCTGTGCGTACTGCGGTTTCAGGGCCACATCCAGCACCCAAGGGTCATCCATGCGCGGCCCCTTTTCGTCGGGTGAGCGCGTCAGATAAGCATCATCCGGTGTCTTTTGATAAGCCTTTACCTTGTTTACCATATAGGCCGGAAGGTTTTGCAGGGCTACTTTGGGGTCACCACTGAAGAAGTCCTTTCCATTGACCAACAAGCAGCTGACGAAATGCCCGTTTACCGTGATGCGCCCGCCCGATTCAAGATGCACACCGGGAAGTTGCTTAATGAGTTCATCAAGCATGGAACCTTCTGCCAGTTGAAAAGCATTGGCATCGTAGACAAGAGTGTCTCCTTTCATTACCATCATAATTCTTGAAGCAGTTACTACTGCTTCGCCTAACTTATGGTTCCTCTCTCTATGCAATCGTATAGCCCCAATATTGTGAGCCACTTCACCGTGTTTCGCTTCCGAAGCGAGTATGTTCAAGTCATAATATAATGTTTCATATCCTTCACTTTCTACGCGGACGATACGCTTGAATGGCAATGCTGCGTGACTATTGTCGTAAACATACGTATATCGTTTAATCACATCGCCTAAAATCGTGACACGTCTAAACGTATCGACTTCGGTACTGTCGATTGTAGAAAGGAGAGACACACGGGCCTGTGTGAGTGTGGATTCCGTAATTGCGTCAATTGGATTCACCGTCACAGACAAATAAGCCTTTTGAGCAAAGGCCATGACGGAAGAACAAAGCATGATTAGAAATGTTACTTGACGTATATACATAATTGATTCCGCTACAAAAAAATAGCATTTAACTTAGACATTTCTGCTTCATCGGTAGTTAATCCAAAGTGGGCAGATTAATTTGGGACGATGTAAGATTTTCCATTTCGGATAATCAATGCGTCGTATATGAGCTCTTGCGAATTATATGCCCAATATGTGGGTCTTTTACAAGTCCAAAGCGCTCATTGCAACGAGCTGACGGATAGCTTTCGTGGGGCATCCATTCTTCTCGTCAAAGAGTGGACGGAACACCTTCTCGTCAATATTGCAGGTGACATTGCGGTAGAACTGCATGTGTCACCCTATTAATCAAAGGTCGTCTTGTCCACTCTTTAGATTAAACTCTTGTTTTATTTCTTATAGCGCTTGTTGAGCCCCGCTGCAACCTCGTCCGTTATGTCCATGCCCTTCTCGGCATAGAGCGTAACGGCCTTGTTCAGAATCAGCGTGTAGTGCTTCGTCTTGTTGTATTCCGAGAGGAAGTTGTCGAGGCTGTCTTGCAGGGCCTTGCTAAACTGCGCCTCCATCGCGTCTTTCTCTTTTTGCGCCTCTTCGCAGTATTTGGCGTAGGCCTCCTGCTGGCGCTGGATTTTAGACACCTCTGCTTTGTATTGCGCTTCGCTCGTGATGCTTCCGTTTTGCATGCGTTGCTGCAGGCTGACTTGCATTTGCTGTAGGGCCTGTTCCCTCTGTCGGATGACGTCTTGATATCCTTTGACTTTCGCTTCCAGTTGGGATTTTGCGTCGATGTAATACTGATATTTGTTTTGCAGGGAGTCTACGTCAACGTAAGCGATTTTTGTCGCTGCGCTGGAGGCCGTGGCGTTTGCCGCCTCAAGGTTGTTCTTTTTGTCGCCTCCGCAGGCCGCTGTGAGGGCGGCGAGGGGGAGGATGAGTAAGAATGGTTTGATGGTCATGTTTTTGCTGTTTTTTATGGGGTAGGCAAAATGGCTTCGGCCTGCCTGCCTGTTTTATGAATTTTTTTCGTTAACTTTGAATCTGTTTTCGCGACGTTCCTCCGCGTCCAGCGATTGGGCGCAGTGGATGCCGCGTGCGTGCATGGCTTTGTTTCCGTCAACGTGTGTGTGAACGAATTTCCGTCCGAAGAAAAGACGGACGCACAGAAAGATGAGACTGATTGCAATTATTAACAATGTAAGGATGAATATGTGCCACATTTCTTTATAATTTTGCTGATGAATGCCGTGTGCGTGTTGCTCTTGTCGCTGGTGATCAATGGCACAAAATTAGTGCAAAGCTGGCAAAGGAGCAAATAAATTGCGATGGTATTTGCATCGGCTACGGTTTTCCGGAGATACGTATGGGCTTTTCGGGAGATTCTGCTGGCGGACTGGCCTTCGTTTGGACGTGTTCTGCTGGCCGTGCCGCACGTGTATAAAGCTATTTAAAAATAAAACTCATGAATAATTCGATTAAGTTAGAGCCTCAGGCTGTGTTTGAATGTTTTAAGGAAGTCAATGGCGTGCCGCGTCCGTCAAAGCATGAAGAAAAGATGATTGCGTTTCTTCAGGATTTCGGACGTAAGCACGGTTTGGAAACGGAGGTGGACGAGACTGGCAACGTGATTATCAGAAAGCCGGCCACCAAGGGAATGGAACATTTGCCGATGGTGGCTGTTCAGAGCCACATGGACATGGTGTGTGAATCGAATGACCCGAATTTTGATTTTGAGAACTCTCCGATTGAAACTTATATTGACGGCGAATGGCTGAAGGCCAAGGGCACGACGCTGGGCGCAGACGATGGTATCGGCGTTGCCATGGAAATGGCGCTGCTGAAGGCTGACGACATCGAGCATGGGCCGCTTGAGTGTGTGTTTACACGCGACGAGGAAACGGGGCTGACTGGCGCAGTCGGCATGAAGCCGGGATTCATGAAGGGAAAGCTGCTCATCAATCTCGACTCGGAAGACGAGGGGCAGATTTTCGTGAGCTGCGCGGGCGGTGCCAGAACAACGGCCACTTTCCCTTATGAAAGCGAAAGGCTGCCAGAGAATTACTATTTTTTCAAGGTGACTGTTGACGGCTTGAAGGGCGGACACTCTGGCGACCATATTAATAAGAAACTTGCCAACGCCAACAAAATTCTCGTTAGATTCCTCTGCGACGAGATGGAGAAGACGGATTTGCGCCTGATTGACATCCAGAGCGGTGGCAAGCATAATGCCATTCCTCGTGCGGGCTATGCCGTTTGCGCTGTGCCGTTCGAGAAGAAGGAGGCGGTTCGCATGGATCTCAATCGCTTTGCTGCCGACGTTGAAGAGGAATTCCATCAGACGGAAAAGAATATCTCCATCGACATGCAGAGCGTGCCTGCCGTTGAAACTGGAATGGAAAAGCAGGCCGCGCGTCGCATGTTGCTCGCCTTGCGTGCTGTTCACAACGGCGTGTTTGCCATGAGCCAGGATTTGGACTGGCTGGTGGAAACATCGTCAAATCTGGCAAGCATCAATCGCAAGGGGGATGTTGTTGAGGTCGTGACCAGTCAGCGCAGCAGTGTGGCCAGTGCGCGTGAAAATATGAGTGCCACGGTGCGTGCAGCCTTTGAACTTGGTGGCGCGGAAGTGGTGACCAACGAGGGCTATCCTGGATGGAAGATGAATCCGAACAGTGTCCTCCTCAAAGTGGCAAAGGAAAGTTATGAGAGGGTGTTCAACAAAGAGCCCCAGATTCTGGCCATCCATGCCGGTTTGGAGTGCGGCCTTTTCAGCGAGAAATATCCCGAGCTCGACATGGTCAGCTTCGGACCAACGCTTCGCGGCGTGCACTCTCCTGAGGAGCGCCTGCTCATCCCGACAGTCAAGATGGTTTGGGACCACTTGCTGGATATTTTGAAGCATCTCCCGGTTGAGTAATGATTACTTATCCCGTTGCGCTTCGACGTGTGAAAAAAAATGACGGTCGGAGTGCATGGGTTAATCTGTTTTGAACGTGTACTTATACAAACATTTGCCACACAATGTGATGGAGCTGAAGCTGTCCTTCTTTCAGAGGGGTGGCTTCTTGCTCGTATTATGTGGAATGCTGCTGGGCGCGTGTATGAGCGACGATGAATACTCCATGTCGCCCGCTGATCGTTTGGCTTTTTCTGCAGACACCGTCAGTTTCGACACGGTGTTTAGCGGCCAGCCAACCACGACGAACTCTTTTGAGGTGTATAATCCCACGAGAAAGTCGATTCGACTGAAAAATGTGTATCTGGAGGGAGAGGGAAATTCCGTGTTTCGCGTGAATGTTGACGGTGTGTTCCTGGAAAACGGACGTCTGTCGGGCTCGGAGGTGGAAATTCCTGCAAGGGATTCCATACGCATTTTTGTCATGGCGAACATCGCTGACCAGGGTACGAGCGATGTCAAGAAATGGGAAGACAAACTGGTGTTGCAAACGGAAGGCGGTGCGGAAGACCGTATCGTGCTGGAGGCATGCAGCCAGGATGCAAGGCGCCTGAATGCCCTCGTGCTGGACAAGGACACGGTGTTTTCCAGTGCGTTGCCCTATATCGTCAAAGACAGTCTGGTTGTCGACGAGAACGCAACGCTGACTTTGCCCGCGGGATGTCGGTTGTTTTTCAGCGCCGGCGCGTCGCTGATTGTTCGCGGCACGTTGCATGCCGAAGGCACTTTGACCGCGAAGGTCTTGATGCGCGGTGAGCGCACTGACTATATGTTTCCCAACCAACCGTACGATCGTGTTCCAGGACAATGGGGTGGGGTGGTGTTTAAGGCGGAAAGCCATGACAACCGCTTGAACTTCTGCGACATCCACAGTGGAGAGAACGGCATCAGATGTGAAGGTGGGGACGATATTTCTCAGGAAAAACTGCGGATGGAAAACACCATTCTGCACAATATGAGCGGCGATGGCTTGTATGCCAAGGCCTCGAAGGTGTTTGTCGGGAACTCCCAGATAACCAACTGTGGTGGGAACTGCGTCACGCTGTTGGGGGGCGATAACACTTTCGTTCATGCCACCATCGGCAATTTCTATGTGTTTGCGGGCGGCCGCGGCAAGGCGCTGCATTACTCAAACTACATGGGCGAGGAGGTGGTGCCTCTAAACAAGGCGACTTTTCTCAATTGCATCGTGACGGGCTATTCTGACGACGAAATCATTGGTGACGCCTCTGTGGAGCATGCCGATGCACCCTTTGAATTTTTCTTCCAGAATTGTCTGCTCGACACGCCGCCAGTTGAAGACGAGAGAATCGTCAACTGCTTCTGGGACAGGAAGAAAGAAGGAAATGAGGTGTGGCGTGAGGACAATTTTTCGCCGGCGTTCGACCTCAAGCGTCTTATCTTCAGTTTTACGCTGAACGCGAAATCCCAGGCTGTCGGCAATGCCGATGTGGCAATCAGCAGGCAGTATTATCCGACGGACATGAACGGGAGAAGCCGACTGGACGGCGATGCTTCTGATATCGGATGTTTGCAGCATCTGGAGGCGGAGGAGGGGAGTGAAGAAAAATGACTGATATATTCTGACCCTCTGCTTGGGCAGGCTTATCTACTTACGAACAACAACAAGCATAACAATGGCAGGACCAAAAACATATACGGCAAACTATAAATCTGGCAAGGGACGTAAAAACGCCGTTCCGGAAGAAGACGGTTATGGACATCTGCAACCGCAGGAGCCCGACTTGGAGAAGGTGGTGCTGGGCGCCTTGATGATAGAGAAGGACGCTTATTCTCTCGTGAGCGAGATTTTGCGTCCGGAAAGCTTTTATGAACCCAGACACCAGCTGATATATGAGGCCATCCGAAAACTCAATATCGAGCAGAAGCCCGTTGACATCCTTACCGTTACAGACGAGCTGAAGAGGAGCGGACATTTGGAGGCCGTTGGCGGGCCATTCTATATCACGCAATTGAGCGGTTTGGTGGCATCGGCCGCCCATATTGAGTATCACGCGAGAATCATCGCACAGAAATATCTGGCGCGTGAACTTATCTCTTACACGAGCAACATCCAGACAAAGGCGTTCGACAACACGCAGGATGTTGACGAACTTATGCAGGAGGCTGAGGGAAAGCTCTTTGAACTTTCTCAGCGCAACCTGAAGAAGGACTATACGCAGATTGATCCCGTCATCAACGATGCTTACAACATGCTGCAGAAAGCGGCGGCGAGAAGCGACGGATTGAGCGGTATTCCGAGCGGATTCCACCAGTTGGACAAAATGACGAGCGGTTGGCAAAACTCCGACCTCGTTATCCTTGCGGCACGTCCTGCAATGGGAAAGACGGCCTTCGCGTTGAGCATGGCCAAGAATATTGCCGTTGACCAGCAGGTGCCAGTGGCTTTCTTCTCCTTGGAAATGTCGAACGTCCAGTTGGTGAACCGTCTGATTGTCAATGTCTGCGAAATCACTGGCGAGAAAATCAAGAGCGGACAGTTGGCGCCTTATGAATGGGGACAGCTTGACCACAGGATAAAGAATCTTTACGGCGCCCCGCTGTATGTTGACGACACACCCTCGCTCTCCGTTTTCGAACTTAGAACAAAGGCCAGGCGACTGGTGAGGGAACATGGTGTCAAGCTCATCATGATCGACTATTTGCAGCTCATGAACGCTTCAGGCATGAGTTTCGGAAGCCGTCAGGAAGAAGTGTCAACCGTGAGCCGTTCTTTGAAAGGGCTTGCCAAGGAACTAAATATTCCGATTTTGGCCCTGTCGCAGTTGAATCGTGGTGTTGAAAGCCGTGAAGGCAACGAAGGTAAGCGCCCGCAATTGTCGGATTTGCGTGAATCTGGTGCCATCGAGCAGGATGCGGATATGGTGTTGTTCATACACCGACCAGAATACTATCGTATTTTCACTGATGACAAAGGGCGCGATTTGCGCGGAAAGGCTGAAATCATCATCGCTAAGCATCGTAATGGTGCTGTCGGCGATGTGCTTCTAACATTCAAGGGACAGTATGCCCGTTTCCAAAATCCTGACGATGAGATGGTTGTGCCGGTTCCAGGCGAGGAGACTGCCATGATCAGCCAGACGGCTGACGCAATACCTCCCATTGGCAACGAACAGCTCCCGCCGCCTGACGCCATCCCCTTTGCGCCTCCAACGGAGGAAGCGCCGTTTTGATAAAGGGGGCGTTCAGATACAATAAGAACCACTTTTTTTCGTTATAAGTAGGTGGTCAGATATTTTGACCACCTACTTATACCCGACAGGACGTTATGTCCGTGAATTGAAAGGTCCTTGCGTTTGCCCGTTTAGGACGTTTAAAATTGAAAATTTGCTATGATTGATTATATAAAAGGTGTCGTGGATGACTTGAATCCGACAACGGCAATTGTTGAAGCTGGCGGTGTTGGCTACGAATTGACGATTTCTTTGGGCACCTATACTGCCATACAAGGCAAGGAGCAGGTGAAACTCTTTGTTTATGAGGCCATTCGCGAGGACGCATACCAGTTGTATGGCTTTGCAACGAAGCTGGAGCGTCAGTTGTTTTTGTTGCTGATTAGTGTGTCTGGCGTTGGCGGGAGTACCGCCCGCGTGATGCTGTCGGCCTTTTCCCCGTCGGAATTGGCGGAGATTATCCGCGATGAAAACATCTCCATGCTCAAAAGCATCAAGGGCATCGGTCCGAAGGCGGCAAATAGAATCGTTGTGGAACTGAAAGACAAGATTTCGCTTGACATGAGTGTGGCCGGTGACAAACCGGCAGGGGCGGGCGGTGCGTCCATGAGCAGTGCGCAAAAGGAAATTGCCAACGAAGCCATTGCCGCGTTGACGATGCTCGGCTTCTCTCCAGCTCCCAGCCAAAAGGCGGTTCATCAAATCATTAAAGCCACCCCTGATATTGCTGTTGAGCAGATCATCAAGCAAGCGCTGAAAATGCTTTAGGGGTGTTGAATTACTAAGGCAGTCTGTTTCGGGGAAGAAATGCTGGTTGCCCCATATATGTCGCTTCAAAAGGAAAATTTCCTTGGTGTGAAGGGGAAGGGGGTGCCTGTAATTATCTCGTGTATTTTTCAAAAGAATTGAATTTGAAATTTAGATCAAAAATACGTGTTCTTGCATTGCTGCTACTGACATTCTCTTTGTCGGTGGCAGCCAATATGTTTTATGGCGGACGCTTGCAGCGTTTGCCAGTTGGAGAATGCGCGGCTGCCCCAGCTGATGCCATTTCCAAAAGTGCTTTGGGACGCGCTCCGATCATCGCGCAGGACACCATTGTGCCGAAGTTCCCTGTGAAAGAAACGGTGTTGCAAGAGGAGCAAGTGCCAGTTCAGCGTAGCGCCGACCTGAAAGACCCAGAGAATCTTAAAACGGATTTCTATTATGACGAGACCACAGGGAAATACCTTCTGGGGACAAAAATGGGCAATTATTTTCTGGATGTTCCTTATGCTCTTTCTGAGACGGAGTATGACCGGTGGATGATGAAGAAGTCCATGCGGGAGTATTATATGAACAGAAATTCCCAGGAATTTAAGTCGAAAGGGAAAGAGCAGTTTGATTTCACAGATATGCACTTCGACCTCGGACCGGCCAATAAAATATTCGGCCCCGGTGGTGTGCGTATCAAGACCCAAGGAAGCGCAGAACTGAAGATTGGAGCAAACACACGTTTCGTTGACGACCCATCGTTGGCGGAACGCAATCGGCGTGTCTTTGGTTTTGATTTCGACGAGAAAATCAACTTGAGCGTGAATGGTAAGGTCGGTGACAAGGTGAACATGGACTTTAACTACAACTCGGAGGCGACGTTTAATTTCGACACCCAAAATATAAAACTCAGATATGAAGGCAAGGAAGACGAAATATTCAAACTCATCGAGGCGGGTAATGTCTCCCTCCCTTCCAACTCTTCTTTGATTCGCGGCGCTTCTTCGCTTTTCGGCGTGAGGGCAGATATGCAGTTTGGCAAACTGAAACTGCAAACGGTTGTGTCGCAAAAGAAATCGAGCAGCCAGAGCGTCAGTTCAAAGGGTGGTGTGCAACTCACAGATTTTGAGATAACTGCCGACAACTATGAAGAAAACCGCCACTTCTTCCTGGCTCGCTTTTTTCGCGACAACTATGATGCAAATATGTCGCAACTGCCCAATGTCTTTTCTGGGGTGACCATCAACCGCATCGAAGTGTGGGTGACCAACAAGAGCGGTGTGACGACAAACACGCGCAATATCGTGGCCTTTACGGACCTGGCCGAGCAGAAGAAAATCTCAGACCTCTGGAGCGCCAACGGTAGTGCAGCGCCCAACAATAACTCCAACACGCTCTATTCCAATTTAAATGGTTCGCTTTCCGGCGCGAGAAATATCACGCAGGCCACGTCTGTGCTTGACGCGGCAGGCTTGGTCGGCGGCAATGATTATGAGAAACTGGAGACGGCGCGTTTGCTCAATTCTTCTGAATATAAGGTGAATACAGCGTTGGGCTACATCTCCCTCAAGTCAACGTTGCAACCCGACCAGGTGCTCGCCGTGGCTTATGAGTACACCTATAAAGGGCAGACTTTCCAGGTCGGTGAATTTTCTTCCGACATCAAAGACAACCAGCAGGTGCTTTATGTGAAAGCGCTGAAGAACACGGCCTGTACGCCTCAGATGGGCAACTGGGATTTGATGATGAAAAACGTCTATTCCCTTGGTGCCACTTCTCTCCAGAGCGACAAGTTTCGTTTGAATATCAAATATCTGAGCGACACGACGGGTGTTTATCTTTCATATCTTCCTGAGCCGTCTTTGAAAAACAAGAAAATTCTGACGCTCGTTGGCCTCGACCGCTTGGACAACAACAACAAGAGAAACCCTAACGGCTATTTTGACTATGTTGATGGCTACACCATCGACGCAGCCAACGGCCGTGTCTATTTTCCTGTGGCAGAACCATTTGGAGAGAACTTGAGGCGCGTTATCGGGGATGATGCCGTCAGTGGTAAATATGTGTTCCAGGAGTTGTATGATTCGACAAAAACTGTGGCCAAGCAGATTGCCGAGAAAAACAAATATATCATAACGGGCCAGTATAAGGCTTCGAAAAACAACGAAATTCAGTTGGGCTCCATGAATATCCCTCAGGGTTCTGTGGTGGTCACAGCTGGAGGCATGACGCTGGCAGAAGGCACCGATTACCGTGTGGACTATAGTTCTGGAATCGTCACCATCTTGAATCAGAGCATCTTGGATGCAGGCACTCCCATCAATGTCAGTACGGAGAGCGACACCAATTATGGCATGCAGCGTAAAACGCTTGTCGGATTCAATTGGCAATATGATTTCTCAAAGTCGTTCACTTTGGGCGGCACCTTTATGCACTTGGGCGAAAAACCATTGACAACGAAGGTGGCGATGGGAAGCGAACCGCTCAACAACACGATGTGGGGGCTCAATATGTCTTGGAAGAAGGAAAGCCAGTGGCTTACCAATATCCTGGACAAACTGCCCGTGTTGCATTGCACGGCTCCTTCCAGCATCAATTTCTCCGCTGAGTTTGCCCAGCTCATTGCCGGACGCATTCAGGGCGCCCAGGGCAACGCTTCTTATATCGATGATTTTGAAAACGCCAAGAACGAAATCGATATTTCGAATCCGACGGAGTGGACGCTGAGTTCCGTGCCGAGCATGTTCCCCGAATCGAAATTGACCAACGACCTCCGCTACGGCTACAACCGCGCTTTGTTGGCATGGTATTACATTGACCCTCTTTTCACGAGACGTTCCTCTTCTTTGACACCAGGCCATATCAAGAGCGACCTCAAACAGCTGTCTGACCCCCGCGTCAGGGAGATCTATAAAAACGAATTGTTTCCCAACCGTCAGATTAATTTCAGTGAGGCTTCAACGCTGAACGTCCTCAACCTGGCGTACTATCCCAACGAGCGTGGCCCGTATAATCTCGACCCCTCGCTGGATGCCAACGGTCGTTTGCTTTCTCCGTCAAAGAGATGGGGCGGCATGATGCGCAAGATTGACGTTTCTGACTTCGAGACGGCGAACATCGGCTACATCGAATTTTGGTTGATGGATCCTTTCATCACCGCGCAAGACAATGCGGCGGCCTTCTCTGGCGACCTCTATTTCAACCTCGGAGAGATCAGCGAAGACATCCTCAAAGACGGCAAAAAATTCTATGAAAGCGGACTGCCCATTGATGACGACCCTTCGCAATACACGGAAACGGTATGGGGACGTGTACCAACGCAAAACAGTATCACCTATGCGTTCAACACCTCAAGCGGCGCACGCCAGAAGCAAGACGTCGGTTTCAATGGTCTTTCAAGCAAGGATGAAGCGGAGTTTCCCGCCTATAAGCAGTATCTCAACAGCATCCGCAACATTGTCCGTCCTGAAGTCTACGATTCCATCCTTGCCTCGCCTTCTGCCGATAAGTACCACTATTTCCGTGGCACAGACTTCGACAATGCACAGATGCCGATTCTTGAGCGCTACAAACGCATCAACAATCCCAACGGCAATTCCGTAGACGCTGAGCATTCTCCGGAAAAGTATAGCACGGCCTATAAGACCACGCCAGATGTGGAGGATATCAACCAAGACTACACGCTGAACGAATACGAAAAATATTATCAGTATCGCGTGCGCATTTCGCCCGACATGATGAATGTGGGGCAGAATTTCATCGTTGACAAACGCGAGAATACCACCACCACGCGTGATGGCAACCACTTGACAACCAAGTGGTATCTCTTCCGCATCCCTGTTGAACAATATGAGAAGCGCGAGGGAAACATCAGTGATTTCTCAAGCATCCGCTTCATGCGTATGTTCATGACGGGATTTGAAAAACCAGTTGTGCTCCGTTTTGCCACCCTCAACCTCGTTCACGGAGAATGGCGCTCTTATGAGCAGTCGCTCTATGCCAACCATGTGCCCGACGTGAGCGGTAACTTGAGCGTGTCGGCTGTGAGTTTCGAAGAGAACAACGAGAAAACGCCGGTCAACTATGTCATCCCGCCCGGCATCAGTCGCGTTGTTGACCCCGGTCAGCAGCAGATTCTTCAGGACAACGAGCAGTCGTTGGCGCTGACTGTAGAGAACCTCGCCTCCGGCGACGCCCGCGCTGTTTACAAAAATACGTCGCTCGATTTGCGTCGCTATCGCCATTTGCAGATGTTCGCGCATGCCAACAGTCTGCCTGGCGATGCGTCTCTGGAAGATGGACAGACCAGCATTTTCATCAGATTGGGCTCTGACTACAAAAACAATTTCTATGAATACGAAATCCCGTTGAAGGTGACTCCGGAGGGAAACTATCCCAATTCTGGAACCGGCCCTGCCAAGGTGTGGCCAGTTGAAAATATGCTCGACATCGACTTGACTGTGCTCACGAATGTCAAGAAAAACAGGAACAAGCAGAAATCATTGGGCCTAACGGGGTATGCCCAGCTTTATAGCGAATATGATGTAAACCGTCCGGCAAACAAAATTTCCGTGATGGGAAATCCTTCTTTGGGAGAAGTGCGTACCATCATGATTGGTGTCCGAAACAATTCCCGTTCCGTCAAGAGCGTGGAAGTATGGGCCAATGAATTGCGTTTGCAGAATTTCAGCAACAAGGGCGGATGGGCTGCGCAGAGCACGCTCAACATGCAATTGTCTGATGTGGCAAGCGTCAATCTCTCCGGCCATATCGAAACCGATGGATTTGGCGGTCTCGAAGAAGGGGTCAGCCAGCGTCGCGACAACGACCTCTTCCAATATAGCGTGACAACCAATGTTGAAGCTGGCCGCTTTTTGCCCGACAAAGTAAAGCTTAAAGCCCCCATTTATTACACCTATAGCAAGGAGAGAACATCGCCGCGATATAATCCGCTTGACACCGACATGAGCATGGACGAATCGTTGGAAGGCTTGGCCACCAAGCATGAAAAAGATTCTTTGAAGAACATTGCCGAAACGGTGGTGATCAACAAAAATATCAGTATTTCCGGCCTGCGTTTCGACATCTCCACCAAGCGCCATCCGATGCCCTACGACCCCGCCAACTTCTCCTTCAGTTACGGTCATAGCAGCCGTCACACGTCGGGAGAGACAACAGCATGGGAGAAAGACCAGAATTGGAAGTGGAATCTCAATTACAATTATTCGCCCTCTTACAAGGCTTTCGAACCCTTCAAGAAAATGAAGAGCAAGAGCCAATGGATGAAGATTGTAAAGGAATTGAATTTCAACTATCTGCCTCAGAACATCGGCTTCAATTCCGACATCACGCGTAGTTATTTCGAATTGCAGGAGCGCGATATGGAAAACCTCGACAACACGACGTTGCCATTGACGTGGTCGAGCGATTTCTTATGGAACAGAAGTTTCACGCTCCGTTGGGACCTGACAAAAAGCCTGCATGCCAATTTCTCTTCTGGCACGAACGCTGAGATTGAGCAGCCCTACACCGCTATCAACAAAGATTTGTATCCCGACCGCTATACGGCGTGGAAAGACTCTGTCTGGAGCAGCATCCGCAATATGGGAACTCCGCTCAACTATCAGCAGAGCTTCGATGCCTCATGGCAGTTGCCAATCAACAAATTGCCAGTTTTCGATTGGGTAACCTCTGACGTGAAATACGCCGCCACCTATAATTGGGAACGCGGAGCTGACCTGGACGACGGCACACAGATGGCAGGAACCATAGCTAATTCGAGAACCACTTCTGCCAACGTGCGCATGAAGTTTGAAACGCTCTACAACCACGTGCCGTTCCTGAAGAAGGTGAACCGCAAATTCGCTTCAAGTTTCTCCACGGTGAAGCCAACGATGCCCAAGAAGTTCGTAAAGGAAATACAGCTCAAGCAAGACACCACGCTTGTCGTGCAACACGGGCAGAAGTCGAAGCGTCTGCGGGTCGTGGCCATACGTCAGGACGGCTCACGCTATGCGTTGAAATATAAAGTTTTAGACAATAATAAAATTGAGATTTCTTCGCGCGATACCACACATCTGAAACTCACCGTCACATCTCGCCGCAACACGGAAGACCAGCGTTGGTATAAGGCGCTGCAATTCGGAACGAGAATGCTCATGATGGTGCGCAGTGTCAACGTGTCTTACACCAACCGCTACAACATGACCCTGCCAGGCTTCATGCCGCGTGTCGGCGATTATTTCGGCCAGCACAGTGGTGGAGGGCTGCAGCCGGGACTCGATTTCGCTTTTGGATTCACAGGCGACAGCTATATCCAGAAAGCCATGTCTAACGGCTGGCTTAATACGGCCGATAGCATAGTGACGCCGGCCACCACCAATCTCAATGAGGATTTCCAAATCCGCGCCACCCTGGAACCAATTCCGAATTTGAAGATAGACTTGAATGCGTCGCGCAACACCAACAAGACGCGCAGCATCCAATACATGTTCTCTGGTATGCCGACAACCGAGACAGGCTCTTTCACTATGACAACGATATCCATCCGCTCGGCTTTCGAGAAGGGTGGTTCTGTCAACAACGGTTATCGGAGCAAAACATTTCAGCGTTTCGTCAGCTCGCTCGATTCCTATCAGCAGCGGGTTGAAGCGCAGTATGCTGGTGCCGTTTATCCTGCAGGCTCCGCTTTGGCGGGCAAACCCTTCGACCCCGCCAATGGAACAGTTGGCAAATACTCGGCCGATGTCATGATTCCTGCGTTCCTCAACGCCTATGCCTCTGGCGGCACTTCGCTCGACATCTTCCCGAGCCTCTCCAAACTGTTGCCCAACTGGACTGTCAACTACAACGGTCTGGCCAAGCTGAAACGCATGCGTCGTCTCTTCCGTGCCTTTACCATCACGCATGCCTATAAGAGCGTATATTCTGTAGGATCGTACAACACCTTCACCTCCTTCCAAGAATATATGGGCGGACTCGGCTTCATCAGCGACGTCTCAACCGGCATGCCAACGCCGAGCAGCAAGTTCGACATCTCAACCGTCAGCATCAACGAGAGTTTCTCGCCACTGATTGGTGTCGACATGACGTTCAACAACAATATCTCCACCAAGGTGGAATACAGGAAGACGCGCGTGCTGAACCTCAGTATGACTTCTCAGCAGCTCACCGAAACGCGCTCCAACGACTTTGTCATCGGTGCTGGCTACAAGATTTCTGGTGCGAAATTGTTCGCGCCGAAGAAAACCGTGAAGTCGCGTCGCCGCGGCAACCGTTCAAGCAATCAGCAAAATGAACAGACGTCCAGCAGTCGCGGTTTCTCCAACGACCTGAATTTGCGCTTCGACATTTCGTTCAGAAATCAGAGTGCCATCTGCCGCGACATCCTCACGGTGCTGTCACAGGCCACGAGCGGAAACAAAGCCGTCCAGGTGTCGTTTTCTGCCGACTACGCCCTGAGCCGCTATCTCACGCTGACGGCCTACTATGACCGGCAGATGAATCGTCCGCTCTTGACATCTTCATCCTATCCGACAACGACACAGGATTTTGGCGTGAGCCTCAAGTTCATCCTCAACCGTTGATATCCTGCGTGACCACCACTAAGAACCCAAACGACAATGAAAGAATATCATCTTTTTTATGCGCCCGATTTTCCCCTTTCAGCGGCTTTGCCGTCTGATGACTCCAATCATGCCGTACGCGTGTTGCGCATGAAAGAAGGCGACGAGTTGCGCGTCACTGATGGCGTCGGAAATTTCTACGACTGCACCATTACGATGGCTTCGCGTTCCAACTGCCTGTTGCAAGTCGACCGCGAACACCGCGACACGAAATCCTGGAAAGGGCAAATCCATCTCGTTGTTGCCCCCACTAAAAATATGGACCGCATGGAGTGGCTGGCGGAAAAAGCCACCGAAATCGGAATGGACCGCATCTCCTTCATCGATTGCAAAAACTCTGAGCGCCGCGTTGTCAAAACGGAGCGCATTGAGCGCATCGTCATCTCTGCCATGAAGCAGAGCCATAAAGCATGGAAGCCCCTTGTCGATGAGATGTGCCCCTTTGTGCAGTTTCTCAAACAGCCCTTTAGCGGGCAACGCTTCATCGCCCATTGTTATGATATGGACGACGGCGATTCGATGAACGACGCGGCGTTTATGCAGAGCGAGGCACGCCACACCGTCTTTCTCCCGCAGGCAATAGACCCCGACAAAGACGTGCAGATCCTCATCGGGCCAGAGGGCGACTTTGCGCCGGAGGAAGTGGAAATGGCTTTCAAGGCAGGCTTCAAGCCCATATCCTTGGGCAAGAGCCGTCTGCGCACAGAAACGGCCGCTTTAGTAGCGGTTCATTTGGCCAATGTGGCAAAAATGCAGTAGGCGCTGCAGCCTTGCTGCTTGGGGAAGCGTTTTGCAAGCCAAGACAACATCTACTTACCAGATATGCAGAGATTGTTACAATTATATAAAACGTGGTGTGGGCAGGAACCTGCCGACATGGAGCAGATCCCTAAATCAGGGAGCAACCGCCATTACTTCCGGCTGACAAGCCTTGGAGGAGGCAGCGTGATTGGCGTTGTCAACCACGACGTTGAAGAAAACCGCTGCTTCATCTATTTGAGCAGACATTTTTCGGAGCGCCATCTGCCCGTGCCAGAAATATTGGCCGTTAGCGACGACGGCAGTTCCTATCTTCAAACTGACCTCGGACGCCAATCGCTTTACGACGCGCTTAAAACGGGGCGCGATTCTGGAGGCAGCTATTCAGAGCGTGAAACAGCCCTTGTCTCCAGCGTCATCCGCCTCCTGCCGCATCTTCAGGTTGAGGGTGCCGATGGGCTCGACGAGCAGTGTCTCCTTTCGCCCAACGTGTTCAACGAGCAGGCAGCCATGTTCGATTTGAACTATTTCAAGTATTGCTTTCTGAAAACCACCGATTTGGCCTTTAATGAAGTCGCCTTGCAGACAGATTTCGACCGCTTCGCCAGCGACCTCGTCTGCGTGGCCGGTATGCCCGCCGACTATGCGGGACAGCCCATCAAGACCTTTCTCTATCGTGATTTCCAAGCCCGCAATGTCATGCTGCGGCAGGCAGACGCTTCACCTTGCTTCATAGATTTCCAAGGCGGACAGATAGGGCCATTGCAGTACGACCTTGCCTCCTTCCTTTGGCAGGCTTCTGCGCGTTATCCGCAAATGCTCAGAGAAACCATGATTGGAGAATACCTGGCAGAACTGCATCAAATCTGTTCGTTTGACGAAGATGCTTTCCGCTCCAAGCTCCATCTCTTTGTTCTCTTCCGCATCTTGCAGGTGTTGGGTACCTACGGACTGCGAGGCTATTTTGAGCGCAAGACCTATTTTCTCAACAGCATCCCTCCAGCCATCCAGAATCTGCGTCGCCAGTTGCTTGATGGCGTCTGCATCAGCTATCCTTATCTCGAAGGCGTCTTGCAGCGCATGGTCGACCTCCCGCAGTTTCAAAGCCCCGATGTCGTAAGGACGGGGAGGGGGGGTAATGTATAATGTAAGCAGGTGTTATAAAACAGTATATCTTCCCTTCCCCTCCCATACACTTTATATATATGCCATTAAAGTTCAGATACAAATTCAAGCCGTTGCTGCTTCTGCTCTTTCTCTTCGCCGTCAGCGTTTCCGCGCAAAAACGGTGCAGGATATTCGGCAATGTACGCGACGAAAAAGGCAGCGCCATCGAATTGGCCTCCGTCCGCATACAAGGCACTTCCAATCTGACGGTCACCAACCTCAAAGGCCACTATGCTCTCCATGCCAATGTCGGCGATTCGTTGACGGTTGTGTTCTCCATGATTGGTTATGAAACACGCCGCCGGCAAGTCGTCGCCAGTGGCGATTCTGTACGCCTTGACGTCATGTTGCCGCAATATGGTGCCACCACCTTTGGCGAAGCCGTTGTCACGGGGCAAGGCATCCAAACCGGAACAACGCAGAAAATCAGGCCCGTAGATGCCCATCGCATGCCATCAACAACAGGCAATGCCGTGGAGGAAATCATTGCCACGCAGGCCGGTGTTTCCACCCACAACGAACTCTCTTCGCAATACAACGTGCGCGGCGGTTCCTTCGATGAAAACTGCGTCTACATCAACGGTGTAGAGGTCTATCGCCCCATGCTTGTGCGTTCTGGCCAGCAAGAGGGTCTCTCCATCATCAATTCCGATATGGTCGAGGGCATCGCCTTCTCTTCCGGTGGTTTTGAGGCCAGATATGGCGACCGCATGTCCTCCGTTCTTGACATCACCTATAAGCGTCCCGAAAAATTCGAAGCCACAGCCACGGCCTCCTTCCTCGGAGCTGGCGCCTATGTGGGGTGGGGAAACAAGCGCGTGAGCCTCATGACGTCCGTGCGATACAAAACGACGGGCTATCTCCTGGGCACCCTCGACACCAAGGGAGAATATCGCCCTAAATATCTCGACTATCAGGCCTTTCTCTCTTGGCATCCCAACAAGCATTGGAGCTTTGATGCCTTGGGAAATATTTCCGACAATAACTACCGCTTCGTGCCAGAAGAGCGCGAAACAAAGTTCGGCACCATGAACGATGCCAAGAATTTCCGTGTCTATTTCGACGGACAGGAAAAAGACTTCTTCCGCACCTATTTCGCCGCCTTCTCCCTGACGCGCCATTTCAATGCCAACACCTTCTTGGCCTTGCAATATTCCGCCTTCACCACCCACGAACAGGAAAACTATGACATCCAAGGGGAATATTGGCTGAATGAGTCGCAGTCGAACGCACAGCTGGGTGTCGGCACCTACATGGAGCACGCCCGCAACCGCTTGCAGGCGCGGGTGTCTGACGTTGGACTGCGTTTCAGAACCCGCTTCACGGCCCACACGTTGCAACTGGGATTCGACTATAAGCGCGAACACATACGCGAGAATGCGAGTCAGTGGGAAATGCGCGACTCTATGGGGCATTCCCTCCCGACAGACCCCGACCGCTTGATGCTCATTTACAGCGAACGCTCGAAAAACGAAATCACCACCAACCGCCTTGAGGCCTATCTGCAAGACACGTGGCGCATCAAGTCGGATATAGGGCTCTTCAATCTCAATTACGGTTTGCGTCTTTCCCATTGGGACTGGAACAAGGAAACGCTTCTTTCGCCGCGCCTTTCCTTGGGCTTGTTGCCCGCCTTCAACGACCGGTGGACCTTCCGTCTCGCAACAGGCTATTATTATCAGGCACCCTTCTACAAGGAATTGCGCGACACTGTCATCCGTGCTGGCCTTTCCACCGTCACCCTCCTCAAAGACATTCGCTCGCAGCGCTCCGTCCATTTCGTCATCGGAGGCGACTACACGTTCCGTATGAACAACCGCCCCTTCCGTTTCACGGCAGAGGCTTACTATAAGGCACTCTCCAACCTCATCCCCTACACGGTCGACAATATGCGCATCGTGTATGCCGGTGGCAACTCCTCCAAGGGCTATGCGGCAGGAGTCGATTTCAAACTCTTCGGCGAGTTCGTCACGGGAACAGACTCCTGGGTCACCCTCTCCCTGATGCGCACCAAAGAGAAAATCGGGGACCTGTGGGTGCCACGTCCAACCGACCAGCGGTATGCCCTTTCCCTTTTCTTTACTGACTATTTCCCCGGCACCGACCGCTGGCGCGTGACATTGAAGGCAGCTTTGGCCGACGGATTGCCCTTCGGGGCGCCCCATTCCTCGAAGGAAAACTTCACCTTTCGCGCACCGGCCTATAAGCGCATTGACCTCGGAATGAGCTATCGCCTTTGCGGAGGCGATAACCCCAAGCAGCGCAGAAGAGCATGGAGAAACGTCAAAAACGCCTGGCTCGGTCTTGACGCCTTCAACCTCTGGGGCATCAGCAACGTCAATAGCTACTATTGGGTGACAGATATCAGCAACACGCAATATGCCGTGCCCAATTACTTGACAGGATTGCTCCTTAATCTGCGCCTGAGCCTCGAGTTCTAAAAATGATTGTTTGTAAGTAGGTGTTCAAAATTATTTTATAGTAAACTAATTTTGAACACCTACTAAAAAAATGGGCAAGCCCATCTCTCCAACCAAATGTCAGAAAAAACATCCGAATCCGCCATGTCGGGCGTTGACATGCTGCATGGCCCCTTGTTGCTGAAAATCCTCTGGTTCAGCCTTCCGTTGGCCGCCAGCAGTCTTTTGGAACAGCTTTTCAATTCAGTCGACATCGCCGTCGTCGGTCACTTTGTCGGCAGCAATGCGCTCGCGGCAGTCGGCAGCAATGCCCCCGTCATCGGCCTGCTCATCAACCTCTTCATGGGCATTTCTATGGGCGCCAATGCCGTCATTTCCACGCTTATCGGCCAGCGCGACCACACGCGCATTCGCCATGCCGTGTCAACGGTGGCCGTTGTGGCCCTTGTGAGCGGCTTTGCCCTCACGGTGCTTGGCACTTCCCTGGCACGCCCCATCCTGAGCGCCATGTCCACGCCCCCCGAAGTTCTCGATATGGCCATTCTCTATCTGCGCATCTATTTTCTCGGCATGCCGTTCTTCATGATCTACGTCTTTGGCGCCGCCATCCTGCGCAGCAAGGGCGACACCCGCCGCCCCCTCTACATCCTCTTTGTGGCAGGCATCGCCAACACCCTGCTCAACCTCCTTTTCGTCCTCGTTTTCCACATGGGCGTAGAAGGCGTGGCCATTTCAACCTCCATCGCCAACGCCCTCAGCGCCTTCCTCATGGTGCGCCTGTTGCGCCGTGAAGAAGTCCCCTTCCGTCTTGATTTTCATGATTTACACGTTGACCGTCGCGAACTCCTGCGCATGCTCAAAATAGGCGTGCCCGCTGGGCTCCAGGGCATGGTCTTTTCTGTGTCGAACGTCGTCGTGCAGTCGCAAATCAACACCTTTGGCGCCGATGCCGTTGCTGGCAGTTCCGCCGCCCTCAACTTTGAATATTATTGCTATTTCATCATCCAAGCCTTCAACGGTGCCGCCATCAGCTTCATCGCGCAAAACTACGGTGCCGGACTTATGCAGCGCGTGCGCCGCGTCTTTTGGATATGTATGATCGCCAGTGTAATATTTTGTGGGATGATGAACGGAATCTTCGCCTGCTTCTCCCCCTTCTTCCTTCGCATCTTCTCTTCCTCAGAGGCCATCATTCCCTATGGCGTGACACGCATGCACCTCGTCTTGGCCTTCCAGTGGATAGCCTGCAGCTACGAGATTTCCGCTTCCGCCCTGCGCGGAATGGGGCGTTCGCTCCTTCCCGCCCTCCTCACGGTTGTCGGCACCTGCCTGCTCCGCATGGTGTGGGTCTTCGCCGTCTGCCCCGTTTGGCCTGGCTTCCATCGGCTCATGCTGGTCTATCCGCTCTCCTGGGTGCTGACAGGCGCCATGGTCGTCGCCGCCTACGTCCGTTTTATGAAAAAAGCCGGGGACGCACCGCTTGCTGTGCGATAAACAAGTGGTGACTTCGTTCCCCTCTCTCCAGGTCGTTAGGACATTTAGTAATGGTGAAAGGCAATATTAAACTAATTCTGAACACCTACTTAACTACTCACCATTACTTATCTGGCGTTAGCCCCTCCTTTGAAAAGAAAATACCTCAGGAAGGGGTGAACATCAAGAAAAAAATGCTACATTTGCCAAATAATGCAATCGGCCTCAAATCCGGTTCATCCAAGGAAAAACAGAAAAACGTTTAAAACATATTTTCAAGATGAAACAAATAGTTAATGGTCGCATCCTGACCCCTCAGGGATGGCTGACCGACGGCTCCGTTGTTGTCGAGGGAAACAAAATCCTGTCAGTTCTCAACAGCACCCTCCCCATCGAGGGCGCAGAACGCATTGACGCCAAAGGCGGTTACGTTGTGCCCGGTGGCATCGAGATGCACATTCATGGCGGCGGCGGACGCGACTTCATGGAAGGCACGGAAGAAGCCTTCCGCGTGGCTGTCGACGCACACATGCAAAACGGAACGACCGCCATCTTCCCGACGCTCTCTTCTTCGACGGTGCCCATGATTGAGAAAGCCATGGAAACCTGCGACAAGCTGATGGACGAGCCCGATTCCCCCGTGATGGGCTTACACTTGGAAGGTCCGTACTTCAATCCCGCACAGGCTGGCGCACAAATCCCCGAATGGATAAAAGCCCCCGTGCCAGAAGAATACGTGCCACTGCTTGAAAAAGGCAAGAAATGCCTGAAGCGCTGGGACGAAGCTCCCGAACTGCCCGGCAGCGTCGATTTCGTCAAAGCCTGCCGCCAAGCTGGCGTTTTGCCCGCCATTGCACACACGCGTGCGAAATACGAAGACGTTCATGCCGCCAATGAGGCAGGCATGACACACGCCACCCATTTCTACAACGCCATGCCCGTGGTCTACAAAACCCGCGAATTTAAAACGGCCGGAACCGTGGAGAGCATCTTTGCCGAAGAGAATATGACCGTTGAAATGATCGCTGATGGCATCCATGTGCCGCCAGTCATGCTGCGCATGATCTGGCAGATTAAGGGCGTAGAGAAAACCGCCCTCATCACCGACGCCCTTGGCTGTTCTGCCAGCAAGGATAACACGGCATTCGATCCCCGTGTCATCCTTGAAGACGGTGTCTGCAAACTCGCCGATCGTTCAGCCCTGGCTGGAAGCATCGCCACCATGGACCGCTTGATTCGCACCTGCGTCGAGCAGGCCGGCATACCGATGGAAGACGCTTGTCGCATGGCGAGCGAAACGCCAGCCAAGATCATGGGAATCTTCAACCGTAAAGGCTCATTGGAAAACGGAAAAGATGCCGACATCATCATGTTCGACAACAATCTGCAACTCACCTTTGTGATGCAGATGGGCCGCATTGTCCGCAACGAACTTTGATAACAGACTTTATATAAAGGGGGTGTCCGGATTCTCTGGACACCCCCTTCGTTTTCTTTCTACATTTGCAGGTAGGAAGCGAAGGTTGGCTTGTCGGGAGTCAATCTTTTTGCCGTGAAAAATGCAAATAACCTATTTCTCAATAGCTTGTCTTCCAATGGCTATGTGGGTATCATGCCCAAATAATTGTTGACTCGGAAATCTTGAACCTATACTTGTCAGCGAACGCGGGACAGTGTGCATTCGCGTCTGCTCCCATGTGCGTTCGCGTCTGCCTCCGCGTTCGCCTGCGTCTGCCCCCGCGTTCGCCAAATCTCCTGCTTCTTGAATCGGCGCTGCTTATGGCAGTTTTGTTGTCCACAAAAGCAATTGCGGGGCCCTTCTGGACGGAAATGCTGGGATGGAGCATAAAAAAACAGGGTTCACGATTATTTATAGGTGTAAAAAAATCGTATTGTGGAAAAATATTAATATCTTTGCCAATTATTTAAGAGGTGTTCTTGAAAAAATGATGTGATGAGTTATCTGTTGCATGCTGCGGGATGTCGCAGGTGTGTAAATGGGATGTTGTCACATGTTTTTTGGCATTTTGGGAAACACAATTTAGCACCAGGTATGCGCCTGGGGATCAGTTAGGATTACAGAATGTCGGGAACTGCTTAATTCTGGCAGGGCGCTCCTCATGAGCGGGCTGGGACTATCAAGAGAAGAACTGGGCTTTTGGACGGCTTCTGGATGCCCGTATTTTTGAAATGAACTTTATCTGCAAAAAAAACTAACCCTTTAATGGTTAATGGTATGACAAAAGAAATGGAATTGGAGAAAAAGGAAGAAGAAGGCTTGAACTTGGCCGACTATGGATTTATGTTCCTTTCTCATTGGTATTGGTTCGTCGCATCGGTTGTCGTTGCGATGGTGATTGCTGTCTACTATATAATGAGTACGACGCCTATCTATACAACCAGTACCCAGTTGCTCATTAGAGATGACAAGAACAGCAAGGGCGCATCGACCTCTATACAGGATTTCAGCGATTTGAGTTTGATTAAATCGAATACCAATATCAAAAACGAAATCCTGACAATCAGTGCGCCTATCATGATGCAGGAAACAGCAAAGCGCCTGCATCTGGATTTGCAGATGGATGTTGAGCAGGGCCTCCACAGGCATCCCTTGTATAACGATGCGCCCATTGTGCTCGATATGTCAATGCCCTTGGGCGATGATAACTCGTTTGCTTTCGAGCTGACGCCGTTGAGCCGTTCGAAGGTGGAAATTTCCTCGTTCGTGATGATGGGCGAGAAGGTTGCTGGTGGCAAGAAACTGATGGTGAACGTGGGGCAGCGCGTGAAAACCCCGGTTGGCGGACTGAGGGTTTCGCTGAGTCCTGCTTGGGACGACAGTTTTATCGGCAAGAAGATATATGTCAACAAATACCCCATTACGGCGGTTGGCAATGCTTATGCGGCACGCCTTAATGTGGCGCTGAGCGACAAGGAAGCCTCTGTTTTGGATTTGAGCATTTCTGACGAGAGTCCCGACCGCGCTAAGGACGTGTTGCTCACTTTGATTGACGTGTACAACGAAAAGTGGGTGAAGGACAAGAACCGCATGGCGGAGAGCACGTCGGAATTTATCGAAGAGCGCTTGACGAATCTGACGAAGGAACTGGAGAATGTTGACGAGAAAATCTCTGACTATAAGAGCGCCAATCTCCTTCCAGATATTCAGGCTTCTTTGGCCAAGGATATGCAGCAGAGCGGCAAGAATTTTGATGAGTTGCTGAAGCTTCACAACCAGCTGAGCATGGCTAAGTTCTTGCGCGAGCGTCTGGACGACAAGAGCAAGGACGACCAGTTGCTGCCATCGAACGTGGGCATTTCGGCCGGCGGCGTTGAGAGCCTGGTTGCCGAATACAACAAACTGATGCTGGACCGTATCAGCTATGTTGAAAATTCAAGTGTCAACGCTCCTGTGGTCAAGGATATCGACCGCCGTTTGTCTTCCCAGAAAATGGCCATTGTTCGTTCGCTTGACAATTATGTGACGCAGATTCAGAAGCAGATTGACAATGTCCGCGCTTCCGACGAGCAAATCAATGCGCAGATTGCCTCAAATCCGCGCCAGGCGAAGGTGTTGGCCTCTGTTCAGCGCCAGCAGACAGTGAAGGAGGCTTTGTATATCTTCCTGCTCCAGAAGCGTGAAGAAAACGAACTGTCGCGCACATACACGACGTGGAACACCAGTATCATCCAGCCGCCAACGGCTTCGCGCATACCTGCGGCACCCAAGAAGAACATGATCATGCTGATGGCCTTTGTTCTCGGACTGGTGGTGCCCGGTGGACTCTTGTTCCTGCGCGACACGATGAATCATACAGTTCGTGGACGCAAGGATTTGGATGGTCTGGACGTTCCTTTGGTGGGCGAAGTGCCCGACATTTCCATCAGAAAGCATTGGTGGAGCCGACGGAGTCCTGTCAAGAGAGAGGTCGTTGTCAAGGCCGACAGTCGCGACTTGATCAACGAGTCGTTGCGTATTGTGCGAACCAATCTCGATTATTTCATCAAGAATCATAATGCGGGTAACGTGGTTATGTTCACCTCGTTTAACCCTGCTTCAGGCAAGAGCTTCATTACGCCCAATTTGGCAAAAGCCATTGCGTTGCGCGGCAAGCGCGTTATCACCATTGAGATGGACTTGCGCCACGCCTCGCTCAGTCACATGGTTGCACGTCGTTCGCCTGTTGGATTGTCGTCTTATTTGGGCGGCCAGGAAACCGATATTGATTCGCTCATCGTTAAGGACGGCATCGCGGAAGGCGTTGACTTGCTCCCCGTTGGCGTGATACCTCCCAACCCTGCGGAACTCTTGCAGATGGGCGACATGAAGACGCTGATTGAAAAGCTCCGTCAGGAATATGATTTCATTTTCCTGGATTGCCCGCCGATTGAAATTGTGGCAGACGCTTCCATCGTCAAGGAATATGCCGACGTGACGATTTTCGTTGTGCGTGCTGGTTTGATGGACAGACGGGCATTGGGTCATGTCTCAGAGTTGTATAAAGAAAAGAAATTCAACAATCTGACATTGCTCCTCAACGGTACGAAATATGTCAGTGGCAAGTATGGCAACTATCGCTACGGTTACGGCTACGGCTATGGTTACGGCTACGGAAACAGCTATTACAGCAAAGGATAAAATGATGTTTGGTTAACTTGTGAAAGGCAGTAGCGTTTGGATGCGGCGTCTTGTTGCATCGCGCTACTGCTTTTCCTTTTTAGTTATGCCATTGTATGGGATTGCTAAACGGAAATTCCGCTTGTGTGAGGATATGCGGGTTTTCTTTATGTCTTGCAGCCGTGTCTTTTTTTGAGGCACGATGGCATTGCTTGGCTTCTTCGGCTGCAACATGCGGGAAAGTGTCTTCCTGTTTTTCGGAAACAGGTGCAGGGATATGTGGGCAATACACGGGAAAACATGTAAGAAAAGCAGGGGCCGCCATACAAAACCGTCTTAAAATTTTTCTCTCTCATAAAAAAAAGCGAATTTTGCAGTCAAATGGAAAATGTCGTAGATATACTTATATATATAATCAAGGGAATTGTTATTGGAATTGTCGCATCGGCACCGATGGGGCCTGTTGGTATTTTATGCATTCGTCGCACGATTAAGAAAGGGCGTGCGTATGGTGTGGTGACAGGCGCTGGCGCTGCGTTGAGCGACGTTTTTTATGCGTTGCTAACCGGCTACGGCCTGTCGTTGGTGTCGCCGTTGACCTCTCCTGCCAATGTCTTTTGGGTGAAGCTCGTTGGTTGCGCCATGCTCTTGGCTTTCGGAGCTTATATGTTCCGCACAGGTCCGCGCGTGGACGTTCACCCAGAATCCAAGAATAAGGGTTCGCTTTTCCGGAATTTTCTCACGTCGTTTTTCATCACGTTGTGTAACCCAGCAATCATTTTTTTGTTCCTCGCCTTGTTTAATATGATGGCCCCCTTCGCTGGTGCTGACAAATTCGTCAATGTGGTGGCTGGTTATGCTGCCATCATGGGAGGTGCGCTTTTGTGGTGGTTGGGGCTAACGTACGTCATCAACAAAATGAGCAACCATTTCGGAGAAAAGGGTATCAGGAATCTCAACCGCACAATCGGTGTGATTGTGATTTCTTTCGCCGTGATTTATACGCTGCTGACGATTTTCGGAGTATCAATCATCGGTCCCGACGGTTCGCATTGACGGCGTCAGACGTTTCAGAATCCGTGTCGACGAGCATAAATTCGCTGGAAAGCACTTCACGGCATCCATTTTACATTGTATCTACATTATACATAGTCGCCAGTATGGTTATTGCAAATCAACTTCGTGAAAAGAATAGGGTTGAATATCTGTTGTATTTATGGCAGGTTGAAGACATTCTGAGGGCTTTCAATTGCGATTTTGAAAGCGTGAGAGACAAGTATCTTCCGCAGTTTAAGTTGTCGGACGACCTCAAGAAACAGACAGAGGAATGGTATCAGAATCTGTGTGAAATGATGCATTCTGAGGGCGTAATGAAGGTGGGGCATCTTCAAATTTCCAAAAACGTTCTGCTTCAGTTGGAAGACCTTCATAAGCAGTTGATGGCTTCGGCAAGGTTTCCCTATTACCACCAGATGTATTATAAAGTGCTTCCCTATGTCGTTGAATTGCGTGGTAGAGGGGTTGACAATGGCGAAAGTGAGTTGCAGATCTGCCTGGATGCTCTGTATGGCGTGATGCTATTGAGATTGAAGCGCCAGAGTGTTTCAGATAAGACCAATGCTGCCGTAAAGGATATATCTGTGTTTCTCGGGCAGTTGTCGGATTATTACTTCAAAGACAAGAAAGAACCATTGGTTTTTGAGTAAGGAATGGCGAGGAAGGTTTGCCGTTCTTTTTTTTGTCGGAGACAGGAAAGGGTTTAATACGTTATAAATATGGTAGGTATGCGCGTCCGACAGTGTGCGGAATAAGTAATAGTGCTCAGCATTTATTTTTGCCAGTCTACCTATAATCATAATTCAATCATGAAAGAAATTCTTATTACAGGATGTCGCGGACAACTGGGTAATGAAATTCAGTTGCTTGCTTCTGAGTATCCCCATTTCCATTTCTTTTTTACAGACAGAGAAGAGCTGGATATTACGAACGAGGAGCAGGTGATGGCTTTTGTGGAGGCCAACAAAATCACAACCATCATAAATTGTGCGGCATTCACTGCGGTGGATAAAGCAGAGAGCGAAGAAGCGTTGTGCGACCTGCTGAATCATAAAGCGCCTGGCTATCTGGCCGCTGCTATGGCCAAGGTGGGCGGCGAAATGGTTCAGGTTTCAACGGATTATGTTTTTGACGGTAATGGGCACCTCCCGTATGTTGAAACGGATGCGACTAATCCGCAGACGGTGTATGGACGCACGAAACTGGCGGGCGAAAAAGCTGTGATGGAGACGTGTGGGAAAGCTATGATCGTTCGCACGGCATGGCTGTATTCCACTTTTGGCAATAATTTCGTGAAGACCATGATTCGCTTGGGCAGGGAACGCGATAACCTCGGTGTTATCTTCGACCAAATTGGCAGTCCGACGTATGCGCGTGATTTGGCGTGCGCCATCATGGCGGCAGTTGACAAGGGAATTGTTCCAGGCGTTTATCATTTCACCAACGAAGGCGTTTGCTCTTGGTTTGATTTTACAAGAGCCATACACCGAATTGCTGGTATAACGCAGTGCCACGTTAAGCCTCTGCATACAGAAGAGTATCCCACACCTGCCAAGCGCCCCCACTATTCGGTGTTAGACAAGACCAAGATAAAGTTGACCTTCGGTATTGACATTCCTTGGTGGGAAGATTCCTTGGAGGCGTGCATTTCCTTGCTTGAAAAAGACTGACGGCCATACAGTGTCGGGCGGTTGCTTGATTTCGTTTAAATTGGTTGTTGCTAAGTAGAGGGTCAGAGTTTTGTAATGGGAAAAAACGATTTGAGGAGTTAGGAAATCTGTTCCTATGCTCTGTCAAAATTGATCGGCTTATTCTTTCACCATTGCTTTAAATCAGTATAGCTATGCGCCAAAATGGTATTTCTGAATATAGGGCAGAATTGATGGCCATCAGTATGCTTGCCATCCTGCTGACGCATTTAAAGGCATCGTTTGGCGTTTACGCTTTAGACCGCGTCGCTCTGTTGTGTCAGGGTGGGGTGGACGTGTTCCTTTTCTTGTCGGGTTTCGGACTGTATTATTCAGGGATGAAGTCCGACAATCCTCTGCGGTTTTATTCCAAGCGTTTTAAGCGTATTTTTCCCTCATTTTGGGTGGTCATGCTGCTCACTTTTTGGCTTATCGACAAATTGCATTGGCCAAATGTGTTATGGGGAGGAAGCACCTTGGCGTTTTGGTTTCAGTCGACCAACAAATACTCCTTTGGCTGGTTTGTGTCGTTGATAGTTGTGCTCTATGCCGTGTTCCCGTGGTTTTTCCGTTTGTTTCGCAAGCATCCAAAAATCGCCACGTTGTTTGGTGTCGGGGTTGGCTTGCTGTTAACGGGGATGTACGTGTATCGTTATCAAGTGGTTTATCCCGGAGGACAGAACCGTTTTATCCTCCCAGCGGCGAGAGTTGCGATATTCTTCTTAGGAGTGTATGGCGCTCATTGGCTGGTGACAGAAAAAGAGACATCGGAAACGGTGAAGCGTAAAGAAAAATGGCTCTTGGTGTCGGTGGCCCTTGTCGGCCTTTTGTTCTTGAATTTGGCGCTGAATGCCTGGGGCTTCAGAACAATGAGAAACACAGGCTTGCTCTATTGGTCTTACGTGCTGATAATCCCTGGCTTTCTCATTGCCTGTGTCTGGATGTTCCAGAAGATGAGGGCCACAAGCATCGGAAACCAGATACTGAATGTCTTGAAGCACCTGGGCGGTTGCACGCTCGAAGCCTATCTATTGATAGCTGTTACGTACAGCTATGTGCCGTTGGTGAGCCGGCAATTGGGTATTTCTCCCTTAGCCTCCAATCTGCTGTTGCTTGTCGCAACTGTTGTTGCTGCATGGATAACGCATAGGGTGGTGGATGGAATAATGCGTAAGGCCAAACTGCTTTGAATGTATTTCCTGCATGGATACAATATATTTGTGGATGCCACCTATAAATGGCACATTATCAATACGGAGTGCCAGGCATATCGAAGAAATTTAATAGAAACAATAATCTCATTCTCTGATGAATCAAGAAATAGAACGTAGACGAACTTTTGCTATCATCTCTCACCCTGACGCGGGTAAGACAACGCTCACCGAAAAACTTTTGCTGTTTGGTGGGCAGATTCAGGTGGCAGGTGCCGTTAAAAACAACAAGATCAAGAAGACGGCCACCAGCGACTGGATGGAAATTGAAAAACAACGTGGCATTTCGGTGACGACTTCAGTCATGGAGTTTGACTACGATGGATACAAAGTCAATATCCTGGACACCCCGGGACACCAAGACTTTGCTGAAGACACTTTCCGCACGCTGACAGCGGTGGACTCCGCCATCATTGTTGTCGATTCGGCAAAAGGCGTTGAAGCCCAGACGCGGAAACTGATGACGGTTTGCCGTATGCGTAAGACCCCTGTGATTATTTTCATCAACAAAATGGACCGCGAGGGTAAAGACCCGTTCGACTTGCTGGATGAACTGGAAGAAGAACTTCAAATCAAGGTGCGTCCGCTTTCATGGCCCATCAACCAGGGGGCACGCTTCAAAGGCGTGTATAACATCTTCGAAAAGCAACTGAATCTCTTTGCGGCTGACAAGCAGAAGGTGACGGAGAAGGTGGCTGTTGATATCAACAGCGAAGAGTTGGAGGCGCACGTGGGCGAAACAGATGCCGCCCGTTTGCGCGATGACCTGGAATTGGTTGACGGCGTTTATCCGGAATTCAATGTCAATGACTATCTCTCTGCTGAAATTGCTCCCGTGTTCTTTGGTTCAGCCCTCAATAATTTCGGTGTCAAAGAATTGCTGGATTGTTTCGTGAAGATTGCGCCCGCTCCACGCCCCACTAAGGCTGAGGAGCGTTTGGTCAATCCCGATGAAAGCAAGTTCACGGGGTTCATCTTCAAAATCACAGCAAACATCGATCCCAACCACCGCTCATGTATCGCGTTTTGCAAAGTCTGCTCAGGACGTTTCCAGAGAAATGCACCATATCTGCATGTACGCAACGGGAAGACTGTTCGCTTTTCTTCACCAACCCAGTTTATGGCGCAAAGAAAGAGCACCATCGATGAAGCGTGGGCTGGCGACATCGTCGGCTTGCCGGACAACGGCGTCTTCAAGATTGGCGACACCCTAACAGAGGGCGAGCAACTCCATTTCAGAGGTTTGCCGTCGTTCTCGCCTGAAATGTTCAAGTACATAGAGAATGCCAATCCGATGAAGACCAAGCAGTTGAACAAAGGCATCGAACAGCTGATGGATGAAGGTGTGGCCCAGCTCTTTGTCAACCAGTTTAATGGTCGTAAGTTGATCGGCACCGTTGGTCAGCTGCAGTTTGAAGTCATCCAATACCGCTTGGAGAATGAATACAACGCCAAATGCCGCTGGGAACCAGTCAGCCTCTATAAAGCATGCTGGATTGAGAGCGATGACGAGGCAGAATTGGAGGCGTTTAAGAAACGCAAATACCAGTATATGGCAAAAGACCGCGACGGAAGGGACGTCTTCTTGGCCGACAGCGGCTATGTTCTGCAAATGGCCCAGCAAGACTTCAAGCATATCAAATTCCATTTCACGAGCGAGTTCTGATTTTCCATTCGATTATCCTGCGGGGCGCTCTCTGGAAGGCTTGGCTTTTTCCGTGAGAAATGGCATCTGGTGTTTCAAGGATGTCTTGGATATTTTTCAGAAGAAATATTATTTGGAAAGAGAGTGTGTCAAAATGATGCACTCTCTTTGTGCTTCATGCGCGGGGGAGTGAATTTATTGTAACCATCCGAAACCCACCGTCTTGTATGTTCCCCAATATGTGGCGAACTTTGT
>OHIL01000112.1_pt1 | contig 36644 bp, 28 predicted proteins | sample 1568231 | NCBI WGS metagenome assembly OHIL01 (sample SAMEA3879565, study PRJEB24766) | human gut metagenome | biome: human-associated habitat; feature: feces | place: USA | collected 1985/1987 | reverse complement strand
CGCGAAGCACCTCTTTTGAACCCTCCTTCTGCGGATTGATACAGAAACGAAAGCGGCTGCCGGTCAAGGGAGCCGCAGTCGCAGAGTTCTGTATTTCATAGTATAGCAGTTCCACCCGTTAAAATCCAGTGCCTTTACAGAGATTTTACCGATTTTACGTAAATTTTACCGGGAATTTTTTGTGGATTTTGTCTATATAATCCCTGAACGGCAGACAAAGCCCGCCCTGCAGTCCCCGCCGGACGGGCAGGAACGCTGTCCGGGAAGTCGGCTGATGCTGCGGATCCGGGCGCCGCGGCTGATAAAACCGCCCCGCCGGGGCATTCATACATAAGATATGAATTGTTCACAAATAATTTAAGTCTGTAGGTATTGACAACGCTGGCAGGCGGTGGTACACTGCGTTTAGCACTCAGGGATAAAGAGTGCTAAGGCGAAAGGAGGAACGAACCATGGAGCTTTCAGACCGGAAAAAGAAGATCCTGCGTGCGATCGTGGATCTTTACATCCGCACGGCGGAGCCGGTGGCGTCCAAGACCATTGCGCAGATGCCGGACATGGATTTTTCCTCCGCGACCATCCGCAACGAGATGGCGGAGCTGACGACGCTCGGATATCTGGAGCAGCCGCACACCTCCGCCGGGCGGGTCCCCTCCGCCAAGGGCTATCGGCTGTACGTCAACGAGCTGATGGAGCATCGCGCCCTGAGCCGGGAGGAGGAGGATAAGCTCAACGCCTCTCTGGCGGAGAAGCTGGCGGGGACGGATCAGCTCATGGCCCGGGCAGGCCAGATGGTGTCCTCCTTTGTGGGTTATCCGGCCTATACCGTGGCGGATCACAAGACAGCCGCCACCGTGCGGCGGTTCGAGCTGATTCCGGTGGACGCCAACAGCTTCATTGCCGTGGTGATGCTGTCGGACAGCCAGGTGAAAAGCCAGCTGCTGCCGCTGCAATTGCCGGTGGCCGACGGCGGCCTGCCGGACATGAGCCACCTGCTGAACACCCATTTCACGGGGATCGGCCCGGAGGATATGAACGGACGGCTCATGAGCCTGTCCGAGCAGGTGCCCGGTCAGTGGTTCCTGCCGCTGAACCAAGTGGTGGAATACGCCGGGCGGCTATTGAAGGAAGCAAACAGCCAGGAGGTCTTTCCCAGCGGGGCCAAGGAATTCCTGCGGTTCCCGGAATACCGGGACGCGGACAAGGCCCACGACCTGATGACCTTTATGGTGGACAATAAAGAGCAGCTGCCGGCGCCCACGGAGGGCGGCCCGGTGCAGATCCTCATCGGCCCGGAAAATCTCAGCGAGGCCCTGCGGGACAGCAGCGTGGTGGTGGCCAGCTATGACATCGGAGACAATATGCGGGGCCTGGTGGGCGTGGTCGGACCCACCCGGATGGACTACGCCACCGTGGCGGCGCGCCTGAGCTACTTTGCAGAGAGCCTGGGCCGCATGTTCGGGAAGAACCAGCTGCCCCCCAAGGAGGACCAGGAAACATGAGCGAGAATGTGAATCAGGAAAACAAGCAGGAACAGGAAAACACGGACACCCCGGAGACCCAGCCCCAGCAGGAGCCGTCTCCGGAAACGGCGGAGGAGACCTTCACCGTTACCCGGGATCAGATGGAAAAAATGGAGCAGCTGGCCAAGATGGTGTCCGACGCCAGCGACAAATATCTGCGTTTGGCGGCGGAGTACGACAACTACCGCAAACGCACCGCCAAGGAAAAGGAGAGCCTGTACGGCGACGCCAAGGCCGACACCGTGAAGCCCTTCCTGGAGGTGCTGGATAATCTGGAGCGGGGCCTTTCCCAGTTTGAAGAGGGCGACCCCCACCGCCAGGGTATGGAAATGATCTGCAGGCAGTTCATGACCGTGCTGGAAAAACTGGGGGTGCAGCAAATTGAAGCGCTGGGCCAGCCCTTTGACCCTGCCCGCCACAACGCCGTGATGCATGTGGAGGATGAGAGCGCCGGAGAAAACACCGTGGTGGAGGTATTCCAGCAGGGATATGCCATGGACGACAAGGTCCTGCGGTTCGCCATGGTGAAGGTAGCCAACTGAAAGGAGCTTGTGCTATGAACGGAAAGAGACTGTATAAGAGCCGCGACAACCGGATGATCTCCGGCGTGTGCGCGGGAATCGCGGAATATTTCGGCATTGACCCCACGCTGGTCCGTCTGGCCTGGGTGGTGTTCAGCCTGCTGGGCGGCAGCGGACTGCTGGCGTATATCATCGCCGCCATCATCGTGCCGGAGAATCCGGCGGACTGATGACGGAGATCATCCTGCTTTTTTGACAGACTAAAATTTTATTTCATATATTCAGGAGGCAATCATTATGTCTAAAGTTATCGGTATCGACCTTGGCACCACCAATTCCTGCGTAGCCGTCATGGAGGGCGGCGAGGCAGTTGTTATCCCCAACGCAGAGGGCAACCGCACCACCCCGTCCGTGGTGGCATTTTCCAAGACCGGCGAGCGCATGGTTGGCCAGGTGGCCAAGCGCCAGGCCATCACCAACCCCGACCGCACCATCTCCTCCATCAAGCGCGAGATGGGCTCCGATCATCGGGTGAGCATCGACGGGAAGACCTACACGCCCCAGGAGATCAGCGCCATGATCCTGCAGAAGCTCAAGAGCGACGCCGAGGCCTATCTGGGCAGCCCCGTCACCGAGGCCGTTATCACCGTGCCCGCCTACTTTACCGACGCTCAGCGTCAGGCCACCAAGGACGCCGGCAAGATTGCGGGTCTGGATGTGAAGCGTATCATCAACGAGCCCACTGCCGCGGCCCTGGCCTATGGCGTGGACAAGGAGCAGGCCCAGAAGATCATGGTGTACGACCTGGGCGGCGGCACCTTCGATGTGTCCATTCTGGAGATCGACGACGGCGTGATCGAGGTTCTGGCCACCGCCGGCAACAACCGTCTGGGCGGCGATGATATTGACCAGTGCATCATGAAGTATCTGGTCAGCGAGTTCAAGCGTACCGAGGGCATCGACCTGTCCGGCGACAAGGTGGCCATGCAGCGCCTGAAGGAGGCCGCCGAGAAGGCCAAGATCGAGCTGTCCGGCGTTACCACCAGCAACATTAACCTCCCCTATATCACCGCCGACGCCACCGGCCCCAAGCACCTGGACGTGACCCTGACCCGGGCCAAGTTCAACGAGCTCACCGGCCATCTGGTGGACGCCACCATGGGCCCCGTGCGTCAGGCCATGTCCGACGCCGGTCTGAAGCCCTCCGACCTGTCCAAGGTCCTGATGGTGGGCGGCTCCAGCCGTATCCCCGCCGTGGTGGAGGCCGTGAAGAACTTCACCGGCAGCGAGCCCTTCAAGGGCATCAACCCCGATGAGTGCGTGGCCATGGGCGCGGCCCTGCAGGCCGGCGTGCTGACCGGCGATGTAAAGGGTCTGCTGCTGCTGGACGTGACCCCGCTGTCTCTGGGCATCGAGACCATGGGCGGCGTGTGCACCCGCCTGATCGAGCGCAACACCACCATCCCTGTGAAGAAGAGCCAGATCTTCTCCACTGCCGCCGATAACCAGACCTCCGTGGAGGTCAACGTGCTCCAGGGTGAGCGTGAGATGGCTGCCGCCAATAAGAGCCTGGGACGCTTCCACCTGGACGGCATCGCTCCGGCCCGCCGCGGCGTGCCCCAGATTGAGGTGACCTTCGACATCGACGCCAACGGCATCGTCAACGTGTCCGCCAAGGACCTGGGCACCGGCACCGAGCAGCACATCACCATCACCTCCTCCTCCAACATGAGCAAGGACGACATTGAGAAGGCCGTGAAGGAGGCCGAGCAGTATGCCGCCGAGGACGCCAAGGTCAAAGAGAAGGTAGAGGTCCGCAACCAGGCCGACCAGATGGTCTATCAGTCCGAAAAGACCCTCAGCGAGGTGGGCGACAAGCTGCCTGAGAGCGAGAAGGCCCCCATCCAGGCCGGTATCGACAAGCTGAAGGAGACTCTGAAGGGCGAGGACACCGACGCCATCAAGGCTGCCACCGAGGAACTGACCCAGCTGTTCTACAAGATGAGCGAGAAGCTGTATCAGCAGCAGGCGCCCCAGGGTGATGCCGGTCAGGCCGGCGCCCAGGGCGGTCCCACCGGCGACCAGGGCGGCCAGTATTACGACGCCGACTACAAGGTCGTGGATGACGACGACAAGAATAAGTAAGTGAAAATACACCACCGGAAAGGGGCAGGGCTTCCTGTCCCTTCCTGTGGTGTTCCGGGATAAAAGACCCAGAGAAGGGAGCGGGCCTTTATGGCAGACAAACGCGATTATTATGAGGTCCTGGGCGTGGAAAAGGGCGCCAGCGAGGACGAGATCAAAAAAGCATACAAAAAGCTGGCCCGGAAGTATCACCCGGACATGAACCCCGGCGACAAGGCGGCCGAGGAGAAGTTCAAGGAGATCAACGAGGCCAACGAGGTGCTGTCCAACCCCGAAAAGCGCCAGAAATACGACCAGTTCGGCTTTGCCGGGGTGGACCCCAACTATGGCGCGGGCCAGGGCGGCGCATACGGCGCAGGGGGCTTCGACTTCGGCGACCTGGGCGATATTTTCGGCAGCTTCTTTGGCGGCGGCTTCGGCGGCGGCCAGCAGCGGCGCAACGGCCCCCGCCGGGGCGAGAGCATCCGGGCCAGCGTCTCCGTAGACTTCACGGAGGCGGCCTTCGGCTGCGAAAAATCCGTGACGGTGGACCGCAGCGAGCCCTGCCCCACCTGTAAGGGCAACGGCTGCGCCCACGGCACCACGCCGGAGGTGTGCCCCGATTGCCACGGCACCGGCACCGTGACCCAGGCCCAGCGGACGCCCTTCGGCGTCATGCAGAGCCAGGGACCCTGCCAGAAGTGCCGGGGCACCGGCAAGATCATCCACCAGCCCTGTCCTGATTGCCGGGGCAGCGGACGCATCCGCAAGCGCCGGACCATCCAGGTGACCATCCCTGCCGGTATCGACAACGGGCAGACCATCTCCCTGCGGGGCCAGGGCCATGCCGGGTCCAACGGCGGCCCCAGCGGCGACCTGCTGATCACCGTGATGGTGCGGCCCCACGAGATCTTCCGGCGGGAGGGAACGTCCGTGTTCTGCGAGGCACCCATCACCTTCACCCAGGCGGTGCTGGGCGCGGAGCTGGAGATCCCCACCATCGACGGGCGGGTGAAGTATACCATCCCCGAGGGCACCCAGACCGGCACTGTGTTCCGGCTGCGGGGCAAGGGCATCCCGGTGCTTAACGGCCGGGGCCGGGGCGACCAGTATGTCACCGTTACCATTGAGACGCCCCGGGACCTGAACCGGGAGCAGAAGGAAGCCCTGAAGAGGTTCAGCGAGACTCTGGGCGAGGGCAACTACGAAAAGCACCGCAGCTTTTTCGGAAAGAAGAAGTAAGCCATGTACCTTGCCGATTATCACGTACATTCCACCTGTTCCCCGGACGGACACCAGACCATGGCCCAGGCGGCGGAGGCTGCCGTCCGGCAGGGCCTTAATGAGCTGTGTATCACCGACCATGTGGACACCCTGTACTGGGATGATTTCCGTCCCCGGTGGGATTTTGACTGGGACGAGGCCCGGCGCCAGTTCCGGGAGGCCCAGGCCCTGTGGGGGGACCGGATCACCCTGCGGCTGGGGGCGGAGTTGGGCGACGCTCAGTACGGCTTTGACCGGGCCGTCCATATGATGGACGGTGCACCGGTGGATTTTGTCATCGGGTCCGTGCACCTGGGCGGAAAAAAGTTTGACAACATGGACCTGTACTATATTGAAAAAGGTGACGAAGCGTATTATGATAGTGTCATCGACAGCTATCTGGACAGCGTTCTGGAGCTGGCCCGGTGGGGACAGTTTCAGGTGCTGGGTCATCTGACCCTGCCGCTGCGGTATATCAACGAGCACCACGGGGAGCATATGACGTTCCGCCGCCATATGGATCGGGTGGAGGAGGTCCTCCGCACTGTGATCCCCAAGGGGGTGGGCATCGAGTGCAACACCAACCGGGGAAACGAGCCCCTGCCGGGGCCGGAGATCCTGCGGCTGTACCGCCGCCTGGGGGGCGAGGTCGTCACCCTGGGCAGTGACGCCCACCGGCCCGGGGATGTGGGCTGCTTCATCCGGCAGCGCCAGGAGCTGCTGCGGGAATGCGGCTTCCGCTATTTTACCACATTTGAACAGGGCAAGCCGCGGTTTCAGGCCCTGTGAACCACCCGAGAGGAGCATAGCATCATGAAAATTGCCATTGGCTGCGATCACGGCGGCTATCTGCTGAAGCAGGACATTCTCATCTGGCTGGAGGAGCACGACATCGACTTTGAGGATGTGGGCTGCTTCTCCACCGAAAGCGTGGACTATCCCATTTATGGCGAAAAGGTGGCCCGGCTGGTAGCCTCCGGCGCATGCGAGAAGGGTATCGTCATCTGTACTACCGGCATTGGCATCTCCATTGCCGCCAACAAGGTCAAGGGTATCCGCTGCGCCCACTGCACCGATTCCCTGTCTGCCGAGATGACCCGCCGTCACAACGATGCCAACGTGCTGGCCCTGGGTGCGGGCATCACCGGCCCCAACCTGGCCAAGCGTATTGTGGAGGTGTTTCTGAACACCGAGTTTGAGGGCGGCCGCCATGCCCGCCGGGTGGGTCAGCTGGACAGCATCCAGCCCTGAAGCATTTGCATGAACGGAGGTGCGCGCCATGACCACAAAAGGATATCATCGCTACCGGGGGCGGAATACCCGGGGCAAGGTGGCGCTGGTCGTTGTGCTGGTGCTGATCCTGCTGGCGGCGGTGGCCTATCTGCTGACCCAGGAGTATGTGGTGTATGATGACGAGGGCAAGGCCCATCTGGAGCTGCCCTGGTCCCGGAAGGAGCCGAAGAAGCCCCAGCCGGACTCCACGCCTGTGCCGGATGATGTGGACATCACCCGGGAGGAGCCCCAGCGGCAGAAGGTGGAGGCCATCCACGCCTGGGAGCTGCCATACGGCTGCCTGGGCAGCGACCCCGGCTATCTGCTGACGGACCGGGAGGCTGTGGCCATCAACGTGAAGATGTATGACGGGTCCGTGGCGTATCACACGGCGGTGGCCTTGCCGGAAGGCATTCTCACCGGCGGACTATCCACCAGCCGGAACCTCCAGACCATACTGGACAGCAACTGCTATACCGTGGCGCGGCTGGCGTGCTTCTGCGACAACGCCTTTGCCGACGCTCAGCAGGAGCAGGCGGCCCTGTGTGCTGCCGACGGGACCCTGTACCGGGACGGCTCCGGCCGCCGGTGGCTGGACCCCTCCAAGCCGGGGACCCTGCGGTATATCACGGACTTGGCCAAGGAGTGCGCCCAGATGGGCTTTGACGAGATTCTGCTGGATTGGTTCCTGTATCCCATCAGCGGCGATCAGTCGGCTCTGGAGCTACCTGCCGACAAGACGGTAGTGCTGAAGGACTTTGCCCAGGCTCTGGAAAAGCAGCTGCCGGAGGGCACGGTGCTGTCCGTGGTGCTGCGGGAGACTCCGTCGGCGGACAACGGCGTCACGGCGGAGCTGCTGGCGTCCTGCTTCGACCGGGTGTATGTCATGCCCGATGCGGACGCATCGGCGCTGCCCACCGGCTATGACCGGGCCACGCGCGTGGTGACTATGGCCGGCTATGCGCCCGAGAGCGGCAGTTATCTGGTGACGCAGTGAGCTGATTGTCTCGAAGCACGAAATAAGTTTCCGAAATCAATAAAAAATCCTCCGATAAGCTGCGGAGAATGTAGCTTTCGGAGGGTTTTCTTTTGCGCGGCGCTATGATACAATACTCTCTTGTGAACAGATTCGTAAGGAGGGGAAAGCAGTCCCATGGAAAAAGAGAACAAATTGGGCACCATGCCCATTTCCAAGCTCATCATCAACATGTCCCTGCCCATCATCGCGTCTATGCTGGTGCAGGCCCTATACAACATTGTGGACAGCGTGTTCGTGTCCCGGGTGTGTGAGCAGGCGCTGACCGCCGTGTCCCTGGCGTTTCCGGCCCAGAACCTGATGATCGGCCTGGCCACCGGCACCGCCGTGGGCGTCAACGCCCTGATGGGCCGGGCTCTGGGGGCCAAGGACCAGCAGCGGGCCAACGCCGTGGCCATCAACGGCGTATTCCTGGCGGTGGTGGGCTTTGTCATCAGCGCCGTGCTGGCGCTGCTGTTTGCGGGGTCCTTCTTCCGGTCCCAGACCCAAATCGACTACATCATCGACAACGGCATTGACTATCTGCTGATCTGCTGCTGCGGCTCCCTGGGGCTGTTCGGCGAGATCATGTTTGAGCGGCTTTTACAGGGCACCGGCCGGTCCATCCTGTCCATGTATACCCAGGGACTGGGCGCTATCGTGAATATTGTGCTGGACCCCATCTTCATCTTTGTGTTCGACATGGGCGTTACCGGCGCGGCGGTGGCCACGGTCATCGGACAGTTCTGCGGCTGTATTCTGGCACTGATCTTCAACCTGAAGAAGAACAAGGAGATCCATTTGCAGTTCCGGGGCTTCCGGCCCAATTGGCGGCTGGTGGGGAATATCTATGCCATCGGCCTGCCCAGCGTCATCATGGTGGCTATCGGCTCGGTGATGACCTTCTGCATGAACAAGATCCTCATTGCCTATCACTCCGCCAAGGAGACGGCAGCCACGGCCTTCGGCATTTACTTCAAGCTCAACAGCTTCATCTTTATGCCGGTGTTCGGCCTGAACAACGGCGTGGTGCCCATCGTGGCGTATAACTACGGGGCCCAGAACCGGCTGCGGATGGTGGAGACCATCAAGCGCAGCGCCATCTATGCCTCCTGCATCATGCTGGTGGGCATGGCGGTGTTCTGGTCCGTTCCCGGGAGCCTGCTGAAAATTTTCGACGCCACGGACACCATGCTGCAGGTGGGCGTCCCCGCCCTGCGGATCATCTCCCTGAGCTTTTGCATGGCCGGCGCCTGCATCGCCCTGGGCAGCTCCTTCCAGGCCCTGGGCAAAGCGGTGTACTCCATGACCACATCCATCATCCGGCAGCTGGTGTTCCTGGTGCCCATTGCCTATGTCCTGGCCCGGTACGGCCAGAGCATCGGCAACGACGACCTGGTGTGGTGGAGCTATCCCTTGGCGGAGATCGCGTCCCTGTTTGTGACCCTGGCCTTCTTCCGGCGGCTGTACCGGACCCTGATCGCGCCCCTGCCCGCCAGCGGCGGAGCGCCGGTCCGCGACGACTCCGACGACGATCCCATAGGAGTGTAACTAAAAATGCTCTGCCCCATGGGGCAGAGCATTTTCAGTTATACAGCGGCGGTCTCGGCGGCGGGCTTCTTTTCCGGCTCCTCCTGGCAGAAGGGGTATTCCAGCATCTGCGGCAGACGCATATAACGGCGGAAATCGTTGCAGAAGGCGGCATATTCGTACCCGGTGCAGATACGCTCGTCCATGACCACGCCGATGGGCATCATCTTTCGGGTCAGGTCGCCGGATATATAGTTTGGCACGGGCTTGCCCATGCACACAAACACGCTGGTGGTGCCGAATTCATAACAATGGTGGTGGATATAGCTGGTCTTGATGGAGGCCAGATTCGTGATGAACATGCTGGTGTGGAAGGGGGACAGCTCGATGATCTTCCGGGGCAGCAGACCGTGGCGGTCCAGATGATAGGCCAGCCACACGACGAATTTCGGCAGACCCGGCACGGAGAACATGAACTTGGCGAACTTGTCGGTGCTGTTGGACTGGTGCTCCGCCCGATTGGCGGCAATTGCGTCGGCAATTTTCTGATTCACGGTAAACACTGTGTCGTTCTCGTCCAGATACACCTTCAGCGTGGTCTCGTTGACTACCCCGTTGGCCTGTTTTTTCAGGATCACGAAGGACACGCAGAAGTGGTTGCGGCGGTAAATGCGGCCGTTCATGACGAAGTAGTTCAGCTTGGGATTGCGCAGCACTGCCTTGTAATAGGCGGAGATGATGACGCTCATATGGTTCAGCCGCACCCCGGCCCGGCGGTGGGTGCGGATGAAGTCCTTGATGATCTCCTCATCGATGTTCTCGGTGACGGAGTTCCAGGCGTCGTAGCGCTTGGGCATGATATAGGGAATGGCCGCCACCAGCGGCGGCAGGTCCTTTACGCGGGTTCCATCAGGGCGCATGGCAAAGCCCTCCTGTTTCGTTAGATAGGGGCATTATACGGCATATTAGCGGACAATGCAATGGATTATAAACAAAAAATAACGGCCGGGCAGGAGAAAGCCGGAGAAAGGGGCGATCGGGATAACGTTTATGAGACGGATTTTCCGCTTTTTTATACTCCAAGAACTTCGCGCGCTTCATATGCTAATTAGTTGGGAAAATCGACCGTTTTCGGTGGACACCCCTGAAAAAAGGTGCTATACTATTCCTGAATACGACACAGTATTGTGTTTTTCGATTACATGCTTTGCAACGGGGTGATACGATGAAAACCATGCGTAGAGGGACAAGTATTTTGCTTTGCCTGGCGCTGCTGGTGGCGGCCATTCCGGTGATCCTGCCGGTGTTCACATCGGCCACCGCCGCCGATGACCAGGAGGAGCAGCTGCTGGGCACACTGAGCCAGCGCTTTGAGGCCAGCGGTCCGGGGGTCATTTCCTCCGGTTCCGGCGACGCCGGCGGCAAGTCCTACGGTGCGTATCAGTTCTCCAGCCGCAGCGACATTCCCCGGGCCTTTTTCCGGTGGTGCCAGTCCTCCTCGGATACATACTACCGTTCCATCGGCAACCGGCTGTCTGCCGCCTATGACGCCGACGGGGGCTACGGCTCCAATTTCGACGCCACCTGGCGGGCCCTGGCCAACGAGGACAGCGACGGCTTCCTGCGGGTGCAGCGGAACTATGTCCGCCGCAGCTACTATGACCCCATCGTCCGGTCCATTGAGTCCGCTGTTCCCGGCTTTGACATGGATAACTACAGCATCGCACTGCGCAACGTGTTCTGGTCCCGTGCCGTGCAGCACGGAGTGGGCGGCTCCTCGGGCTTTTCCAGCAGCGATGGACGGGGCGGCGCCACCGGCGTCATTATGCGGGCCTTCGACGCTCTGGGCGGCTTTGCCAATCAGCCTGAGGCCCAGCTCATCGAGGCCATTTACAACGAAAGCGGCGCCGTGCGGGAGCCTCAGTCAGACTCCTACGGCGTTATGACCGGCCCCACCGCCGACAAGTACGGCGTCACCGGCAAGGTGCTGAAGTATTACGACGGCAACTCCGGCGATGTGCAGCTGGGCGTATACGCCCGCCTGCGGATCAACGAGCCCGCCAAGGCCCAGGTCATGCTGGCGGATTACGGCTTCAAGGATGCCACGGTGGGGGAGGGCGTGTATCAGCTGCGCTCCTCTGCCAACAGTAACCTGACCGCCACCCCTGGCTCCTCGGGCCTGACCCTGAACGCCGTGGGCAGCGGCAAAAACCAGCAGTTCCGCCTGGATTATCATGCCAGCGGGTACTATACCATCACCTGCCAGGAAAACGGCCTGCGGCTGACCGCCGGGAAAAACGGCGTTACTCTGGCCAAAGCCTCCACGGATAATGGTCAGCTGTGGAAGGCCGCCGTATACAACAGCGGCTTCTCCCTGCAAAACCGGGGCACGGGCAGCTATCTGTCCGTTTCCTCCAACGCCGCAGGCGGCCGCCTGATCCTGGCGGATACGGCCATGCAGTGGCAGCTGGCCCTGGCCGGGGCGGGCTGGACCCTGGACGGCGCGTCCTATCCCACGGTAAACTCCACCCTGACGGTGGGGCAGACGGGCTTCCCCTTCCGGGGCACCCTGCGCAACGCCTATGACATCCGCCGGGTGACGGTGTCCATCCAGAAATCCAACGGCTCCAATGCCATTTCCCCCGCCACAGCCACTCCCAACGCCAAGAGCTATGACCTGTCCCGGTTGGACGACGCCGTGGCCTTCTCCCGGCTGGGTGTGGGCGGCTATACCCTGGTCATCGCGGCGGAGAATACCGCCGGGGACAACTACCGCCTGGAGTCCAAGTTCTACGTTACCGACGGTTCCTATGTGGTGTCCTTCGACCCCTGCGGCGGCACCTGCTCCGAGAGCACCCGCCTGGTATCCGCCGGTCAGAAGTACGGCAATCTGCCCACGGCGGTGAAGGACGGCTGCGCCTTTGTGGGCTGGTTCACCCAGCCCGACGGCGGCCAGCAGATCACCGCCAACAGCACCACCGGCGCCAGCAACATTACCCTTTACGCCCACTATCAGGGGCAGTATACCTATCAGTTTGTGAACTACGACGGTTCCGTGTATGCCCAGGGGAAGCTCACCGCGGGACAGACCATTCCCCGTCCCGCCGGAACGCCTACCCGTCCCGCCGACAGCCAGTATACCTATACCTTCACCGGCTGGCAGGGCTACACCAACGGCATGACCATCTCCGGCAACGTGACCTTTACCGCTCAGTATGCGGCCAAGGCCGTGGAGTCCGTCCCCAAGGAGATCACCACCGGGGCCTACCGCATCGCCGACAGCTATCTGCGGGCCATCCCCATGGGCACCACCGCCCGCCAGCTGCTGGCAAACCTGTCCCCCAGCGATTACATTACTCTGCCGGTTCAGGGCGACAGCCTGGTGGGCACCGGCATGACCGTCACCTATGCCAGGGACGGCCAGACCATCCAGACCCTGACCACCGTGGTCACCGGCGACCTCAGCGGCGACGGCCGGGTCACCATTACCGATATGGTCCGGCTCCAGGCTCACCTGCTGGGCAAGACGCCCCTGACCGGCGCGGCCCTTCAGGCGGCGGACCTCAACGGCGACGGCCAGGTCACCATCACCGATATGGTCCGGCTTCAGGCGTACCTGCTGGGCCGGGGTACCATACAACCCAATTGAGTATGAGGGACCATGCCATGCGAAAGAATATCTCATCTGCCCTGGCGGGCTTTCTGGCAGCACTGCTGCTGTGGTGTCTGCTGCCGGTGACAGCGGAGGCCGCCGGGGCCAGCTTCTCCGGCTCCGGCAGCGTCCGGGCCGGCGATAGCGTCACCGTCACCTTTTCCGTCAGCGGCTCCAATATCCAGGGCATCACCGCTGTGCTGCACTACGACAGCAGTACCCTGACCCTCACCGGCACTCGCCAGCTCATCGGTGACAGCTGGTCCGTGGACATGAGCGGCGGCAACCTGCTGGCCTATGACCAGTCTCTTAACAACCCCATCAGCGGCAGCTCCGCCGTTCTGGCCGTCACGTTCCGGGTGAAGTCCGGCGTGGCTGCCGGGACCAAGGTCAGCGCCACCATCACCGATATCATGACCAGCGACGGCAATAGTGACCAGAATCTCAACGATGCCTCCTGGTCGGCCAGCGTGGCCCCGCCCCCTTCCGGCAACGCCAATCTGTCCGGCCTTTCCTGCGGGAGCTACGCCCTGTCGCCGTCCTTTTCCGCCGGCACAACGGAATACAGCGTCACCGTGCCTTATGATGTGTCCCGCCTGCCTCTGGATTACAGTGCGGCGGACGGCGGCGCCAATGTATCCGTCAGCGGCAACCAGCTGTCCGTGGGCGTCAACACGGTGGTCCTCACCGTCACCGCCGCCAACGGCGCCACCCGCCGCTATACCATTTCCGTTACCCGCCAGCCAGACCCCACGGCGACCCTCAGCAGCGATGCGGATCTGGCGGATCTGACTCCCTCCGAGGGGAAGCTGACCCCGGCCTTTGCACCCAATATCACGGAATATGCCGTGTATGTCCCCTATGAGACCACCAAGCTCTCCCTTTCCGCCACCGCCAAGGACAGCAAGGCCCTAGGTGTTACCCAGCCGGACGCCGCCCTGAAGCAGGGCGACAATGTGCTGACCGTTACCTGCACCGCTGAAGACGGAACCACCCGGGACTATACGGTCCATGTGGTGCGGATGCCTGGCTTTGCCGGGACCCTGCCCCAGATCGGAGAACCGGAGCCGGAGGCCCCCGTGCCGGAGCCTGACGATCAGCAGCCCGGTCCCTTCCGATCCCTGTGGACGGCGCTGTGCGCACCGGTGGATCTGCCCCTGCTGACGGGGCGCTGGGTGCCGCTGTACGCCATCCTGGCTTTGCAGTTGGTGGTTTTGCTGGTGGCGCTGTTCTTTATCGGGCGGTTCGTTGGCATTTCCCGCAGCCGCCGCCGCATCCTGGATCGTCTGGCCCGGATGGAGCAGCCGGAGCTCCAGGAGACCCAGCCGGAGCCTGAACACGAACCGACTGCCCAACCGGAGGAATCCGCACAGGAGCTTGCACCTGCGGCGTCCGCCCAACCGGAAGCCCCGGAGCCGGAGATTCCGCCGGAGCTCTCGGAAGCCCCGGAGGTCCCGGAGCCTGCTCAGCCGGAAGCCCCGGACCCGGCACCCGCCGAGTCGGAGCCTGCCCCTGTGGAGCCGGAGACCCCTGCCCCGGAGGTGGAGTCTGCCGCACCGGAGGAGCCGGAGGCCCCTGCCCCGGAGGCGGAGTCTGCCACACCGGAGGAGCCGGAAACCCCGGAATCCGAGGAAAAGACCCTGGACCGGGAGAGCCTGGACGCCCTCCTGGAGGAAATCCGCAATATGTAAAAAAACGGGACGCCAAGGGGCAGCTGTCCATAAAACAGGTTTTGAAAAACAAATACTATGATAGCTGCCAGACAAGGGCTGCTGACCAAAGGGGCATGTGCCATTAAGGCACATGCCCCTTTGGTTTTGAAAAAGAAAAATAATACCGCAGCTTCCAGGAAATGGAAACTGCGGTATGGGGGTGATGCTTGCCCGTTCTGATTGCTTAGTCTGTGCGCAAAGCGCTCATGCATCCGGATACCTCCAGGGCGCTGGTGTCCGTCAGCGGGTTCCCGGCGGTGTAGATGGCATACAAGGCTGTGAGATTCTCCAATCCGGCCAGGCTGCGGATCTGATTGTTCTCCATGCGAAGAGACTGAAGCTCTGTCAATCCAGCCAGGGGCGTCAGATCACTGATCTGGTTATCGCCAATATCCAGGTCCCTCAATTGCGTCAGACCAGCCAGCGGGGTTAAGTCGCTGATCTGGTTATCGGCAACATCCAGGTTCCTCAATTGCGTCAAACCTGCCAAGGGCGTCAGGTCGCTGATTTGATTGTTGGAAATACGCAGGGACTCTAATTGCGTCAGATCAGCCAGGGGAGTCAAGTCATTGAGCTTGCCCTTGATTAAAGTCAGACTGGTTATCTTCGTTATCCGCTCCTGTTGAAGAAGCCAATTCATCAGTTCCTCATCAGCGTGCCCGCCCAGGATGATTATTTTTGTGAACGAATGTGTTTCCATGAGCGATTCTGCCCGAGCCAGCTGTCTTGCCCTGATGGGTGCGATACTGCTTAGTTCGATTCTCAACTGTACGGTACTGCCATAGGTTTTGCATGACACCAGACTATAAACGTTGAACAGATAGAATACTGCCAATATCACCAGAATCACAAGGATGGGATGTGATTTGAGCCCAGAGGACTTTTTCGCCGCCGGGGCCTTGGCCGGAGCGGGCTGGGCTTGTTTCGGCTGCCGGGCTTGCTGCTGCGTCTGCTTTGCCTGTTGGACCGGTTCTGGCTGCTGCACGCGGACCGTCAGGATCAGGTCGCCGTTTTTGCCGCCGTTTTTGCCGGGGTAACCCTGCTCCGCACAACGCAGCAAACCGCCGTCCTTCCAGTTGGCGGGGATGGTCACCTCCACGCGCTTGCCGCCAGAGTACCCTGCGGTGATCTGGCAGCCCTGCGCTGCCTGCTCCGGGGTGATGACGATCTCGCGGTTTATGTTTCCGCCGTCCACCCTGGGCGCCTGCTTCTGTTCCCACTCCCGCCGCAGGGCGCGGGTGCTCCTAGCGTTTCGGACCGTGAACGCCGTGGGGTAGCGCTCATAGTCGCAGCTGCCGTCGAACCCGCACTTGGGGCAGACGGTTACATCGCCATATTCCGTTTCACATACCGGGCATTTCCACATAATCGATTTTCCCTTTCAACGCTCCCGCTGTCTTTAGTTCAATTTTTTAGGGTCTCCAGCCGCTGCTTTGCATTGGCATGGCCTTGGTCGGCGGCTATGCGATACCAGGCGGCTGCCTGAGCTGTATCCTTGGGTACGCCGGTGCCGTTTTCATAGAGACGGCCCAGACTGTACTGGGCGTCGGCGTCACCCTGATTGGCTGCCCTGCGGTACCAGGCCGCCGCCTGAGCTGTATCCTTGGGCACGCCGGTGCCATTTTTATAGCATATGCCCAGATTGTACTGAGCGATGGTCTGGCCCTGTTCTGCCGCCTTGCGGTACCAGCGTGCTGCCTGGGCCAGATCCTTGGGTACGCCTGCACCGGTTTCATAGCAATAGCCAAGATTGCATTGGGCGTCGGCGTAGCCCTGCTCGGCAGCCTTGCGGTACCAGACCACGGCCTGGGCCGCATCCTTGGGTACGCCTTTTCCATTTTTATAGCATACGCCCAGGTTATACTGAGCCGTGGCATAGCCCTGCTCGGCTGCTTTGCGGTACCAGACCACGGCCTGGGCCGGGTCCTTGGGCACACCTGCGCCGTCTCTATAGCACACGCCCAGGTTGTTCTGGGCACGGGCGAAGCCCTGTTCTGCTGCCTTGCGATACCACTTTATTGCCAGCCTCTCGTCCTTGAGTACGCCGATGCCGTTTTTATAGCAGTAGCCCAGGTTGCACTGGGCACGGGCGAAGCCCTGTTCTGCTGCCTTGCGGTACCATACCACTGCCTGTGCGGGGTCTTTTTCCACTCCGGTACCGGATTCGCAGCAGTAGCCCAGATTGCACTGCGCCCGGGCAAAGCCTTGCTCGGCTGCTTTGCGGTACCAGGCCGCGGCCTGGGCCGTGTCCTGGGGCACGCCGGTGCCATCGTCATAGCATATGCCCAGGTTGCACTGGGCACGGGCGAGGCCCTGTTCTGCCGCCTTACGGTACCAGACCACGGCCTGGGCGGTATCTTTGGGTACGCCTGCGCCGCTTTCATAGCAAACGCCCAGGTTGTTTTGGGCATCAACATCCCCTTGCTCGGCGGCTTTGCGGTACCAGACCACGGCCTGGGCCGCATCCTTGGGTACGCCGGTGCCATTTTTATAGCATACGCCCAGGTTGTACTGGGCCGTGGCAAAGCCTTGTTCCGCTGCCTTGCGGTACCAGCTTGTCGCCTGGGCTGGGTCCTTGGGCACGCCGGTGCCGGAATCATAGCAATAGCCCAGTTGATTCTGGGCCGGCGCGCAGCCCATCGCGGCAGCCCGCACCAGATATGCAGTCCTCTTTTCCTCGTCCTTCTCATCCAGATATGCCTTATACCACTGCTCCGCCGTTTTTTCGCTGACCGGCGGCTGCTCGGGGGCCTTCGGCTTGTTCGGGCTGCTGTTTTTTTCCAATGCTTCCAGCCGCTGCTTCGCGTCGGCGCTGCCCTGCTGGGCGGCCAGGGTATACCACTTCACCGCCTGAGCCGTGTCCTGGGGCACGCCGGTGCCGTTTTTATAGCACGCCCCCAAATTGCACTGAGCCGGTGCATAGCCCTGCTCCGCCGCCCTGCGGAACCACGCTGCCGCCTGTGTATAGTCACGTGCAACGCCTTCGCCCTTGTAACAGCAATAGCCCAGTTGATTTTGGGCTGGCGGATGATCGCGGTTTGCTGCCATCTTAAACCAAATGGCTGCTGCCGCTGGGTTTTTCTCGGCCCCCCGTCCCGCCGCAAGACACTGGCCCAAACGAAGCTGCGCCCGTTGGCAATCCTGGCCTGCTGCCTTGCCATATAGTGTCACGGCCCGCTTTATATCCTTGGGTACGCCGCGGCCCTCCTCATAACAGCGGCCCAGCATGTATTGTGCCAGGGCGTACTGCTGGTCCGACGCTTTTTGGTACCACTGCGCCGCCTGGACATCATCCTGCTTGGCGCCGACGCCATAACGGTAGGCGTTGCCCAGCCACAGCTGGGCCTCTCGGCTGCCCTGGTCCGCCTTCCGGCGCAGATACATCTCCGCCCCGGCGGCAGAAGGCTCCTCCGTGCTCAGGAGCATCCATTCCATCAGCAGCTGATCCAGCCCCGGGCCCTGCTTCTGTTCCCACTCCCGCCGCAGGGCGCGGGTGCTCCTAGCGTTTCGGACCGTGAACGCCGTGGGGTAGCGCTCATAGTCGCAGCTGCCGTCGAACCCGCACTTGGGGCAGACGGTTACATCGCCGTATTCCGTTTCACATACCGGGCATTTCCACATGGATATTCCCCCTCCTTTGTCAGATACCGGCCTACTTTTTCAGGGTTTTCAACCACTTCTTCACATAGCTGCCGCCATGTTGGGCAGCCTTGTATAGCCATTCTGCGGCTTTTTCCTTGTCCTTTGGAACGCCCCGACCCTTTTCATAGCATTCGGACAGGCGGAGCTGCGCCTCAGCGTCGTCCTGCTGGGCGGCCCACTGATACCAGGCCGCTGCCTGCCACATGTCCTGCTCTACGCCGTCGCCGCGTTCATAGCAGAGCCCCAGTGCGCATTGGGCTGCGGCCAGGCCCTGACGGGCCGCACGATCGAACCAATCCGCAGCCTGCTTGTGGTCCTGGTCCACACCGTCGCCGTTCCAGAAGCGTCTGCCCACCTCATACTGGGCCTGGGCGTCGCCCTGTTCCGCATGTTCCAGCAGCTGCTGCTCCAGCTGCTGCTCCAGCTGCCGCTCCCGGGCCTGACCGGAGAGCGCCTGGAGCATGTCCTGAGCCGGCTGGCTTCCCTGGCGGGCCGCTAAGCGATACCAATGCAGGGCCTGACGATGGTTCTTCTCCGCACCGATGCCGTACTGATAGCTGGCGCCCAGCCACCATTGGGCCGCCGCATCGCCTGCCTCCGCCTTTTCCCGGAAGCACCGCTCCGCCGCAGTGGCGTCCTTTTTCTGGTGGCTCCCGATAAACCATTCCATCAGCAGCTGCTCCAGCCCCGGGCCCTGCTTCTGCTCCCACTCCCGCCGCAGGGCGCGGGTGCTTTTTGCGCCTGCCACGGCGAAGACCGTGGGATAGTGTTCATAATCGCAGCTGCCGTCGAACCCACACTTGGGGCAGGCGGTCAGCGCGTCGTATTCCGTTTCACATACCGGGCATTTCCACATAAGCTATCTCCTTTATGAAAAGAGCGACCGTTTTGCCATCTTTCTCAGGGCAGTTTTGGCGTTCTCGTTTCCCTGGTCTGCCGCCTTGCGATACCATTCTGCCGCGCTGGTCCAATCCTTTGGTACGCCGGTGCCGCGCTCATAGCATACGCCAAGATTAAGCTGAGCTAAGGCATGGCCCTGATTGGCTGCTTCGCGATACCAGAGTGCTGCCTGGGCCGGGTCCTTAGGTACACCTGTGCCGCGCTCATAGCACACGCCTAGACTGTACTGGGCCAGGGTACTGCCCTGCTCTGCTGCTTTAAGGTACCACTTTGCCGCTTGGGCCATGTCCTCAGGCATACCAATACCGCAAGCATAGCAATAGCCAAGATTGTATTGGGCCCGGACGTTTCCCTGGTCTGCTGCCCTGCGGAACCATTCTGCTGCCCGATCTGTGTCTTTGGGCACGCCGGTGCCGGAATAATAGCACACGCCCAGGTTGCACTGGGCCCGGGCAAGGCCCTGATTGGCAGCTTTCTGGTACCAGTCAACGGCCCGAATTGTGTCTTTTGGTACGCCAATGCCAGATTCATAACAAACGCCCAAGTTGTACTGAGCCTGAGCGTGGCCTTGGTCGGCTGCCTTGAAATACCATGCCGCAGCCTTACCACCGTCCTTAGATACGCCGCTGCCGTGCTCGTAGCACAAGCCCAGGCTGTTCTGAGCCCGGGCGTAGCCTCGCTCTGCTGCCTTACGATACCATTTCACTGCCTGGGCTGCATCTTTTGGCATGCCGAAACCGCGCTCGCAGCACACGCCCAGGTTGTATTGGGCTGCAATATAGCCTTGGCCTGCTGCCTTGCGGAACCATGTAATTGCCTGGGCTGCGTCCTTTGGTAAGCCCATGCCCTTCTCATAGTAGACTCCCAAGTCATTTTGAGCCGCAGCACAGCCCATTTCCGCTGCTCGTACCAGATATGTGATACGCAGCCCACAGTCTGTCTCGTTCTGAAATTCCTTATACCATTCTTCCGCCGTCATGGAGGCCTTCCGCTGGCTTTCCAGCCGCTTTTGGGCCGGGATACTGCCCTGCTCTGCGGCCTTACGGTACCAGTCCATGGCGAGGGCCAAGTCCTTGGCCGCGCCCACACCGTATTCATAGCAGCCTGCCAACCACAGCTGTGCCTCCCGGTTACCGGAATCCGCCAGCTGACGGAGGCATGCTTCCGCAGATGTGGAATCGCCCGGCTGTTCCTGCGTTTTGACAAACCAGTTCCACAGCAGCTGATCCAGCCCCGGGCCCTGCTTCTGCTCCCATTCCCGTCGCAGGGCGCGGGTGCTTTTCGCGCCTGCCACGGCGAAGACCGTGGGATAGTGTTCATAATCACAGCTGCCGTCGAACCCGCAGGTGGGGCAGACGGTGGCTGCGGTGTTTTCTTGGTCACATACCGGGCATTTCCACATGGTGGGTCCTCCTTAGTTGCTTTTGGCCTTTTCCCGCCACTCCCTGGCCAGGGACGGGTTCCCCGGCACGCCCCGGCCCTGCTCATAGCAATCTGCCAGGGCGCGCTGGGCGTTCTTGTTCCCTTGTTCGGCGGCTTTGCGGTACCAATGGGCGGCCTGGTAATAATCCCGCTCTATCCCCAGACCCTGGTAATAGTGATATCCCAGGTCATATTGCGCCGGAGCATAGCCCTGCTCGGCGGCCTTACGGTACCACTTGACGGCCTGGGCATAGTCCGGTTTTATGAAGCCGCTGCAGCCATAACAATAACGGTTGCCCAGCTCGTACTGCGCCTGGGCACAGCCCTGCTCGGCGGCTTTGCGATACCATATGATGGCTTGAGCGGGATCCTTTTTCACGCCCTCGCCCAGGAAGAAGCTGCCGCCCAGTTCAAGCTGCGCCGGGGCATAGCCCTGCTCGGCGGCTTTTTTCAGGTATTCCATCCGCTTGGCCTGGTCGGACTCCTGCTGATACTGCCGGAACAGCTGGTCCGGCGTCAGCGGCTCCGGCTCCTCCAGCCGGCGCTGGGCCTGGGCATGGCCCTGTGCCGCCGCCTTGCGGAACCATTCCATAGCCTTTGCGGCGTCCCGTTCCACGCCGAAGCCCTTGGCATAGCACTGGCCCAGCTCATACTGCGCATTGGCATAATCCTGCCGGGCGGATTTGCGGTACCAATCCGCGGCCTGGGCGGGGTCCTGTTTCACGCCGATGCCGTTTGCATAGCAGCGCCCCAGGTCGTATTGTCCATAGCTGGCGTCCTGTTGGGCGGATTTGCGATACCACTTCACGGCCTGGAAGGTGTCTTTTTCTACGCCGGTGCCGCTTTCATAACATTCTCCCAAGGAATGCTGGGCGAGATCATGGCCCTGTTCGGCGGCTTTGCGGTACCAGCGGGCGGCCTGGGCCGCGTCCGCGTTTACACCCTCGCCAAATCGATAGCAATAGCCCAGCCACCATTGTGCGTCGGCATGGCCCTGGTCCGCCGCTTCGCGGAACCACCCGGCGGCCCGGACCGCATCCGCTTTCAGACCGTAGCCGAACAGATAGCACCGACCCAGCTCGTGTTGGGCCTGGGCGTAGCCTTGTTCGGCGGCCTTGCGGTACCAGCGGACAGCCTGGGCTTCGTCTTCCTCCACGACGGAGCCGTTTTCATAGCAGTCCCCCAGCCAATACCAGGCTTCAGGGGTGTCCTGCCGGGCGAGTTTTTGGAACCACCGGGCGGCTTCCGCCGGGTTCTTTTTCACGCCATGGCCCTCAGAATAGCAGTACGCCATGGATGCCAGGCCCTCGGCATGGCCCTGGTCGGCGGCTTTGCGGTACCACTGGACGGCCTGGGCTTCGTCTTCCTCCACACCCAGGCCGGACAAATAGCGGTTGCCCAGCTGGCACTGGGCTTCGGCATGGCCCTGTTGGGCGGCTTTTTTCAGGTATTCCGTCCGCTTGACCTGGTCGGGTTCCTGCCGGTACAGGGCGTACCAATCCGGCGCTTCCAGCTCCGCCAGCTTCTGCCGGGCATCTGCGAAGCCCTGCCGGGCGGCCTTGCGGAACCATTGGGCGGCCCGGGCGGCGTCCTGTTCCGCACCCCAGCCCCGGGCGTAGGCGGTACCCAGCCACCACTGGGCCGCCGGGTCGCCGCCGTCCGCCAGGCGGCGGAAGCAGCGCTCGGCGGCGGCAGTGTCCTGGGGCGCGTCAAACCACCGCATCACCAGCTCCATCAGGCCTGGGCCCTGCTTCTCCTGCCACTGGCGGCGCAGGGTGCGGGTGGGTTTGGCGGTTGTCACCGCAAAGGCGGTGGGGTATTGTTCGTAGTCGCAGGTCCGGTCGTACCCGCAGGTGGGGCAAACCATTTCTGCGTTGTTCTCTTTATCACATACGGGGCATTTCCACATGATTTATCTTCTCCTTTACCGGTTTACTGCTTGGAAGCAATGGCCAAGACTACCACCAGAACGGTTTGCAGCACAAGAAGGAGCGGGACAAGGATGGTGAATTTTTTGTGCTGCGTTTTGTGATGACAAGCACACATGGCCAGCAGCGTCCCCAGGCTGCCGCCCAGCAGAGCCAGCAGCATCAGCGTAAACTCCCGCACACGCCATTGCTGGTGCTGCGCCCGGTATTTGTCCACAGCCATGACCACAAAGGCTGCCGCATTGATCGCCACCAAGTAAATTGCCAGAATTTTCATAAGAATACCTCGTTTTTCCGATTTGTATTATTTTTCGAAAATAGGCGCGGATATACGAGAATATTATAGCATCAAATGTCGATTATTGGAATAGGGATAACCGCGCTGTGCGCAAAAAATGAGCCCTGCACAAGGCACCGGAATCCGGGCGTTTTGCGAAAAAATTGCAGAAAAAGGGAATGGGCTATTCCCTTTCCCGGGGTTCCGTGTTACAATAAAAATGTTTAATTGTCGGAACGGCGTCCGCGTCGGGCGGCACGCCCGTAAAAGATAGAAGGAGGACACACAGCCATGAATCTCGGGGTGGATCTGGGAAGCACCTACTCCAGTTTCTCGACCTATGACATAGTCAACAAGAATGTAGAATTATGCAAGCCGGTCATGAGTGAGCCGGAGGCCATCCCCTCCATCGCTTGCCTGAATGACGACGGGAAAATGCTCACCGGCTATACCGCACGCAAATATATACAGCTGGACGACCCCTCTGCCCGGACGTTTTCCGCGTTCAAAATGCTGCTGACCGAAAGCAACGAAAAACTGCTGCAGGAGCGGGGGTTTGGCACCGACTATACGCCCAGCGCTGTGGCGGAGACATTTTTGCGCGATCAGGTGAATAAGATTCTCAGCAGTCATGCCGATCCGGGAGTGGACAACCTTGTGATCTGCGCGCCTGAGGTGTGGACCACCCAGAGCGCCGTGCGCCGGGGCCAGTTGGACGGGCGCACCATCCTGCGGGACATCTGCTCCCGTATTCCTGGCGTAGACCGCGACCGTATCCGCATCGTCAGCGAGCCTGCCGCCGCCAGCGCTTATTTTGCCTATCAATACCGCCGCGCGGTGGGCTCGAATTTTAACGGCTGTCTGCTGATCGTGGATTACGGCGGCGGTACGCTGGACCTGACGCTGACGGAGGTGCATCCCCAGGACGCGTCTGTGGAGATCAAGGTTCTATTCCGCACCGGCGCCGGAGAAAACGTTCAGGGCCGCACCGGCAACGCCGGCATCGCCTATATGGAGCATGCCGTGCACCTGGCGCTGGAGGAGGGCGGATGCGATCCGGCGGAGCTCCTTCCCTGCCGCCCCGAATTCCGGAAGGCGGTGGATGTTCTGGAGGACAGGCTCATGGAGCAGATCTCTCCGAATACCCCCGATCAGGCCGGAAGCGTGGGAGAGGATTATCGGAAGCTGTGGGATACCGTGGACGAGTGCGGTGCGGACCTGTCCGACCTGCTGAACAACGACGAGACGTTTGCCGCCATACGATATGGGGGAAAAAGATATCCCGTCACCTATGCGCATCTCATGCGCGCGTACAGAGCCGTGGTGGAGCCTGAGCTGGGCAAGTGCCTTCAGGAGACGGCCGACTGGATGAGAGCCCGCAGATACGATTACAAAAACCCCAACACCGACGCATTTCATATCGTTCTGGTGGGAGGGTTCGGCAAGTTTCTGCTGGTGCAGAAGCAGGTGGAGTGGTTTTTCCACCGCCCCAATACGGGCGACCGCCGGTTTCAGCACGGCCTGGGTCAGGACCGGGAATACGCCGTGTCCAAGGGAGCAGCTCTGTTGGCTTCCGGCGTGATGACCATCCGGCGCACCGCGCCCTTCGGTATCGGTATCTATTCCGAGGCCGATGACAGGCTGCACTATGCCATCATGTTCCGCCAGGAGTTCAAGCCCGGTCAGGAGCACTGGATCCGAGTCGGCGGCCCGGATACGCCGCCGGTGAAGTTCGTGAACAGCGAGAATACCATCCCTCAGCTGCTCATCGGCTCCGATGAGAACCCTCAGGCAGGCACGATCCTGCCGCTGCTTCCGGCCATGTGTCAGCGGATCACCCGGGCCTACGCACAGATGGATGAGTATTATCGGACCAGGTTCCCCGGCCATTACCCGATCCCGCTTCACAACATCGGCTTCAGTATGGACGAGTCCGAGGTGGTGTCCCTGCTGCTGCGCAGCGTGGATATGAACGGTAAGCCGCTGCTGACTCTTCCACCTGTTGAGTTGGCCAGCTATAGCCAGATGTTCGGACTGGCGGAGGCGCGGACCATCGACAATTCCGGGAGGAAGAAAAAATGAGAATGGAGACAGTTCGGAGCGATATCACCAAGTTTGAACATTCCGCGGCCCTTTCCTTGAACGATATTCTTGGAACGGTGCAGGATCTGAGTGATGATATTCGTCGGGAGTGCGGCCATGCTATAGAGGACTGTCAGCCGGAGGACCTGTCCGAACTGACCAGCAAATTGATCTGGCTCTGCAATTTGTCCGCCAAGATCGCTGACCGCCATGCGGATGCCCTGTCCGGCGAGGGCCGTTGGGGCCGGCTGCAGAATAAGCTCTCCGCGCTGCAGGAGCAGGCCGGCGCATATCAGCAGACCGAGACCAGGCTGCGCCAGCTGCAGACCCAGGTGGACCAGCTGGAGCAGGACGCATCGCGGCAGCAGGAAGCTCTGCACCGGATACAGCGGCTGACGGAGCAAAAGGAAGGGCTGGAGCGCCGCCTGAGGATGGCGTCGCAGACCGATCCCCGGCAGATACAGGCCGAGATCGAGCGGCTGTCCGGGCAGCTGAATACCCGGCAGGCCGAGATAACGCAGCTGCTGGGCCGCCAGGCAGATTTGCAGCGGCAGACTGCCGCGCAGCAGAGCCAGCTGACCGATTTACAGCAGCAGATCGACAGCGCCGAACCGGCGCTTCGACAGGTGGAGGATCAGGTTCGCCAGCAGAAGGAACGGTTGGGCATGATGGCCGCGAAAAAAGCGGAGCTGGTCCGGTGCCAGGAGGACCTGGAGAGCAGCCGGGAGAAATATGACGTTTTGCAGCGAGAGCTGGAGGATAGACAGAGGCAGCTTCAGAATTTACAGCAGGAACAGAGCGCCTTGGAGCTTAGACATGAGACACTGAAGGATCAGCTGTCCAAGCTCGACCCGGAGGTCCAGCGCCTGCGCAGCGAGAACGAGATGCTGGCCAGGCATTCCGGCGACCTGGCGGTGGAAGAACAGAAGCTGGAAGGAGAGAATAGCCGGCTGGAGGAGGATAACCGGAAGAAGAGCTGCCAGGTGGATCAGCGGCGACAGAGCAATGAGGTGCTGCAGCAGCAAAATAATGAGCTCCAGGACCAGGTCCGGGAGCAGGAGCGGCAGCTGATCCGGCTGCAAACAGTGGAGCAGCCGCAGCTGGAAGCGCGGCTGAAGGAGATTCAAGACAAGATCAACGCCTGCATCGGATGTTTCGCGTCTCTGAACGACCAGATCCACGAGGCGGAGGACCAGCAGTCAGAAGCTGTGGAAACGTTGAGTCGTCTGACCGGCCAGCTGCAGGAGGCCAAGGCCCATCGGGAGGAGGCCCAAAGACAGAAAACGGAGATCACACAGAGACTGGCCAGCACCAGCGCCGACGCGGAAAGCCTCCAGCGAGAGATCGCCCAGATATCCCGTCTGCTGGAGGAGGAAAATAAGAAGGATCTGCAGGATGTGCTGGAGCAGCAGCGCAGTCGTCTGGCTCTGTGCAGGAATCAGCTGGCCCAACAGGAAATGGACCTGGCTGCCAAGGAGGAGGCACTGAAGGATACCGCCGCCAAGCTGGAGGCCGTGCAGACGGAAAATGCCCAAAAAGCGGCACAGCTTCAGCAGCTGGAGCAGGAGTATCGCCAGGCCAGGCAGGAGGCCGACGCGCTGTCGCGGCAGGACCGGCAGCTGGCTGAAGTGGCGGAACGGCTCAAGCAGATGCGGGACGTAGCCGACGCACTGCGCGGAGACAGCGGCCTGCTGGAGCCTATGTATGACCGGAAGCCCTTTGCGCTGGACGACGTCCTTCAGTCGGGCTTCCAGCAGGCGGAAACCGCCATCTCCGGCCTGCGCCAAGCTATTGTCAGCTATCAAGAGATTTGCGGCGGCAGCCATACGGATTAAGGAGGAAAAGTTATGAATACATGTATCGTATGCGGCGGCTCTTTCCAGCCGCAGTCCAACTGCCCCTACTGCAATTTTCCGGAGATCACGGTGCTGGGCGACAAGGCTGTACTTGATGAGATGGCCGCAGGCTACAGAAAGGAGTACCTGGCCGATATCCGTCTTGGTGTGATGTACACTATGTGGAAGGCGGACGGCGACACACTGACTGCTGATCGGGAGGGATGCGAGCTCTTCGCGGACGGCTCTGCCGCCCAGGGAGCGGATATTTGGTGCGACCGTCAATTGGCGCGCCAGCCGGATGGCGACAGGGTCGACGTCCGCCTGGTGGTGGAAAAGGCCGGCCAGCGCCGGATCATCCCGGTGTCCGTACCCAACCTGAAGCAGCCCCGGCTGCAGCAGATCGGTCTGCGTCTGTGCGAAAAGCTGCATGTCCGTGTGCTGCTGCGCAATGGCATTCAAACGGTCGAGTCCCAGCCGGTCTCGCTGGTCGGCGCTCAGGGGTAAGGGAGGGGTTTCCCTTGTTGTTTTCTTCCCGTAAGCCCCTGTACTTTGTGTTTCATGACCGGAGCGAACGCTACTTTCAGGACAGCACACTGCAGCTGACTTTCTCCGAATGGCTGTGGCTGACGCTGCGTAAGAGGGGCTATTCGAATATTTACTTTGTGGATCTGGATGACACCGGCCGCCCGGTATTGACTCTGCGGGACCGGGACACCTGGCGGGGGTATAACCCCGGCGGCATTTTCTCCGTTATGGAGGAGTACCGGGGGCGACCGCTGCGCCGGGTTATGGGCGATAAGGAGTTCCTGCGCCTGTGGAACCGGATATATGACGGACCTGGAGACTGTGCCTATGTATTTTCCGCGCAGGCATTTTCACGGCTTGCCTCCATCCGCCGGCCAAAGGACGTGGATGGGCTGCTGGACCGCATGGCGCGGCAGGAGCGCCCGGACGCTCTTATTCTGACCGGGCCCATGGACATGGAAGCCTCCGACCTGGACGCTTATTTGAATCCCCACGGAATCCTGGCCTATCTCTCGCCCACGGGGCGAAGCCTTTGCCAAGCTGCTGCCGATCTTCTTCAGCGGGAGCAGGACGTCTGCTTTTTTGAAAAGCTGAAAGAGCGGCTGGGCGATCAGTTTATTGAGCTTGGCCGTCCCACCTACGGGCGGCTGCTGTCCATGCTGCGGTGCGTCCGGTTTGCGCTGGGTGAAAGCTGGGACGAGGATACTTTGGAATTTTACGCCCTGCTTTTGCTGCGATGGGTACACATGCGCACCGTAAAATCATACTGCAAGGGCCTGTTTTCCGATCTGCCAAAGCCGGTCACTTGTGCCGGAATGTATGCGCTGCTGTGCCGGGATAGAGCGGAGAAGCTGCGCGAATGCGCCGCTATGCTGCGGCGCACGGCACCGGACACGCTGTCTTCCGCGCAGATGCTGGAGAAGAAGTTCGGCCCGCTGCCGCAGGAGGTGCTGGACCAGTGCTGGATCTCGGTGCGGGAGCCCAGCCTGGACAAGCTGCTGAGCTTTCAGCTGCCCCACATCTCCAGCCAGACAGAGGATCCTGTGTTTCAGATCTGCCCGGTGGACCCGGGCGACTGGTATCTGATGCGGCGGCGGCTGCGCAGTCCCCGCCTATGTCCTCCGCCAAAGGAGCGTATCGGCTGGATCGATCGCTTTTTGGATGTGCTCAACACCGCCGGCGCCCACGGCGACAGCCGCACCGTCCGGGTCCTGCTTCGCTGCGGAAGGCGACTGTATGCACCCGGCAAGGACACAAACTTTGAGGCTCTGGGGGCATACCTCGCCAGTTCCCGGGAGTACTTTGAAATGGAGCGGAAGCAGGCGGGTCTGCCCCCTGAGAAACTGGAGGACTGCCGCCGCCTGCTGCGGGAGCAGGATCGGCTGTTCTGGTCTGTGGCCGATACCGACCCGCTGGATCTTCAGAGTGCAGTGGAGCGGGCCAAGGAACAGGGTCATAACAAAGCCGACGCTTTGCTGAAGGGCTTCTCCTACTTTACCTGACGCCTGGCGCACGGGACGCCGTTTCGTCTGTCATATAACGACCAACCACATAGAAAGAGAGGATCACTGTACATGAAACCCAAAGAAAAACCGCGCAAAACCGGCAGTTCCCTTGTGGACGCCCTGGGCCTGGGCAAAAAGAAAAAATCTGAGGTCACCCCAGGGCAGACGGCCACCAGCAACCGCGAGACCGGAGCCGAGGTCATCAGCATCCTGCGCAGCATCGACTTTGCCCATGGCAGATTGCAGAGCATGGCCGATGAAGACAGCTATCGTACTATGAGCCTAGTCCGCGACGCAGCGGTCAAGGCTCTGATGGACGCGCCCACCATTTTTGACAAGGTAGAGGGCATCGGGGAGACCATGGCATATGCAGCCAAGGCATGGAAAACGGCCGTTCAGGACGGGCTGCCCAACAAGGCTGACTGCGCCATGAAGGCCATTGCCACTGGTGCCACCCGTCTGTGGAGCAACATTCCCGAGGATAAGGAAGAGGAGCGGGACGCGATCCTGAAGCGGCGTGAGCAATACATAGAAAATTACAAGATCGCCATCCAGCTCAACGAGACCATCGACCGCCTCCACCGGAGCATTGCCGCCATCCAGCAGGAAATGGATGAAAAACGGGAGGCTGAGAAAGCATTTGCCGCAGAGGTGAAGGAAATGGCAAAGACCCCCGAGGGGGAGGCCCGGTTTGCAAGAAGCTATGCCGCCATCGGCAATGTAGGCATTCTGGATGGTGAGGACCGGGAATTTGGCATTCGTCTGCGGGAGAACCGCATCAATTCGCAGAGCATTGCCATGCTGAAAAATCAGTTTGCCAGCGATCGGACACAGCTGTCCGCCGCCCGGCAGCAGCTGGAGCCTGTGCTCCTGAGGCTGAAGAAAAATCCCGATCTCTCCGGCCTGGAGCCGGCGGGGAGGGTTGCCGGTATCCTCCGGGAAATGGAGGATGAGCAGGCCCATGTCATCAGTGTGGCAAAGATCATCAACACCAAAATGAACGACAGCATTTCCCGGATGGAAGCCATCATGAACAGCAGCGACGCTCAGGAGCTCCAAGCTGACGACCAGTCATACCTGACTGCCATTCTCCGCGGAAATAAGATTTCACCGCAGGACAAGGCTGTTATCGAGGCTGAGCGCCAACGGCTTCAGCGCGAAGAGCTTCAGCGGCAGCAGGACGAAGCCGCTGAAAAGGAGCGCCTGGCGCAGCAGGCCAAGCTGAACGAGGTGCTGGCCAATACGGCGGAAAGCGTTCAGGAGAACACAGCCGAGGATGAAAACGCCCAGCTGAACTTCGATGTGCTGTAACAAGGAAAGGAAGTGTGCACCATGTCATTTATGGATGAGATGAAGAACGTATTCTCCAAGAAAACGCCGGAGCAGATCTACGTTGAGTCCGTGCTCAAGGAGATCCGCCAGCGCGACGACCTGATCAAGACGGTGTCCCAGATGTCCAGCCAGCTGGACCACTGCCAGAGGGCCTTTGACAACGCCATCCGCATTTCCCGCATCAATGCCCTGCGCCGCCGCCAGGCGCACCTGAGCGACGCCGGTGAAAAGGAGCGGATCCGCGACGCCGTGGTGGGTCAGCTGGCGGTGCAGGAGGCCAAGTTTGATGTAAATTCCATTGTCACGGCCCAGGATATGGAGATCGCTATGAAGAAGCTGGGCGGTATCCTGCGCCAGATGTACCGGATGGATCACAATGTTTCCGTGACCAAGAAGGACCTGAAGGAGGCCCGGAATCTGCAATTTGACAACACGGTGGAGCCCATTGCCTTTTCCGAGCGGGCCGCCCTGGTGGATGAGCGCTTTGTGGAGCGCATTATCCAGGGGGAATCCATCGCGGATTGCCTGCAGGCGGTTCCTGTGGGGTCCACAGGGCCGCTGGAGTCGGATATGGGTCCCATCAATTTTGAGCCGCCTGCCGGCGGGGCCACAGCCGAGGACCTGAAGATCCTGCAGGATCAGACCGGCCAGGACTGGTAAGTCCTGCACGCGTCAGGAGGAGTAGTATGAATATTCAGAACATCAACCGTCTGAACAACGAATACCGCGCGTATATCTATGAGGCGGAGTCTCACCGCATTACCCGGGCGGGGGTAGCCAGCCGGGAGGAGGGACTCAGCTACCAGCGGGCCGCCCAGATCTGCGGCCAGCTGGCCAGCATGACCACCGGCTCCGAGGCACAGTATTGGGTGGACAATCAGTCCCGCTGTGAGGCAAAGATGCGCCAGATCTGGGCCGAGCTGAACCCCAGGGAGCCGGTCAAGGAGACGCCCGCTGCCAAGCCTGCCGCCAGGCCCGCCGCCAAAAAGACCGACGTTCCCCAGGAGACTGTAGACCATTGGTATAAGCCCGATCCCGGTTATGGCTTCGATCAGGTATCCGGCATGGAGGAGGTCAAGCACCTGCTGTCTGACTGCGTCCGGGACATCCGCATGGATGCCCTGAACGAATATATGGGCGTTCCCACGGTGCAGTCCTTCTTTTTCTATGGACCTCCCGGCTGCGGCAAAACCTTTATCATCAAGGCCTTTGCCCACGAGCTGATGCAGCAGGGATATAAGTTCATGTCCCTGTCCAGCGCAGACATCCACAGCAAGTTTTCCGGCGAGGCGGACAAGATCGTGGAGCGGGCTTTCAAGGAGGCCGTGGACAACGCCCCGTGCATCCTGTTCATGGACGAGGTGGACGGCGTGTGCCAGAACCGCAATCTGCCCAACCTGTCCGACTTCAACATGCAGCTGACCACCACATTCCTTACCGCCTACAACGATCTGGAGCGGGCCAATAAGGAGCGCAAGTCCGTTATCTTTATCGGGGCCACCAACTATCCTGCCAACGTGGACGCTGCCATGCTGGACCGCGTGGAGCTGGTGCAGATCCCTCTGCCGGACGACGAGGTTCGCCGCCGGGCCTTCGAGGACAAGCTGGGCTGCGTGACCCAGCTGGAGGACGGCTTCCGGTGGTCCGATATGGCCGAGGCCACCGAGGGCTATAACCAGCGCGACATCAACCGCATCGTCACAAAGCTGAAGAAGCTCATCCGCACCAGCGTGGCCGACGGCTGCGCCGACGGACAGATGGCTGTGGAGCGGCTGAAAAGCGGCGACTTCCGCACCACCAGACAGCTGTTCGACCAAGCCCTGGCCTCCTATACGCCCACGCCCAAGGACGATATCGAGCGGCAGCTCAATGAGTTCGAGAAGCAGATGAATGCTCTGTGAGCTCAGCCGGAGGAAGAACGCCATGAATGAATCGGATATGCTCCAGTGGCTGGAGGAACTGGTAGAGATCCCGCCGGAGGAGGACGCCGCATTGAACGAGCTGCCCGACAGCTTTATCTGGCGCCGTCCACTGACCCGGATGACCGCCCTGACGGACCCGTCGTCCCTTGGGCTTCCCGCGTTTCGGGGCGCGGTATTTGCCGGCCCTGCGGGCAACGGCAAGCACACCCTGGCCCGTGCGCTGCTGGCCACGCTGTGGCGCAGCCGGTACATTGAACGCGACCAGGTGAGCCTGTTCTGGCTTACCCCCGATCAGCTTCCGGAGGGCCTGGACGCCGCTGGGTCGGCAGAGCTGATGGGCAAGCTGTTTGAGGAGGTTTCCACCCCGGATGAAGACGTCAGATTTGGCGTTATTGTGCTGGACCGGCCGGAGCATTATCCCCATGCGCAGATACTGATGAGCCGTGTTGCCCGGGAGGTAGCCGACCTGGAGGGACAGAATGCCGTGATCTGCATCACGGAGGATGAGTCCGTCATTCCATCCGCTATGCGGGGACTGCTGATGCTTTGCCGCTGCCCCAACCCCGGCCCGCGCCAGCGCCGGATGATCCTGGAGGAGGGACTTCGGTGGACGACGCCGTCTCAGCAGACCATCACGCTTTCTCCCGAGGGCATCACCGTGGAGGAGTTGACCGCCCGGACTGAGGGTCGAAGCTGCGCCGAGCTGCGTGCCCTGCTGCTGATGCTGCGGTCAGAGGCGGTATCCTTTGACCTGGGGCAGGGCCGATCGGTCCAGGTCCCGCTGCCTCAGGACCTTCTTCTGGACATGCTGGAGCTATACGGGCAGACCGCCGTACCCGCACAGACCGTTCCCGTGCAGCAAGTAGTTAGGCCCGTGATCTCACCCTCCTATTCGGGCAACACGACGCCGGTTCAAAAGCAGCCCGAGGATATGGACGCGTCGGAGTACAAAGCGCATTTGCTTAACTGCCTCAACCAATAAATCCCTATCTCATCAACGAGAGGAGTGCGTATTGATGCACAAATCGCTGCCCAATACAACGCGGCAAGCCGGGAAACGGTATTGCCAGAATGATAAGGTCCGCATTACCCAACGCCAGGAGCACACGGACCACGTTTCCAACGTACAGGGTAAAGTCCTGTGCAGCTTTGGCTTTGTCCATCACCCTCGGCTGCGGGCCGTCTTGCTGGGAGACCATACCGTCATTACAGATTACGCCTGCGACTGCTATGAGTACAACGACAACTCCGACTTTTGCAGCCACTGCGCCGCCCTGGCCATGCGGGCCTTTGGCGAAGGCGAGCTGGTATACCAGCAGAAGACCGGCCTTCCCGGCGGCTCAGACTCCGCTCTTGAGCAGAAGCCGGAGGCTGACCGCGTGATCGTTCTGTCGGACGGGCAAAACGACGAGGGACAGCGCTGCGTACAGGGGAAGGTCCTGTGCAGCTTCGGCTTTGTCCACCATCCCCGGCTTCGGCTTCGCGCCAGTGAAGTCACGGATTACGCCTGCGACTGCTATCGCTTTTTTGAAAGCAGCGCCTTTTGCCCCCATTGCAGGGCGCTGCTGACCCAGGTGTTGGGACAGGACAAGCCCGCCGCGCCGGAATCGGAGGCTCCTGCGCTGGAGATGGAGTGCCCTGTGCCGGCGGCAGAACCGGCTGCGCTGGGGACAGAGCCCGATTTGCCAATGACGGAGTCTGCCGCACCGGAGGAAGAAGCTGCCGCGCCAGCGGCGGGACCTGCTGCACCGGAGGAAAAATCTGCCCCAGAGGATGCGCTGCCTGTGTATACGCCTCCTGCCTGGGACGGTTGCCCTCGGACCATGCGGATCCTGTTCGGGCATGCGCTGGGGGACGGAGCGCCTGTGTGTTGGTATCCCAATGATACGGCGCGTATCTTCCATCCCAATATGGGGATCATCGGCACCATGGGCACCGGCAAGACGCAGCTGACTAAGTCTCTGGTAACCCAACTTTGCCGCCAGCAGTCCAACAACTTCGACGGCCATCCCCTGGGCATCCTGATCTTTGACTACAAGGGGGATTATAACGAGACAAAGCCTGATTTTGTGCAGGCCGCCGGCGCTCGGGTGCTCAAGCCGTATCATCTGCCCTTCAACCCCTTCTCACTGCAGGGCGTGCGCCGCAAGCCCCAGCTTCCCATCCACACGGCCAATGCCTTTACGGATATCATCGCCCGGATCTATGGGTTGGGGCCTAAGCAGAGCGCCACGCTGCTGCGCTGCGTCGTCAGCGCCTATCAGAGCTGCGGCATCGAATCCTCCGACCCGTCCACCTGGGACCGCACCGCGCCAACCTTTGAACAGGTATATCAGGTGTATGCCGACGATGAATCCATCAAGAAAAACGACTCGCTGTATGCCGCCATGGACAAGCTGTTTCAATTCCAGGTGCTGGAGGGCGATCCCGACCGCACATCCTCCCTGTTCGGCCTGCTCCGCGGCGTTGTGGTGATAGATCTGTCCGGTTATGATACCGATATCCAGAATCTCATCGTGTCCATTACGCTGGAACTGTTCTATTCCCAGATGCAGAACACCGGGTCCAGCCAGGTCGATCGGGATTTCCGCCAGTTGACCCGGTTCATTCTGGTGGACGAGGCGGACAACTTCATGTCGCAGAATTTCCCCGCCCTCAAGCGCATTATGAAGGAGGGCCGCGAGTTCGGCGTGGGCACCATCCTGTCCACGCAGTTCCTGCGTCACTTTGGCTCCGGAGACGACGACTATTCCAGCTATATCCTGACGTGGGTAGTCCATAACGTGTCCGATTTGAAGCGATCGGACATTGACTTTGTGTTCAAGAGCTCCGCTGACCCGGAAGTATCGGAGCAGCTGTATCAGGGCATTAAGGCCATCGGCAAGCATCAGAGCATAGTCAAGGCCGGAAACGCTGCCGCGACGGCTGTACAGGATATGCCCTTCTGGCAGATCGCCGGCGATGAGGAACAGAGCTATCTACCCCCGTGTGAGATTTCCGAAGCGTAAAAATTCTCCGCAATGTGAAAAGCAGCCATGAGCGATATAGCCGCCGTGCTATCGTACTTGTGGCTGCTTTTTCTCTGTCTGCCGTTTGTTTCCCATTTTCGTCTGCCTGCCATTGTGCACAGGCTATCGAGTACGACCTTGTGGGCTGCATTCCCACGGATGAGCTGCTAAAAGCGGAACAGGCATGACCGAGATCATGCCTGTTCCAGGAAATTTGAATTTTACTGTCTTATCAGCAGGGACGCCGCGTCCCGTTTTTTATACGTTTGCTTTACCGCTCCATAATGGGGTAGCCCTGGGCCCGCAGCGCCTCGTACATCTCCTGCACATGGGCGGCGTCCCGGGTCTCCACCAGCAGGTGGACCACACAGGAGCCCACGGGAGCCTTCAGATTGCCCCGCTCGTGGTTTACCTCCAGCACATTGACGCCCATATCGGACACGATGTTCAACAAGGTGGCCAGGGTTTTGGGCTGGTCGGGCAGAACGGTGGCGAAGTTGGCGGTGCGCCCGGCCTTGGCCAGCCCCCGGGTGATGATGCGCTCCAGCATGGTCACGTCCACGTTGCCGCCGGACAGCAGGGCGCACACGGTCTTGCCCCGCAGGTCTACCTTGCCGTACATGGCTGCGGCGATACCCACGGCTCCGGCGCCCTCAGACACCAGCTTCTGCTTTTCCAGCACAGAGAGAATGGCCCCGGCGATTTCCGTCTCGCTGACGGTGACCACCTTGTCCACATACTGGCGGCACATCTCGAAGGTCAGGTCGCCGGGGGTCTTGACCTGGATGCCGTCGGCGATGGTGTGGACGCTGGGCAGGGTCAGAATGTGTCCGGCCTCCAGGGAATCCACCATACTGGCGGCTCCGGCGGCTTGCACACCGATGACCTGGCAGGAGGGCTTCAGATGCTTCACGGCATAGGCCAGGCCCGAAATAAGCCCGCCGCCGCCGATGGGTACCAGGATCACGTCCACATCCGGCAGCTGCTCCAGAATCTCCAGGCCAATGGTGCCCTGTCCGGCCATGACCCGATAGTCGTCAAAGGGATGAATAAACGTCAGCCCCTGCTCATCCCGCAGGCGCACAGCCTCGGCATAGGCATCGTCATACACGCCGTCCACCAGCACCACATTGGCCCCGTAGCTGCGGGTGGCCTGGATCTTGGAAATGGGGGCGGCGGCAGGGATGCAGATGGTGGCGGGGATGTGCATATCCCGGGAGGCAAAGCCCACGCCCTGGGCATGGTTGCCCGCGGAGCAGGCGATGACGCCCCGGCGCTTCTCCTGGTCGGACAGGGTGGCGATCTTATAGTATGCGCCCCGCAGCTTGAAGGCGCCGGTCTTTTGCAGGCAGTCGGCCTTCAGATAGAAGCTGCAGTCCGGCACCAGGCCCGGAGCGTGCAGCACGGGAGTCTGATTGATAACGGGAGAGAGCACCCGGCGGGCGTCCTGGAGCATTTCCATAGAGATCATATGATTGCCTCCTTGGTTTTGTTATATATACAAAAAACTATTTTTTGTGCTTGTGCCGTGTACTATAATGATAACCTCTACGGGAGAAAATGTCAATTCCCCTGTTGCCCCCGGGCAAAATTTTTCGCTCCCGGGAAATGAAAAATAAGAACGGCGGGTTTGCCGTTCTTATTTTTCTCT
>OHIL01000098.1_pt1 | contig 39875 bp, 66 predicted proteins | sample 1568231 | NCBI WGS metagenome assembly OHIL01 (sample SAMEA3879565, study PRJEB24766) | human gut metagenome | biome: human-associated habitat; feature: feces | place: USA | collected 1985/1987 | reverse complement strand
ACGCTCCCGCTCTGGCCCGGGCGGATGTGGGTCTGGCCATCGGGGCGGGCACCGACGTGGCCATCGAGTCGGCGGACGTGGTGCTGATGCACAACAGCCTTATGGACATCGTAGACGCGGCGGCGCTGTCCCGCGCCACCCTGCGGAACATACGCCAGAACCTGTTCTGGGCGTTTTTCTACAACGCCATCGGCATCCCCGTGGCAGCCGGTGTGCTGTACCCCGCCCTCCAGCTCACGCTGGACCCCATGCTCGCGGCGGCGGCCATGAGCCTCAGCTCCGTGTGCGTGGTATCCAACGCCCTGCGGCTCCGGGGCTGGAAGGCCGCCCCGACGGACAGCCATGTTTCCCTTGACAAGTCCGCCCACCTGACGGACAATGATACCGTCCATACAGACCATACGAATACCGCCGCACCCGCGGCGCAGCAGGAGGAACCGACTATGCAGAAAACACTGACCATCGAGGGTATGATGTGCGCCCACTGCGCCGCCCATGTGGAGAAGGCGCTGAACGCGCTGCCCGGCGTCACCGCCGTGGTGGATCTGGCGGCCAAGACCGCCGCTGTCACCGGCGACGCCGGCGACGAGGCCTTGAAAAAGGCCGTGGCCGACGCCGGGTATCAGGTCACGGATATCCGCTGACCCCACCCGCCCTGCCAAAAAATAAGAGAGGCACGCTTCTTGCGTGTCTCTCTTATTTTTCAGGCGGCACACCTTGCTCACGCCTGCCGCTTCTTCAGCTTCAGCTGGAGACGGTCGGCGATCATGGCGATGAACTCGCTGTTGGTGGGCTTCCCCTTGGCGGACACAAAGGGTAAGTATGCCTAAAAAACCCCCGCCGTAAATGACGGGGGATTTTTTACCTATCGAGTTTACGCATGACGCTGTTGTAGACGCGCTCGTTAACAACTTTCAAACTGTCCATCAGTTCGTCCATAACCGCCCATGCCACACTTGGCTCAACAGCTGATACGGCCCGCAGAAAGTCGCTGTCGCCGAAAACTTCAACCGGTGCAGGAGCGGCGGAATACAGCATTGGCGACATTCTGTCGTTAACGTCGTTTTGCTGGTTAAGCACCGTATACAGCACGGCAAGGCGTTCATAGTTTGTCCAGCTGGACTCTTCGGTTTCTACCCGCGCTATCCACCTTTTGATCTCGGTCTCATCAATCATGGGGTGTTTACCCCCTTTCGTCCTCCAGCACGTCCATGCAGCGCTGAATGGCGCTTCGGATGGTGTCATCGTCTGCGCTATCCAGCATATCCTGCAACTGCCGTCTCATTCCGTCGCGTGCGCTGTCGCGGCTGTAATGACCCCGGACATAATGCTTTCGGCTTCTTGCGTAGGAGCTACCACCTCCGTACTCATCGTGCGGATACCGACGCGGCTGATACCCAGCTCTGGAATAGCCGCCATCTTCCATTGCCTCAATTTTATCCAGATTTTTGATGGTGCTTGCCAGTTTGTGCGCGATATCCAGATCACCTGCTCCAAGCTCACCCTTTCTGGCAATTTCGTCCAGCTCATCGCAAAGCATATCGCGCAGCTCATACATAGATTTCATGCTCATGCTTTACCTCCTTTCAGCAGACGCGCTCCACGATCATGTTGCTATTGGCAAAGCTGATCGCCTGAGCGCTGGTGTTCTCCATCGCTACCGTTACGCAGCAGCCCTTCGGCACGTCCACGTTGGCAGCGACGAAGATATTGAAATAGTTCTCCACGGCGGCGGGCGTTACTGTCGCCACGGCGCTGGTCAGCGGCTCACCGTTGATAGCCAGCGCGGCGGAGATCGCACCCACCGTGCCGCCTGTTGGGATGGCAATGTTTCCGCCGAAGGACACGCGGAACCGTGCCTTACACTGGTTGGTCAGGCCGCGCAGGAACACCTGCCCGCTGCCCTCGCGGTGTACGATGCAGGACTTGCCCGCAACGGCAGTTTCCGTCAGCGGCACATTCTGTCCGGCAGGAACAGAAACGATGTTTGTATTGGTATACTCAGCCAAAATACTCACTCCTTTCAAAAATGCAGACGGCGGAGCTATTGCCCCGCCGCCTTTCAATATCAGCCCGGAGCTGAACAATTTCCGTTTTGGAAATAGATTTCTATGCAGTTGTCAGCAGCCGGAGCAGCCGGTGTAGCTGCCAGCCCACGGGTTGCAGGATGCATACGCCGGGATGGGCGTAGGCCGCAGCTGGGAGATCAGGTAGTTGTTCTGCGCCGCCTGAGACGCGGCCAGACGCAGCTCCTGATTTGCGCTCTCCAGATCGCGCATCTTGGAGTTGGTCAGGAAGTCCAGGATGGCGCGGCTGTTGGCGTTCTGATTCTCCACGATGTCGCGGGTGGCGTTCTGCACGGTGTTCCGCGTGTCACACGCCTGCGTCGCCATGTCGTAGCGCACCTGCGCAATGGCGGCTCTGTTCTCGCAGCAGCAGTCCGCCGCCTGCATCTGCATAGCGCTGAGCTGCTGCATCAGTGCCGCCTGCTGGTTGGCGCGGGACAGCTCGGCATTGCCGAAGCCGGTCAACAGGGTGTTGTTCACAGCATAGAAGCCGTCGCACAGCCCGCCGTTGATGATGTCCATCTTGCGCTCGATGTTGGAAAAGTCGGAGGCCAGCACATAGCCGTCCACCACGCCGCCGGAATTGCCAGCGTTGTTGCCCCAGCCATTGCCGCCCCAGCCGCAGAACGCGAACAGGAACAGGATGATGAGGAACCACGCGCCGTCACCGCCAAAGCCAAAGCCGTTACCGCTGCCATTGGCAGGGGTCACAGGCATGGTCATGGTGGGCATACCCTCGGAAAGAGACATAGTATCACTCCTTTTTATTGATGTAATTTATCTGAATCGCGGCCACGATCAAGAAACAAGTTATGTTTCGTCTTATGTTTCGTCTTATGTTTTTGCTAAGACTTTGCTTAGCCTTTGCTTATCCCATCAGACTTTGAAATTGCTTCGCCATCTGCTGGAGCTGGTTCAACTGCTGCTGCGTGAGCTTGCCGCTCTGCAAAAGCTTCTCCACCTCTGCCTTGGGGTCGCCTTGGAAATTCGCTTTGAACTGCTTGAACTGCTGCACCATCTGCATAAAGCCGTTGCCGCCGCCCATTGCACCGAAAAACGGATTATTCATCGCTCTTTTCCTCCTTGCGCTTCTTGCCCCTCATTTCGCTCACAAGCGCCGCCAGCGCGTCAAACTCTTTACGGGTCACATATTCCGCAGCGGGCGCTTTCTGCGTGTCAGGAGCGCTTGCAAGCCGCTCCACAAGGTCGTACACCTTAAGCGTCGGCTTGCCGCTTGCATCGGCCTGTTTCAGATACACCGTGGGAGCCGTCGAATCCCACAGCGCCACCGCCGCATTGGGCGCGACCATCCAGCTTCTTGCCTCCTGTTCGCCGGATACCCACTGCACGCCGCTCTGCGGCAGGGGATTTTGCGGCATCGGCGGAATGGCCTGCATTTGCTGCTGCCTCAGCTGGGCGAGGTTGTCCTGCATCGGCGGCATATAGGGGTTTCCGTAGTATGGATAGTTCATGCTTCATCCGTCCTTTCCCAGTAATATAAAACCGTTTCGTTGCTGCTGTCCCAGCTGTCGTATAAAACACCATCTTGTACACACACGACATGACCAGAGAGTGCGAGAATATACGTCCCAAATGGGTGCTCATCGGCAAAACGTTCAACTGTGTAACAATCAGGACAGGTATCCGGCACGATGTACCGTCGGAAACCTACCGACCGAAGATAAGCGCCCCAGCAGGAGTTAGCCGACGGCATATCCCCGTCAAGATAGCCTTGTACGCAAAGCCGGAGGTACGTCTCACCCCAGTCCTTGCCAGTTGCTTTTGATATGGCTCTGACGGTACAATCGCCTACGTTTTTACCTCGTGGATTTTCATTGTAGTAGCTATACATATTCGCGCCTATCATCGTGGAAAAGCTCCACAATGCGCACAAGAAAAAGCAATCCAGCGGCGTCAGCTCCGTATTGGTTGCATATATCCCGCGCCATATCCGCCGTATACCCGCACGTTAACAGCCGCTCCATTACACTCATTTCGACACCCCCTGTATATCTCACAACATACAACAAAAAAGACCCAACAAAGAGCCTGAAAAAGGTCTTTGTTGGGTCTTTACTTTATGGATTTTTGATATGGTCGGCAATCTTTTGGTAACCGTTGCGGCGGCACTTTTTGACATACTCGACCGACGAAAACAACCTGGTTGCCACCTGCTGTCTGGATTGTTGCTTGACGTCGCACGCGATGATGCAAAACGCTTCGTCTCCGGGAAGCTCAAGCGCGGCAACGTAATCAATGGCACGTTGCGGGGACATACTGCGCAGTCTTGCGCGGATGTCTCGGTAAGTTGTATTCATGGCGATCATATTCGCCGTGGACTTGCGGAGCTTTGGCGGAAGCAGGGGTCGGCGCATCGTTATCCCTGTTTCGTCCAGAGTTTTGGATCCGTAAATGTGACGCTCTCCTCACATATAAAAACCGATTTTTACTGCCCCAGCAGCTTGCCCCAAGTCCCCTTCCCGGCGATACCGTCAGCGCCGAGGCCGTACTTGGTCTGGAACTTCTTCAGCGCCGCTTCCGTGCCGCTGCCGAAGTCGCCGTCCGCACCGGCCGCGCCGCAGGAAAAGCCGTAGGCGATCAGCACCGCTTGCAGGGTCTTCACGTCCGCTCCCGCCATGCCGCGGCGCAGCATCCGCACCTGCACGGGCAACATCGTGTCCTTCTCCGCAGGCACCGGCACCGGCGCGTTTTCGCTCTCCACAAAGGGTACGCCCAGCGCCGCGCACAGGCCCTTGGCAATGGTCTCGCCGATCAGGGTGGTGTTGTCGATGATCCACTGCGCGATGCGGGGGACGTCGTGAAAGTCCGTCTCGATATACACCGTCGTGGCGGCAGGGTGCTTCACCTCATACAGTGCGGGATACGCCCGGATGACATCCGGCGCACCCGGCGTCACAGGCCCCAGCACATCCAGCACCGCCTGACACGCCTTGTACCCGGCGCTGTTCCGGTCGCCGCTGTAACAGAACAGGTGCGTACCGCTGGCCTTGCCATTGCAGGCGTTGGAATGGATGGGGACATGCAGGTCAGCCTTGAAGCGGTTGGACGCCGCCACACGGTTCTGCATGGTGTCGTACTGCCCCAGCATTACCTCCACACCGGAGCGCTCCAGAGCGGCCTTGCAAGCCTCTGCAATGCGCCCGCACTGGATGGCCTCGGTGGTGCCGCCCACCGCGTAGGTGTTCCTCCGCTGGTCGCTGGGGGACAGATACACCCGCTTAGCCATTGTTGCCAGCCTCCTTGTGATACTGCGCCGTGGAGATGCACAGCACCGCGCCGAGGAACGTGTCCACGGCGGTGATGGTGGTCACCACCTCGTCAGCATAGGGCCACGCCCACACCGCCGCCAGCGCCGCGTACAGCGTGGCCACGGCGGGCATAACGATGATGACCAGCCATTTCATAATGTCGTATACCTTGTTGTTCAGCTTCATAACAAATTCCTTTCCGGCCTGTCGGCCTGTTCCATTTTATGCCTCACCGTATGGGCAGCTTCCGCACTTCCTCCATGACGCGCCGTGCGCTGCCGTTGCCGCCCATCTCCTCATACGGCTCGTAGAGGTACACCTGTAAATTCTCGTACTCGTCCTGCGTGACGCAGCCCCGCTCGATGTACACCATGCCGAGGTGGATGATGCGGTCGTGGGCCAGCCCCACCAGCATCTTCCGCTCCGCCTCGTCCGCCTTGCTGCGCTTGGCCGTCAGCTCCATCCGCTTGAGGATCACCTTGCTCACCACGCCCCACAGGGCGGTGGAGGTCAGCAGCGCCACGATCAGCGGCACGCCGACATTCGTCCATGCCTCCATCCGGTCATCTCCTTACAGATCGGCGGAAAACTCGATGTAGGCGTTCGTGTCGGCATTGGCAAGCAACTGAGCACTGATTCCTGGCAATCCCGTACCGGCGGCCTTCAGGGTCACGTTGTAAGGGGATGTGGTGTCAAGCGACAGATTAACGCCATGAAACGCACTACCTGCAAACAGAGCGAAATTGCCACCGGAAGACATAGTGGGGGCTGTGCGCATCTCTCCTTGCAGCGGGATGAACACTCCGGCAGCGGTATCTGTGTATGGCTGCGAGATGCCGAACCGCATATAGCCGGAACTGGCCTTGAGCCGCTGATAGTACCGCTGGCACCTTCTCAACTGCTCTCCGTAGTCGGGTATCTCGTTCAGTACCCACACACCGTCCTCCTGATGGGCGAGGGTCTGCTGTGTGCCGAGTTCCAGCTTGACTGCGAGGATTGACTGTGTATCAACAGTTTGCTCCGGTCGCACATACAGCAGCCATGAGCTGGTGGAATAAATATCAAACGGGCCAACGATAAGGCCGCCAGCGGCATTGCCGACCAGAAATGGTTTGGAATACAAGTTACCTTCGGGCGTAAGAATGGACACTACAACCTGCTTACCCATCAATTTTGCGAGTTGTTCACTATTTTGAGTAATCCCGTTCCCGTTTGTGGTTGAGACAGTAAGCCCATCATTACTTAATGTAATAGTTGTGCTGTTCTCCACTCTCCACCTGTCGATTCCGTACCCCTCTGCGCTATAGCTCGTCTGTCCCCGCTGATTCACCGGATCCCCGAAGTACCAGTTGTCCAGCAGGTTGGGGTTACACGGAAACGCCTTGGTAGCGATCACGCTGCCGCTGATGGAGATATTCTCCCCGGCAGTGTAGGGTGCAGGCGCATTGATGTTGTCCCGTGCCTGCTGCTTCTGCTCGTCGGTCAGTGTTTGCGGGGTGTTATACTTGACGGCGCCTTCGACTGATGTCGCTGCGTTGGCGGCACTTGTTGCTGCCGCTTCCGCCGATGCTGCAGCAGCACTCTCCGCCTGCTCAGCCCGCTCGGCAGCCGCGACCGCTTCCGCGACCTTAGACGCCAGAATGTTGTAGTAGTCGCTGGAGATGATCTTTGCGTCAGGGAGCACGCAGGGCGCCACCTCGACGACAAAGCGGAACGTAGCCAGCCGCTCGGCCGCTGTCCCGACGCTGCTGCCAAAGATATCGATCTCCGCGAATACGTCACCCGCCACAGCCAGCATCTGTGTGGCCACCGGGGCCGTTACAATGCTGCCGACGTAGGAGACCTGGTTGCCGCTTTCCGTCGCATCATACATGCCACCAGTGCCGTCCGGCTTCCTGAAGCGGACCATAATGACCGCCCCAGCTGGAATACTGTAAGGCTGCGCACCGTCCCACAGCGTTGCTACAATTGTGCGGGAATTGGCATCGCCCTGCACCATGTGTAGGCGAGGCGGGATCGCATCAGCGGACAAGTTCAATCCGCACGAATGCTTAATGTTCATAGAAACCCCTCCCTTATCCGTTGTAAACTGTCATCACTGAATCGACAGTCCCCGTTCCTCCTGTTTTCGATGCCCCTCCATTGCCATCAAAAGAGAAAGCGCAGTACCAGTCGTTCGATGCACACTGAAAGGCTCCGGAGGTTCCTGCGGGAATGAAGCAGGTCGCCTGATTATTGCTCCCGCCAGTACAGCAGACAACATAGCCAATTTCCTTCCTCTCAAAAGGCTGGTAGTCTTTCCCGTCGACTTTCAGCGCGCTAAAGCTCGCGCTTTCCGCTTTAATCTCTTTTTCGGCAGTCAGATTCACGGCCTCCACGGAGTTCGCTTTCACGTTGGCAAATCCAGCAGACAAGACGATATTCTCGGTATCCGCGCCGGTGATGTTATTGTGGTAGACGCGATAGATCTTCAAGAGGTTTTCCCCATCCGTAGGATCAATGCGCAACTTCCATGCCGTCGTAAAATCTACCGTTCTCGTTCCTTCGACAATTTGGGCGATCCAGGAGCAGTCCAAGATGCTGATTCGTCCATCTCCGCTCACATCCAGTTTCTCGTAGTCGGAAAAGGTCGGCTCCACCATACCGACCGTAATCTGCTGAGCACGATCTGCATCCGCCTGCGAGTAGTCGGAGTTTTTGTAGGTCGCGCCGGTGGCGATTGTGGATAGTTTGGTGTTGAAAAGCTCCATCTCGCCGGTGCTTAGATTCCACTTGCTCTTTCCATCTTGTGACTTAATAAGTACAGCCGTAAGCGTCCCAACGTCCATGAAATCAGCTACAATATGACCGTCCTGCGTGATTGCTGTTGCGTATGTGCCGTTGTAGCCGTTGCTGCTGAAACCAAAGCCGCCGATATTGAAGCGCCACACCTTTTGAGCGGTTTCAATATCGTCAGTATCCATGATAAGGAACTCAATTGGCTTTCCGTTGCCATCGTACACAAAGCGGATATTCCCACCAGAAGCGCCAGTAATAGCCTTTGTGGCGTTCTCGACTGCTGATGTTTCCCGCTGCCGGACTGCGCTGTTCGGATCATAAATCGCAGTTTGCAAAGATTTGACAGAACCTTGCAAAGACGGAATCACAGTTGACAAAGTGACCTTGTTTTTGCTTGCGTCGTTGGGATAGATGCAATACTCAACAATTCTATGCGCGACTCTTGTCTCGAATTTCTTATCAAGCAGCCACACAGCCTTGTGCATCTGCAACTTCTGGAAGCTGTAGTCGCTGTCGATTGCAGCAACGTCCACAACATCGCACTCATAGCTGACAGCCGGGACAGCATTTGCGTCCAGCGTGGCTTGCGCATATTCAAGCAGGGATTCTTTGTTTGTAAAGCGTTCATCGCTGATAGCTACGCCATAGATGATTCTGTTGGAATAGGTATAGTTTTCAACGTAGTCTTTGCCGTTGTTGATGCTGGCGAAAGTCATTCCGTCAGCACCTTTCGCCCGTAAACGTGTGCAGAAGGAAGAACTGTCACCTGCAATGTCAAGCTGCCGAAGGTTCAATTCTTCCGCCAAGAAAGCGTATTGCGGCTTGTTGTCGGACGGGCAAAGGATTGTGACGGTCTTTGTCGCTGTGTCAAACATAGCGGTCACGCCGGTCCATGTATCTTCCACCTGTTCGATAATCTCCATCGGTGTCAAAGCGCCGGTAATCGTCCTGCGCGTTGTAATCCCGGTGTTATCAACAAGATTCCATCCGACAGACGTAAGAGCTGCCGACAAATGATCGTGTGGCGTTGCGCTTGCATCGTAGTCCGTTTGCACGGAACGCAGTTCATCAAGGTCAAGTTCGCAGGTGATGTTGTCGCCATTGACAATCTTGACAAGATATGCCTGGTTCCGCGTGGTTTCGTGGACGCTCTGCTCGTTTACGATCTTGATGTCATCTGGGACAGAGAAAGACAGCTCATTGATTCCGTTGTATTTTTGTTTTATGCAATAGTCATCTACTGCCAGAATTGTTCCATCCGAAAGTGTTAGCATATTTCACCACCAATCACAAAAAAACCGGATAATATTCTATATCTGCTTCCGTTGTGCAACGGACTTCATTCTCTCCAGGCTGTAAAAAAGGAAAACTGACGAAATCTGTGTCCGCAATCAATACGGGTGTTCCGTTTTTTAACAGTCTACCAGTCAATCCGTCAACAACCAGCTCGTCTCCCGGTTTGCAACCAAGGAAGGTTATCCCCGCCAGAACGAACGAGCCATCTCGATCCGATTTAACGGTTGCCTTGTATAGCGTTTCCGGCGCGGTGGAGAAACACATAACAGCTGGGGTCTTCGCCGACACCAACTCGCCGCGCTGATACCCCAGAAACTCAAGCGTAAAATCCAGGACGCCATTACTAACCGATTCTGCTTCTCCTGCGCTCACAAGAGCCGCGACATATCTATCTCCATTTGACAGCATGATATCAACTTTATCGCCAAGGCACATAGACAGGATCGCGGACTTTGTTCTGGATGCGTCGACGGCAGAACTTTTCACAATTCGCACGGGGATCTTAAGAGACTTTAAACCAATTTTCGCTTTTGTCGCTACATAGGCAGAACATCCTCCCGCATACACAGACCTGTTAACAGGCGCGGAGGTAACAATATAGCCCGTGCTGATATATGCGCCATTTTGCGTCATTTCTTTGCCGTTAATATACCACTCGAGCATACTGTTACCCCCTAACAAGTTGAAGTTGTGCGCCCATATACGGCGCGACAAAACGTGCCAGTTCCTTTCCACTCGGCGAAACGACGGTAAGGTGGATGCTTCTATCGCTTCCCCGGGCACTGCTTGTACCCGGCAATTCTCCGATGGGCGCAGATGCAGAAAAACCTATTTCTGCGGCATCAAAAGTCATGCTTCCTTCAATGTCTTTTTTTATAGATGCAAATTTTTCTCCGAATCCATCCCCAAGTCCCTCCGCCATAAATCCGCCAATGCCAGCAAAAACCTTAGACGGGCTGTGAATTCCGAGTAGATTTTTTACACCGTCAATAACTCCGCTAAAGAGACCCTTTACACAGCCCCACAGCCAGTCCCCCATGCTGCTTATGCCATCCCACAATCCGCGGATGAGGTCTTTGCCGACGCTCAAAATGTCGGGGATGCCGCTTATAAGGCTCTTTACAATTGTCTGAATGATTTGTGGGACTTTTGCGGCGAGTTGCGGTAGCGCTTCAATCAATCCTCCTGCCAGCGCCACAATTAGCTTGATCCCACCGTCAACCAGCGTCGGAAGGTTTTCAATCAGCGTGTCGACAATTGTATCGACCAATTCAAGAACACAGCTAATCAGAAGATCAATGTTGTCAAGAACTCCGTTAACCAGCGCCGTAATTAAATCCATACCAGCCGCAACTATGCTCGGAAGATTCTCAAGCAAAATCTGAACGGCCATCGGAATAATTGTCTGTGACGCTTCTGTTATGAGCTGCGTAAGCCCCTGAATAATCACGTTCACGCGAGGAATAATGTTTCCGCCAACAGTAACAACACTGTCGACAAAACTGCTTGTCAGTTCTGAAAAATTTGCGTTGTCATCGGCGATGCCAGTAAGCAGATTTTCCCATGCACCTTTCATGGAAGCCACGGAGCCTTGAATCGTATCAGCTGCTTCCCTTGATGCGTACCCCTGCATTCCAACCATTTCGATGTAATCTACAAGGGCGCTTTGACAATCAGCCAGGTTCTCGATTTGATACTCTGTGGCGCGCCCGTTTGCCGCGTTCCACTCGTTTACCTTGTCGATAACATCTTGAAAGCCTTCTTTTGTGGGCGTGATGCCGATTTGAAGGTTATCCAACATGGTATAGTTGGACTTCATAATTCCGTTGAAAGCATTTTGAACTGCTTCTTGAGAATTACCGGTCGCCGCTACAACGTCTGCTTCAGCATTGATGATCTTGTCGGCAAGCTCTGCCGCCGCTTGTTCGTTTCCACCGAGCGCCGTTTTTAAGCCCGTTGCAAATCCGTTTACTTGACGCAGGTATTCGTTCTGGCTCATTTGAACGGTGCTATATGCGTTTTTGGCTTTATCTGCGATAAAGTCGTAAGCTCCTCCAAACATCAGCTCTGCGCCGCCTACGAGCTGCTCATAGTCGGCATAGGCAGCCATCGCCTGTTTGCTAACAGCTACAATAGCCGTGCCTCCCGCAGCAACAGCCGCCGCGCCAACTTTGGCAGCAGTCGCAAGCCCGCCTTTAAGCTTATTTGCAAGCGTTTCTGCTCTGCTGCTTGTTTCCCCCAAACCAATGTCTACGTCGCTGTTATCAACAGTGATTTTCACAAAAAGATCAAGCAGGTTCATTTTTTCACCACCAATCCGCACCGCGCGACCACATCGGCGGTAATCTCTTCGCACGTTCTGTTGTCCTGCTTTTTCGGCTCAATCATATCAGCGTATCGCGCCTTGATGTAGTTCCCTCCCGCGTATCGCGCCGTGTTTTCTGCCACAATGCGCAGCGCGTCCGTCACATAGATGTGGTATGCGTCGTTTCTTGCTTTTTCATTGAGCCGTGCCGTGCAGTATCGCAGGAACGGTTTTATTCGCTTTTGCCCTCGGTATTCTCCGGCGCAGAGCCAGAGGATTTCTCGCTCTGCGCCGAGATAAAAAGCGTGACGAATGCTTCGTCCGTCAACAGCTCCACCGCGTCCCGCGTCAGCTTCACAAGGTTCAGTGCGCCCTTGTAATCGTCTGCGCTCACGCCCTCAATAGCCGCAAGAATGGCAATAATATCGCCTTTGTGGCCCTTGAGCAGCTCTGGGAGCGATTTTCGCGCTCTCTGCGTAGCAAACTGCTTTGCCGTCATGCCCTCCGGTAGCGGTTCACGCCGAAACATGGCCGAAGCTTTTTCGTCCTGTGCAATATTGGCGATGGGGTCAATGACGTCCGCAATGACGTCAAAGACGCGTTCGCCATGAATGTCGGAAAGTCTCATTTACGCCTCCTCCGTGCCGGCCTTGATGTAGATTTCAAAGGGAACAGCGTCCTGCGCGCTCATGGAATAGTGGCCGGTAAACTCAAAGGCAAGCTGCCCCTTGGCCTTGTCGCTCGTCTGGAGCTGGAAGCCGCCCGTAGAAAGCGCGTTGATCAGTTTGATGGCGATAAAGCCGCCGTTGGTTTCGCCGTTCTTGTCAGAGTAATCGCCCACAAGCCAGATATCGTCAAAGTCCGCGTCCTTGAGGTCATTGCGCGGTGTGACCTTGGTCGTGTCGGTCGCCCCGATGTCCGCCGCGCCGCACAGCCGCTTTGCAATGGCGGTATCGGCATTGACAAACGTGCCGGTCATCTTGACTTCCCACGAATCGAGCTTTTTCAGCTCCTTCATGTTCTTCGGGCAGTTGTCGATATCCTCGCCAAAGTCCGAATAGGTCGGCGTGGCGGTAAAATTGACGCCGCCGGTCGTTGCGCCGATCTGCCCCGCCTCGCCGACGGCGCCGGTCGCAGGCGTGAAGTCTGTCGTCAGAATTCCCGCATTGATTTGCAATTTCTGGAATGCATCAGAAGGGATTTTTGTAAATTTCATAGTTTTGTCCTTTCATCAGTTCTGCGACAGATATTCCACCGTCATGTTGAGATACCGCCGCTTGATGTTTTTATCGCTTTCATCCGCAATGTTTTGGCACCACGGGGAGCCTCGCTTGAGCCACATCGCCCCGCCGTCGTACGGCACCATGCAGCCGCCCATTCCGATAGCGTCGGAGATTTCCTGTGCCTTGGCGTTCGGCACCGCTTCGCTCTCGGTGTAATACCATAGGTTGATCGTCAGCGCGATTTCGCCGCTCTCCCATGATCCCGTGATAAGCTCATAGGTCAGCCAAGGGAAAACCGCGTCCTCCGGCACGTTAGAGGCCGGATACGCCGGAAGAAATTGGGAAAACCACGCATGGAGCGCCTTGTCCTTTGTCATTTTGGCAGCTCCTTTCGCTCCGCGGTGAAGAATTTCAGTGCCTTAATGATTGCGCCCGCAGACCTCGGTGCGGCCTTTTCCTCTGGATTTGAGGTCACACGATAAATAATCCCCGTTTCCGTATCGCGGAAATAATCGTTGTACTCGATGGGAACGCTCTGACTGACCAGCGCGGAATATACCGAGGTCACACCCTCCTTTTCCGCTTTTCGCGCCTCCATCGATGTGTCAAGAGACTGGTAATTGAGGAACTCCGCGCCCTCTTCCCACACAGTGATGTAGCCGCCCGCGCCGTCAGGCGTGCGCTTTTTCTCCATCAGAATGCACTTGTGGGCAAAATCGTCCAGTAAACTCACGGTTCCACCCCCTTGAGCTTGCGCCAGTCATTTAACCGGCCTTTAAAAGCGCCCTGCCAGCCCGTCCCGGCGCTCGTGTCGGCATTTCCGCCGCTCGCCTTGGTGTAACTGTACCCGCCGAAGCTTTCGCTCGTGTACGGGCTTAAAACGGCCTCACCGTTCTTTTCTTCCCACTCGGCGATATCTTCGGCAAGCACAACCACAGCCTTGGGCACCGCCAGCGCCCACACTGTCCCGGTAAAGGTTTCATCCGTAAGGTCGGTCGCCGGGTACTGGTGCAGGCCATCGTTAAATACGGAACCGCAGATGCGGAAATATTGATTGGTCAGGAGAAAGGGCAGCGCGATGCTGCCGTTCTCCACGGTGAACTCTCCCTCGTAGATATCCACAAGGAACCAGTTGTTCAAGTGCCGTAAGACCTGTTCAAGCATTACGCTGCCCTCCTATTTAACCCGCGCCGGCCACAGAAACGGTAGCCACGGCAATGCCGTCCAGATACTCAGCCCACAGCTTCATGCCCATGATGGCGTACATATCGCCCGTGGCGCGGCTGTAATCGCCGTCAACATGGACGCCGATCAGGTTGGTCTCGCCCTTCACGGTGTAATTCAGCCCCAGCTTGGCAAAGTCGCTGTCGCTCGGGTCTACATAGTACAGGTCGATGTTCTCCACGGGCAGAGCGATCACCTTCTTGGAGGCGATGTACTTCTCGGGCAGCAGGAACAGGGTGCGGTAGCCCATGAAGTTCTCCACGTAGTTGATGCCGAACATCGTCTGCACGGTGATCTCCTTGTCGCCCAGGTAATCGTAAGCGTCGATGATGTTGGCAAAGCCCACCACCTCGGTCACGTCCTTATCCAGACCGGCAAACTTGTCCAGCACCTTGCCCTTAGCCATAGCCAGAGCACGCTGCCACGTTTTCTCGGTCACCTTCAAAGTGCCGGTACCGAGGAAGGTGTAGAAGTCGGTCAGGACCTTGTTCTGCAGGGCCACGAGGAACGCCTCGTCGGTCTTCTCCACGGCGACGTCAGCGCCGTACTTCGCCACGCTCTCGATCGTCACGCTCTTGGCATACTTGGAAATGTCGATGTCGCCGTAGGCAACAGGCTCGACCTTCATCTTGGTAAAGGGGATCTCGTCACCCTCAGCCACAGTGCCGCCCTTGAGACCGCCGTCCACGCTGGCCTTGTAGGAAACCAGCTTCGTGCCGGGGGCCTTGCGGATGGGGCGCATGATGCCCATGATGTTGCGCAGCGCGTCCCAGTTGTCAGCAAAGCGGGACACGAAATCCACCTCGCGTGCGGAAGTGGTAAACTGTGCAGAAGTCGTTACGTTAGTTTTCGCAGCCATAAATAGCTCCTTTCAAAAAATCAGTTGTTTTCGCTTGCCATCAGATCGGCAAGCGCTTTCTGGCGCTCCGCTGTAGACATCACATAGCGGCCCTTATCGTCCTTCTTGTAAATGTCCTCACGGGTTTTTGCGCCGCCGGTGTTCGCCGGGGGATTGGCGGGATTTGCGCCCTTTGTCTGCGTGGTGGAGACCAGCCCCTTATAGGTGCCGTCCACAAGTGCATCAAGGGCCTTGGTGTCCTTGATCTTCTCGCCGTCCAGCTCCAATGCGGCCATTTCCTCGCCGCAGCCACGCATGGCAAGGTCGAGATTCGCGCCGGTGATGTTTTTGCTCTCAAAGTAAGCACGGACAGCTTTTTCCTTTGCCGCCTTGCTTTCCTTTTTTGTGACGTCGGATTTGTAAGCTTCAAAGGCCGAGTGTTCCTTCTCGTACTTTTCCTTATAGCCGCCGTCACCCGCTGCCTTGAGGTCGTCCAATTCCTTCTGGACGCCTGGCAACTTCTCCGCGTCCGCCTTGTACTTCGTGAGATCGTCCTTGAGGGGATCAACCACGCCCAGATGCAGCGCAACCAAGCGATTCTCGATCTCTTCGGTGCAAGCGTCGCCGAGAATATTTCTGATTTCCGCTCTCGTAAATTTTGCCATGTTATTCGTTCTCCTTTTCTTTGGCCCCAATTCTTCGGGGGCGAACGTTGTATAAAAACCGCTGTACCTCGCGGGTTTTACCTAAAGGAAAAGAGCCAACCAAAAGCCTTATCCATTTTTCAGCTCGTTTTCCAGAATGTCTCGATACTGCCCCGCATGGTCGGCGGCAGCGGGCTTCAAAAACGGCTGTGCCTTGTTGCCGTGGGTCATGTGCCAGTTGCCCTTCGCATCCTGATACACCCACGGCGTAGGCCGTCCGCCGCCGCCCTCGGCGTAAATGCCGGTACCAAGCTCGACGTAAGCGGCATACTCATTATTCGTTCCAATAATTGCCGCTGGTTCCTGCTCGTCTACCACATGGGTAATGCTGTTCCGCAGATTGCCGGTGTCAACAGGGCATAGTTTTTTTGCGTATCCCTCTGCCACCAGACCAACTTTTTCAAGCCCTCTTAGTAGCGCCGCTCCTATCTTGGTAGAAACTTCTGTACTGTGGTCTTGAATTTCGACTATCATAGAAATACCTCTTGACTATTTCCCGACATTTGTATATACTGCATACGAGGAAACTTATGTTTCCGCTTTTTGAGCCGAACCTCTGCCCAGATCTGGCGGGGGGGCGGCTCATTTTTTATACCTTCTGACAAATAACAATGATCCGTCCAATTTAAGTGCCATGACATCAAAATCAAAATTAAGATTTCTCATAGCCCTTGCATCAAGGATTTCGATAAGTGTTCTAATGTCGAATTCACGTCCACACTGCATAACAGCTCCGCCGGGATTATTCTTAATTTGTTGTATCGCCGTTCGTAGCGCCGAATCTGCCGCTTTTTCAGTTGAAATGCTTTTTAATTCCCACAGCTTTCCACGCCACAGGTAGTCTGGGGTTTTTATTCCCTGCACATTTGCTTCTTTCAACAGAACAATCTTACCGCCAAATTGATTCCGAATTTGGTTTGCAACTTCAATTTCATCCTTATGGTCTTTTGCGCGATAACCGTTTTCATATCGCATTTTGCCTATGCGTGGAGTGGCGCTTTCATTATATTTTTTTGTTATATCTTTTGCCGTGCTTTTGAACCCACTATGATACGGCGAAATTGGTCTTGCGCCATATCCTCGCTTCGATGCCTCCCATTGCGCATAAGTCATGTCCGAGATTAACCCATCTCGCGATTTTCGTAGCCCGTTTGATGTATCCACCCTATCCACATCCGCAATCAGCGTGCATCGGCAGTTATACACGAGGTAACCTGGCGCGGAAGTGTCCCCGGGGAACATGATCTCGTTCCCATCGGCCTTAAACGGCTTGTCAATATCTACCGTCTGACCGTCCAGCATGGCGTGAGCGTGTCGCGTGCGATTGTCCAGCGTCGCAAGCCATTGTTTCCTGAGCTTGACGCCCATCTTCTCCGCCGCCGCGTAGCTGTCCATGCGTCCGGCGTTCTGTGCTCCTGTCACGGCGGTTCTGGCCGTGCGGATGGCGGAATCGCGGCTCATAGTGGTAATGCGCATTTGCAGGTCGTCCGCCATGTGCTTGATGCTTTTGCCCTGCAAGATGGAACTGGTGACACTGGCCGTAATTTGTTTCTTGCCATACGCGAGATCAATGCCGCGTTTCAGCGCTCTGTCCTTCGGATAGTACGGCATCAACCCCGGCTGCTCCACGATCAGGCGTTTCACTGTCTGCTCGTCCCACAGGTCAAATCCAATGTCCCCGGCCACGCTCTCGATGGTGTACGCCGCATAGTTGCGGTTGAGGGAGTAGATACCGGGCGTTGCGTCGTTGGTGTAAGACACCGCCACGGCGTTTGCGTTGGTCACGCGCTGCGCTACCTTATCCCGCATGGCCTGATAGCGTTCCCCACGTCCGATCTGATTGAGCCGCCATTGCTTATAGTCGGCTTCCGTCCATTCTTTACCGTTCTGCACAGTGCCGATCAGAGATTTCATTTCTTCGTCGCGCTTGGCAAACTGCTCAAAGTATGTATCAATGGTCGCTTGCAGCTCTTTCCCAGCCTCACGGTACAGCTTCGCAATGCGCCGTTCCAGTTTCGCAAGCTCTTGATCGGTCAGCTTGTGGCCAAGATCACTGGTCGCCATCGTCAATCACCGGCTCAGTCAAATCGATCACCTCTGCTGCCTTGCGCTTCATCATATCCTCATATTGGTCAATGTCACCGTTGATCGTCAGAAGCTTCTTTGTGATGTATTCGTCATCGTAATACGCCGCGCCCAGAAGGACGTTCTGCGTTTCCTCGCTCTTGTTGATGATCTGATTGCGCGTGTAGCTCGGCTTGTCTTCAATGCCTGCCAGGCGCAGGATCTCAACAATAAACCGCGTGACCTCGGATTCAAACTTGTCCGTCTTCAAATCCAGAGGCACATAGCTGGCCTTAATTGCCGTTGCAGTCTGATTCCCAGCGGACACAGCCGAAGCGTCAAAGCACTGGAAATCCTCGTACAGCTTCTTCTTGAGCATATCAATGGTGCTGCTGGTGCCCTCATAGGGGGCCTCGATGGTTTTACTCTCCACCTTTGCGCCGTCATCGCCGTTGGCGTGGGCAACGTGCGTGGTTTTCAAGCGCTCCACAAATTTCGCATCGTCCAGATCGTCCATGCCGTTGCAGTTAGAAAGCACCCAATAGATTAGGTTGCCCTCATCCACATTGTTGACCATGTTAGAGGACGCCAGATCCAGCGCATCAATGGTGTTGCGCTTGCCGACGATCTCGGAAAGACACCGCTTGTTGTTTTTCAGTGGCACGATTGGGAAACTCGGATAATTGCCGCCGTCATAGATTTCGGTTTCACCGACATCAGCCTTGCGCTCGATCAGCTTATAGCTACGCTTCGGCTGCATGACGTCCATATCCTCGCCGCTGGGCTGGAAATATTCGGTAAAGCCGTCGATCTCATACAGCGTCGCTCTCAACGGCTTATCCTGTGCCACCTGCCAGAACCGGATACCGGCTTTCATCGCGCCGTCCTCCTCATCGTAGAGGGGGACAAACTCAAGCAGGGAGAACACGCGCAAATGCGTCAAATCCCAAAAGCCGAAGGACACGCCTGCAATTTTTGCCTCACGTGCTGCATCCATGACTTCTTGATCGAAGTCCGGGCACAGTTTGTTCGGTGTTTCCTTCTCCGCAAAGGTTACGCCGTTGCCCAGCAGATACGAGACTTCCTGATCCACCGCCAAGCCAAAGAACCGACTGGCCAGCTTGTGGTTTGCCGTCCACATATCCGTGTGGGCGCGGCCCTGCATATCGTAGATGATTTTTTCATAGCGGTTAATGGTTGGATTCAGACCGTTATAGTATTCCTCCGCATCCACCGCCGTCTTATATGCGTGGGATTCGCGATGCGCGTTGATCGCGCTGCGGATAAACTCCATCCGCGCCTTTTCGTCCTCGCCCACCGCCACAAGGTCATTATGTGTCTTAATCTCCGCTCACCCCTTATCTCAGAATGGAAACATAATCGGAGCTGTCGCGCTTGTTCCACAACCGCTTTACGATGCTGGCCGCGCTGTCCGGCGCGTCATCATGCTCCGCGTTCTCGTTGTAATCGCAAATCTGGTCGATATACGCATTATCCGTACCAGCCACAAAAACCACATTGCGCCATTCCGCCTTGAGATAGCTTGTGATTTTAAGGAACTTATTCATGTTCTCGTGATAGGTAACAGCCCGTTCGCCCTTTGCACGAAGCGCCTTTGCCAGATAGCCCTTGTCCGCGTTGGTCTCGCAGTAAATCTCCCCAGCGTTGAAGCATTTCCGCAATCGGACAATCTCGTCCATGCAATCGTCCACGTGCTTATGCCAAAGCCGCCCGTAGAGGTAATATGTTGTCCCCTTTTTCCGGGCAATCGTGAACGCCGTGTAGTCATCGCCACCGTATGCCGCGTCGATATGGCAAATGCCCTGCTCTGCAAGGCAAGGCTCCGCGCCCATCTGCGGCGTGTCAAAGATTACATCGTCGCTGGCTATATGCCGCAACTCGTAGTTCGCCGCAAACAGGGATGACGTCATGGACGATTTGATGGTTTGCAATTCATCCACAGAGATCAGCCCAGTTGAATAACAATCGTGCTTTTCGATATTCGGCATCATGGAAAACGCGTCTTCCTTATGCCAGGGTGTGCCGGTGTTGAAAATGCGACCGCCACGGTTGCGGATGTTCTGCAGCTCCTGATAGATCGTTTTTGTATGATCCCGTTCTGCGCGAGAAATACGGTCCTGTACGTTTACAATATCGTCCGTGAATATGCGGTCGAAATGCTTACCGGTCAGGGAACCGTTCACGCCGCACGCCACAAGCTGGCTCGTGCCCTTGTTATCCGCTGCCAAATTTGTGGAAATCTCCGTCGCGGATACTGTTGTCAGGATCAGCGGTTTCCCGTGGATTTTCTCACACAGCGCCTCCATGTATGGCGATAGCAGCAGATTCCGCACCTGCCGCACAACCTCTTTCACGTCCGCATCCGTTTTTCGCATAAACAGCGTTTTGAGATTCGGCAGAAGAACGATGATCTCCGCTAGCGCAATCGAAACGCACGTTGTTTTATAACTGCCACGGTGCGCCTGCAAGGTTTTGTCCTCGTTCCCGCGCACCATGTCCTGTATCCATACGTTGTGTAGCGCATCCAGCTTATTAAACCCAACAGCATGACCGAACGCGATGGGGTTATGTATCAGCAGTTCCGCCGCTTGTATCCGCGTCATTCTGCATCACCATCTTCTCCAACTCGTCCAATGCAATGCCCTTTGCGTCCGTCACTGCCACGTCCACGCTGTCACGCTGCCCCAAAAACTGTTTGCCGAGGAAGATTGCCATTGTAGCGTTCTTTTCAGCCAATCGCCACTGACTTCTCCGCAGCGAAATTTTCCCCGCGCCGCGCTTTTGCTTAAATACCTCGGAAAAACTGGCATGATAGGTGCGTTTACACCAACTATCCAATGTTTTATCGGTCACGTCAAACCATCCGCAGATTTCCTCAAGCGTGCATTGCAGGCCGCAGAGGTTCTCGAACTGCTTCTGGTCTATTTCCTTTCTTGGCCTTGCCATACGCGCCCTCCTTTCTCTGCTGGCGTTTAATAAACTTCTCCATGTCTTGCTTCAAATACGGGCTGCTGGTTTTGGCAATAATCGCCTGTGCTTCTTCAATCGTCATTCAAAAGCACCGCTTTCTTCCCCGTAAACTTCTCCCACCGGTCAACAATGACATCGGCATACTTCGGATCATACTCCATGCAGAAAGCGTGTCTGCCATTCTGCTCCGCTGCCATAATCGTCGTGCCGGACCCAGCGAACAGGTCAAGCACATTCTCACCCGGCTTACTTGAGCACTGCATCTGGTAATCAAACAGCTTAATCGGTTTCATGGTCGGATGCTCCGCAGATTTGACAGGCTTATCAAAATTCAACACGGTTGTCTGCCTGCGGTTCTTGAAGAAATAATGCTTCTTCCCTTCCGTCCAGCCGTACAGGCAAGGTTCGTGTGCTTCTTCTTCAATCTCGCTCTCGCCATACAGGCAAGGCTCATGTTTCCACTGGAAATCCTGTCTCCCCATCACAAGGGAGTTCTTCACCCAGATCAGGCACTGCCGGACACGCAGCATCGCATCTCTGCACGCGCCTCGGAAGTTATACCCCTCGCTGTCTGCATGCCAGATGTAGAACGGTGCGCCAGGTTTCATAACCGTCGCCGCATTGGAAAACGCATCCGTCAAAAACCGTCTAAACGCTGCATCTTCCATATTGTCGTTCTTAATCTTCCCGGCGGTGCCCTGATAGTCCACATTGTACGGAGGGTCTGTGAGCAGCAAATCCATTTGTGCCCCCCCCACGAGCTTCTGTACGTCCGTCAAGGACGTGCTATCTCCGCACATAAGGCGATGGTCTCCAAGCTGGTACACATCGCCAAGTTTGCTCTTCGGCTCTGCTGGTAAAACAGGATCGTAGTTATCCTCTACAACTGACGTGTCGAGTTCATCACGCAGCCCCCAATCAAAGTCAAACGCCGACAAATCCAGCCCAGGCAGTTCATCGGCCAGCAGGTCAAAGTCCCAATCGCTCTCGTTGCTCTTGTTGTCCACCAGCCGCAGGGCGTTTACCTGCTCCGGTGTCAGATCATCCACACAGACGCACGGCACTTCTTCCATGCCCAGCTTCTTTGCCGCCATAGCGCGGCAGTGGCCGATTACAATCACGCCGTCGCGATCAATCACAATCGGCTGAACAAAGCCGTACTGCTTGATGCTCTCCGCAACGTTGTTAATCTGCCGCCTGTCATGCTTCTTTGCGTTGGATGCATACGGAATAATATCTGCAATCGGTTTGTTATGGATAACCATAAGTCTTCCTTTCCTGACGCAGCGACCTCCCACCACTGACCTTTGTCATTGCCGCGTCCTTCCCCGGCTTTCGCCACACCTGTATTCATGTCTTCCCTGGGACACATTACAAAGAGGTGCGGGAAGTCCTGTTTTATGTAAGCAGACTATTGGGGACGCATCCCATACAGTGGTCTGCCAGCGCATCGCCTGTTGTTATACACAATCGGTCGGGTGCCGGTGCGGATGGCTACTGACCTACACGACGGCCTTGCCCAAAGGCAGCCGCCACCACGCCGCTTCCACATCTACTGGTTTCGCCTCGGATTTTCGCCGCACACGCCGGCACCCGAACCAACCACGGAACTTTTCAGCCCTGCGCCGGTACGTCGGTCGCATCCGTTCATCTTTACAAAGCCGGTGCCAGCCAATACATAAATTCCTTCGTCCTGCCGCTTTCGTACAGCGCACAGGAAAGACCACTTTCGCAGGCTTACGCTCCGTGCGGCTGCGAGGCAAGAGGTCACGCCTATGGTGCAGACAGCAAGATTTGAACTTGCGAACCCGAAAATTCTTCATATCGGAGCTGTATCCACCCAGCTTCTGCCTGCATATTGCTCCCTCCGGGCGGAGCCGAAGCCCCGCCCATCAGGAAAAGAAGGGGGGAAAGAAAAAGAATGGAGATGCAGAGTTTGCCCCCGCATCTCCCATGATAAAGTGCGTTTTTTCAATTTTTCCACTTTTAAGTGGAATTTTCAAAATTTATTTTTCTGCAATATCTACCACGCAGGGATAGTCCGTCCTACCCATCAGATAGTCCACCGACACGCCGAATTCATCCGCTATGCTCTTCAGCGCGTCCATCGTCGGCTTCGCCGTCCCCAGCTCATACCGGCGGATAGCATCTGAATTCAGCCCGCAGCGCTCCGACAGCACATACCGCTTCAGTCTCTTTTTCTCCCGCAGCTTTCTAAGCCGTTCCGGGAATTCGCTCATGTCAGCACCTCCTCCGGAAAAAACGTCTCCCGAATGCCCTTGCACTCCGCCACGATGTATCTACCTTTTGGATGCACATACACCACCGTCGCCTTGCGCACAGGGTACAGATTGTCCTTTGTCGCCCCGGCGCCGGGGAACGGCTCCGGCATCGTCAGAAACCGCGCACGCACGATATCACCCTTCTGCATTGGCTCCGTCCTTTCGTTCACCGTAGGAACAGAAGTCCTCCGGCTTGCGCTTCTGCCATGCCACTGAGTGTACGTTGCCGTCCGAGTAGATTTTCAGGCATACGCCCATGTCGTAGTGCTTGCAGTCCTTACACCGCACCACAGGCACGGCATCAACAGTTGTGGCAATATATTTGATAATGTGTGCTGCTTCCGTGAACCCTTCGGCAAGATTGTCAAGATGAGTTTCGCCCGAATCAATCAATTCTTTTGTTTTCTTATATTCAACAGCAAACGCTTTCAGGGCGTTGTCCGCGTCAATCAGCCCCATCGCCTTCACCTCCGTCCATCTTCGCGCCGTTCTCCACAAAGTTGCAGACTCTGGCCGCGCAGGAGAGGCACAGTTGTTTCTCCGCAGAAAATGGTGTCTTAAAATTCACAACGCCATAGTGGTTGAAATCCAGATTCACACCGTCAACCTCGTATTCGATCTCGCGCCCGCACATATCACAGAACACTTTAACCATCAACTATTCCCTCCGTCCATCTTCGTCACCTCCACAAACTCAAGAACCGTGTCCACAATCGCCTTGTCAATTCGCGCCTGCAAACTGCATCTGTTTTCGCAAACAACAGGCATTTCAGATAGATCCTTGTTATAATAGGCTGTCTTACTGACAACCCACTTACCGTCCCAAAAATCAATAGAATAGCCGCTGGATTTAGCCGCCTCCATCTTTGCTGACTTTGCCGTGCCGGTTTTCACAAAGTAGCTTTCTCGCGGCACCCACGGATTTTTGTAGATTTTCATTCCACACCGTCCATCTTCGCGCCGCAGTTGGGACAGCGGGGCGAATCAATTTCCCAAATGCCGAACTCTGTCCTTATCGACCTTACTTCACCGCGATCTCTACAACGTGAGCAGGTTGCAATCATGCGCTCACCATCGTTATACCTTGTGATGTGTACCCACTTCCCGCGTACTACCGGGGAAACATCAGCGGCGGGAAGTTTCGATATATCCATCTGGATAATCGACAGCATCCTATTTTGAGCCACACTGTTCTCTGGCTTACGCATCCGCAAAACAGCTTTTACTGCCGCTGCTCGTTCAATGTATTCAGCCATTATCCTTCTCCTCCCCGTTGAACCACTTCCGCAGTTCGTGAGCGCACGAAACACACAGCTCGTAGTCGTTGTCGTTTATGTCGTTCTTAACTCGCCGCATACCGGCATAGGTGACGGAGTTAAACGGGTTGATCTCCGCTCCGCAGCGGTCACACACTCTCTTTGTTGCCATTGTCAGCCCTCCTGTTCCATGCCTCGGTTGCTTTTGCTTCCAGAGCTTTGTCCGTCGTAGCCCAGTCGGGAAGCTGAGCGCATCGTGTCCACGGGTCATTCATAACGCGACCACCAACAGCGCCTCCACGCGCGTGGCAGGTGTTGCATCGGACAGAGTAGGTGTGCATTTCTACGCGCATATCAAGCCCATTCCAGCCCGCGAGACGAGACTTTCGCTCGACCTTGAGTTTTGTACCTCCGCAGAACGGGCAAGGTTTCAACTCAAACATCCTTCATCGCCTCCAATGCTTTCTTATGCGGTGCCTCCGGCAGCGGCATCCAGTAGGCGACAGCTTCGGGCGTAAGATACCATCCGTCAAGCACCCATCTGCCAGCACCAAGGTATCGCCCCAAACCAACGATATTCTCTGGTATATGAGGGACAAAAATAATGCAATCTTTCACGGAGTCCTCTGGTAGTCGCTCAGTCACCGGAATCCAGCACGACACTACCACGCGTCCGTCCTTGTCGGCGCCCATCAATTCGACGATGCGCTTGAATGTTACGCCTTTACTAATTGCCTCATCCTCAAACGCCTTGTAATTGGCGCACATCGCAGGTTCCAGACCCGTGTCCTCGTAGGCGGCAAGACGTTCGCATACCCTTTCGTCAAACAGACAGTCTTTGAATTTGCACCCGTTTCCGTTGCACGGTTCTTCAAAGCAGCGTGGGTAATATGCGTGTCCGGTGTCACTTCTTATCGTCAGCCGTTCCATCACTCCACCTCCTGACCCCAAAATTCTTTACGGCAGTCAGAGCACAGCCGGCTTGTACAGTTCCTGTATCTTTTCTGGTAATCCGCGGAAATGCGCTTTGGGCATAGCATCAAGCACCCGCGGCTGTCAATTTCCGCCTCCGGATACTGCTCCAAAAGCGTGGTCTGCCGCGTCTTGCGCGGGTGCGCGGCAGCCCACTCCTCGACCAGCTCGACAATCTCCTCCGCGCTCTCCTGTGAACGCTCCCTAGCAGGTACAGTACAAAAGTCAGTCTTGTATACAGGGCAATCCTCGCACTCATCAACCTTTGTGCACATACGCAGATATTCCTTTACAAACTTCACAGCATCCATCACATTTCCCTCCATCTGCACCCGACACAGGCGCCCTCGTGTGCTTGTTTGTACTTCCCGCAGTACTGGCACAGCTCGTTTTTCATGGCGTGCAGTTTGCTTTGCTCCTCCTCCACCGCCACGGCCTTGGCAAACTGCGCCAGTCCATCACTCATGTCCGCGATCTGCGCATCCCGCCGCAGTACGGTATCCCGCAGGGCGGCGTTTGCCTGCATCAGTGCCTCAATGTGCCGCTGCTGGTTCTCGATCAGGTCAGCGGCGGCGGTTTTTAGTTGATGAATGCATTCTTCCTCCGTGTGCAGAGGGCACTTGAGGCATTCTTCACATTCGTCCGTCGCACAGCACCGCAGCGCGGTCACGATCTCGTCTCTTGTCATGTCATTCCTCCTCTGGAAAATGATTCTTCGTCACGGCGATAGGAAACGGCTCGATCTCGCTTGCCCACCGCGCCGTACCTTTACCGTGTATGCGCTCCCAGATCAGCGGGAAACCCGCGATGCCGTCGAATAAACTTCCCAGCGTTGCGTCCTCCGGCAGATACCGCGCCATACGCCGCAGCATCCAGTCCCAGAATGGCAGGGCGATGGAGTTGCCCAGCGCCTTGTACCGTGGGCTGTCCGCGTCCTTGTGCTTCTTGCCCTTTTCGTCTATCCACTCGCCGATGTCCGTCCAGTGGTCAGGGAAACCTTGCAGCCGTTCGCACTCCATCGGCGTCAGGCGGCGCACCACCATGTTCTGCACCGGGTATGTCTCTGCGTCCTCCCGATAAGCGCAGTTTGCCTTTGCCCGCAGCGTGTGCGCCACATCCGGGGATGCCCCGCACACCAACATATCGTTGTATGCGTCCTGCCCGTTGTAGCTCCCTGCATGAGCGCCGGGGGAAAGCGTTCCTGTCACATCTTGGTATGTCAGCGGCACTTGGTTTCCGCCTGTTCCCATTCGTGCCTGCAAGCTGGGTGCCTGCTCCCCGCACTCGCGGATGACGTCACAAGCGTGTGTCATGTCCAGCGCCATCACTGCGGGCTTATTCCCGCCGCACTCCGCGTTCAGCGTGGGGGATGTTTCTTCCTCGTATCCGATGCTGTGCGCCTTTTCGCTGTTGCCCAGCTTAAACCCGACGCACAATACGCTGTCCCGTGCCATGCCGCCGTTCTCGTTGGCATGCAGGCTGTGCCATGCGCCATCCTGATCGTACACTCTTGCGCTCTGTGCATCCCAAGGATTCATGCACATTACCCCGTGGCGGTCGCCGGCGGTCAGCGTGGGGGATGGGTCGCCCTCTTTGCCGATGCCAAGACCGTTGCCGCTGCCATCGTGGTTGCGGCTCTCTCCGCCGCCCTGCCATCTGGTGGCTTTGTCGTTGATGGGGATAGCCGTTGCAAATACGCCATGCGAATGTGCGGCAGAAATGGTGTTCGCCGGGTCACCCGGTTCTCCTACGCCAAATCCTGTTCCGCGCCCTAACGCTTTGCAGCGCGTAGCCACCATCAGGTTAATAGGCGTGGGCGTAAAAATCGTCTGGTCGTTGCCCGTACCCAACGTTCCGCTTTTCTCCGTCTGCACTAACGCGCCTTTTCCTCCTCCGTCACAGCCCCCCCTGATGCGGACTGCATACGATGTTGGGTCCTCTGTCGGCGCAGGGGCTTCCGTCCGCTCTTGCGGTGAGGCTCCTTGCGACTGCCGGATTAAAACCGCTTTCAGGCGCTCCGCCAGGTCCTTCCCCCGACGCTCCGCTCTCCGTAATATCCCCAGACACGCTTTCGCGGTCAAATTGTATTTGGGCAGCGGATTCTCCTCCAAAATCTGCGACAACCGAGATTCTTCGGCGACGCTGTGGGGTCCCCAGACGGATAACATTTCCTGTACGGCTGTCTTGGATGGTTTTTCCCCAGTCTTTAGCGTCGTGAGTTCGCCAAGCGATAGACCACCCATCACCGTCAATGGCTCCTGCCTTTGTCCATTTCCACTTTTTCGGCAGTCCAGATAGAGAAAATCCTGGTTCTGCGATACGCGCAATTTCTTCCAGCACGGCGTGGAAGTCTTTTCCTCTGTTGCTGCTGAATGCTCCGACAACGTTCTCCCAAACGAGATACCGAGGTCGGACCATGTTACCTGTCCGTCCATTCCGTTTGTCCTCCGCTCTCATTTCTTTTACGATGCGCACCTGCTCCATAAACAAGCCGCTTCGCGCTCCCGCTAAACCGGCGCGTTTCCCAGCGATGGATAGATCCTGTCTAACAAGGTGAACCACCTGTAATACACCAAATGGGTTCAATCTCTGCCCCATTAATTTTCGTAATATCGCCTAAATGTTTCACCTAAATCACCTCCTAATCTCCAAACACAACGCCGCACTCGTCCTTCAGCACGTCCTTGATGTGCTTCCGCTTGATGCGGCCTTCGTTGATCTCCTGTGTGATCTTCTCAAGACATTTGTACAGGTACGCAATACTGTGGGTGTCGCGGCTGTCCGGCGTCTCCTCCTGGACGTGCCAGCCGCACTTGTCGATGAGTGCCATCGCTACCATGTCCATGCACTCCTGCGTACCTCTGCGCTTGCCGTCCATAAAAATCCGGTCGTCCCGGCTCAAATGCTGCTTGCCCATTTCAATACCTCACTCCGATGTAGTCCAGCACCCGCGCATAACCGAGGCCGTCTTTTGTGGGCTTCCACAGCCCGTCCGTGTCAAACGCCCCACCGCCGATGCAGAATTGGTAGTGCTTCGGGTGCGTCAGTTTCATGCGTTCAAAGCGGTTGACGCCTTTTTCCAAGTGCGCACCGAACGCGCAGAACATACACCCCGTCCTCTGGCATCCCGTGCAGTGCAGTTTGCAGTCGATCAGCGTCGCGCCGTAGTCGTTCTCGCCGTCGCTGGCCACGATGTCGCCGTACACGCTGGCGTAGGGTAGCCCACGCTCCACGATAAACCGCAGCACATCCTGCTCCGTCCAAAAACTCATGGGCTTTCCCATAGGCCTTTTGCCCTCGAAGGCGTTGCACCCGGTATTCAGCCAATACGTCATGCGAAGTCTGCTTTCCTCCGCCATCGTCGCTGATGTAGCCTGCTGCCCGGTTTTGTGTGCGTAGGTTTTCAGCGGTGACTTTTTCATAATGGCGCAGCACGTCGAGGAGATTACAAACGGTGCGTACAACAGATATTCCCATTTCTCGCAGTTGTAGACAGACGGCTGACCGTCTTTTCGCACGGCTTCCCCTCGCAGCCGCTTCATTCTCAAGCCGTTTGGGTTCCTGCGGGCTTCGCTGACATATCCCGCAACCTCTTTGCTCACGATGCTGTACCCGTACTTCGTCACCACCTGCCGGATGTTCATCTTCGGACGCAGGCGGTGAAGGTTTACGGTCACGCGGGGAAATTCCCTCCGCAGCCACGCGGCGTACTCGTTCACGAACTTCTGTATCTCCGGATATTCCAGCCCCGTATTCACAAACACCAGGTTCAGCTCCCACGGCGGCGTCCTGAAACTCGCCAAATACCGCGCCGCCAGATACGCCAGCACCGTGCTGTCCTTTCCGCCGGAGCAGCTGACGTAGCACTGCCCGCCCCATGCGGTGTACCACTCGTCCAGTTTCTCGTAGGTGGTCAGCTCCTTTGCCGTCAAATCAAGCGCCATCAGTTTTCGTGCCGCCTCTTTTGTCAGCGGCTGATTTGTCGGCATCATCACTTGCCCTCCTCCAGACGCACCACCTCATAGCATCCGTAGCTGCCGCCGTGCCGGAACGCCTTGCAGATACCCACACGGACATTCTGATATTTCCGACCGGACAACTGCGCCAGCTCCGCCGTGGTCGTCCCCCACCAACGGGGCAGGCGGTACTTGTCACGGGTGACGATCATGTATACCGTGGTCATGCTCACACCTCCCGGATGGCAAATCCGTACCGATTGCGGAACAGCTTCGCTTTCATGGCATACTCCCGCGTCCGCACACCCTTCACGTCCTCCACCACCGGAAGCCAGTACCGCTGGCCGTAGCTGTCAGGAGCCGTCCGGCGCTCGTACACGAAGTCCGCGATGTAGTCGATACTTTTCACGCGGTCGCCCTCAAACGTCGTGTACGCCTCTTGCAAGCAGTACCGCACCTGCAATTTCAGCCCCCGTATCTCCCCGGCCTTTTGCAACAGGATCAGCGCGTCGTAGCGCTCCGCCTCCTTCTTACTGTCAAAGGTCAGCTTGCCGCGCCGCGTCTTCTGCGCCTTGTACTTGCTTGGCTTGCGCATCTTCTCCATGACCTGCTTCTGTGCCGCAGGCCCCAGCCGCATCAGATCCTCACTGTTCATCCAACAACCCTCTTTTCTCCAGCCCGCGCCTGCTCATGGTGTAGCGCTTGACCGTCGTCATTTTCTGCTCTTTTCCGCAGCGCTGGCACACGCCCTGCGCCCAGCCGTGGAACGCTGGCTCGATGATGTAGTCCGCCGCCATCTCCTGCAAACAGGCCACGCACAGCCGCGCCGTATCCACCGTCCATATCCCGTTTTTCATGCACTTCCCTCCAAAACCGACTTGACGAAACTGAGCTGTTCCTTCGCCTTTCTGCGCCGAATGCTGTCGCCGCGAAATACCAAAGGTGCGCACATTTCCAGCACACGGTCATAAATGCGCTGATAGGCCATGTTCTTGGGATTGCAGATTTCGTCCAGCGTCAGGTTGGTGGTCACGATCAATGGCTTTTTGGACTTGTAGCGCTCGTCAATGACCATGTAGACCGTTTCCAGCGCATAATCACTGTTCCGTTCCGCACCCAGATCGTCAATGACCAGCAGGGGGTAATAGCGCATCTGGTCAATGATGTCCTGTTTGTCATATCCGGCGCTCAGAATGCGCGGAAAGCTTGTAATCATGGCCGGAATCCCACGGTCAATCAGCTGGTTCGCAATGCAGGCAGCTGCGAAGGTCTTCCCGTTTCCCGTATTGCCCCACAGAAGCAAGCCGCTGTTGCTCTGCGCCATTTTGTCCCATCGGTCTGCGTATCGCTTGCACTTGGCAAGCTCGTTCGTCATGGTAGCCCCGTCAAACCGGCAACCAGCAAGGCTCTTATCGCGGATGCCGTCCGCACGAAGCGTTTCAATGCGCAGGCGCAGTTCCTGATCTTGCCGCGCTTTCTTCTCCGCCTCGTACTTTCTGGCGGCGCAAGCGCACTGGCACTTGACGATCCGCACCTTCCCAGCAATGTCGATACGGCATTGCTTCGGCGTGTCGCAATGGCCGCAATACAGCAGACCGTCCTTCTCGTAGTCCAGAACATTGCAGTCCTGCGCAACGTTCTGCGCAATGCTGTCGATGATGAAATCTGCGTTCATAGGCTGTCCTCCGTACTGCCGTAGTCATACGAAAATCCGCTTTGCGCGTTCTTCTGTTCATCCTTCCAGCGAATTTCCCAGCCTTGAACGGCCCGTTTCCAGTCTTTCATGCGGTTTTTGCCTACCATCCAGCCCTTTTGTGCATAGAAGCAAACAAACCGCTCTGCGTTGACGTGATAGCCCTTTTCGCGGCAATATTGCTCAACGTCAGGAATAGCCGGGGGTATGAAGCGCGTTTCGCGCGCGTTACTCTCTTTCGGATTCGGATTTGGATTGGATTCGGATTGGATTGGATTCAGGCGGCAACTCGCCGCAGTTCGCGGCAACTCGCCGCAGTTTGCGGCAGATTGCGGCAAACTTGAAATTTCCTGCGGTTCCGGGAACTTCGGCTTGCAATCTCTGACACGCTGATGCTTGACCCACCCGGGGAACAAAAAGTAGGGCTTCCCGTCCACTTTGTAGAGAGAAACGCAGCCTTTTGCCGCCAATTCTTGGAGCGCAGCATCGATGTCTTTGATGGATAGCCTGTCCCGAAACGGGAAAACGTGGCCTTTAATAATTGCAGGGCGGGCATCTCCGCGCCCTGCGTCGTCTGCCTGTGTGATCAATCCGACCCATAGCCGAAACTCAAAATCCGAAAGTGCCGCAATCTTTTCGCTGGAGCATATGCTTTCTTTTATGATCCTGTTCGGCATCGTGGCACCGCCTTAGAACGGCAGGTCGCCGTCGTCCTCGTCGATCTCGGTAAAGCCGGTGGGTCGCGCCGCGCCGCTGTCCGTGTCCCGCTTGGCATCGCCAAAGTAGATGTTGTCCGCCAGCACCTCGGCGTTCCGGCGCTTGTTCCCGTCCTTGTCCGTCCAGTCCCGCAGCTGCAAGCGCCCCTCCACCACGGCCATGCGGCCCTTGGAGAAATACTTGGACACGAACTCGGCGGTGTTGCGCCATGCCACCACGTCAATAAAATCCGTGTCCTTGGTGCCGTCCGCATTCTTAAAGTCGCGGTCTACCGCCAGCGTGAAGCTGGTGACGGCGGTGCCGTTCTGCGTCCTGCGCAGCTCCGGATCGCGGGTCAACCGCCCCATGATAAAAATCTTGTTCAGCATTTCAAATCTCCTCTCATAGGTAGCTTTTTCCGAACTCGCGGCGGAAGTCCTCCTCCGTCCAGCCCTGCTCCTCCATTGCCTTGAGCTGCCCGTACCGCCTCAGGCGGCGCATCTGGTCGCCGTTCTTGTGTGCCGCGCCGCGCCCGTTCCGGTGGCAGCGGTTGCCGCACAGGTACACCACAAGGCCGTACTTCTCGCTCTTCTTCCGGTTCGCACCACCCAGAATGTGGTGCCTCTCCAGCGGGTCACTTGGGTCGTTCCGCCCGCACAAAAAGCATCGCTTGTCGTTCATACGCTCACCTCTCCCCACCGGCTCACCAGGGCATCCAGCTCTCGCGGCGTCATGGTCTCGATGCCCACATCCCGGCAGTCCTGCACGATGGCGTCTATCAGCCGCGCCATCTGCTCCGTGTCGTATACGGAGCTGCCGTACCAGACGGTCACGTTCACGCAGCCCTTGAGCTTGCTGGGGCCGGTATCGGTCATCCAGCCGATACCGTTCCGTTCCCAGCTCCGGCAGAACGCCTCCGCCGCCTTTTCCCGCAGGCACAGCACCTCGCTCACGCCGCCGATGCTCTGTATCTCCTGCCGGTATACCCTCTCTCTCGCAACGCCGTAGTGCGCCGCCAGCTTGTCCAGCAGCACCCACGCATACCCGTTGGCATCCAGGCTCCGCCCTTTGCCCTTGATGGTGGCGGTGTACTCCTTGCCCGGCTTCAGCGCATCACAGACCTCCATCGCCGCCTCCGGCGACTTCACACGCAGGCAGAGCCACGCACCCTCGCTGTCCTGCGACCAACGCGCCGCGTTAACCGTTACCTGCCGCATGGTTGTTCTCCGCTCTCATGCAGCCCCAGCAGAGCCGCTTGCCGTACTTCTTTACCGCGTTCTCTACGATCTCGTCGGTGGGATACACACGATCCCCGCACTTTACCGCCTTGATGGGCAGTCCGCAGCACTCACACAGCACCGCCGCCTCCTGCTTGCTCTCCGGCTTGTCATACTTGCTCCTATCCGCCTCCCAGTACACGTCCGCGCCAAAGCCAAGCGCCTTACAAGCCACAGAGATAGCGTCCGTCAGCGCCATCTTAAAGCACTCGTCGGAGGTATAAGGCCCGTTCTTCTCCTTCGCCACAAATGAGCTGCCGCCCGTGCCGGGAATCGCGTCAGACCACACGCCGTCGGCCTTTACAAACAGGTCAATGTCCAGAAATGCGGCTACTTCGCCGTTCGCGCCCTGCTCCAGCCGCTTGTCAGTGATGACGTATTTCCATCCAAAGCCGCAGGGGCCAAACTTCTCTGTCAGCGCCTTAATGCGCCACATGGGGTTGATGTCGGTCTTTCCCTTCAAGCGGCCCGCCTCGATGCGCCTTTTTGCGCTGTCCGGCACATTGCGGACTTCGTTGTAGATCGTCAGGTTATCCATCACTTCACCCCCATGTTCGACCGCTCACACAGCTCCGCGCCGGGCACGGCCATGCCGGACTTGAGCAGCGGCGCAATGTCCGTCTTGCTCACCGTCGGCTGGAAATATGTGATCTTGCCATCGTACCCGTTGTCCATGCACCACTGCACCACCGCGTCCATGTCGGTGATCTCCACCGCCGTACTCTTGCGGTATGTCACGGCACACTTGGCCGTCTGGAACGCCGCGCCGCCCAGCGCTTTCTCTGCGTAGTCCAGCAGTTTTTCCCGCTTGCGCTCCAGCGCCTTGCGCCGCTCGGCAAGCTCCTTCTCCTCCTCGCGGATGGCCTTCGCCTCCGCCGCCAGATTCTTTGTCCAGCAGAGTACGCCCTCGATCTTGGCGTCCCGCGCCATTTGCAGCGCCTCGAACGCATCAAAATCCAGTACCTCGCCGGTTTCCTGATCGATCAGGTTCTCCAGTTCCTGGTCGATGTGATACAAACTCATACTCATTTCTGTTCCTCCCATGCGTCCACCGTCTCAATGCAAAACTCGCACCCCACGATGACGCCGTCCTTGTTCTTGTAGTAGGTGTCCGTCTCCTCCCCGCACACGGGGCAGACGGGCATATCGTAGTCCTTCGGCTCTAAGGGCCGCTCCGGCTCCCAATACTGCATCACGCTTCTCATACCGGTCGCCCCGCCGCTTTCAGCACGTCCCGCATTGGCTTTCTGGCCTTGAGGATGGACATGGCCCGTGCCGTGTCCCGCTTGTACTGCCGGTACAGGTCTCCCAGCTCCTCCGTCTGGTAGTATCCCTCTCCGTCGTTGCAGATCATCACGCCCTGCCGCTTGGCTTCGCTGACGGCCTTGCGCATCATCCGGTCGGAGGTCTGCATCGCCGCCGCCAACTCCGCACGGCTGATGGCGTTTCGCCGCCCGTGGGGGATCAACGCCGCGATGCGCTCCGTTTCCGCCGTCCGCTGGGGGATGTCGGCCTTGTCCTCGTCGCCGTACAGATATGCCCGGCTGGTACGCAACGCCGCCTCCAGCGCCGTCAGCACCTCCTCCGTGGGCAGACACACGCCGTTTTCAAACCGGCTCACCATGCAGGTGTCGATACGGGGATCCACCAGCTTCAGCACACCGCTGACCGCCTCCTGCGTCAGCCCCAGCTCCAGCCGCCGTTCCTTCAATCGGTTCATTTCCGTCCTCCCTTCGCGCCCTGTTGTATGCGCTTGTAAGCCTTGCGCATCACGCGCCCCTTGTACTCCTTGAACTCGTTGTTCTTGACACGCTCCGCGTAAGAGATGGCTTTCTCCGCCTCGTGCTGCTCCCAAACGGGACAGCCGGTGCGGCATCCTACCCGCCTATTGGGGCATTCGATGGGGCAGTTGGTCATTCCCATCTCACCAGCACCCTTTGTACTCCGGCGCGGTGCGCCTCCTCGTGGGTCATCAGAACGTCCACCGTGTAGCCGTACACTCCGGTGTCGGCTGCTATGTACTCCTTGCCTCCGATAGTCACGGTGCTGCCCAGCGGGATAATGTCCGGGTCTACTGCCACCGCCTCGCCGATGCAGACCCACCGTCCGGAGGCCGTCAGCACCTGCCCCGCCTCGTTGCGGTTGATGTCCGCATAAGGTGTGCAGCACGCGCAGTATCCGGTGATGTCGCAGACCAGCAGATTCTCCGGCGGCTTCGCGGCGGACAGCACCGCCGACTGCACCGCAGCGGACAGGGGAGGGGGTGCGTCCTCCGGCTCCTGCGCCTCCGGCAGCGTCAGCGCCCATAGGAGGATACCGACAATAGCCAGCCCAAGCAGGATATTGAGGATCCAAAGCCGCCTGTTCCAACGCCGCTCCCAGCAGCGCCGGGAATACTCCCGCGCCCGCCTGTTCCGCTCTCTCATCGTCCCAGCGCCTCCACGCACTTGACGATGGCCCAGCTCAGCCACGCCGCGCCGATAAACGTCAGCGCCCATGCAAACGCGCTCATTTCGCACCTCCACACTTCTTCTCGTTCGGCACAAGGCCGACAAACTCAAGCCCTCTTCCACGGGCGTAAATCTCGCCCATGATCTTCCCCAGCTTTACGGGGTCGGGGGGCGTTACCCAAATGATTTTGTACTCCGGCTTTTTACTCATTGCCTTTTCCTTTCCTCCGTGCTACAATAAGCACGGACACAATATCCTGTGGTGAGATTTGTCCCACCCGCCCCGCTCGATGCTGCAACATTGGGCGGGGCATTTTTTTACTGCCCGTCGCTGGATTCAAACAGCTCGTCCACGGTCACGCCGTACATTTTCGCCAGCTTCTTGTGGTACTTCCGCAACGGTCGCCAGTCGCCCAGCTCCCAATGCGTCACGCAGGATAGGTCAACATTCAGTTTCTTCGCCACCTGTGCGCGGGTTAGTCCGGAGCGTTCTCGTAGCTCTCTCAATGCCAATTTTTGCGTCCTCCCTTCATTGTGAGATTTCATTGACTGCGGCGGGGAGATTTGCTATACTGCCATTAGCCCTCTTTGGGCAACTTCAAAGGAGGTGGTTTTCGTGACCAACCTTTTGATTTTGCCTGTTCCCTTCCCGTCGGGTCGCAACAGCGGTGTCAAAGCGCGTTAAACTGGCTAAATGCAGCAACTGATACGGCGGAGCACTCAGTGAAGAGGTTAAAACTCACGGTGATATGCCAGTAATCATATCCCACCGTATCTGGTACTCCCGATGGCTTACCAGCGAGAAGGCAATGCGCAGAACCAAAACTGCCAAAGTGAGCGGCGCGTCCATAGAAGCGCAAGTCTGATTTTGCGTCAGGATGGCATTGCCGAGCCGATGGAAAGAAACCCATCAATTCGGACGGATGCAAAGCAACGTGTCCGATCCTCCTGTGCAGTGCGTTCTGGTAAACAAATCTGGGGGAAAAGCATCCGTGAACAGACCACGGGTGCTTTTTCTTTTCCCCGCCGCAGTCAATACCCGCCGAAACCTCATGAATGTGAGAAATCACGCTTGACACGACCCCGTAAGCGTATTACAATGAAATCGCCAAAAGACATTGCAAAAGCCGCTTTTATGGGGGCTGGTTTTCGTGTACCCTTTTCCGGTGGGCTTTGTTATATGATACCTCACATTCAAACCATTTGCAATACCAAATTGGTTCAAATAAACTGTTTTGTATGGTTGCACAAAAAGCAAGAGGCAAATATGGACACAACGTTGGAACGAATCCTGACTTTAATTCCGAAAAAAGAGAATGGCGCTTTTAAGCATGGCGCGTTATCCCAATTTGCAAGACCTCTCGGGTTTAAAGATGGACACATCGTTTCTGATTGGATTGCCGGAAATTCGGAATCATACAAAAACTATCTTTACCAAATCTCGGCGCTGCATGGCGTATCCGTTGAATACCTCCGTGGCGAAACGGACGACCCGGGCATAAAAGAAGCCCCCGCCACAGAGGGCGAGGGCTATACAGATTTGCAGAAGGCCGCTATTCAGTTTGTGTTGTCATTACCGCCGGAAAAGCTGGAGCGGTTTATAAAAATGGGTCGAGCTGCTTTTGAGGAAGACCAATGAAAGAAATCATTATTGCACGCAGTTAAATGCCGTGATCGAATGCAAGCGGAAAGCCAACGGTTAAAATGTGGCCTTGCCGTTTTCGCCCTCTTTCCAAATCACCTCAAGTTCACCGGTAAACAGGTTTCGTGCCATTCGGTAAAGCTCGGTCATTGCGGTCTCGCAATCCATGCCGTCACATTCCATGCCGACTTCGTACTCGCCACCTTTTTCTTTACTGATCGCCCAAATTTTCATTTTAGATCCTCCATGATTTTTTGAAGTTGTTCGTCGGATAACTTTTGTATCAGGTCAAAGGCTTCTGCCAGCATCTTTTGATACTCTATTGTATCACTTTTCACGTCTTCGCGCAACATTTTGTGTCCCTCCAAATGATTATAGTAACGGGGCTATATGTCGATTATTGCACTTTGTGCAGTCGAAAATATGAGAAAATGGAGAGTTGAGATGAAAAAGTTTTTGCTTATCGCGCTGTCTTCGGTTCTCGCGCTCGGCATGTTAACCGCCTGCGGGAAAACGAATCAGACCGAGCCCGAAAGCGAGCCGGTAACTCCGCCCGATCTCGTTGGAGAGTGGAAGCAGACAAACAGCGATGCAGAGGACGCATGGCAGGCCGCTACCATTGCCGAAGATGCCATTGAAGTGTATTGGGTATCTGATAACGGAGACACAAAAGCCCTCTATTGGGCCGGTTCTTTCGATGCCCCTACCACGGCGGATGAGCCGTACACCTGGGAATCGGAAAATGATAAAGACCAGACCGATATGGCAATTCTCGCCAGCGGCGATGACACCAAGACGTTTACCTATCAGGACGGCGTAATTAGCTACGAAGTGTCTGCTATGGGAGTTACGCAGACCGTAAAACTTGAGAAGCAATAAGTAACTAAAGGCACTGCCGCTCTCCGCAACAAACGGCAGTGCCTTTTTGCAGGCAGCGAGGAGCGGTCGCCGCTGCATGATTTGACCATACTCCGCGTTGCTTGACTACTTCAACGCCAAAACCTTGCAATAAAACAGCGTTTGGTGAGGTTCGGTAAGCCCTCATCTTGCGACTTCGCGACGCCAAAATCGGAGAAATTAAGGTGATGCAAATGAACATTCAAGAGGTGTGTAGAATCCGCAAAGAAGAATTGAAACTGACCTATCAGGACATTTCCGACACTTCCGGCGTACCGTTGTCCACCGTGCAGAATTTCTTTTCCAAGTTTTCAAAGTCGCCGTCCATTTACACTGTTGCGCCGATCTGCAAGGCAATGGGCATATCCCTTGACGAGACGTTCGGAATTTCCGAACACCTGACGCCGACCGAGGAAACTTTGCAGGCGCGGAATGATGAGCTGGAACGCCATGTTGACGCAAAAGCAGACATGATCGAGATCATGCGGCGTGGAGTGCGTATCCGCAACGGCGTGATTGCTATAATGTTTTTTATAATTGTTCTTCTCGCTGCGTGGTGCGTGTACATTGATTTTCATTGTATAGATTACGGATTTTGGAGGGGGATTTGATGATAGCGGCATTGATGAGAGTGGCTTTGATAAGAGTGGCTTTGTATATCCGCGTCTCAAGCGAAGAACAGGCGCGGCATGGCCTGTCCCTGCAAGAGCAGCGGGACGCGCTGATGAGATATGCCAAAGAACACAAGATGACCGTGGTGGGCATATATGAGGACGCAGGAATATCCGCGCGAAAGCCGTATAAAAAGCGCCCTGCGCTCCTGCGACTGCTGGGCGATTGCAAAGACGGTCAGATAGACATGATTCTGTTTGTCAAACTTGACCGCTGGTTTCGCAATGTCGCAGGGTATTACGATGTACAAACACAGCTCGACCAGTACGGCGTAACATGGCAAGCGACGGAAGAAGATTACGAAACACGGACTGCTTCAGGGCGTTTAAAGGTCAATATTATGTTGTCAGTCGCGCAAGACGAGGCCGACCGCACAAGCGAACGAATCAAATTTATCAACGATGGGAAACGGGCAAAAGGACAACCGGCAGGCTCAAAAGCGCCTTTAGGGTATGCCATCAAGGACAGGCAATACCAGATTGATAACGGCACAGCAGATGCGGCGCGAGATATGTTCGCGGCGTTTATCCGGCTAAAAAGCGTCCTTGCCGTAAAGCGATATATGCTTGACACATGGGGCATTGACCGTGCTTACAGCAAGTATGTAAACTATTTCCGTAACCGTCTTTACATCGGCGAGGTTTATGGCATCGAAAATGCTTGCCCCGCGTTGGTGAGCAAGCAAGACTTTGACCTTGTAAATGATATTATTCGCCAGCGGTCACAACGCTGTGCGGGAGTTGACACAGACCGCGTGTATCTGTTTTCCGGGATACTGCATTGTAAAGAATGCGGGAAAACGATGCAATCGGAAACCGTAAAGAAGACATATACATATTACCGATGCCGGACGCGGATGCTTGATAACACCTCTTGCCCGCACACAAAAAGGATACGAGAGGACGTGTTGGAAGACTACCTACTACACGAGCTTGCTGGAATCGCAGAGCGGAACAATAGGTACTACAAAAAGGCCGAAAAAAAGCCCACGCAAAGCGCGGACTCGATACGAAAGAAAATGAGCAAGCTAAAAACGCTATACCTAAACGATTTGATTGAGCTTGACGATTATAAAGCGGAATACTCGATCTTGAAAAGATCCCTCGAAACCGTGGAGGAAAAGCCGAAGACAGACCTCGACGCCTTGAGAAACGGGCTGGGCGAATATGGCACATACTCTCGGGAAGAAAAAAAGGAATTCTGGACGCGCTTCATCAAGCGGATTGATGCAGACAACGATGGCGCGTTTTTCGTAACGCCGCGTTAGGCATATTTTACCTTTGCGGACACAAAGGGTAAGTATGCCTAAAAAACCCCCGCCGTA
>OHIL01000089.1_pt1 | contig 42599 bp, 39 predicted proteins | sample 1568231 | NCBI WGS metagenome assembly OHIL01 (sample SAMEA3879565, study PRJEB24766) | human gut metagenome | biome: human-associated habitat; feature: feces | place: USA | collected 1985/1987 | reverse complement strand
TCGCGCTGCAAAAGAGCATCCTCGGTGTGTTCGACATGGACACCGCCACATGGTCGCACCGCACGCGCGAGACGCTGGAAAAATGGGAACAGGCCGGTCAGGTGGAAAACGCCGCCGGAGACGAGCTGCCCAAAGCGTTCGTGCTCTGCTCGCTCGGCAGCGGGCAGACCTGCTATCTGTCACAGCTCAACACCGCAACACTATATAAACGCAGCAAGGCCAGCGGACTGGAGAATCTCTGACCGCGGCGCTGTACGGAAGGAAGCAAATCCATGCCAGATATCACAGACAAGATCACACAAAAATATGACGCCAGCCAGATCCAGGTGCTCGAGGGTCTGGAGGCTGTGCGCAAGCGTCCGGGCATGTACATCGGCTCGACGTCGTCGTCCGGTCTGCACCACCTCGTGTATGAGATCGTCGACAACTCCATCGACGAGGCGCTCGCGGGCTACTGCAGCCACATCGAGCTGACCATCGAGCCGGGCGACATCATCTGCGTGAGCGACAATGGCCGCGGCATCCCCGTGGACGTGCAGCCGCAGACGGGCAAGTCCGCGCTTGAGGTCGTGTTCACGGTGCTGCACGCGGGCGGCAAGTTCGGCGGCGGGGGCTACAAGGTCTCCGGCGGCCTGCACGGTGTAGGCGCCAGCGTGGTCAACGCCCTCAGCGAGTGGCTGACTGTGCAGGTACACAAGGACGGCAAGATCTACGAAATGCGGTTCTCCCGGGGACACATCACCCAGGAGATGCGGATCGTGGGCGAGACGGATCACACCGGCACTACCGTCACCTTCAAGCCCGACCCGGAGATGTTCGACACGCTGGACTACGAGTATGAGACGCTGCACACCCGTATGCGGGAGCAGGCGTTCCTCAACGCCGGTCTGCATATCACCATCACCGACGCCCGCCCCGGCAGAGAGCAGTCCGAGGCCATGTGCTATGAGGGCGGCATCCGGGAATTCGTCACCTTCATCAACCGGAACAAGACCCCGCTCCATGAGGAGGTCATCTACCTCTCCGGCGCCAAGGGCGACAGCACGGCGGAGATCGCCATCCAGTACAACGACGGTTATAACGAGACCATCGTCTCCTTCGCCAACGACATCCATACGCCGGAGGGCGGTATGCACGAGACGGGCTTCAAGGCGGCGCTGACCCGTGTGCTCAATTCCTACGGCCTGAAATACGGCATGATCAAGGAGGGCGACAAGGTCTCCGGCGAGGACGTCCGGGAGGGCATCACCACCGTCATCTCCGTGAAGCTGACAGAGGCCCAGTTCGAGGGCCAGACCAAGGCCAAGCTGGGCAACGCCCACATCCGCACGCTGGTGGACAGCATCGTCAACGACCAGCTGGCGGTGTATCTGGAGGAGCATCCCGTGGTGGCCCGCACCATTCTGGATAAGGCCATGACCGCCAACCGCGCACGGGAGGCGGCGCGCAAGGCGCGGGAGTCCATCCGCCGCAAGACGGTGCTGGGCGGCGCGGCCATGCCGGATAAGCTCCGGGACTGCAACGAAAATAACCCCGAGCTGACAGAGCTGTACATCGTGGAGGGCGACTCCGCAGGCGGCTCCGCCACGGCGGGACGGGACAGCCGTTTTCAGGCCATCCTGCCCCTGTGGGGCAAGATGCTCAACGTGGAGAAGGCCCGGGTGGACAAGGTCTACGGCAACGACAAGCTCCAGCCCGTCATCATCGCGCTGGGCGCCGGTATCGGCGAGGAGTTCGACGAGAACAAGCTGCGCTATCACAAGATCATCATCATGGCCGATGCCGATGTGGACGGCGCCCATATCCGCACCCTGCTGCTGACCTTCTTCTTCCGGTATATGCGGCCCCTCATTGAGGAGGGCTATGTCTACTCCGCCGTGCCGCCGCTCTATAAGCTGACCCGGGGCAAGACCTCCCGGGTGGCCTACTCCGACGAGGAGCGGGATCGTATCTCCGCGGAGATGCGCGGCGGCAATTCCAACGTGACCATCAACATCAGCCGGTTTAAGGGTCTGGGCGAGATGGACGCCCACGAGCTGTGGGAGACCACCATGGATCCCACCACCCGTACCCTGCGGCGCATCACGCTGGATGACGCGGTGAAGGCTGACGCCACGTTCACCGTCCTCATGGGCGAGAAGGTGGAGCCGCGCAAGGAATTTATCGAGCGCAAAGCACAGTACGCTGTGAATCTGGATTATTAAGGAGGGCTGGAATCTATGAGCAAAAAGCCCCAATACGACCCTGCGGAGATCCGCTTCCCCGACCAGCATATCGTGGAGTCCCCGCTGGTCCCGGAGATGGAGAAGTCCTATATCGAATATGCCATGTCCGTTATCGTAGGCCGCGCCCTGCCCGACGTGCGGGACGGCCTGAAGCCCGTACACCGGCGTATTCTCTACGCCATGTACGAGGACAACCTGACCTCTGACAAGCCCTTTAAGAAGTCCGCCACCTGCGTGGGCGACGTGCTGGGCCGGTATCACCCCCACGGCGACGCGTCCGTGTACGACGCCCTGGTGCGCCTGGCCCAGGATTTCTCCATGCGCTATATGCTGGTGGACGGCCACGGCAACTTCGGCTCCGTGGATGGCGATCCCCCGGCGGCCTACCGATACACTGAGGCCAGGCTTGCCAAGATTGCAGGCGAAATGCTGCGGGACATCGAAAAAGACACAGTGGACTGGGATCCTAACTTCGACGAGAGCCGCAAGGAGCCCCGGGTGCTGCCCTGCCGGTTCCCCAATCTGCTGGTCAACGGTTCCTCCGGCATTGCCGTAGGTATGGCCACCAATATCCCGCCCCACAACCTGCGGGAGGTCATCGGCGCGTGCATCTGTGTGCTGGATAATCCGGACGCCACCCTGGGCGATCTGATGGAGCATGTTCAGGGTCCCGACTTCCCCACAAAGGGCATCATCATGGGCCGGGCCGGGATCCGGGCCGCCTATGCCACCGGCCGGGGCCGGGTAGTGGTTCGGGCCCGCCACGAATTCGAGGAATTCGGCAACAACCGCACCCGCATCATCATCACGGAGCTTCCGTATCAGGTGAACAAGCGGATGCTTATCAAGAACATGGCCGACCAGGTGGAGGATAAGCGTCTGGATGGCATCAGCAACATTCAGGATGAGACAGACCGCAACGGTATGCGCATCGTCATCGAGCTGAAGCGGGACGCCAACCCCCAGGTGGTACTCAACCGCCTGTTTGCCCAGACACAGCTGCAAAGCTCCTTTGCCATCAATATGCTGGCCCTGGTCCAGAATCAGTCCCAGCCGAAGATCCTGTCCCTGCGGCACATCATCGACGAGTATCTGGCCTTCCAGGAGGAGATTATCGTCCGGCGCACCAGATACGACCTGAAGAAGGCTCAGGAGCGGGCCCATCTGCTGGAGGGTCTGCTGATCGCCCAGGACAACATTGACGAGGTCATCCATATCATCCGCACCAGCTATGACAATGCCAAGGAGAACCTGATGCAGCGCTTTGGTCTGGACGACGTCCAGGCCCAGGCCATTCTGGATATGCGCCTGAAGGCTTTGCAGGGGCTGGACCGGGAAAAGCTCCAGAACGAGTATCAGGAGCTGGAGGAGAAAATCGCCTATTATCTGCGGGTGCTGGGGGATGAGAATCTGGTAAAGTCCATCCTGAAGGAGGAGCTGCAGGCCATCTCCGACAAGTATGGCGACGACCGCAAGACGGAGATCCAGGATGTGGAGGACGAGATCGACATCGAGGACCTGATCGAGGAGGAGGAATGCGTCTTTACCCTCACCGCCAACGGGTACATCAAGCGCACTCCCGTCAGCGAATATACCGCCCAGAGCAAGGGCGGTATGGGCAAAAAGGGCATCACCACCCGGGAGGAGGATACCGTGGTGGATGTGTTCACCGCCTCCACCCACGACTATATTCTGTTCTTTACCGACACCGGCAAGGTGTATAAGAAGAAGGGCTATCTCATCCCCGAAAGCGGCAAGGCTGCCAAGGGCACCAACATCGTGAACATTCTTCAGGTGGAGACCGGCGAGCGGGTCCAGGCCATGCTGCACTTCCGGGAGACCGGCGACGACCAGCTGTATTTGTTCATGACCACCCGCAACGGCACCGTGAAGCGGCTGGAGGTATCGGCCCTGAAGAATCTGCGCAACAACGGCATCCGGGCCCTGACCCTGGACGAGGGGGATGAGCTCATCAACGTGCAGGAGACCCACGGCAGCGACCGTATCCTGATTGCCACCCACGACGGGCAGGCTGTCTGCTTTGACGAGACGGATGTGCGGGCTATGGGCCGCACGGCGGTAGGCGTCCGGGGCATCCGCCTGCGGGAGGGCGACTATGTGGTGGGCGCCGCCAAGGCGGTGCCCGGCAAGACGGTGCTGTCTATCACCGAGCGGGGCTACGGCAAGCGCACAGCGGTGGAGGAATACCGCATTACCGCCCGGGGCGGCCTGGGCATCCGCAACTATATGGTCACGGAAAAAACCGGGCCCATCGTGGGTATCAAGGTGGTGGACGGTACCGAGGACCTGCTGCTGGTGACGGAGGCAGGCATTCTCATCCGCACGGCAGTGGAGAATATCCGCATTGCCGGCCGCGCCACCCAGGGCGTCATCGTCATGCGCTTTAAGGAGGAGGGCGACCGCGTCATTTCCATGGCTCTGACGGACCGGGAGCAGGAGACCGAAAAGGAGTGATCTGATGGGGAAGAAGAAGGAAATGTACGCCCCGCTGACCCGGTGGCAGTATTTTACCAAGACCCTGTATCATGACCCCAGCCGCACCAATGAGTTTGAATACGACGGCGTGATCTATCTGAAAAGCGAAGAACTGCGGGACATTGAGTATGCCAACGCACGGGTGAACTGGGTGCTTCTGCTGGTTCTGTGCGCTATGTTCCTGACGGCGGTGAAGTGGCAGAACATTGTGGTCATTGCCGTGGGCATGGTGGTGATCGTGGCGGGAGAGCTGTATCGCATGAGCCGCCTGCCCAAGGATATCAAGGCCCACCTGACGGATTCCGGACGGAGGAAGCGGTGACGGAGATGAAGATCATCGCCCGCATTCGCACGGAGCTGCCGGAGAAGTTCGGCGTGCCCAGGCAAAGCGGGCTGGTGCCCCAGCTGAGGGGCCGTGTGGTGTTTGAGCCGGGGTACCGGAACCCGGACGCTGTTCGGGGGCTGGAGGACTTCTCCCACATCTGGCTGATCTGGCAGTTTTCCCAGGCGGTCCGGGAGGACTGGTCCCCTACGGTGCGGCCGCCCCGGCTGGGGGGAAACCGGCGTATGGGGGTGTTTGCCACCCGGTCGCCCTTCCGGCCCAACGCCATGGGCCTGTCCTCTGTGCAGCTGGACCGGGTGGAGCTGGACCCGCAGCTGGGCCCGGTGCTCCATGTGCGGGGGGCGGACCTGATGGACGGGACGCCGATTTTCGACATCAAGCCCTATCTGGCCTATACCGACAGCCATCCCCAGGCCACCGGAGGATTCACCGACGGCCTGGACCATGCGCCGCTGACGGTGGACTGCGCCCGGTCGCTGCTGGAGCGTATCCCGGCGGACAGCCGGGAGGGGCTTCTGGGCGTGCTGGCCGGAGATCCCCGGCCCCGCTATCAGGAGGACCCCCGGCGGGTGTACGGCCTGGCCTTTGCCGGGTACAACATCCAGTTCACCGTGGATGGGGACCGGCTGACAGTGGTGGACGTGGAGGAAGCATGAGAAGCAGGAAAAAGAAATGAAAACTGTAACCATATATACCGACGGCGAGAGCCGCTGCGCGGCCTCGGAGAAGATGTCTGTCCTGCTCGCCCCTGTGGGGGCAACCGCAGGACATGACAGGCAGGCGCCGTCGGGCTGGGCTGCCGGAGGCATGAGAAGCAGGTAAAAGAAATGAAAACAGTGACCATATATACCGACGGCGCCTGCTCCAGCAATCCCGGACCCGGGGGGTGGGGGGCGATTCTGGAGTGGAACGGCGTGGAAAAGGAGCTGTCCGGCGGCGCGGCGGATACCACCAACAACCGCATGGAGCTTACCGGTGTCATCCGGGCCCTGTCGTGCCTGAAGGAGCCCTGCGTGGTGGAGCTGTATTCCGACTCCAAATACGTCATCGATGCCCTGTCCAAGGGATGGGTATACGGCTGGCAGAAGCGGGGCTGGGTGAAAAGTGATAAAAAGCCCGCCCTGAACGCGGACCTGTGGCAGGAGCTGCTGCCCCTGATCGCACGGCACGATGTGCGCTACCACTGGGTCAAGGGCCACGCCGCCAACGAGAAAAACAACCGCTGCGACCAGTTGGCGGTGGCGGAGAGTAAAAAGTTCTGAAAATCTGCGATGTTCACAAAAAGTTCACGCGGATTTCATGATTTCGCCATGTTTACAAGGTATTCTTTTACCTGTACAAAGGAACCATTCCTTATGTGATTTTCTCTCTCTCCTAACAAACACACAGAAAACTCCCTTCGCCAGCGGCGGAGGGAGTTTTCTGTGCTTGTCAGAAAGAACATTCGATGAATTACTGCAATAAGAGGAGCGGACAGCGTCCGCTCCTCTTGCTTGTTATAGGGAGTTTATTCCTCCTCCTGGGCTGTGATGGCAATATGCAGCTCGTCCAGCTGCTTTTGTCTGTCCCCACAAAATGACGCGGCATTTTGCGGGGCCCCCTCACTGGGAATGAATATCCTCGGCGGAAATGAATTCCGCCTGCGGCAAGGTTTTGCTGCGCAAAACGCTTGATGTGGAACAAAAGCAGCAGGGGAGTAGATGGATGGGGGAGTTTATTCCTCCTCCTGGGCTGTGATCTGAATATGCAGCTCGTCCAGCTGCTTTTGTTCCACAGTGGAGGGGGCGCCCATCATGATATCCTGGGCGTTCTTATTCATGGGGAAGGGGATGATCTCGCGGATAGAGCTTTCACCGGCCAGCAGCATCACCATGCGGTCCACGCCGGGGGCGATGCCGGCATGGGGAGGCGCACCGTAGCAGAAGGCGTTGTACATGGCGGGGAACTTCTTCTTCACATCCTCCTCGCCCAGGCGCACCAGCTCAAAGGCCTTGACCATGATCTCGGGGTCGTGGTTCCGGACGGCACCGCTGGACAGCTCCACGCCGTTGCACACCAGGTCATACTGGTCGGCGGTGATGGTCAGGGGGTCGATTTCGCCCCGCTCCGCCTTCAGCAGTACCTCCAGGCCGCCGCTGGGCATGGAGAACGGATTGTGGCAGAACTCCAGCTGGCCGGACTCGTCGCCGATCTCGTACATGGGGAAGTCCACGATCCAGCAGAACTCGTAGCGCTCCTTGTCCATGTGGCCCTCACAGGCCGCGCCGAAGGTCTTGATGAGCACACCAGCGGATTTGGTGGCGGCGGGACCTGCGGCCACCAGCACCAGAGTGTTGGGATTCAGATCCAGGGTCTCGGTCAGCTCCTGCTGGAGGCCTGTGACGAACTTGGCAATGCCGCCGGCCAGCTGGCCGTTTTCGTCCGCCTTGAACCAGTAGGCTTTGGAGCCGGACTGCACCTCGCAGTCGGCCAGCAGCTTGTCGATCTGCTTGCGGGTGAGCTTGCAGTTGGACACGGGGACCATCTTTACGGTCTGACCCCGCAAGGCGTCGAACTCACTCTCGGTAAACAGGGAGGTGACATTCTTACAGGTCAGGTCAATGCGCAGGTCAGGCTTATCGGAGCCGTAGGTCTCCATGGCGTCCCGGTAGGCGATGCGGCGGAAGGGAGCGGAGGAGGCCACGTTGTAGGTGCCGAATTTGGCGAAGATGGGAGGCAGCACGTCCTCCAGGACGGCGAACACATCCTCCTGGGTGGCGAAGGCCATTTCCATATCCAGCTGGTAGAACTCGCCGGGGGAACGGTCGCCTCGGGCGTCCTCGTCCCGGAAGCAGGGGGCAATCTGGAAATAGCGGTCAAACCCGGCGGTCATCAGCAGCTGCTTGAACTGCTGGGGAGCCTGGGGCAGAGCATAGAACTTGCCGGGGTGCTTCCGGGCGGGCACCAGATAATCCCGGGCGCCCTCAGGGGAGGAGGCCGTCAGGATGGGCGTGGTGATTTCCAGGAAACCGTGATCCGTCATGGCAGCCCGCAGGGCGGACACCACCTGGCAGCGGAGGATGATGTTGCTCTTTACCGCCGGGTTCCGCAGGTCCAGATAACGATATTTCAGACGCTGGGTCTCGTCGGCCTCGCGGCTGCGGTTGATCTCAAAGGGCAGGCTGTTGTAGCGGCAGCGGCCCAGGACCTCAATTTTTTCGGGGAGCACCTCCACATCGCCGGTGGCCTGCTTGGGATTCTTGCTGGCCCGCTCCCGGACGGTGCCCTCTACGCTGATGGTGGACTCCTTGTTCAGGCCGTTGATGACGTCCATCATCTCCTGACTCTCTACCACCACCTGGGTGGTGCCGTAGAAGTCACGCAGCACCACAAAGGCGAAGTTCTGGCCCACCACGCGGACGTTCTCCATCCAACCCACGATCTTCACGTGCTTTCCGGCGTCGGTCAGACGCAGCTCCCCGCAGGTATGGGTTCGCATTTGCATCATATTGATCTCTCCTGTTCTGATTATAATTTGTATTTTAGTTAACGGATTCAACTATCTGTATTCAAATCTATGATTACAATTTTGAATATTTGTGGGTAATATTGCATCCTGTATTTATTTTTCCAGAATGACCTTGCCTTGATTCCGCTGGGACAGCCCCTCCTGAATGCGGGAAAGTGTGGCGTCGAAGGGGAGCTTGGTCTGTTCGCCGGAGGTCATATCCTTGCATGCCACCAGGCCCGCCGCAATCTCGTCGTCGCCCAGAAACACCACATAGGGGACCCCCAGCTTGTCGGCATAGTTCATCTTGGCTTTGAACTTTTTCTGCTCGGTATACAGCTGCGTGCGGATACCGGCGCCCCGCAGCCGGGTAGCCAGCTGGATGGCCGGGGTCAGGTCCTGGGTCATGGGCAGGATCAGCACATCGGCAGGAGCCGTGGGCAGGGAGGGGTTCAGGAGGCCCTGCTCACCCAGCACATAAAACAGACGGGTCAGGCCAATGGAGATGCCCACGCCGGGAAGCTGACGGTCGGTATAATACTCAGCAAGGTTGTCATAACGTCCACCAGAACATACAGAACCGATCTCTGGATAGCCCAGCAAGGTTGTCTCATACACGGTACCGGTGTAGTAGTCCAGGCCCCGGGCGATGGTCAGATCCACGGCGAAATTGACCTCCGGAACGCCGAAGGCGGCCAGGTAACGGGTGACGGTGGTAAGCTCATCCAGTCCCTGGTCAAACAGCTCATGGCGGCCTCGGTAGCCCTCCAGGGCGGAGAGCACCTGGTCATTGCTGCCGGTGATGGAGATGAAACGCATGATCTCCTCCGCCTGATCCGCCGTCAGTCCTACGTCGTCCATCAGGCAGGCGCGGACCTTATGGGGCCCGATCTTGTCCAGCTTGTCCACGGTGCGCATGATGTCGCCGGACCGGTCCGTCAGGCCCAGCATGGCATAGAAGCCGTTGAGGATCTTGCGGTTGTTGACCCGGATCTGGAACCGGGTCAGGCCCAGGGCGGTGAAGGTCTGGTAGATGATGGAGGGGATCTCTGCCTCGTTGGTGATGTCCAGCTTGCCGTCGCCGATAATATCGATGTCTGCCTGATAGAATTCCCGGAAACGCCCTCGCTGGGCCCGCTCGCCCCGGTATACCTTACCGATCTGATAACGGCGGAAGGGGAAGGCCAGGTCATTGCCGTGGAGGGCCACATATTTGGCCAGCGGCACCGTCAGGTCAAACCGCAGGGCCAGGTCGGCGTCGCCCTTCTGGAAGCGGTAGATTTGCTTTTCGGTCTCGCCGCCGCCCTTGGCCAGCAGCACCTCGCTGGCCTCAATCACAGGGGTGTCCAGGGGCGTGAAGCCGTAGCGGCTATAGGTGGTGCGCAGAATGTCCATCATCCGCTCCAGCTGCTGCTGCTGCGCAGGCAGCAGCTCCATGAAGCCGGATAGGGTCCGGGGGGTCACAGTTGCCATGGTGATCTATTTCCTTTCTGTTTTGTTTTTGGGTTTTTATTGGGGACTCTTTGGAGACATCATAGCTCGGCTGCAGCTGGGTTTGGAAATGAAAAAATGCGCTCCCGTCCCTTGTTTGGGACGAGAGCGCATGAATACGCTTCGTGGTGCCACCCAAATTCAGCCCCAAGGGGCCCTCGCGGCTCCTGTTACGGGGAGCGGGCCGTGGATGTTTCCATCCCCGCTGGGGGACTGTCTTCGCTTCTCCTGCCGGGGCGCGCTTGCAGCCGGTGACGCGTCTCTCTGGTGCCGGTGGGGATGAAGGTACTCCTGTCTCCTTTATGGCGGTCGCTTTTCCTATTTTATGGCATCCGGGGCCGCTTGTCAAGCGGTAAAGGGCTTGGTTTTGGGATTGACAATATTGCGCCAGTCCAGGTCGCCCCGGGCCAGGCCCAGCACCAGCATTTCCGCCGAGGCCAGGTTGCTGGCATAGGGGATGTTGTTCTGGTCACACAGACGGAAGATGTTGGCTACATCCTCATTCGGGGTCTTCTGATTGGGGTCGCCGAAGCACAGCACCATGTCGATCTCATTATAGGCGATACGGGCCGCGATCTGCTGGCCGCCGCCGTGGTCGAAGGACAGGAAACGGTGGATGCGCAGGCCGGTGGCTTCGCTGATCTGAAGGCCGGTGGTGGCGGTGGCGCAAAGGGTGTGCTGGGCCAGAATGCCGCAGTAAGCGGTGCAGAACTGGACCATCAGTTCCTTTTTGTTGTCGTGAGCGATCAGTGCGATATTCATGGGGGCACTTCCTTTCATAAGATCAGATCCGCATCAGCGGCACACGCTGGCCGGTGATGCGTCGGGCAATGTTTTCATAGGACCGTGCGGCATAGTAGTTCATGTCCCGCAGGGGAATGCCGCGGTTGAGGGAATAGGGGACGTCGCTGTCCTCCGGGACCACGCCCAGAAGGGGAAGGCCGGCAGCGTCCATGGCGTCGTCGATGGTGCTGTGCAGGGCCCGCAGGAGCTTTTTCTGTACTCGCCCCACCACCAAAAACAGGTTCTCTGTGGTGAAGCGCTTGTCCAGGATCATAACGGTGTGCTGTGCGTCCCGCAGAGCGGAGGCGTCGGTGGTGGTGATGACCACCACGCAGTCGGCGCAGCCGGTGGCCAGCTGGAAGCCCTGACCCAGTCCCGCCGGGGCGTCGATGAGGCAATAGTCATACTGCTGGCGCACCTGTTCCAGGAGCCGTTTCATCTGCTCCATGGTGACGTTCAGCTGCCCGGTGGCGGACAGGGGAGCGGTGAGCAGGTGGAGCTTGGGATACTTGGGGTGGACAGCCACCGCGTCCGACAGTGCGCAGCGCCCGGCTATAACGTCGGAAAAGTCCATCAGTGCACTGTCTGTCAGCCCCAGGGCCAGGTCCAGGTTCCTCAGGGTAATGTCACAGTCCAGGCACAGAGTGCTCTTTCCCAGGGCGGCCAGAGCCAACCCCACGTTGGCGGTGAAGGAGGTCTTGCCGGTGCCGCCCTTTCCGGAGACCACTGCTATGATTTTTCCCATATCCAGGTACCTCGTATACAGATGGGGTTCAGCCCAGCGGCGCTTTTTTGATTCGGGCAAAGGGACGGGGATAGGCCGCCGGAGTAGGATGCTGCTTTTGAATGATTACCACCCGGTGACGAATGTCCGTACCGGGAATGGTGTAATCCCAGATTTTTCCAATTTTTCCGCCCAGCTGGGCAATGGCGCTTTTGGCGGACTGGACCTCCTGGTCGGAGTCCACAGACTTCATGGCCAGGAACTGGCCGCCTACCTTCACCAGGGGCAGGGCCAGCTCACACAATATGTTCAGCTGGGCAACGGCCCGGGAGGTGGCGATGTCGAATTTCTCCCGATGCTGCCGGGCAAATTCTTCGGCCCGGGCATGCACGCATTGGATGCGCTTGAGATCCATGGCTTGTGCCGTTTCCTGGAGAAAATCCACACGCTTTCCCAGGCTGTCCAGCAGGGTCAGGTCAAAGTCCGGCTCCAGCAGCCGCAGGGGCATACCGGGAAAACCCGCGCCTGTGCCTACGTCCACGACGTTTTTGCCCCGGAAGTCTGCTATCGTCAGCAGGGAAGCACAGTCCAGAAAGTGCAGCCGCGCCACATCTGCCGGATCGGTGATGGCTGTCAGATTCATGACCCGGTTTTTCTCCAGCAGGAGCCGGGAAAATTCCTGCAGCCGGGGGATGGCGTCGGTGGGAAGGCCCCAGGTCTCGAGGCCCTGCTGCAAGATGCGTTCCATTTATTTCTGCTCCTTCAGCAGGTCCCGGATCTCCGTCAGCAGTTCCTCTGTGGTGGGACCGGCGGGCTCCTCCGGAGCGGGGGCCTCGTCCTTCTTCTTGTGGAAGGCGTTGATGGCCTTGACCATCAGGAAGATGACGAATGCCACCAGGATGAAGTCGATGATGGTGGTCAGAAAGGTGCCCAGGCCCAGAGTTACGGCAGCCGTGACCTCCTTGTCCCCATTCATAACGGCGGGCTTCAGGATGATATCCAGCTTGCCCAGGTCGATGCCGCCGATGACCAGACCGATCAACGGCATGAACACATCGTTGACCAGGGAGGTGGTGATTTTGCCGAAGGCGGAGCCCAGCACCACGCCGATGGCCATGTCCAGCACATTGCCGCGCATGGCAAATTCCTTGAATTCATTGAAAAACTTTTTCATATGGACCCTCCTCTCAGTGCTTGGGGATAAGGCGGTCGTGGCCACCCATATAAGGCCGCAGAGCCTGGGGGATCCGCACAGAGCCGTCAGGCTGGAGGTTGTTTTCCAGGAAGGCGATGAGCATCCGGGGAGGGGCTACGCAGGTGTTGTTCAGAGTGTGGCACAGCTGCATTCTGCCGTTTTCGTCCTTGTAACGGATCTTCAGGCGGCGGGCCTGGGCATCACCCAGGTTGGAGCAGGAGCATACCTCGAAATACTTCTGCTGCCGGGGGGACCAGGCCTCAATATCACAGGACCTGCACTTCAGGTCTGCCAGATCGCCGGAGCAGCACTCCAGCTGCCGCACGGGAATATCCAGAGAGCGGAACAGCTCCACGCTGTACTGCCACAGCTGATCATACCATTTTTTGGAATCTTCAGGCTTGCATACCACGATCATTTCCTGCTTTTCAAATTGGTGAATGCGATAGATGCCCCGCTCCTCGATGCCGTGGGCGCCCTTCTCCTTGCGGAAGCAGGGAGAGTAGGAGGTCAGGGTCTGGGGCAGGGATTCGGTGGGGACGATCTGGTCAATAAACTTGCCGATCATAGAGTGCTCGCTGGTACCGATGAGGTAGAGGTCCTCGCCCTCGATCTTATACATCATGGCATCCATGTCGGTCTGGCTCATGACGCCCTCCACCACGTTGCCGTGGATCATGAAGGGCGGGATGCAGTAGGTGAAGCCCTTGTCGATCATAAAGTCCCGGCCATAGGCCAGAACGGCCTCGTGGAGCCGTGCAATATCGCCCATGAGATAATAGAATCCGTTGCCGGATACCCGGCCAGCGGCGTCCATATCAATGCCGTCGAAGCGCTCCATGATCTCCGTGTGATAGGGAATGTCAAATTCCGGGGTTTTGGGCTCGCCAAAGCGCTGGACCTCTACATTGTGGGTGTCGTCCGGGCCGATGGGAACGGAGGGATCGATCATCTGCGGGATCACCATCATGATTTTGGTGATCTGCTGGGTCAGGCGGCCCTCCATCTCCTCCAACTGGGCCAGTCGGTCGGCGTTGGCCTTCACCTGGGCCTTGGCCTCCTCGGCTTCCGCCAGCTTGCTGGGGTCCTTTTTGGCCTGTCCCATCAGCATGCCTACCCGCTTGGACAGCTGGTTGCGCTGGGCCCGCAGGTCGTTGGCCTCGTTCATGGCGGCGCGCTTTTCGGCGTCCAGAGCGATTACCTCGTCTACCAGGGGGAGCTTGGCGTTCTGAAATTTCTTGCGGATATTTTCCTTGACAGCTTCCGGGTTATCCCGGACAAATTTGATATCAAGCATGGTAATGCACCTTTCCGTGTTTCACGTGAAACAGTTATTTCTTTTTGATGGTATGGAGGGCCTCCAACAGGTCGTTGAGGTCGTCCAGGCTGTAATACTCCAGTTCGATGCGGCCCTTTTTCCGGCCGGTGACGATCCGACAGCCGCGCCCCAGGGAATTTCCCAGATCGCGGGCGGCCTCCTGAGCATAGTCTACGGTGACGCCGGTGGGGGAGGGCTTCTCCCTCTTTTCGGCGGTGAGCTTCTTCACCAGCAGTTCCGTCTGGCGGACGGACAGGTCGTTTTTCAGGATGGAGGCAGCGGCTGTTTCCTGTAGGGCAGGGGACAGGGGCAGCAGTGCCCGGGCGTGACCGTTGGTGAGACGTCCGTCCTCCACCATGGCCCGCACCGGCGGACACAGGTTCAGCAGACGCAGGGCGTTGGCCACAGCGGACCGGGATTTGCCCACCCGCTGGGCCGTTTCCTCCTGGGTCATGTTGTACTGGCTCATGAGCACCTGGTAGCCCTCGGCCTCCTCGATAGGGTTCAGGTCCTCCCGCTGGAGGTTTTCAATCATGGCCAGCTCCATGGCCTTTCGATCGTCGGCCTCGATGATGATGGCGGGAACCTGGGTCAGGCCTGCCATCCGGGCTGCGCGCCAACGGCGCTCTCCGGCGATGATCTGATAATAGCCGGATTGCAGCTTCCGTACCGTCAGGGGCTGGATGATGCCGTGCTCCCGGATGGAGTCAGCCAAGTCCGCCAGAGATTCGGGGTCAAATTGCTTGCGGGGTTGGGATGCGCAGCTTTCCACCTGGGAAATTGGCAGAAATAAACTGCTTTTCTCCTCCTGGGAATCGATGACATCATCTCCCAGCAGGGCGGCCAGGCCTTTGCCCAGCCCTTTTGGGTTATTGGCCATTGCTAAAACGCTCCTTTCCGCACAGAATCAAACATTTTTCTTGAGAAATTCGTTGGCCAGTGACAGATATGCCTCCGCACCGCGGCAGGTCCGATCATAGGCGGTAATGGGCTTTCCGTGACTGGGTGCCTCGGACAGGCGAATATTTCTGGGGATCACTGTGGCATACACCTTGCCGGGGAAGAATCGCTTCACCTCTTGCGCCACCTGGATAGCCAGGTTGGTTCGGCCGTCGAACATGGTCAGCAGAACGCCTTCAATCTGGAGACGTGGATTCATATTCCGGCGGACAATGCGCACGGTGTTCATCAGGTCACTGAGACCCTCCAAGGCGTAATACTCTCCCTGCAAGGGTACCAGCAGGGAATCTGCAGCGCACAGGGCGTTGAGGGTCAGAAGCTCCAGGGAAGGGGGACAATCGATGAAAATGTAGTCGTAGTTTTCCCGTACACCGTTCAGGGCGTTGCGCAGCAGAAATTGCCGGTCTGCCAGCTCGATCATTTCCACGCCGCCGCCGGCCAGAGCCTTGCTGCTGGGCAGCACGTCGCCGTAAGGCGTGGCGACGATGGCTTTGGCGGTGTCCACGCCGTTGATGAGGACATCATATACGCCGTTGGAGGTGGACTTGTCCACGCCCATGCCGGAAGTGGCGTTGGCCTGGGGGTCAAAATCGCACAAAAGCACGCGCTTTCCCAGATATTTTAGTGCCGCAGCCAGGTTGACGCAGGTGGTAGTCTTTCCAACGCCGCCTTTTTGGTTCACGATCGCTACGATTTTCGCCACTTTTCCCACTCGCTTTCTGTCAGTCTTTTTATTTAGTATATCACATTTTCGAGCGGTTTCAATAGAAAATTTGCAAAACGAGAAAAAACTTGAGAAAAATGTTTCACGTGAAACAGAAGAAATAATGAAAAGGTGGATGTTTCACGTGAAACATCCACCCTGTAACAGCTCAAATCAAAATCATACCCGACACCGGCGGCAGACGCAGACGCAGCTTTCCGCCGGGGGCAAAGAACTGCTGGAAGGTCAGAGCCTCCCGGGCCAGATCCCGGGGCCAAGGGAGAGATACCTCCACGGCTGTTTCCCCAGCATTCAGCGCCGCCACAGTGATTTCGTCTCCCAATTGCCGCCGCAGTACCAGTGCGCCGCCCTGAGCATAGACATAGGTCAGATCACCGTCCTGCAAAGAGGGGCGATGTCGCCGCAGCTGACCCAGACTGCGAAAGAAATCCAGCAGCGCCCGGTCCTGCCGGTCCCAGGGATAGGTTTTTCGGTTCAGGGGGTCCTCGAAGCCCTCCATTCCGGCCTCATCGCCGTAGTACACGGTAGGGGAGCCGGGGAAACAGTACAGCAGCATTTCACCCACCCGCAGCCGGGCTTCGCCCTTTTGCCGCTCCTCCGGGGAGAGACGGTAGGCCGCACGGGCGTCCTTGGTGTCCGGCACATGCTCCGCACCCAACAGAGTCAGAATGCGCGGGGTGTCGTGGGTGCCCAGAATGTTCAGGGCACTGTAAAACGCCGGACGAGGATAGTGCTCACGGATTGTCTCCATGGTATCCCGGAAGCAGGCGGCATCGCCGCCCCGGAGCCAATCCAGAGCGGCCGTCCGGAAGGGGTAGTTCATCAGACCGTGAGTCTCACTGCCCAGCAGATACCGGCGGCGCTGGCTGTAGGCCACCTTGTTGCTGCCGTCCTCCCAGACCTCCCCCAGCAGGAAGCTATCGGGATTCTCCTGCTCCATGGCGTTGCGGATCTCGGCGATAAAGTCATCGGGCAGCTCGTCGGCTACATCCAGCCGCCAGCCGGAGGCGCCCTGCCGCAGCCAGTGCCGCACCACGGAGTCGTGATCCCGGATGATGAACCGGCGGTAGCTGTCGGTGGATTCCTGCACGGCAGGCAGGGTCTTGATGCCCCACCAGGCATCATAGTCGTCGGGCCAGGGGTGGAAGGAATACCACGAATAATAAGGAGACTCCCGGCTCTGGGCCGCGCCCAGCTCCGGATAAAAGCCTTGAGCGTTGAAATACCGGCTGTTGTTGCCGGTGTGGTTGAACACGCCGTCCAGCATCACCCGGATGCCCCGGCAGCGGGCCTCCCGGCACAGGGTTCGGAAGTCCTCCTCCGTGCCCAGCATGGGGTCAATACGCCGGTAGTCGGCAGTGTCGTATCGGTGATTGCTGTCGGATTCAAAAATGGGACACAGATACAACGTACCCACTCCCATACTCTGTAGGTAGTCTAATTGGGAGGTGATGCCCGCCAGACTGCCGCCAAAAAAGTCATTGTTGCGGACGATGCCGTTTTCGTCAGGCCGCCATACCGGCGTATCGTCCCAGCTCTGATGGACCACACGGTCCCCCACCATGCCGGCAGCGTTTGGCACAGACAGACGACAAAACCGGTCCGGAAAGATCTGATAGGTGATGCCGCGGCCGAACCAGGCAGGGGCAGGGCGGCTGTCATCGTACACCGTCAGCTGCCAGCGGGAGGAGTCATCAAAACCGTGGGGACCGTATGGACGAACACAGTCCGAATAAGTGAATTGAAACGCATACCATACCAGGTCCGGCTCCGCTGGGGCGGTATAGACGACTTGCCAGCGGCCGTCGCCGGATGGGGACAAGGGCAGCGCCTGCTCTGTGCCGCCGAATTCCCGGCGCAGCAGCAGAGATACCCCGGTAACGTTTTCAGTCCCGGGACGAACCGCGAAACGGACAGCGGCGCCGCACGCGGCGGCGCCAAAGGGGGACTTGTATTCCGGGTCGCGGGAATCAAAAATCTTGCTCATAGGGTTCCCTCATTTCAACAGGGTATTTTCGCCGATGATCACGGCACCGATCTCCTCCTGGGAAAAGTAGGAGTTGACGATGTCCACGGCAGTAGAGGCCAGCGCAGCGCCGGAGCCGCCCTTTTCAATGACCACGGCCACAGCGATCTGAGGATCGTCGTAGGGGGCGAAGCACACAAACACACCGTTGTTGGTGTTGTTGATACCCGTCTCGGCAGTACCGGTTTTGGCGCCGGCGGATACCACGCACTTGGAAAAGTAGTAAGACAGGCTGCCGGTGGTCAGATTGTGCATGCCTTCCTTCACTGCCCGGACGGTGCTGTCACTCATCTGCACCGTGTTCAGGGGCTCCTTATCATAGGCATAGATCACCGAGGAGTTGTCGTAGGATTTCACGTTTTTCAGCAGGTGGGCCTCGTAATGCTGCCCGTCGCCCACCAGAGTGGCGATATAGTTGGCCAGCTGCAGGGGAGTGAACAGGTCATAGCTCTGGCCGATGGCGGCGGTGAGGGTCTGACCGTCGGTCCATTCCAGGTGCTCGGCCTCGGCAAATTCCGGGGTGGCCATGGAGCCCTTGGCCTCGGCGCTGCCGGGGCCGCCGATCTCGATGCCGGTATATTCGCCCAGACCGAACTGCTTGGCATAGCTGGCCAGGGTCTTGATCCCCGTCAGGCGGCCCACCTCATAGAAGAAGTAGTTGCAGGAAACGGTGATGGCCTGGGACACGTTGACCCGTCCGTGGGTGCCGCCGTACTCGTTGTAGATCCAGCACCGGGGCTGGGGAGATTTGTAATAGTCATAGACGCCCCGGTCCACAATGGTGGAGGAGGGGGTGATGATACCGGACTCCAGAGCCGCTACCGCTGTGCAGGGCTTAAAGGTGGAGCCCGGTGCATACGCACCGCCGATGGCCCGGTTCAGCAGGGGCGTGCCCGCGGTGTCGCTGACCAGCTTGGAGTAATCCTGGTCAAAGGTGGACAGATTATAGGTGGGATAGCTGGCCATGGCCAGCACCTCGCCGCTGCCGACGCCCACCACCACCGCTGCACCGCCACGGACCACGCCGTCCTTTTGCGTCATGGCCTGGATGGTCTGGGCCAGGGATTTTTCCGTGTCCTCCTGCAGGTCGATGTCCAGGGTCAGGGCCACGGTACCGCCGGGCTGAGGTTCCTTGGTATAGAGCTCGCCGGTGATCTTGCCCTCCTGATTGGTGGTGATGATGCGGGTGCCCTTGGTGCCGTGGAGATAGGATTCAAAGGCCTTTTCCGCGCCCTCGCGGCCTACCAGGGAGTTCATGGAGTAACCCTCCATATCCCGGTAGCCGGTAATGCCATTCTCTGGATCGCCCACCCAGTCCTCATAGTAAATAGGACTCAGACGGCCCAGAACGTGGGCGGCATATTCGGTGTTGTACACCCGGGCCGAGGGGGTGCCGGTGGACACGCCCCGGTACTGGCCGTCCGCCGTCTGGCTGATGAGCTCCACGGACACATCGTCGGCAAAGACATACTGGGCATCCGTCAGACTCTTGATGGTCAGCTCGTAGCGTACCCCGGCGATGGTCCGGGCCTGGTCCTCGGTATAGCTGTCGTCGATATTGAACAGCTGCCGCAGCTTGGCCATAAACCGGTCCGGCTGCAAAGTAGACGTCACCTGGGAGATCTTAGAATAGGGAATGTCCTTGTTTTTCAAAAACAGGGCAAAGCCCTCGCCGTCGGCAGGGTCCGTATAGCTGTAGGGAGTGGTTCGGCTCACAGGCAGCGTATCGTTCCAGGCGGTGCCGTTCTCCGTGCACAGGTCCGTCAGCCGCAGGATGGCGGCATTGAGCTCCTGATCCGTGTCAAATTCCTTGGCGGAAAAGATCAGCGTATAGGTCAGCCGGTTGGACACCAGCACCTTTCCGTTGCGGTCGGTGATAATGCCCCGGGACGCTTCCACCGTTTCACTGGCGGCATTGCTGGCCAGGGACTTGGCCCGGTTTTCCTCGCCGTGAAGGATTTGGGTATAGTACATGACCCCGGCAAAGGCCACCAGACACAGACCCATCAGACCCGTCAGCGCCCAGATACGGACCCGGACCGGGTCGAATGCATTTTTCTTCATAGGACTCCTCCTATTTCAGGATACGGTTGTGTACGCTGCGCAGCAGCAGATACACCAGCGGCGACAGCACCACAGTCACGGCGGCCTCCCGCCCCGTCAGAGACAGGGCGGCCGTAAGCTCCACCCCTTGGCGGAATGTCAGCAGCAGCGTGTGCAGAAGATCGGTCACCAGCAGGGACAGACCTGCGCACAGAACGGCGCACAGAAAGCCCTGGCTCAGAAACCGCTTGGCGATCACAGCCGCCAGCAGCGCCGCCGCCAGAAAGGCCAGTGTATAAAAGCAGGGGATGATCCCCGGCATGGTCAAATCGCACAGCAGGCCGAATACTCCGGCAAAGGCGGTCCCCTCGCCGGGGCCCTCCAGCATGGCGGTGATGGCAGCGATCAGCGGCGGCAGAAAGGGATGCACGCCCCACACGCAGATGCGGTTGAGCACCAGGGACTGCACCAAAACCAGCAGCAGGGTGGCCCCGGCATAGTACAGCCACTTGAAAAACATATCCCGTTGGTTCAAGGCTTGGTTCATGGTGTCACCCCTCAGTCAACGATGGTGAAATCCGTGATGACGAAAACCTCCACCAGCTGGGTGATGTCGGTTTTGGGCAGGATGGTGGCATAACGGGTCAGGCCGTTGTCATCGGTTTTGATCTCCTCCACAGAGCCGATGACCAGCCCCGAGGGATAGTAGCCGCCCAGGCCGGAGGTGACGATCATGTCGCCGTTGATGAGACTGGATTCCCCCTCCAGATACGACAGCTTCAGCTTTCCCTGGTTCATCAGCGCCAGATCGCCCATGGCCACCGTCACCTCGCCCGTGCGGAACACCAGGGCACCCAGCTGGGAATCCGTGTCCAGAATGGTGGTAACGGTGCTCCAATTGAGCCCCGCGTCGGTGATAACACCCACCAGATAGCCGTACTGGTCCACCACGCAGTCGCCCTTTTCCACGCCCAGGCTGGTGCCCTTGTTCAGGGTCAGGGTCCGGGACCAATTGGAGGTGCTGCGCTCGATCACATGGGCCGCCTCAAAGGTAAAATCCCGACGCTGCTGGCGCAGACCGTTCAGGTCCCGCAGACGCTGGTTTTCCTCGCTGTCGGTCTTGGCCTGACGCAGGTCCTCCGTCAGCTGTGCATTTTCCTTGCGCAGGTCCTCGTTTTCCTTGCGCAGACTCTCCACCGTCTGGAACCGTTCTCCAATACTCTGGAACCATCCGGTCACGGCGGAGCCCGCCGCCCGGAAGGGGTAGGTCACCACTCCGGCGGCGTTCTGCAAAAACCCCGTCTGGTTGCTGACGGCGCTGGCGATACATAATCCCACCGCCACCACTACCACAGCGGCCAGCATCATAATGCCGTTTTTCTGAAAAAATCGTTTCATAGCTTGTTCCCTTTTTCACAGCAGCGTTACGCCAAACTCTGCCAGCATCCGGCTCAGCAGCAGCACCGGCAGACCCATGACGTTGAAAAAGTCTCCGTCAATGCGCTCTACCAGCAGGGCGCCCTGGCCCTGGACGCCGTAGGCTCCGGCCTTGTCCATGGGCTCACCCCCCCGGATATAGGCCCGCAGCTCCGACTCGGACGCCGGACGGAAATACACGTCCGTGGACTGGGCCCGGGTCAGGGACCGCTGCCCCTGCCGCACGGTAACGCCGGTACAAACCGTGTGCCGCCGCCCGGAAAGCTCCGTCAGCATCCGCAGGGCGTCTGCCTCGTCCCGGGGCTTGCCCAGCCGCTGCTGGTCCAGAAATACCATGGTGTCGGCGGTGATGACGATCTCGTCGTCCTCCGACGGCACTGCCTGGGATTTTTCCCGGCTGATGTAGGATACGATCTCCGGCGGCGTCAGCCCCTGAGGGTACCATTCCTCCACCTGGGGGACCCGGACGGTGAAGTCCCGGATGCCGATCCGGCCCAAAAGCTCCTGCCGCCGGGGAGACCCGGAGGCCAATACGATCCTTGCCATGGCCTCACCTCCCGGTGGAGCCGAAGCCGCCTGCGCCCCGGTCCGTCTCGTCCAGCTCCTCCGCCTGCACCAGAACGGGCCGCACTACCGGCGTCACCATCAGCTGGGCGATGCGGTCCCCGGGCTGAATGGTATAGCTGTCCTGGGACAGGTTCACCAGTCCCACGGATATCTCGCCCCGATAGTCGCTGTCGATAACACCCACGCCGTTGGACAGGGCGATGCCGTGCCTGAAGCCCATGCCGCTGCGCACGAACACCAGGGCCACATAATCGGGGGAGGGCAGGGCAATGGCAATGCCCGTAGGGATGCCCCGGCGCTGGCCCGGGGCCAGCGTCACGGCCTCGTCCACGCAGGCGCACAGGTCTATGGCTGCGGCTCCCGCCGTCTGATAGCGGGGCAGGGGAATCTCCCGGCCCATTTTCGGCGACACCGCCTTGATTTTAAGCTCCATTGTATCACTTGCTCCCATTGTATATAAAAACAATCTGTAAAAAAATCATGAATCCTGAAAAGGGCTTATTCCACGCCCCGGTAGAACAGCCCCCGGGTCAGCTCCTGGGGCTGGTAGTCGCTGCGGCCCTGATAAGCCCGCAGCACCCGGACGCACTCCTCCGGCGACTCCGTGGTAAACCGCAGCCGCGCCCGGGTAAGGCCCAGCTGCCGCCACTCCGGCTTATCCGCCAGAAACAGCGCCCGGCTGTTCTCGATTTCGCACCGGTGGCCCCATTGCCCCACCAGGGGAAACCGCGCCCCGGTGCGGTCGATCAGATCATTGTCCTGGCCGCAGCGGCAGGCGGCGGAGCGGTCCGCATAGTCCCGCCCTGCGTCCCGGCAGCCCAGGCTGTTGCGGATGACGCAGTTTTCCGTGATCATCAGCGGCAGGCGGCCGTATACCACCGCCTCGCAGGGCAGAACCTTCCGCAGATCCCGGATCTGCTGCCACCGCAGCTCCATGGACACCGCGGCGGCGGAAAGACCCAGCTCCTGCCAGAACAGCAGGGCCCCGCTGTTGAAAATATTCAGCCCCAGATCCCCCCATAGGGGAAGGCCCAGCCCATCGGCAATGGGCAGGTGTCCCAGATTGCCGATGGCCACGGCGGACAGGTGCTCCCGGTGCCGCTGCAAAAGCAGCCGCAGAGGCTCCTCGTCCTCTGTCCGGAAGATCCGGGGAAGCACCGCGCAGATCTGGGTCATGCCCGCCCAACGGGCCAGGTCCATGCCGTCCAGCAGCTCTGCCGGGACATACACCGTCCCGCACTGGGCCAGCTCCTCCGTCAGCTGCTCCGCCCGGGTGACGGAGCAGGTCAGCTGCGGCGTCTCCGGCCCCGGCAGGGCCGGGGGCAGGGGAGAGGGGGTTCCTGTCCGCCGCTGGGTTGGCTGAGTCAGAGCCATCTCCAGCTCCTCCAGCACTTGGCGGCGCATAGCGTTCACGGCGCTGGCCGGCAGCATCAGACCGTCCGCCAGCTCCACTTGGGTCTCCTTGGACTCAAACACCGTGCCGCCGGTTTTTTCCAGCCGGATGCGCAGGTCCTCCGCCGTCAGGGCCCGGTTCCGGGCCGCCTCCGGTACGGGACCTTCTGCCCGGACAGTGTGTCCTTTGGCGGAGGTCGTCAGCTGAGCGGGCACACCGGCCCGCAGGGTGCAGGACATGGTCACCGGTATCCGGCGGCGATCCTCCTTTTCATAGGCGGCCTTGGCCCGGGCAAACAGCTCCTTGGGCTCCGGCGCATTCTCCGGCCGGGTGCCGAACATCTCCGGGCCCGTGCGGCCCCGGTAATAGCCGTCGGTGAAGCCGCTGCGGGAAAAGGCAGCCTCCAGCTGCCGGGATTCCTCCTGGGTGGGGGCGCGTTTTTCGTCCAGCAGGCGGCGGTAGATGCCGGTGATCACCGCCACATATTCCGGCCGCTTCATGCGGCCCTCCAGCTTCAGGCACGCCACGCCCATATCGTCCAGCTCCTGCAGATACGCCGACAGATTGGCATCCTTCAGGCTCAGAGGGTGGCCGCCGGAGGCCTTTTCATTAACGCCGTAGGGCAGGCGGCAGGGCTGGGCGCAGGCCCCCCGGTTGCCGCTTCGTCCGCCGATAACGGCGCTCATCCCGCACTGGCCGGAGTAGCACATGCACAGGGCACCGTGGACAAACACCTCGATCTCTGCGGGACAGTCCCGGGTGATGGCCGCGATGTCCCGGCGGCTCAGCTCCCGGGCCAGTACCACCCGCTCCAGACCCAGCTCCGCCGCGCGGCAGGCGCCGCCCAAGGTGTGCAGGCTCATTTGGGTGCTGGCGTGGAGGGGAACATCGGGCGCAATTTCCCGGGCCAGCCGCCACACGCCCCAATCCTGGATGAGGATAGCGTCTACCCCCATGTCCGAGGCTTTCTGCAAAGCCTGGGCGGCAGCGGGCAGCTCCCGGTCCGTCACCAGGGTGTTCAGGGTCAGATAGACCTTCACGCCCCGCAGGTGGCAATAGGCCACGGCGGCACGGAATTCCTCATCGGTGAAGTTCCGGGCGCTGCGCCGGGCGTTGAACCCGCCGAAGCCCATATACACCGCGTCGGCCCCATTCTGCACGGCGGCTACCATGGCCTCCCAGCCTCCGGCGGGGCTCAGCAGCTCGGTCATTGGCCCCGGCCCTGCTGGGCCTTGAACAGCTGACGGCGCAGCTCCGACGCCTCATTTTTGGCCTGAGTGGCCTCATCCAGATAGTTTTTCACTTGCCGGCGCAGATTCTCTGCCGCTGCCTGGTTTTTCAGCAGCTCGTCCGCCAGGTTCACCGCCGCCAGAACTGCCGCATCCGCCTGGCTCACATGCAGGGTCTCCTGGATCCGGTCCATTCGCTGGTCCACCAGGGCGCCTACCTTTTTCATATACTCCGCGCTTTCGTCCGCCACCAGGGTATACTCCTGGCCGCAGATGCTCATCGTCACTTTATTCGCCATGTTGCCCTCCCATTTATGTAAACCGAAAAGTTAGTCACACCAATACATAATCCATTATACCACAAAATCCCGCCGGGAAAAGCTTTTTCTGGCGAAAAGGAGAATTTTGTGAAAAACCCGCTCCGGTGGCTTTACGAACCGGGGGTTTTCGTGTAAAATAAAGTAATTAAACCATGGAAAGAGGGGAGGCGCGGCATGAGCGGCTATATTCTGCGGGACAGTGAGCCCAACATCGTCCTGACGGCGGATCAGGTGGATCGCCTGGTGAAAAACGGCGACGGCGACGCCGCGCTTTTGTATCTGCTGCTGATGCGGGCAGACCGCGGGGTCACGGAGCAGGAGCTTCAGTCCCGGCTGCGGTGGAGCCAGCTGCGGCTGAATGCGGCGGAGGGAGCCTTGCAGCGGCTGGGGCTGATCCAGCGTCCGGCGGAGACACCGGCCCCTGCGCCGGCGGAGGAGCGCCCGGTATACAGCGCCCAGGACCTGGCCCAGCTGTTGGAGGACGACCGGTCCTTCCGGATGCTGATTCCCCAGGTGGAGGAAAAGCTGGGCCGCAGGCTGAAAACGGCGGATCTGCAGATTCTGGCGGGCCTGTATGACGATATGGGCATGCCGGCGGATGTAATCTATCTGCTGGTGAACCACTGTATTGCCCGGTCTGAGGAACGATACGGCCCCGGCCGCCGGCCCACCCTGCGCCAGATCGAGAAGGAGGGCTACTATTGGGCCCGGCAGGGCCTGTTTGACCAGGACAGCGCCGCCCGTTATCTGAAAACCTGGCGGGAAAAGCAGCAGGGGCAGGCCGCGTATATGCAGGTGCTGGGCCTGGGCCAGCGCCGTCCGGTGGCCAGTGAAGAAAAATACATCTCCGACTGGATGGACAAGGGCTTTCCGCCGGAAACGGTGGCCCTGGCCTATGACAAGACGGTGTTCTATAAAAAGCAGCTGGAGTGGCGGTATCTCAACGGGATCCTCCGCCGCTGGCACGAAAACGGCTGGCATACGCCGGAGGAGGTCCAGCAGGGCGACGCCAAAAAGTCCGCCGCGCCTCCGGACCAGAAGCCGGATAAAAACGATTCCCGCATGGGAAAGTACATGAAGTGGTAAAGGAGGGGACCCTATGCCCTATGACGGTAAAATTCTCAGTCGGGCCATGGCCCGCTTTGATGAGGACAAGCAGCGCCGGACCCAGCAGTTCCGGGAGCGGCAGCAGCGTCTGTTTTGCCGGGAGCCGGAGCTGGCGGATATCGACCGCCGCCTGCGCGGCACCATGAGCCAGATCATCTCCCGGGCTCTGCGGCAGGGGAAGGATCCCGTTCCCGCCATCCACGCCATCCGGGATGAGAATCTGGCCCTCCAGCGCCGCCGGGGGGAGCTTCTGGAGGCTATGGGCTATCCTGCCGACTATCTGGAGGAAAAGCCCCGGTGCGCCCGGTGCGGCGACGCAGGCTTCCGGTCCGACGGGACCATGTGCCCCTGTCTGCGCAGCTACTATGCCCGGGAGCAGATCGCCGAGCTGTCCCACCTGCTGGATATCGGCTCTCAGAGCTTTGATACCTTCCAGCTGAGCTGGTACTCCACCGACCGAAACGGTCTGCCGCGCTCTCCCCGGGAGACGGCGGAGCGGAATCTGGAGATCTGCCGCCGGTTTGCCCGAGACTTCCGTCCCGGTGCACAGAACCTGCTGCTGTTCGGCGACCCGGGCCTGGGCAAGACCTTTCTGTCTGCCTGCATTGCCCGGGTGGTCAGCGAGGACGGCTTCTCCGTGGTGTATGACACGGCGGGTCACATTTTTGCCCAGTTCGAGGCATCAAAATTCCGCCGGGATGACGTGGACGAGCCGGATGAGAGCGTGGAGCGCTGCATGGCCTGCGATCTGCTGATCCTGGACGACCTGGGCACGGAGATGACCACAGCCTTTGTTCAGAGTGCCCTGTACCAGCTGCTCAACAGCCGCCTTCTGGCAGGAAGGAGCACCATCATCAGCACCAATCTGGACCCCGATCAGATCGGCAGGCGATACTCCGCCCAGATCATGTCCCGGCTGGAGGGGGAGTTTGAACTGCTGCCCTTTATCGGGCAGGACATCCGCCGCCTGAAACGGGAACAGCAGCGCTGACCGGCCATATCCTGCTCCCGCGCGGGATTTTTCGCATGGAAACGGGTTTAACAACCGAAAACGTTACCAATGGAGGAAACAAACGGTTTGTCAATACTCAAAAACACCGTATGAGACCAGACGACGGACAGCACATAATTTCATCAGAATAAAGAAAACGCGAATAATCTGCAAATATCGTAACGGAATTGTAAAGATTTTTTGTGCAAAGTGGGGATTGACTTTTTCTGTAAAAAAATTATCATATTGGACGGAAAGCAAAAGGATTCGTACCCTTTTGCTTCAAATCGTTACATTGTATGTATGAAGGAGGAGAAAAAATGGTAAGCTTTCTGATTTGCCTGGCCTTGCTGATCGGCGGTTATTTCGTCTATGGCAAGGTGGTGGAAAACACCTTCGGGCCGGACGACCGCGAGACCCCCGCTGTGAAGATCAACGACGGTGTGGACTATGTGGTTCTGCCTCAGTGGAAGCTGTTCATGATCCAACTGCTGAACATCGCGGGCCTTGGCCCCATCTTCGGCGCAATGCAGGGTGCTCTGTGGGGCCCCATCGTGTTCCTGTGGATCACCTTTGGTACGATCTTTGCCGGTGCTGTGCATGACTATTTCTCCGGCATGATGAGCGAGCGCAACAACGGCGCTTCCATTTCCGAGATTTCCGGTATCTACCTGGGCGGGTTCATGAAGAACGTCATGCGCGTGTTCAGCGTGGTGCTGCTGATCATGGTGGGCACCGTGTTCGCCGTGGGTCCTGCGGGCCTGATCGTGACCCTGTTCAAGAATGGCGGCTCCACCGGTGTTGTTACCACCACCCTGTTCTGGCTGGTCATCGTTCTGGTGTATTATTTCATCGCCACCTTTATTTCCATCGACAAGATCATCGGCAAGATCTATCCTCTGTTCGGCATTTGCCTGATCATCATGGCCGTGGGCGTTGCCGTCGGCATCTTTGTCAAGCCTGAGTACACCATCCCCGAGATCTGGGATCACTTCGGTTCCATGCATCCCAAGGGAACTCCCGTGTGGAGCTTCATGTTCATCACCGTGGCCTGCGGCGCTATCTCCGGCTTCCACTCCACCCAGAGCCCCCTGATGGCTCGCTGCATGAAGAGTGAGAAGCAGGGCCGCTTCGTGTTCTACGGCGCCATGGTTTCCGAGGGCGTTATCGCCCTGGTGTGGGCCGCTGCCGGCTGCGCTCTGTATGAGGTCACCGGCGGTCTGAACACCGGCCTGGCCGAGATCCTGGCCAACGGCCAGTCTGCCGCCATCTACGATGTGTGCATCAAGACCATGGGCAAGATCGGCGTGGCTCTGGCTATGCTGGGCGTCATCGCCTGCCCCATTACCTCCGGCGATACTGCGTTCCGCAGCGCTCGTCTGGTGCTGGCCGACTGGTTCAAGATCGACCAGAAGAAGTGGAAGAACCGTCTGCTGCTGTGCGTGCCCGTCCTGGGCGTCGGCGCTGTCCTGGGCGTGGGCAATGCTCTGGGCTTCATCGACTACTCCGTGATTTGGCGTTACTTCAGCTGGACCAACCAGACCCTGGCCATGATCGTTCTGTGGGCCGCCTCCATGTATCTGTTCTATGAAAAGAAGAACTACTGGATCACCGCTGTGCCTGCTACCTTCATGAGCGCCGTCTCCGCTACCTACTTCCTGCTGGGCAACGAGTGCCTGGGCCAGTTCATCAACCACAAGACCGCCGAGGGCGCTGCCGTTTACAACACCGCCGTGGCTTATCCCATCGGCATTGCTGTGGCCGTTCTGTTCCTGGGTATCTTCCTGTATACCATCAAGAAGCGGCACACCCAGCCTCACTATGAGACTCTGTGCAAGTAATCTGACCCTTTAACTATTTCGCAAAGCGGCAGGCATCTCCTGCCGCTTTGCCCCTATGGGAGGACATGCTATGATCTTTGCACCTGCGCGCCTTGGCAGCGTCACGTTGGACAACGAGACGCTGGCGGCGGACAAAAAGGGCTGCCGCCGCTTCGGCCCCTGCGGCGTGGGCGAAAAGGCCCTGTATCTCAACAGCTTTTTCATTGACCGGCACTACTATGTGGCGCTGGAGTCGGTGCGCCGTGTGTTCAAGCGGGTGGCTATGAGCAAGGGCGGCTTTACCGGTAAGGGCGCCTTCGGCTCCATCCCCTATCTGGTGGTGGAGTATGACGACGGCGCGCAGAAGCAGTGCAACTTCAAGCACGAGGCGGATGTGGACAATCTGCTGGCCTATCTGGCCAAGATCTGCCCGGATCTGCCTCTCCAGAGCCAGAAAGTGGAGCGCCATATGGCCCAGCAGCAGGCTCAGGAGGCCCGCCGCTATCTCAAGGAGCTGACGCCCCAGGCCCAGAGCGAAAAGGAACGTCTGGAGCAGGCCCGCGCCTTCCTGGAGGACCACACCAATCTGACCCGCCGCCTGTCTCAGGCGGCCAAGGCCAAGCGGGTCAATGACCGTTCCAACCCCAGCTACAAATGGGTGGCCCTGGCCATCGTTATCGCCGGTGTTGCCGCTTTGGTGTATGGCATCGTCACCATGGTCCGGGGAACCAGCAGCCTGGGCATCTACTTTGCCCTATTTGGCTTTGCGGCAGTGTTTCTGTTCTCCGGTGCGCATGTGCTGCCCACCGCCCGCAACAACAAGACGGCCCTGTCCCGGGAGTGGGAACAGGCCCAGGCGGATCTGGCGGCGGTGCTGCCCAAGGACTTTCCTCTGCCTGCCCGCTATGCCCATCCGGTGGTGCTGACCCGGATGATCCGCGTCCTGCGGGAGGGCCGGGCCCAGACTGCCGATCAGGCGCTGGAGGTGGTGAAGCAGGACCTGAAGGCCCTGACCGCCGACGTTCAGGTGGAGCAGTGGGAGTATGACGAGGTAGTGGCCATAAAGCCCATGTTTCTGCTGTCCGACTATCAGTAAATATGTTTCAAACAAGAAATGCGGCTGATCATGATCAGCCGCATTTCTTGTTTGTTATTTCAGGAATGACCCGTAGTCGGGATCACCCGTGCATGGGGCAGCCGTGGGGGGTGGGCCCCCGGCGCTGCGCCCGGACCTGGATCATCTCTCCGGCGATGCTGACGGCGATCTCCTCCGGCGTCACCGCCAGGATGGGGGTGCCGATGGGGGTGTGCACCAGGGCGATGGCCTCCTCCGGAATGCCCGCCTCCCGAAGCCGCTGGTTCACCGACGCGGTTTTGCGACGGGAGCCGATGACTCCCACATAGGCAAAGGCCCCCCGCAGCACCTGATCCTCCACCTGGAAGTCCCGCATATGGCCGCTGGTCATGATGACCACAAAGTCCTCCTCCGTCACAGTGAGATAGTCGCTGATGCGGGTGAAATCCCCGCAAATCACCTGCTCCGCCGTGGGGAACAGGGAGGTGTTGGCCAGCTCCGGCCGGTCGTCGAATACCACCGGGCGGAAGTCCACCGTGGTCAGCAGAGGGCACAGGGCCTGAGAAATGTGTCCCGCGCCGAACAGCAGCGCCCGCTGACCGATAGGCAGAGGCAGGGAGATGTATCCCGCTGCCATGGAAAAGCCCGGGGTCCGCAGGGCCTGGGCAATATCCTCCGGCAGACTGCCGGCAGCGACGGTTTCCTTATCCAGCAGCGCCGGAGCGGAGCCGTCCTCCGCCAGCACCAGCCACCCGGCGGTGTGCTGCTCCAGCAGAGCCAGGGCCCGGCTGGCGGTGTCGTTCCACAGGGGATCCTCCGCCGGAATGAACTGGAAATGGGCGGTGATGTCGCCGCCGCAGACCATGCCGATATCCCGCTCCGGGGCCTGGTGCAGGGGAAACTCCCGGATGCAGGAGCGGCGCTGGTCCAGCAGCTCCCGGCACAGTTGGATGCTGCGCCCCTCCACCGCGCCGCCGCCGATGGTACCCACCAGGCGGCCTTCGGCTCCCACCAGCATCTGTGCTCCGGCCTTCCGGGGGGCGCTGCCCCGGTCGGCAATCAGCGTCACCAGCACCGTGTCCCGGCGCTTCTCCACCTCGTAAAACAGTTGGGAAAAAATCTGCTTCATGACGTTATCCTTTTTTCCAGGCCTCCGTCTCCTCCAGCAGCCACTGACGCCAGGCATCCACGCCCAGGCCGGACTTGGCGGAGATGGGGAAAATCTTCAGGTTGGGATTGCGCCGGTGAGCGTACTCCACCACCTTGTCCATATCGAAGTCGAAATACGGCAGCACGTCGATCTTGTTGATAATCAGCGCGTCGCACACTGTGAAGATCAGGGGGTACTTCAGGGGCTTGTCGTGGCCCTCGGGCACGGAAAGGATCATGGCGTTTTTCACCGCGCCGGTGTCGAACTCCGCGGGGCACACCAGGTTGCCCACGTTCTCCAGCACCACCAGGTCCAGGTCATCGGTACCCAGCTCCCGCAGTCCCTGCTGGGTCATCCCGGCGTCCAGGTGGCACATGCCGCCGGTGTGCAGCTGGATGGACCGGACCCCGGCGTTGGCCATGGCGGCGGCGTCCACGTCGGAGTCGATGTCCGCCTCCATAACGCCCATGCGCAGCTGATCCTTCAGGCCCTCCACGGTCCGCAGCAGGGTGGTGGTCTTGCCGCTGCCCGGAGAGGACATCAGATTCAGCAGGAAGGTGCCCTGCTTTTTCAGCTGCTGCCGGACCCGGTCCGCCTCCCGGTCGTTGTCGGCGAAAACGCTTTCCTTCACCTGGATGATCTTATATTTGTCCATAGGTACGCCTCGTTTCTGTGGATTTTTCAGCAGTATACCATATTTGTCATGAATATGCAAACGACGCGACAAAAAATACCGGAATATGCCAAAAATTATTTGCGTTACCCACCGGACTGGGGGTATAATGAGGGGACAAGAAGGAGGCAGATAGCATGATCTCGACAAAAGGACGGTACTCCATCCGGATCCTTTTGGACCTGGCAGAGCACCGCAGCGGCGGCTACATCCCTATGAAGGAGGTGGCAGCGCGGCAGAATATCTCGCTGAAATACATCGAGAAGCTGATGCCTGCGCTGAAGACTGCCGGATTCATTGAGAGCGTCCACGGCATCGGCGGCGGCTACCGCCTGGCCCGGGAGCCGGAAACATGCACCCTGTGGGATATCCTGCAGTGCTCCGAGGGGAACCTGGCCCCGGTAAGCTGCCTGAAGGACGGGGCTGGTCTCTGCGCCCGGTCCGCCGAGTGCCGCACCCTCCCGGTGTGGGAGGAATACTACCGGATGACCCGGGACTATTTTTCCGGTGTCACTCTGGCGGACCTGATGGACGCCCCCCAGGGGGACAACTACGTCATTTGAATATACGCCGCCCGGACCGGAACTGCCCATCCCAGCCTGGGCGGCGTATATTTTCCGGGTTCGACGAAAAAAGCGGTTGCAAAACGGCAGGGAGTTTGGTATAATCAGCGGGTAACAGATGCGCAGGGTTAGTACATCGGTAGTACATCGGCTTCCCAAGCCGAGGAGGCGGGTTCGATTCCCGTACCCTGCTCCATAAAACAAAAGACCGCCAAGGGAGAGGCTTCGTAAGGAAGTCCTCTCCCTTGGGCTTTTGTAATCAGCCGGAATGATTGGATTGTAGGTGAAATCAATCATAATTGGAGGATTACAAAATGGATAAGTACATTTATGACGAGAAAAACGGACTTTGGTATGAATTGCAGAGTGACTACTATCTTCCCTGCCTGAAACTGCCTAAAGAAGAATCAAGGCATATCGGCGTATGGGGACAGCGACACTTGCGGTATCTCAAACAGTATCGCAAAGTGCGCTACTACAATCTGCTGACAAGCGGTAAATTGAACGGTTACCTTGCTGACATTGATCGGCAGGCAGAGGAAATGTTTTCTCGGCTGGTAAAACAACTTGCCGAAAAAGAAAATGTAACGGAAGCACTCAAAGCGGAAAACCAAATGCTTTGGGTACAGAAGATGAACAATCTGCGAAACGCCGCTATGGAGATTGTTTCAAGCGATTTGATTTACGCATAACAAGCTATCGGAAAGGCTGCTGTCAAGCGACGGTGGCTTTTCTTTTTCGGGAAGTATTCGAGAAGTCATAAAGCCGGGAGTATAGTCGAAGTGGTTAAAGCGAGTCGTTGATATAATAAAGTCAATCGCAACGAAAATAGCAGGAATGGCAAAAGTGCTGTTCCTGCTATTTTTATGCTTATATCATTGTGATGAAAGGAGAAATTGTATATATGAACACTTATGGATATATGTGGACATTTTGAGCGTTTTAAACCGCATAAAATCAGGTGTTTCAGAGGTCAAAACAGGCAAGGCAATGTAATACCATTACTTTGCCTGTTTTGAAGTTTTTAATTTCCACCGCAATAATCATAAAAATACAGACCGCCTTACAGTTTTGCAAGACGGTCTGTATACAAATATTATGATAAATTTTTCTTCTACGAAATTTTTCGCAGATAAAATCCCCATTTATATTACTTGCCTTTTTATTTCCAATCATTCGTTCTGCCTTTATCGCCAAGGACAAATTGAGCCGCTGCATTTCTGCTTTGAAAAACAATCTCTACGGTTGTTTTTCCGTCCGTGTCTATATACTGTTTGTATTTTTCCTTTACAGGCAGAAAAACATCGCTTCCTTTAAATAGTACAAAAACGCCGCTATCTGGATAGCCTTTTGCCGATATTTTAGCATCGTCAAATGTTGCAATCGCCTCCGGAATATGAATACCGTTTGCACTTACTCCATCTTTGTCTATACTTAAAATTTTCATTTCTGTTTGTATTGCCATATTTTCAAAGTTTATCATCATAAAAAAACTCCTGTATCAAAATTAAATTTTAATCATTCAAATTTGGTGTATATACTATAATTCCGGCACTGTCATATACCATATATCCCTCGTGTTTATGTGCTTCAGCTTCTTGAATCGCATTGTCCAGAACGGTATATGCACCAACTTGTGAAGATGCATCATTTTCTGAATTTCGAACATAGTATAGGGAATCAGTTTCAGGTGCAGTCGAAGGTGAATATGGATCATCAGTCCGTTGGTTGACTTGTGTGCCGGAATCAAATGCAAGATAATAATTATTAATCACACTACTGGGAATTTCTACATTTATTTCTCCCAAGGAAATTTCTCGCCGGCATACCGTCTTCTTATATCTCCATATTTTTCGTTTTCAAGTCTTCGTTTAATTTCTTCAGTATCCCTTGCTTGCTGCTGAACTGCTTTTGCTTGTTGTTCAGCCGCTTCGGCTTGTCGCTGAAGCAATGCGGTTTGAGCGCGAAGGGAATCTTCATGTGATTGTTGAGCAACTTTTTGCGCATGCAGCTTTTGTTCTTCAATGGATTCTACATTGGCATAGTGTTGTTCCAATCGCTGCTCCCGGATATAATCCGCAGCCCAGTTACTGAGACTCTCCATATTATCCACAGCTTTTTTCAATAAATCGGGAAGTTCCCGAACGGGATCGTTTTTAATTTTTTCAGTAAAATATCCGATATTCGCTTTGGTTTTGGCTTGGATTAATTGATAACTCAACAGCTTAACTTCAGCAAGGTGTATTCTTTTTTCGAAATCAGAACCCTCGGCATATCCCCTTTTCATATCTTTTTCAATAGCCTTAATTTCATTGAAATGCCTGTCAGATAATTTATTCAGTTCAGCTCTAACGCAATCAGGATAAACGTACGTACCGTTGGTTAGTTTCTTTTTATCGTAATGTGATATTATCGTGGAAATAATCCCCATAATAAAACCGATAAGAGCTCCTAACATCAGAATCAGAAATCCAATTCCCTGCACCGGTCCCAATTTTGCTTCCATGATTCCGTTTTTTATGGCTATCAGAACAATGACCAAAGCGATGGCGGAAAGAATAGTGATAATTTTACCGGTAAGAGAATCCTTCATATGTTCTTGCTGAAATTTTTCTTTAATCTCTCTCTCTTTCCTCTCTGTTTCATCATGCGCTTCTTGCTTCTTTTGCTGACAAATTTTTATCCATTCAGCGTCAATTTTGGGACAATCATCCAGTTCTTGTTGCGCAGTATCAACATTTTTCTGACAGGACATGGACAAATTTTCCACATATTCTGTTAGAGTTTGAAGATACTTGGTCGGATTTTCATGTGCCGCTGCGATAATGACATTCCTTGCGTTTTCGTGTTCGTTTCTGATGCTGCCTAACATGTGTGAGGAAGCTTTGATTTTATCTGCTGATTCGCTATCAAGTCTGTTTTGATCTTCTTGTACTGTAACGCCAACAATTTTCCTCACAAACGGAGACTGAAACGTGTAGTCTATCGCTTGAATAAGTTCATCGTTTGAATTCATAATGTTTCCCCTTCAATTTGATATAGTGTACTTTTGCAAATTCTTTGCTTTTTATACTTTTTGATTTATTATACACCAAATTCTTGCAAAAATCAAGATTTTAAACAAAAGCAATGCTCTTAAAATTCTGATTTTCAGCGTTTTGCAAAAGTACATTTGGACAAGGAACATCTGCACTGCCATTTCTGCTTTAATTCCGTTTCTTTTCGGGACGGCGGCAAGTACAATTATTCCAAAGCAGAGCAACTGCGTTTGCGAGAAGCCTCAGACCGACTTTGCCGGGAATACGGGCTGTCCGTTATTGAAAAGCCCCGCAAACGGCAGCCGCTTTTCCTGCAACAGTATGTCAAAATCGCTTGACGAACAAGCGTTCTATATGCTATACTATACCTTGCTCTCATAGCAGAGTCCACAACTGAATATCTGAAATAAAACACAGGCAGCCGCCGAAAGAGATTGCGGTTGCGCCGTTCCAGTGCACTGTCTGCCTGCGGAACGGAAAAAGCAGACATTGAAGGTTTCTGAAGTTCAGAGCCGGTACATAGTTTCATCAATGATATAGCGAGAGATTATCTCCCGCTGATTTGATGTGCTGTGTACCGGCTCTTTTTGTTGTTGCAGAGCAATCTAAAAACATAAGGCGCTGTCCACAGGAATAACGAGCATCGGATTGTGACCCCCACAATCCAGATCCGCAGCCTTGCGGCGTGCGGATTTCTCAGGGCGTACCGCCCTGAAACCCTGCTGAGAAAGAAAAAATCGACTGAAGGAGATGACAAAATGAAGGAAGAAAAAGTGCGTATCAAGGTACGCCTGACCGAAGAAGAAAAAGAGAAATTAGAGCGAAACAGCGCCCTGTGCGGACTGACTCAAAGTGAATATGTCCGCCAGCTTTGCCGGGGCATTCGCCCCAAGCCGAAGCCGCCGGATGTATTTTGGGAGCTGATGGACGAATTATACAAGGCTCATTCCAACTTGAAAGAATGTGCCAAATACGAGCCGTCCGCCCTCAAGCTCTGCGCCGAGATCGAACAGATGGTGCTGGACTTGCAGGAGGTGATCTAATGGCAACGACTTCTCTTTGGCACATCGAAGGCCGCTTGAAGGACCTCATCGACTATGTGGAGAATCCGGAAAAGACGGCATCGAAAACGCCGGAGTTACAAGACCTCTACAATGTGTTCTCCTATGTCCAGTGCCCGGAGGCCACACAGGAGAGCGAGTATGTCACCGCCATCAACTGTCTGAAGGAAACGGCGCTGCGGCAGATGATCCTCACCAAGAAGCGTTACGGCAAGACGGACGGCTATATCGCTTGGCACGGGTATCAGAGCTTCAAGCCGGAGGAGGTCACACCGCAGCTTGCCCACGAGATCGGCGTGAAGCTGGCAAAGGAGATGTGGGGCGACCGTTTTGAAATCATCGTCACCACCCATCTGGATAAAGAACATCTGCACTGCCATTTCTGCTTTAATTCCGTGTCCTTTCGGGACAGCGGCAAGTACAACTATTCCAAAGCAGAGCAACAGCGTCTGCGAGAAGCCTCGGACCGGCTTTGCCGGGAATACGGGCTGTCCGTCATTGAGAATCCTCACAAAGCACCTTCTCGTCCTGTTTGGCTGGATGAGAAAAGCGGCAAGCCCACCCGCTACAATGTCTATCGTGCTGATGTGCAGGAGGCGATAGACTTCAGCCGCACACCCTACTATATGGAGAACTATCTCCGTCGAAAAGGGTATATCACCGACTTTACGGGCAGGCACTGGAAGATACGCTTGCCCCAGTATGAGCATTTCACAAGGCTGGACACGCTGGATGAACGGTGGACACCGGAGAGTATCCGTCTCGGACGATATGCCTCCTTCGGCAATCGCAGGGCGTATATCAGTTATCCACCCCAAATGCCACAGGAGCTTTCGGATTGGTTCCGCCCGTTCTATAAGACCAGTCATATCTACAAGCAGTATCTGCACTACTGCTATCTGCTGGGGTACTTACCGAAGCATACTGCCTACAAGCCCACCAGCCCGTATCTGAAAGAGGACTTGCGGAAGCTGGATGAGCTGTCAGCACAGGTGCGGTATATGGGCAAATACGGAATCGAAACCTTTGACGATCTGTATGCAGACAGGGAGAAAATCCAGCGGAATATGGATGCCCTCATTACCCACCGCACCAAGCTGCAAAACAGGATACGCCGTGCCGCACCGGCCGAAAAGGAAACACTGCGGCAGAAAAAGGCAGGCGTGACAGATCAGATCACCGCCCTGCGAAAGCAGCTGAAGCTGAATAAGGCCATTGAGGTGCGTTCTGTCCAGATACAGGAAAAGACGGACTTGCTCTATGCCAACGAATACCGTGCCAAGGAGGCACAGCAGCGAAAGAAATCTCAGAGAAGGGAGCATAACGCACGATGACAGCCGACAGAAGCAACGAAATCTATGCCCACATTGACGGCATTACAGACCACCTTGCGGCGATGACTAAGCAGGAGCGCATAGCGTGGTTTCGGAGAAGCACCTATGTGCAGCCGCTGAATTTCCTCCGGGAGATCGACGGCACCACCTATGCCGTAAGAGCCTTTTTCAGTGAAGACGCAAGGGAGAACATCACCGAAAAGGTGCAGCGCATCATCCTGAAGAGCGATAATAAAAGCAAAGAGATTTGAAACTACCGCATTAAAGCGTTGAAGTTTACAGCCGGATATGGTAGAATAGGCACACCTACAAATTCAATCATATCCGGCTGTGGAAAGGAGAGCTATGACAAAACAACCGGATAAAATCACAGCCCTGTACTGCCGCCTGTCCCGTGACGATGAGCAGGACGGCCTGTCAGGGTCCATCAAAAATCAGCAGGCTATTTTAGAGAAATACGCACAGGAAAACGGCTTCAAAAATACCCGTGTATTCATTGACGACGGCTGGTCGGGTACAAATTTTGCAAGACCGGCGTTCACGGAAATTATGGAACTGGCGGAAAAAGGACACATCGACACCCTGATTGTAAAGGATCATTCCCGCTTGGGGCGTAATCGCTTGATAGTAGGGCAGCTATTGGAAGAAGGCTTCGACAGCCTCGGTGTTCGCTATATTGCCATTATGGACAACATTGACACCGCCAAGGGAATCAGCGACCTTGTTCCGATGCAGGACTTATTCAACGAGTGGCACGCTAAGAACACCAGTCAGAAGGTACGCAATGTGTTCAAAAGCAAGGGAATGTCCGGCGCACCGCTGACCACCAATCCTCCTTTCGGGTATCTGAAAGACCCGGAGAGCAAGAACGGCTGGATTGTGGATGAAGCTGCGGCAAAGACCGTTCGGCAGATTTTTGCTTGGTGCGTAGACGGCCTCGGGCCTACGCAGATCGCCAAACGGCTGAAAGCCGCCAAGGTGCCGACGCCCACGGAGCACTGGGGCAATATCGGCAGGAATTGCAGCAAACCGCCCGCTGTGCCCTACAACTGGTGCTCTGCCACTGTAGCGGACATTCTCGGCAAGCAGGAATACTGCGGCGATACGGTGAATTTTCGCAGCACCACCAAATCCTTCAAGAACAAAAAGAAAATTGAGCGCCCGCCGGAGGAATGGCAAATCTTCAAGGATACCCATCCCGCCATCGTCGACCGGGAAACCTTCGCCTTGGTGCAGGAGCTTCGCAAGCACCGCCGCAGGCCCACAAAAAGCGGCATCGTCAGTCCCTTTTCGGGTCTGCTGTACTGCGCCGATTGCGGAGAGAAGCTGTATTACAGCGTCACCAACAACTACAAGCGGGAACAGGCATACTTCTTCTGTTCCTCCTACCGCAAGAACTCCGAGGTTTGCTCCGCTCACTATATCCGTGAGAAGGTGGTGGAGCAAATCGTTCTGGAGAGTATGCAGCTCATTCTCTTAAATGTGCAGGTCTTTGAAAAGGAGTTTGCCCGCAAGCAGATGGACTGCTACACAGAGGACAAGAAGAAGCAGCTTGTCGCCAAGCGCCGGGAGCTGAGCAGGGCGAAGAAACGCATTGCGGAAATCGACGCCCTGATTCAGAAAATCTACGAGGACAACGCCAGCGGGAAGCTGTCAGACGAGCGCTATGCCACCCTGTCCCTGTCCTACGAGGAGGAGCAGAAAATGCTGAAAGCTGCTGTCCCGGAGATGCAGGCCTATCTGGAAACCGAAACGGATAAGACTGAGAGCTTACAGCGGTTTATTCAGAAGGTGAAACAAATCACGGAACTGAAAGCGCTGACGCCGGAACTGATCCACGAGTTTGTGGATAAAATCGTGGTGTATGCGCCGAGATACCTTGACGGCAAGCGAGTGCAGCTGCTGGACATCTATTACAGCGGCGTGGGCATTCTCCACGAGCTGACCCCGGAGGAGATGGAAGAATCCTTCCAGCAGCACCTTACCGAGCGTAACAAAGAGAAAACGGCATAGCCACAAGGGTTACACCGTTTCCGAAAACTTATTAACCTGAGATACAAGAGCCGCCCCGGGGCACCTTCCTTACGGAGGGTGCCCCAACGGCGGTCTTTTGTTTTATGGTATGCTCTACTGATGAGAAATTACTATATTGAGGACACTGTTATGAATCACTATGCATATACGCCCATTCCAACCGACCCTGTTTTTCTGAGCTTGAACGGCTGCAAGAACTGGGGTACATTACACCAGCGCATCCGTAAGGCGTTTGGGTTTCCGGATTACTACGGAGAAAACTGGGATGCCATGTGGGATTGCCTGACGGACGTATTCTTGCGGCCGGTGCAGAGACACATCGTTGTGGAAGGCTTTGCTTCTATGCCCCAAGAGCTGCAGGAGTATGCCGCACCGATGCAGGAGATTTTCAGCGACCTTCAGGAGAAATATCCTTGGGTATCGATCACATACCGCTGATTGCAGACACAACAAAACCTGTGGGCAATCACAAAGCGAGGGCTTTAAGAGAAATCTTGAAGTCCTCGCTTTGTTGTGTCCGGAATCCATTGCGGCATATGGACTTTCAGGCGTTACGCCCTCAAAAGAGCCTATTATCCATGCGGCGAACCGGCTTCTCGATGCGTTTGTTTACAAATAATTCAAAGCCTTCCACTTGACAAGGGCGGCGGGGGGTGGTAAACTGCGTTTAGCACTCAGGAAGTTGGAGTGCTAACGGAGAAACGATATGGAAATGACCGATCGAAAAAAGCAAATACTGAAGATCGTCGTGGAAGAATATGTGGCGGCGGCGGAGCCGGTGGGCTCCAAGGCCATTACCGAGCTGCCGGATATGAACTACTCCTCTGCCACCATTCGAAACGAGATGGCGGACCTCACCACCATGGGCTACCTGGAGCAGCCCCATACCAGCGCCGGGCGGGTTCCCTCCGCCGCAGGCTACCGGCTGTATGTGGATGAATTGATGCTGGACTACCGTCTGAGCATTGACGAAACCAAATCCATCAACAACGCCATCGAAGAAAAGATGCAGCGTGTGGATAAAATGGTGGAAAAGGTGGCAAAGCTGGTATCCCAGGCCACCGATCTTCCCGCCATCTCCGCCGCGTCCCGACAGGGCAGCGCCTGCGTCAAGCGGTTCGACCTGATCCTGGCCGGACAGGGAAGCTTCATTCTGGTGCTGATGCTGGGCGGCGAGCAGGTGGTAAACAAGCTCATCAAGCTGCCTCTGAATGTGGGCGAAACGGACTTGAAGCTCCTCAGCGCGGTGCTGAACTCCAGCATGACGGACATTCCCCTTGATGGTTTTACCGCCGAGCTGATGGAAAAGGTCATGCGTTCGGCGGGCGCCGCGGCAAGTCTGGTGCCGGTGATTCTGGACTTCACCCAGGAGACGCTGAAAAACAGCGATTCCACCAGAGTGGCCGTCACCGGTCAGGCAAGACTGTTGAGCCTGCCGGAGTACCGGGACGTGGACAAGGCCCAGCGGGTCCTCAGCTCCATTGACGAGGACGCCCTGGGAAATCTCCCCGCCGTGATGCAGGGCAGCAACGGCACCCGGGTAATCGTAGGCCCGGAAAACGTGGCGGATGAACTGAAAGACACCTCCGTGGTCATGACGAAATTCGACATTGGCGACGGGATGCAGGGGATGATTGGCGTGGTCGGCCCCACCCGGATGGATTACGCAAAAGTAACGGCGCGCCTGAGCTACTTCGCCGAGAGCCTGAGCAAGATGTTCGGCAAGCCCGAGCAGCCCCAGCAGCCAAAGCTGCCGGAGCCGCCGAAGGAAGGATAGAATCAAACAGGCAGGGCTGGGGAAAATCCCCGAACCGCAAAAGCGGAGATTTTCCCCCACCCTGCAAATGGACAGGAGGTCACAGACGTGGCAAAAAAGGAAACAGAAGAAGTAAAGAAGAAAGCCCCGGAGGAAACCCCACAGGAAGCTGTGGAGGAAACCCCGAAGGAGCAGGTGCCCGAGGAACCGGAGCTGCCGCAGGCGGATCCCTGGGAGGAAAAATACAATTCCGAGCACGACGCCCGGCTGCGTCTGGCAGCGGAATATGACAATTTCCGCAAGCGCACCACGAAAGAAAAGGAGCAGTCCTACGGCAACGGCAAGGCCGATGCCATTGTCAAGCTCCTGCCCATCTACGACAACCTGGAGCGGGCCCTGAACCAGCCCACCGAGGATGCCGCCTATAAAAAGGGCGTGGAGATGACCATGACCGAGCTGGTGAAGATTTTCACCGGCCTGGGGGTGGAAATCTTCGGAGCTCCCGGCGAACCCTTCGACCCCGCCATCCACAATGCGGTGATGCACATTGAAGACGAGAGCCTTGGCGAAAACGTCATTGCCCAGGTCTTCCAGAAGGGCTTCCGGCTGGGCGACAAGGTTGTCCGCTTCGCCATGGTGCAGGCTGCCAACTAAATTGTAAACAATAACTTTTCTATATATTGGAGGAAACATATTATGTCTAAGATTATCGGTATCGACCTTGGTACTACCAATTCCTGTGTTGCTGTTCTGGAAGGCGGCGAGCCTGTTGTTATCCCCAATGCTGAGGGTGCGCGCACCACTCCGTCCGTGGTTGCATTTAAGGGCAGTGAAAGGATAGTCGGCAGCGCGGCAAAGCGCCAGGCTATCACCAACCCCGATAAGACCATCAGCTCCATAAAGAGAGAGATGGGCACTGCTTATAAGAAGAACATCGACGGTAAGGATTATACTCCGCAGGAGATAAGCGCAATGATCCTTCAGAAGCTGAAGCAGGATGCCGAAGCCTACCTTGGTGAGAAGGTAACTCAGGCCGTTATAACCGTCCCTGCGTATTTCAGCGATTCCCAGCGCCAGGCCACTAAGGACGCCGGCCGCATTGCGGGCCTTGACGTGCTGCGTATAATCAATGAACCTACCGCTGCCGCGCTTGCTTACGGCATGGATAAGGAAACCAATCAGAAGATTCTGGTATACGACCTTGGCGGCGGCACCTTCGATGTTTCCATCATCGAG